>Ga0307412_10000259_pt1 | contig 34029 bp, 29 predicted proteins | sample DK1Cmetagenome_3_FD_203823 | JGI IMG/M metagenome (GOLD analysis project Ga0307412, IMG submission 203823) | Maize rhizosphere microbial communities from greenhouse at UC Davis, California, United States - DK15-C-1 | ecosystem: Host-associated > Plants > Roots > Rhizosphere > Soil | place: USA...
TGACTGGCCATCCCGACCTGATCGTCTGGCCGGCGACAAAACGCGTTCACGCCCCGGGCGGCTTGCGCCGCGTCTTGCCACCGCACGGCTCGAACGTCGCTCGCGACTTCGAGAGCTTCTAGGCGAACCAAGGCGTTTTTCACTGCTACATGGTTTGCTATTGATGGAATAGGAGAGTAGTTATGGAGGAACTTTGGCGTCTTTCAGCCACCGAGCTAGCCGGCCTCATCAGATGCAAGAAGGTCTCCGCAAGGGAGGCAGCAAAAGCGGCACTTGCCCGGCTCGACTCAGTCAATCCCAGAATCAACGCTGTAGTCGATTACAGACCCGATGACGTGCTGTTGCAGGCGGCGGCAGTCGATGCGGTGATTGCACGCGGCGATGAGCCCGGATTGCTAGCGGGGGTTCCGGTTACGATTAAGATTGGCGCCGATCAGGCCGGCTTTGCCACTACCGACGGCATGAGGCTGCAACGCGACCATATTGCCGAACTGGATAATCCTGCGGTTGGGAATCTACGCAAGGCCGGGGCAATATTACTTGGCAGGACCAATTGCCCGACCGGATCGTATCGCTGGTTCTCTTCGAACTTGATCTACGGCGAGACCAGGAATCCTCACGATGCCAGTCTGACGCCAGGTGGTTCCTCAAGCGGCGCGGGCGCAGCGGTGGCAGTGGGGATCGGGCATATCGCCCATGGTAGCGATATCGCGGGCTCGATCCGTTATCCGGCTTATGCATGCGGAGTGCACGGGCTGCGACCCAGCTTGGGCCGTGTCCCGCACTTCAATCCGAGCTTTGGGGGCCGTTCGATCGGTGGACAGATCGGTGCCGTCTCCGGTCCTTTGGCCCGCACTATCAACGACCTGAGGATTGCTTTAGCGGCAATGTCCGCCCCCAGCGCCCACGACCCTTGGTACGCCCCCGTTGCACTCAATGGGTCGCTTCGACCAAAACGAGCTGCGATGTGTTTGAATCCCGATCGCCTCAACCCGGTGCCTGAGGTAATTGCGGCAGTGGCAGATGCGGGCAGACGATTGCGCCACGCAGGTTGGGTCGTCGAGGAGATCGATGACACGCCGCCTATGCGCGAACCGGCCGACATTCTTACCCAGCTATGGCTTGGTGACGGCTACGACGACCAACTTGAAACGGCCGAGCGCGAGGGCGATCCGGGCGCCCTCGCCTGCTTACGGGGTGTGCGGGACAAAGTGTATCCGTTCAACCTTTCTGCGGCGTTGGCCAGACGGGATCAGCTGACACGTGAATGGTTTGCTTTCCTGGACAAATACCCTGTGCTTCTAATGCCGGTGTCGGGCGAACTACCTTTCCCCGATAACCTCGACCTCAAAGATGAGGCCTCGTTCAAGCGAGTATGGCAAGCTCAATTGCCGCAAGTAGCCATCCCTCTGATGGGACTGCCCGCGCTGACGGTATCCACCGGACTGGCCCGAGGAACTCCCGTGGGTGTCCAATTGGTGGCAGCTCGCTTTCGCGAGGACTTGTGCCTTGCCGCAGGCGAGGCGATCGAAGCCGGCGCAAGGCCGCTTGCAATGTGCTAATTCAATCTCTCTCTCGCCCGATGCACATGGAAGTCGTGCATGCGATGGCAGCCGGGCTCGCAAGGAGGAAACGCTATGTCTTTTGAAAAATTGAGCCATCTAGCGAACTAGTGGCGAACGATTGCAACGTGCGCCATCGAGGTGCGATTTGCACAACGTTTTCGTGACGACGCGGAAAATAATGGATGCTCCAGGGTATAGTATTTTGCATGCCTAACGTCTCTCGATTTTGAAGCACTGCAGTACTACGGCCCTGAAAGGCCGCAGATGTACGAGCGTCCGCTGTCACATGCCATGTAGATTTGGAGACATAGCGCGCTGATATGTCAGCAGGGATGTATTTTTGCCAGCTAGCCAATGCCTCCCGCATTTACCGCACCACACGCCCGGACGAAAGTGGGCACTAAAGGATCAATCAGGTCGAAGGCCTTCTTCAGTCATGTCTTACTCAATCCACCCGTATCGTGGTGCTCTGTTCATGGTCTGCGCCACCGGATCGTACATATTTAGTGATACGTTCATGAAGCTGGCGACGGCTGGGCTTCCGCCGTATGAAGTTCTGTCGCTACGCGGCATATCCGCCACAATCTGCGGCGTGATTTTGCTCACCGTCCTCCGGCAATGGTGTGTAGCACGAAGGATCTCTGATCGATGGGTATTGATACGCAATGTAATTGAGTTGGCCGCCGTTCTTTGTTATATCGTGGCTCTTGCTAATATGCCCATCGCGAACGTCGTGGCACTCACCCAAATTACGCCATTGATAGTCCTGATCGGCGCAGCCTCGTTTTTCCACGAACGTCTCCACGGTATGTCAATACTGTTAATCGTTCTGGGCTTCGTTGGTGCATTAATGGTGGCACAGCCCACAAGACAGGGGCTTTCGTTGTTCGCATTGCTCGCGCTCGGGAATGCGATTTTCGGAGCAATACGCGACCTTGCGGGCCGTCGAGTATCAACACAAGTTCCTGGCATTCTCGTGGCGTTCGGCGCCTCTGTTCTGGTCCTGATCGGCGCTTTCGTGATGCACCTGCTGTTCGAGGAAACGGTTGCGCCTAGCATGAGTCATGTTCTGTTGCTTACAGCGTCGGGAATGTTCTTGTTCGCAGGCCACTATCTTCTCTTCACCGCGTACCGTCTGGGACCGACCGCCATCGTGGCACCGTACTACTATTTCTTCACCCTTTGGGCTTTGCTCGCTGGTGCTTTTGTCTTCAGGACTTTGCCGAACCTCATGGCCGTCGCTGGCATGGTACTCGTAATTGCGAGTGGAGTCGCTATAGTCGTCTTCGATCGAATCCGAACACGACCAGCCCCCGCTCCCTAACCTACTTCGAAGGAAAATATTGCTTCTGATAACTTCTCTGATTGACAGATATCATTCAACCGATACTCGTTAAGTAGTGAAGATATAGGCTTGGCTGTCCCTTTTCCCAAAACGGAACACTCCATCTCACTCACCCGCCGGGACTTGAAATGAACATTACCAAATTGGCTCACTATTCGATACGCACCACCGACCTACCAGCCTCCCTGAAGTTCTATACGGAGGTGATTGGATTGAGAAATGGATGGAGGCCTCCATTTGATTTTCCTGGACATTGGCTCTATCTCGACGAAAAGGACGGTGTTGAGGGTGACCAAGGCGCGGTTCACCTCATCGGTGTGGACCCGGTCAATCCACAAGGCCTGATTGAGGCCATGGGCGATAGAGATATAGAGTCGCTTCATGGGAGCGGTGCGGTGGATCATGTGGCTTTCTTCGCCGCGAACCTAACGGAGGTACGCGAAAATCTCGCACGGCTTGGCGTTCCGTATCGCGAACGCACGGTCCCCACCCTGAAGGTACATCAGATGTTCTTGGAAGATCCTTCAGGCCTTGTCGTCGAGTTGAACTTCCCTTTCGACGACGAAATGGATGCCTGAAGCGCAGCAAGGTAAATCGTCCTGCCGGGCGGTTCGATGATGATGCGACGCCAGGTGTTGTGACAGACCATCGGTGCAGACTGATGTAATGGGCCGTGCCGGTGGCCCGCCCGATTCCTTAGACGACTCTTGGCCCGACCATAGACGTCCGCATGTCACGGATTCTGCGTGGTGGTGATTTTTCACGCATTCCTATCAACGGAACGACAGCACCAAGCGAGAGCCATGCAAGCGAAGTCGCTAGTCTAAGAAGTCAAACTTCTGCTTGCTATTCGGCGTTTTTTTCAATGAAGTAAGCGCTGCACTGTGTCGCGTGCGAACTCAACGGCTGACGGTGTTTAAAACGCGTGTGATTCCTAGACATAATAACCCTGTTGGGGCGAGAAGCGAAGACAGGGTGATTTGTCGAAGCTCCAGACCGCAGTTTGCTGACGCTGCCGCCCGAAGCTCCGAAGACTTTATCGGAGAAACAATCCGGCCTGAGTCATCGATGCATTCGTTCAAAAGCCCGAGCTATTTTCCTTGGGATTCGAAGGTGCCACGCCCTAAAACACCGGTCAACCCCCTTATATCCTGCTGTACTGCTCGAGCTGTACACCTACGCCTACTGAAAATTCGTGCAGTCGAGCCGATGTCCTGAGCGGGAGCGCCAACGCAATGTCGGACTGATGCGGTTGACCGCCTGGCTTGCCCCAGACTTCAAGACAACTGCTGAGTCCGCAGCAATGAAACGGCATTCCTAACGTGCACCGCCGCTTCGTCCCGATGTGCCGTGACCTCGGACTGCTTGCACAACCGCGTCGTTGCCATCGATAGCGGCAAGCTCGAGGCATGCAATAGCCATTACAACAACTTCGGAGATAGCGCGGATGGCTGCCCAGCCAGCTGCGGAAAGCATGAAATGACATCGAACGCAGAATACTTTGCCCGCTACGGGGCCATCGCAGCGTTGTCTTGCCGCATGATGATGGCTGCCCGACGCGCCCGCTGGAACGATCTGTTCGATTTGGAGAAGGAATACGTGGAGCTCGTTGACGCGCTGAAGGAAGCCGGGACGGGCGTCAAGCTCGATGAAGCGGAACGCTTGCGAAAGTACGCGCTGATCCGGGAGATCCTCGCCGACGCCGCCGCTATCCGCGACCTGGTCAATCCGAGTCTCGCCATACTCGATCAGAACATGGCGTCAGGAGCAGACTGGACAGAGCGGCAAGGTCTTTTTGGACACGGAGAACGCCGATCGCGCCCCGGAGCCACAAGCGAAACATGAACGCTTACGGCAGAAATTGAGACGCTGCGCGAACACGTGCGTGATCCGGATCACGCAGCAGAGTCTGTGAGGGATCTGCAGGGCAATCAATTCGCGCGCGCGCGGATCCCGACCCACGCTCAGTGAGCTCGCAGGCTAAACGTACAGGCAAGGTTGTTTACAGCGTTCGGTAGCCTGCGATACCCGACCGCAACTCATCGCTGCTCACGAAGGCACGAACGCTTGTAGCGACCGGCACAGTTGAGCCCCATGGCCAGAGCCGCGCGCGACGACTAGGATCTGCCAATGCCTCGAGGTGGTTTTTTTGCCCATCTAGCGTCGTCGCACGCCTTGATCTCGGCAGCGCCGGAGTGTCCTGGGTATCAAAAAAGCAAGCCTCGGACGCAAAGACAGATGGGCGATCGGCCGGGCCGACTTCATTTGCATCGTCAGAGGGCGACGAGTACTTATCTCCGGCAACCAACGTCCAGACGCGGAGGCTTAAGCACCCTTTCAACTAAAATAGGCTTCGCTGTGCTATCCGGCAATTCTGAAACGAGTCAAAGAGATTCTCGGATGCAAAACGCACTGAGCGATGAGCCCAGGGGTCCATCTCGTGCCAAACCATCTCTCTTGCACTAAGCAGCCATGTCAGTGCCAGACAAGCGCCGTTGCGAACACGGAGTCGCACATCTACGCTCCAACCTGGCACTCTAGACGTTTTCACACGGCCTTATATGGACACCGCCCGGTTTGCCAAGTCGATCTTGATGTGATGATGAACGAAGTATCGGTTGCGGTCTTATATTCGGCTTTACGCAAGCCGAAGCCGCGAGCCCTGATGGAATTTGCCAGAAACGTCCTCATCTCGGCCACGCGCTTTTAAGTGCAAGGCCGTGTTCAGGTTTGCGTTCCTGCGGTCCGACCTGTTTCGCCACCACGTTGAGTCAACTTCAGCAACCTATCGGTAAATCTATGTTCATTCCAGTTCGTACCTGCTAGGCAGGTCTCACGCTTACGTGATTTTTCTCGTACCTGCTGTCGTGAGCAAGAATTGCCCATGCCATTCGCGCCATCTTGTTCGCCAGAGCTACCGTCACAACATTCGCTGGTCGTCGCTCCAGGATGCCTTTCTGCCAGGACGTCGGCGTCTTGACATGGCGCATTACTGAACGTGCTCCATGGATCAGTAGCGTGCGCACGTAGGGGTCACCTCGCTTCGAAATCGATCCCAATCTGATCTTGCCACCTGTACCGCTTTGTCGTGGCACCAGCCCGAAAAACGAGGCGAATTCACGACCCGATTTGAACGTTTTTGCATCCCCCATCGTGGCGCCTAGCGCAGTCGCCGTGAGTTGCCGATGCCCGGTATTTCGGCGATCGCCCGGCAAGCCGCTTCCTGTTTGAGCCAACCGCTTATCTGCTTCTCAAGCTGATCGATGTCGCGCTCAATCGCATCGATACGTCTCAACTGGTCCTGCAGGCTGAAGATCATGATTTTGGGCAGAGCGCCTTCGAGTTCTGCCATGCGTGCACGGATCTCATTCAGTCCAGCGACGCGCCCGGTGCGGAACGACACGCCGAATTCATAGAGTAAGCCTCGTAACTGGTTCACCTGCATTGTTCGGAATTTAATGAGCAGCGATCGCATTCGGTGAAGGCCGAGCATCGCCTGCTGGTCTTCCGTCTTCGCCGCTACCGTTCGCATCCCCGGCTGCCGTACCGCCGTCCAGATAGCCCGCGCATCCGCCGCGTCGGTCTTGTTCGTCCGGACAAATGGGCGGATGGACTTCGCATGCAGCAGTACCACTTCGTGCCCGAGCGCCTTGATGTTGCGGGCGCACCAGTGCGCGCTGCCGCATGCTTCGAGCGCCACACGGCCCGCGGGTCGCTGTGCCAGAAACGCAATCAGTTCGTCGCGCCGGAAGCGCCGATTGGCTATCTCTCCGGTTTGCGCGTCAACCCAATACATCTGGAAAAACCGCTTTGCAACATCCAGACCGTATGTCGTAGCATTCATTTGGGCCCTCCGTTCCTCAAGTGGACGTGTCGAAACTCCACTCTGGCACATTGATGCCGTTCGGTTCTGGAGGGCCTCCGCGTTCCTGCTGAACCCTACCTCCCCGAAGGGAGGGCGGTGTCCATTCCATCTCGGCCACTGGCTGACAGCAAGACCAGAAAATGACGGAAGCCGAACCACAATTTCAAAAGTACCTTCAACCGATATCATCCTCGTTCAGCAACATCTGGGTTAGCCCCATCCCTGAACGAATCATCGGCCAAACACGCTCGCTGGGATCTATAACCACTTCCAGAAAAACCGTTCTATCTCTTGTCTCGACCAAAGTGCGCAACGCCTCGTGAACGGCGCCCTTCGTTTCCACGCGTAGCCCCACGTGTCCATATGCCTCCGCCAGCTTTACGAAGTCTGGAAGTGACTCCATGTATGAATGAGCGTAGCGGCCTCGATGATCTACATGCTGCTGCTGCCTTACCATTCCAAGACTCCGATTGTTCAGACAGAGCACTTTCACGTTGATTCCGTACTGCATGCAAGTCGATAGCTCCTGGATACACATTTGGATGGAGCCGTCTCCGGTGACGACAATGACGTCCGATTCCGGTTTTCCCAACTTAGCGCCAATCCCGTACGGAAGTCCTACTCCCATTGTCCCGAGGCCGCCCGAATTGATCCAGCGACGCGGCTTTTGGAACTTATAGTATTGCGCCACCCACATCTGATGCTGGCCGACATCCGAGCAAATGATGGTATCGTCATCGACTAGCTGACGAAGTTGTTCAAGAACAAACTGCGGACGCAATCGTTCACCCACATTGTCATAGGCGAGACACTCGCGTGCCCGCCACGCACTGATGGCGCTCCACCACTCCGTGAGGTCCTGCCGGGTCGCGATGCGTCGCAATTTAGACGCCAATTGCGAGATGACAATGCGAAGATCTGCGACTATAGGAATGTCAACTTTCACGCGCTTGGAGATCGAAGATGGATCGATATCGATATGAATAATCGTGCGATTCACACTCGAAAATTCTTCGGAATTGCCAATAACGCGGTCATCGAAACGAGCGCCTAGCGCAAGCAGCACATCGCAGTTGTGCATTGCCATGTTAGCTTCGTATGTCCCATGCATTCCGGGCATGCCCAGATTACGCTGGTCTGTTCCAGGAAACGCTCCGAGTCCCATTAAGGTCGTTGTAATGGGAAATCCGACAAGGTCGACGAGTTCCTTTAAAGAGTCGGCAGCGTCCGCTAGCACCACGCCGCCCCCGACGTAGATGTAGGGCCGCTTTGCCCGCGCGAGCGCATCAGCGGCCCTCTGGATCTGCCTTTCGTGACCGTGTTTTGGAGACGAGTAGGATCGGATCTGCACCGACTGCGGGTATGCGAAAGGTGCGCGGTCCACAAGGACGTCCTTTGGGACGTCCACGAAGACGGGGCCGGGGCGCCCCGATGTTGCCAGATAAAAGGCCGTCTTAAGGACACGTGGGAGTTCTGAGACCTTGCGCACCATGAAATTGTGCTTCGTGATTGGTCGCGTAATACCGACCGCATCACATTCCTGAAAAGCGTCTTCACCAATGAGATTGGTCGGAACGTTGGCGGCGATGACAACCATCGGGATAGAGTCAAAGCGTGCCGTAGCAATCCCTGTAACGGCATTCGTGACGCCCGGCCCGGAAGTTACAAGTGCCACGCCCACCTGGCCAGTGGCTCGCGCGAACCCGTCAGCGGCGTGCAGGGCTCCCTGCTCGTGGCGCACCAGAATATGCCTCACGTGGTTTTGCTGGATCAAGGCATCATAGATGGGTAGGGCAGCGCCGCCGGGGTATCCCCAAACGTACTGGACCAACTCTGCTCGTAACGCGGCGACAATCATCTCCGCACCGAGAAGGTCCCCATCGCACGCGGCAGCGGTCTCGATGATCTCCAACTCTTCTGAATTGTGGTTCATTGCAATGCCCTAACGTTTCTTATCTTGCTAGTGAGACGCCTTCCGTGTCGGCGGCAGGTCGGTACAGACGCCTTCGTACAACTCGGCGGCCATGCCAATCGATTCGCCCAACGTCGGATGCGGGTGAATCGTCTTGCCGATGTCGGTTGCATCCGCGCCCATTTCGATCGCGAGGCACACCTCGCTGATCAGGTCGCCTGCATTCAGGCCGACAATCCCGCCGCCGATCACGCGATGCGTTTCTTCGTCGAACAGCAGCTTCGTGAAGCCTTCGTCGCGCCCGTTGGCAATCGCGCGGCCCGAAGCGGCCCACGGGAACACTGCCTTGCCGTACTTGATGCCCTCGGCCTTCAACTGGTCTTCCGTCTTGCCGGCCCACGCGACTTCGGGATCGGTGTACGCCACCGACGGAATCTGCAGCGCGTCGAAGTACGCCTTCTCGCCGTGAGCCGCTTCGGCGGCAACGTGACTTTCGTGCACGGCTTTATGCGCGAGCATCGGCTGACCGACGATATCGCCGATCGCGAAGATGTGCGGCACGTTCGTGCGCATCTGCTTGTCGACGTCGATAAAACCGCGGTCCGTTACCGTCACGCCCGCCTTGTCCGCGCCGATCTTCTTGCCATTCGGCGAGCGGCCGACTGCCACCAACACCAGGTCGTAGCGCTGGGCTTCGGCCGGAGCCTTCTCGCCTTCGAACGACACGTAGATGCCGTCGTCTTTGGCCTCTGCCGCGGTGGTTTTGGTCTTCAGCATGACGTTTGCAAAACGCTTGCTGTTGTACTTCTCCCAGACCTTGACGAGATCGCGGTCGGCGCCTGCCATCAGGCCGTCCAGCATTTCGACGACGTCGATCTTCGCGCCGAGCGTGGCGTACACCGTCGCCATTTCCAGGCCGATGATGCCGCCGCCGATCACCAGCATCCGCTGCGGAATCTGGCGCAGTTCGAGCGCGCCGGTCGAATCCACCACGCGCGGATCTTCAGGAATAAACGGCAGCTTCACCGCTTCAGAGCCCGCAGCGATGATCGCCTGCTTGAACTTCACGACCTTCTTGCCGCCTTCGGTCTGCACTTCCATGTGATTCGGATCGACAAAAGAGCCGGTCCCCGTCACGACTTCGACCTTGCGCATCTTGGCCATGCCAGCGAGACCGCCCGTCAACTTTTTGACGACGCCCGACTTGAAGTCGCGCAGCTTGTCCAGATCGATCTGCGGCTTTGCGAACGTGATGCCATGAGCGCCGAGCGCTTCGGCTTCGTCGATCACGAGCGCGGTGTGCAGCAGCGCTTTGGACGGAATACAGCCGACGTTCAGACAAACGCCGCCAAGCGTAGCGTAGCGCTCGACCAGCACTGTCTTCATGCCGAGGTCGGCCGACCGGAACGCGGCGGAATAGCCGCCAGGGCCCGATCCGAGCACGAGCATGTCGCATTCGATGTCCGCGCTGCCGGAGAAGCTACCGGCTTGCGGCGCGGGCGCGGCGGCTTGAGGCTTCGCCGCGTCGGCCTGAGGTTTCGCTTCAGCCGGCGCTTTTTCGGGTTCCTTCGCCGGAGCCTTTGGCGCATCTTTCGCGGGCGCCGCGTCCGCCGACGTTTCGACGAGCGCGATGATCGTGCCTTGCGAAACTTTGTCGCCGGCCTTGACGCGGACTTCCTTGACGGTACCGGCTGTGTCGCTCGGCACTTCAATGGAAGCCTTGTCGGACTCGAGCGTCATCAGCGCCTGTTCGTTCTCGATGACGTCGCCAGGTTTGATGTTGACTTCGATGACATCGACGTCTTTGAAGTCACCGATATCCGGCACTTTTACTTCGACGAGACTCATAGTGTCCCCTTCTCTTATTGACTGTGATGAACGAGGAACCTGCACCGTCAGGCGACAACGCGCCATTCGTTTGGCTGCTTTTCTCTGGAATACGGAGGAAAGCAGGCGACGCCCTGCACAAGGGCGACGCTAATGCACCGACGCGAAAGCAGGTTCTACAGGGAGACGCGGATCAAAGAAAAGACCAGCGCCTCGCGCAACATCACAATCAAAGAATCACACGCCGGAAATCGGCAAGAAGCGCCCCAAGATACGCATTGAAGCGCGCAGCCTCAGCCCCGTCGATCACCCGATGGTCATAAGACAACGACAGCGGCAGCATGAGACGCGGCACGAACTGCTTACCGTCCCACACCGGCTTCATCGCGCCACGCGACAGCCCAAGAATAGCGACTTCAGGCGCATTGATGATCGGCGTGAAGTTAGTGCCGCCGATCCCGCCCAGCGACGAAATCGAGAAGCAACCGCCTTGCATCTGATCCGGCTTGAGCTTGCCTTCACGCGCGGCCTTGGAAAGATCGGTCATTTCCTTCGCGATCTCGACGAGACCCTTCTTGTCCGCGTCGCGAATCACCGGAACCACGAGACCGTTCGGCGTATCGGCGGCAAAACCCACGTGGTAATACTGCTTGAACACGAGGTTGTCGCCGTCGAGGCTCGCGTTGAACGTCGGGAATTTCTTCAGGGCCGACACGACGGCCTTGATCACGAACGCCAGCATCGTGATCTTCACGCCGGCCTTTTCGTTTTCCTTGTTCAACTGCACGCGCAGCGCTTCCAGTTCGGTGATGTCCGCTTCGTCGTTGTTCGTGACGTGCGGAATCATGACCCAGTTGCGATGCAGGTTCGCACCGGAAATCTTCTTGATGCGTGAGAGCGGCTTCGGGTCGACCGGACCGAACTTCGTGAAGTCGACCTTCGGCCACGGCAGCAGATTCAACTCGCCGCCGCCGGCAGGCGCAGCGCACTGGCCGGTCATCACACCCTTGATGAAGGCGGTCACGTCAGCTTGCGTAATGCGGCCCTTCGGACCGGTGCCCTGCACTTGCGTCACGTCGACACCGAGTTCGCGCGCGAACTTGCGCACCGACGGCGACGCGTGGCCCGTGCCGCCTTCGCCGGCCGGGATCAGCGGCGCTTGCGCGAGCGCCGATGGAGCCGCAGGTGCGGGCGAAGGCGCGACGGGCGTGTCGGACGGCTTCTCGGCTTCGTGCTTCGCTGCGGCCGCAGGCGCGGCAGCGGGTGCCGGGGCGGCTGCGCCACCTTCGGCTTCCACTACGACGATGACCGAGCCCTCCGAAACTGTATCGCCGACCTTGACCTTCACTTCCTTGACGACGCCGGCTGCCGAACTCGGCACGTCCATCGTCGCCTTGTCGGATTCGAGCGTGACTAGCGACTGCTCTTTCTCGACGCGATCGCCGACCTTAACAACGACTTCAATTACGGGAATGTCTTTGTAGTCGCCGATATCTGGAACGTTCACTTCCAGCAAAGCACCGGCCGCCGTCGGCGCCGCCTCCGGCACGTTTTTATATTCGCCTATTACTGGTACTTTAACTTCCGTCAACGCCACCATGTATCTCCACGTTTCCAGCAGGTGATTGAACTTTTTTGCAGGCGAGTTAAAAGACAATTTTCGAGGTTGTTAGGCGTACGTCGTCTCGATAAAGCGTCACTCGAATTTCTCGAGACTACCCAAGGTCGGGGAAAACGACGCTGCGCTCCCCTTGTCCACTTATTCGCTACCTTGTCTTCACTCACATCGATTGCCCGCACCCCACGGCAGTGAACCGGCATTTGGATTGGATTTAACCTCAATTTCCGCGACCTACAGCACACAGAAAGGGGCGCAGCCAAAGCTCCCAGGCGGGGCGTACAGAAGTCACCGCCGTTTTTTATTTAGGTCCGCTTTTTAAAAGCGAGTTGAAGCAACTTCTGCGTCTAACCGAATGCAAACCTAGGGACTCGCGACTTAAACCGAGCCGACTGCACCTATTGCCTCGCTCTTCTCGCCCAAAGAAGCGGCTAAATGCTCCAAATAGCCGCTTCCACCTACTACGATGCCGCACGTCGGCATCGCTGTAAGTCAGCCTGACAGTTTGTCACCCTAACCACGAAGCAAAGCGCGTTGCCTCGTGCTTGCCGTAAAGTTGCCTTGCCTTGTCGACGACGTCAGAGCCGAGAACGCCCTCATCGTAAAGCGCCTTTAACGCGGCAATCACGATCGACTTGCTGTCGACTTCGAAGAACTCTCGCAATGCCTGACGCGTGTCACTGCGACCGAACCCATCGGTGCCGAGCGTCACATACCGGCGCGGGACGTAAGCACGTATAAGTTCGGGCACGGCGCGCACGTAGTCAGTGGCGGCGATAATCGGGCCTACAGAGGCCCCGAGCACTGTACTGACATAGGGCGCATCCGCCACTTCGCCAAGACGGGAACTCCGCTCCGAAGTCATTCCGTCTCGCTGCAACTCGGTGAAGCTCGTCACGCTCCACACGGCGGCATCGATGTGCCAGTCGTCCCGAAGCATCTTCTGCGCGGCAATCACCTCCCCCAGTATCGCGCCAGAGCCCAGTAACTGCACTTTGGCGTGCGAGCGCTCCTCCGCTCGTGTAACAAGCGGATAAATGCCTTTGAGAATCCCTTCGCGCAACGCCTGCAAATCACCGCCCGGCACTGAAGGCTGTGCGTAGTTCTCGTTCATCACCGTGACGTAATAGAAGACGTCGCGCTGCTGCTCGACCATCTCGCGCATGCCTTCGTCGACAATCGCGGCTACTTCATATGCGAACGCCGGATCATATGCGCGGCAATTCGGAATAGTTGACGCCGCCAGATGGCTCGTGCCGTCCTGATGCTGCAAGCCTTCGCCGCCGAGCGTCGTCTTGCCCGACGTCGCGCCGATCAGAAAGCCGCGGGCGCGCTGATCCGCCGCCGCCCAGATCAGGTCGCCGATCCGCTGGAAGCCGAACATCGAGTAGTAGATGTAGAACGGCAGCATCGGCAGGTTGTGGACGCTGTACGACGTCGCTGCAGCTACCCACGACGACACCGCGCCCGCTTCGGAAATGCCCTCCTCCAGAATCTGTCCTTTCGTGTCCTCGCGGTAATACAGCATCGAACCGAGATCCTCCGGTTCGTACAACTGGCCAAGTGGCGAATAGATACCGACCTGGCGGAACATGTTCGCCATGCCGAAGGTGCGCGCCTCGTCGGCGACAATCGGCACCACACGCGGGCCCACTTCGGTGTCTTTCAGCAACGCGGTAAGCATGCGCACGAGTGCCATCGTCGTGGACATTTCGCGGTCGTTTGCATCGAGCGCGAATTGCGCCCACGAAGACATCGGCGGGACGGCCACCCCCTTCGATGCCGCTCTCCGCCGTCTGGGCAGATAGCCTCCCAGGACAGCCCGGCGTGCATGCAGGTATTGCATTTCCGGGCTGTCGTCCGCGGGTTTGTAGAATTTCACCTGTTCGACGTCTTCATCGGTGAGCGGCAGGCGGAAGCGGTCGCGAAACGCCTTGAGGTCGTCGAAGTCGAGTTTCTTCTGCTGATGCGTAGTCATGCGGCCCTGGCCCGAGGTGCCCATGCCGAAGCCCTTCATCGTCTTCGCGAGGATGACCGTCGGCTGGCCCTGGTGCGCAAGCGCCTTCGCGTAGGCCGCGTGCAGTTTGCGCACGTCATGGCCGCCGCGGCGCAGGCGGTCGATGTCGTCGTCGCTCAGTTGAGCGGCGAGCGCGGCGAGCTCCGGGTTCTGACCAAAGAAGCGTTCGCGGTTGTACGCGCCGTCGTTGGCCGAGAAGGTCTGGAACTGGCCGTCCACTGTGTGCGCGAAGGCGCGCAGCAAGGCGCCCGTGCGGTCGCGCGAGAACAGCGCGTCCCAGTCCGAACCCCAAATCACCTTGATCACATTCCAGCCGGCACCAATGAAATGCGCTTCCAGTTCATCGATAATGCGGCCGTTGCTGCGCACCGGGCCGTCGAGCCGCTGCAGGTTACAGTTGATCACGAACACGAGGTTGTCGAGCCCTTCGCGCGCGGCGATCGACAGCGCGCCGGTCGATTCCGGCTCGTCCATCTCGCCGTCGCCGAAAAAGCCCCACACCTTGCGGCCTTCGGTTTGCGCGAGACCGCGATTCGCGAGGTAGCGCATGAAGCGCGCTTGATAAATCGCATTGATCGGGCCGATGCCCATCGAGCCGGTCGGGAACTGCCAGAAATCGGGCATCAGCCACGGATGCGGATACGAACACAGCCCAGGGCCGCCGATCTCGCGGCGATAGTGCTGCAGGTTCTCCTCGGAAAGAAAGCCTTCGAGGTAAGCCCGCGCATAGACGCCCGGCGACGAATGCGGCTGGAAATACACGAGATCGCCCGTACCCTCTTCTCCACTCGGCGCCGCCGCACGGAAGAAATGATTGAAGCCGACCTCGAAAAGATCCGCCGCCGACGCATAACTCGCGATATGGCCGCCGAGCTCTCCATACGCCTTATTCGCGCGCACGACCATCGCCAACGCGTTCCAACGCAGCGCACCGGCAAGACGCTCTTCAAGTTCAAGATTGCCCGGATAGCGCGGCTGCTGGTCAAACGGGATCGAGTTCTGGTACGGGGTGACATTGGTGCGTGTCGATTCCACACCGAGCGACAGCGCGTGTCCGGCGAGTCTGTCAAACAAAAACTGCGCGCGATCCCGGCCGACGTGCGCGACGACCGCGTCGAGAGCGCTCAGCCATTCGGCAGTTTCCTGCGGATCGGTGTCCTCTCGCTCAATCGGCCCACCGCTATGAATGTTCACCGACTGCAACTGTTTGCTACCGCTGGATAAATCCGTCATGGTGCCTCTCCCGCAAAGGTGCTTTCGACTCGTGATCAAGTCTAACGATGGTATCTATTTGCCCGCAAAATAAGCATCTGAATTGCGACCTCACGCAAGTTGCGATAGGCTATTTATTCCGAATTTTGCTACCGCACCGGAATATTCCATCTATGACCACCCTACCCAAACGGCTAGACCGAACCGACGTCGGCATTCTTAGCCAGCTGCAGCAGGATGCGCGCATTACGAATGCAGATCTGGCGCGCTCGGTCAACCTCTCGTCGACGCCCTGCTTCAATCGCGTGCGCGCGCTGGAAAAGCTCGGCGTGTTCAAGCAGCACGTCACACTACTGAATGCGGAACTGCTCGGCCTGAATCTCAACGTGTTCATTCAAGTGCGTCTGGAAAAACAGGTAGAGAACGCTCTACTGCGTTTCGAGCAGGCGATTGCGGAGCGTCCCGAGGTGATGGAGTGTTATCTAATGACGGGCGACGCGGACTACCTGTTGCGAGTTGTGATGCCGGACATGAAAACGCTGGAGCGCTTCATCGTCGACCATTTGACGAGAATTCCAGGGATCTCTAACATCCGCTCCAGCTTTGCGCTCAAGCAGGTGCAATACAAGACCGCACTGCCGCTGCCGTCGTCGGGTTTGACGCTGACCGATCCCGATTGCGCCGTGACCGACTGGAGATAAGTTAGGCTCGAAAAACGCCGAAAGCATCAGTGCAACCCGTGCAACTATTCTTCAAGAGACCGTTTCAAAAAGACTGCTCCGTACGTCCGGAGATGTTCCAGCAGACGAGGGAGAAACCGAGTTTAAGAAATGCTTCGTGGATGTCGGCGCAACGCTCAATGCGAATGCGAAGACGACGAAAACTGTGGAGGCATGCGCGCGTACGTTCGACCACCCAGCCAAGTTTTCCCAGTCCGCTGCCGCACTCGGTCCGGCGCTTTGCGATCACCGGCTTGATGCTGCGTTCACGAAGTTTTCGGCGATGTGGTTCGGAGTTGTAGCCGCGATCGGCGGAAATGACTTGGGCTTCCGGAGTGGTCGGCCACGTACGCCGCGAATCGGCGCGGTGGCGTTGACAAGCGGCAGCAATTGGGTGACGTCGTTGCGGTTTGCGCCAGTTAGGATCGTGTTGACGGGGACGCCGTTTGCCTCGACGAGGATGTGGTGCTTGGAACCGGGTCGCGAGCGATCCGCGGGGTTCAAGCCAGTTTTTTGTCCACCCCAACGGCTCCGCCGAGGATGAATCGACAACTGCTCTTGAGACATCGAGCTGGCCGGCCTCGCGTAACCTCACAAGTAGCAACTCGTGCAGCCGGTCCCACAGGCCAGCCTTTTGTCAGTCGCCCAAGCGCCGCCAGCAGGTCGGGCTCGAACCAAATCTTTACTTGATCGACAGGTCGCACCAGCGTATCTAGGTCTTGAACACAAACAGGATACCGTGCCGCCCGGCTCGGAACCGGGCGGCGGCCTGGATATTTCTCGCGTCGCGGCTTTAGCGGCGACAGCAAAGGCTCCATGAATGCCCGTTGCTCGTCATCAATCAGCGTGCCCATTCACTTGGTTCCGGTTGTTCAGATGGCCAAGGTTAATCTATGGTCACGCGCCTGGCTGTCCCGGTAACAGCTGCAGCTTCAAACGCTCGTTAACCCTTCAGGACGTCCGCCGCGCTGGTTTGCCGTTCACGTCATCAATTATCAGCAGTCGCAAAACCAGATGGGTTGATTCGAACTTCAAGAGAGGCCGGTCACGCAACGGTGACGGTCCCCTGTTGTTCAAATACTGTGTTGTGACGCATGATCGCCATACAATTCCTCCAAGCTTGCTGGCCAATGCACAGGCAACCACGCAGGAATGCCGCCGCGCTAGCATCGCCCGTGTCCAATCTGCGACGCAACCTCCCTTTTTTATCCAGCCGAAGCATGAATGCTCGGGCACACCGGACCAGCAGGTGGCGAATATTTTTGTCGCCTCGCTTGGAAATCCCAAGCAGAGTCGATCTACCGCCGGTGCTGTATTGCCTTGGTACCGGCCCAACCGCGGCGGCGAAGTTCGGCTGCATCGGTACTGCTTCCCGGAATCCGGAATCCCTTCGGCGATAGCCCAGCGCCAAGCTATCCGCCTCTATTTTGACCATCGGCAAAATCCTCTACGACTCCGACGCATTCTCGCGGTCCGACAACGGCTGAACATCGGCATGACTGTCGGTATGGCGCGCTACCAGGTCGGAGTACGTCCTCCCGTGAGGCATCACGGTTCATATTTTGATTGGCGCACCGCACGAGCTAATGGCCCAGAGCGCTAGAACCTGTGTGTATATCCGGCCGTATAGACCTGATAGGTCGCGCGAATGTTCGTTCCTTGGCTCGGCCCCGTTCCGACGATTGTCGTCGGAATGTCATACTCGAAGGCAGCTGTAATGAGGTTGTTTTTGTCTATCGAGTACGTGGCGCCGGCCGTCACTGCACGAGGGCTGATGCCTGGCCCGTACATGTTCGCCACCGTATGGTTGGAATCGACGTTGTTATTGGCGAAACTGTAGCCGGCACGGAGGGTCCATCTCGCATTGAGATCGTATGAGATCCCGACGCGGCCAACGTTCTGATCGCGGTACCCCCAAGTTGTCGGTGTGTTGTAGCCGGCTGCGCCGGCCCATTCAATGCGCAGATAATCCAACGCAATGGTCAACCCGGGCAACGGCCGCATCGCAACACCAACACCGTACCTGGACGGGCTGTCTGCATGCCCACCACTCCGCGCAAGTACATCGCCTTTATATCCGGGAAGCGCCGTAAACCATGTCTTCGTGAAATACGACGCCCCGAGCGACACTATACTCGTCGGTGTCCAGAGCACACCGATCCCCGCGCCGACACCAGTCGCATATTCATTGCCGTGGCTCGGTACGGGTTCTAGCGCGCCGTCTGGCCCCGGCGCGACCAGCCCGCTCAGTCGAAATTGCTCAACGCCGAACACCAGCGACGCGCCGATAGATAGGCTAGGCAGGGGCTTATAGGTGATCGTCGGACTCGTATTAACAACGATCAGGCTAGCCTTGGCATCACCTGCTCCCGAAACGGGAAGCACTGGGCGTCCATAGTTCGAGGCTGCACCGGCACCGGTAATAGCCACCCCGAATGTCCACTGTGGCGCAATCTGATAGTTCAGCCCGAATCCCGGAGACACAATGACTCTGCTGGAAAAGAGGTGATTACTGGTGGAACCAAATGTGGAATCGGCGGTAAGCGGCACTACTGTCCCGTAAAAATCAACGCGTGACCCCAATTCCGCGAGCGCCGCCGGGTTGTCGACAGCCGAAGCCACATCTTGTGGAAGAGCGATCGCCGCTCCGCCCATACCGGACGAAATTGCTCCGTTGCCGGTAAAATAAATACCATCGGTTGCGAAGGCATTCGAGGCCGAGATGGCAAGAGCGATACCGGACAGCGCAAAAAAAGTACGTTGCCGTTTAATTCTATTTATCTTGATATTCATGTCTCCATCCATTTATTTAGTTTTACTAATCTAATAGTCGAGCCGTCTTTTATATTTCCCAGCTTCTTTTCGTACTAGCAGGAGAAGGTCTTCCTAGCAGAATCGCCTCTCCCGATAGTTCCGTCAGGCGACCTCGAAGAGACTCGCCGCGCCCATCCCACCACCGACGCACATTGACACGACGACATACTTAACGCCCCGTCGCTTTCCCTCGAGCAGCGCATGGCCTACAAGGCGGGAACCAGTCATACCGTACGGATGTCCAATCGAGATGCCGCCGCCATTCACGTTATAAATCTCCGGGTCGATCCCAAGCTTGTCCCGGCAGTAGAGCACTTGGCAAGCGAACGCCTCGTTTAGCTCCCAAAGGCCAATGTCCGCGATCTTCAGGCCATGCTGCTTGAGGAGCTTTGGTATTGCATAGATTGGCCCGATTCCCATTTCTTCGGGCGGACAGCCGACGACCGCCGTGCCACGGTAGATTCCCAGTGGACTGAGGCCTCGGCGCTCTGCGAACCGAGCGTCCGCGAGCACGCAGGCAGATGCTCCATCGGACAGCTGACTGGCATTGCCGCCGGTGATGCAGCCGCCCTCCACCACGGGCTTCAGCGTCAAGAGGCCTTCGAATGTCGTATCCGGCCGGTTACCTTCGTCCTTGTCCTGAAGCACGTCGCGAAAGTTGATTTCGCCCGAATCCCTATCCTGCACCTTCATCCGGACATGCACCGGCACAACCTCTGCGGACAACCGGCCGCCCTGCTGCGCGGCGGCAGTACGTCGCTGAGATTCAAGGGAGTATCGGTCCTGGTCCTCCCGAGAAATCCCGTACTTCTTGGCCACGAATTCGGCAGTCTGCAACATCGGCATGTAAGCGTGCTGGACCCTTTCTACGACCCGCGGATCGATGGTCTTCGCGCCCCATGCAGCGTATTCGTTCTGTACCGCAGAGATGTTTTCTTGGCCGCCCGCGATACACGCTTCCATGCCGTCCACGACGATCTGTTTGGCGGCGGACGCTACTGCCATCAGACCGGACGCGCATTGACGATCCAACGTCTGCCCAGGCACAGTAACCGGCAGCCCCGCCGCAAACACTGCATGGCGCGCGAGGTTTCCACCGGCCGTTCCCGCCGACAGCACGGTACCGATGACGACGTCCTCGAACGCATCGGGTTCAATGCCTGAGCGCTCTACCGCGTGGCGGACGGCGTGGCCCATCAAAGTCGGTGATCTGGTGTCGTTAAATACGCCACGAAAAGCTCGGCCGATTGGGGTGCGGGCGGTGGAGACGATAACGGCTTCACGCATTGGATTGGCTCCAGGTCATTGATCGTAAGCAGTTGAGGTGGCCGCGGTCGCCTTGTCGACGAAACGCAAAGTCTGCTGCGTTGCGCTTTCCAACACGGTCTGTCTCTGGGGGTTCGATATCTCGGCAAAGCGGGCTGCGATAACCTCCGGTGTGCGTTCGCTCTCCGGCAGATAGATCCCTTCAGTTTCATAGACGACGTTGCGCGTGAAGACACCACAGCCGGCACCGAGGATTACCTTCGACGGCGCATCGTCGCCGACAAGGAAGAGAACACCGGGCGTAACGGACTCCGGCGTCATCAATTTCATTGCGTGTTCGGGAATCAGTCCGGCCGTCATGCGCGTTGCTGCGGTTGGAGCCAGCACATTTACACGGATATCGTACTTCTCACCTTCCATGTGCAGCACGTTCATCAGACCGACCATAGCCGCCTTCGCTGTCCCATAGCTAGACTGTCCAAAGTTTCCATAGATACCGGACGCCGATGATGTTAGGACAATGCGACCATACTTCTGCTCGCGCATAAAATCCCAGACTGCTTTCGTGCAGTTGACTGTGCCTCGAACATGTACGTCCATCACGGCCCAAAAATCGTCCAGCGACAACTTGGAGAAAGTCGCATCGCGTAGAACGCCGGCATTGTTGACTAGGATGTCCACACGGCCCCAAGCACACTTCGCCGCGGCTATCATGGCCTGAACCTCTTCGAACTTTGCGACATCGGCTCCATTCGCTATCGCCTCACCGCCAGCGGCTCGAATTTCTCGGACGACCGCTTCGGCCGCCGACGTACTCGTATCACTCCCGTCACGCCCGCCTCCGAGATCGTTCACGAGGACCTTGGCACCACGAGCTGCCAAGCCAAGGGCGTGCGCTCGACCAAGGCCATTGCCCGCGCCAGTGACGATCGCTACCCGACCCTCGAACTGCTTGCTCATGATCGGTTCTCCTCTTCCTTCGCATCGTTTACCAGGCATATACCAATCCATTCAGCGACCAACGCTGGCTTCGATTCGCCCTCGATCTCGACCGTGACAGTGAAGACCAGCTGGTAGCGACCAGGCGACGGCACGCTAAACTCCGAGATCAAGAACTTCGCTCGGACGCGCTTGCCGTTCCGCACTGGCGATGGGAATCGAATTTTGTTATAGCCATAGTTAACCGTGACCCCAACGTCCGATGGGATTGGCACTGATTTCTCGATCAATGCGGGTAGTAACGACAGGACCAGGAGGCCGTGCGCCACAGTGTCCCCGAACGGACTGTCCTTCGCCTTCTCCCGGTCGATATGGATGAATTGTCGATCGCCGGTCACTTCGGCAAACGCGTCGATACGCGCCTGGTCGATCAGCTCCCATTCCGAAGGCTCAAGTTCTTTCCCAACCATCGCCCGGAGTTCATCCGGGCTAACTCGTAGTGCTGTCATGAACCGACTCCCTTATTCATCGGGTGGTAGAGAAACCGCCATCCAGCGGAATGACAGCGCCGGTGATATACGCAGACGCTGCAGACGACAAGAAGATTGCTGTTCCGGCTGCGTCCGACGCACGCCCCGTACGTCGGCGCGGAATCGCTTTGACAATCGCGTCGCCAAAGTCCTTAAGCACCTGCGCAGTCATCTTCGTCTCGAAAGGTCCTGGCGCGATGACGTTGACATTGATGTTCGCGGGTCCCAAATGCTTCGCTAGATGTCGAGTCAGATGATGGAGAGCGGCCTTGCTGGCGGAATAGGAGAAGTTTTCCATCTCAGGGCTTGTCAAGCCATCGACGGAACCAATGTTGATGACCCGGGCGGGATCCGTTTCAGTTCCCGCGGCCCGCAACGCTGGTGCCAGTTGCTGGGTAAGGAAGAAGACCGAGCGGACGTTCAAATCCATAATCTTGTCCCAGCCGCTTTCCGGGAAATCGTCGAAGGGTGCTCCCCACGTTGCGCCAGCATTGTTCACCAAGATGTGAATCTTGGGCTCGCGCCGCAGCATTTCAGCAGCAAAGCCATCGGCGCCGTCTTGGGCAGACAAATCGGCAGCGATGGCGACAGCTTCTCCGTGCTTTCTGAGCTCGCGCTCCGCGTTATCGCATGCATCGGCCTTGCGCGAGACGATATAAGTCTTCACGCCTGCTTTGACTAGGCCTTCAGCAATCATGTAGCCAATACCACGGGTTCCACCTGTGACGATAGCGACCTTGCCGCTGACATCGAAGAGTTGACAATCGGACATACCAATACCTTGTCGCTCAGTTAGTTGATTGATGTGAATGCACAACACGGCAAGATAGACCGAGGCGCCGCATGCTAGCGGCGCTCGAGCCGTGATCTCGAAAAGGATTCAGTTGATCAGGAGACGTCTCGCATTTCTCGCCGCATAATCTTGCCGACGCTGGTTTTCGGCAGGGCGTCGACAAAGCGGACGATTTTTGGAACCTTATACCCCGCCATGCCAGTGCGACAGTGGGCAATCAGCGCAGCCTCGTCTATCTCGACAGTCGGCGCCTTGACCACGAACAGCTTGACCGCCTCGCCTGTTTTCTCGTCTGGAACGCCGACGCAGGCACATTCAGCCACGCCCGGAAAGGAGGTAGCCACGGCCTCGACTTCGTTTGGGTAAACCTTAAATCCGGAGACGATGACCATATCTTTTTTTCTGTCGACGATTTTCAGGAATCCTTTGCTGTCGAATACCCCGACGTCTCCAGTGCGAAAGTAGCCGTCGTGTGTGAAAGACTTCGCGTTCGCCTCGGGATTTTTCCAGTAACCCTCCATGACCTGCGGGCCCTTGACGCAAATTTCACCCGCTTCGCCGATACTGGCCTCATTGTCGTCGTCGTCCAGCAATTTAATGTCGGTTGATGGCAACGGTAGCCCAGCGGTGGAGTTGAACTCGACGATATAGTCCGGGTTAAACGAGACAATCGGTGACTCGGACAGGCCGTAACCTTGGCGGATAAAACTGCCTGTCACCTGCTTCCAGCGTTCCGAGGTGGTGGCGAGCACGGCCGCGCCGCCGCCAGCGGATAGACGCAAGCGCGACCAATCAACGTCAGTCATCCGCGGATGCGCCGCCAAGCCAGCATACAGGGTGTTGACACCTACGAAGACAGTTGGTCGCGCAGCTTCCAGCACGTCGATCAGCGCTCCGATGTCACGTGGATTAGTCACCAGCCAATTCTCGGCTCCGATCGAGAAATAGCTGAGGAAGTTCACCATCAAAGCTAATACGTGATAGAGCGGTATCGCGGTGACTATCACCTCCTCTCCCACACGCAGGACGTTTGGCGAAAACGCCTTGAATTGCTCGATGTTGGCAATCAGGTTGCGATGTGACAAGACTGCGCCCTTTGACAGCCCCGTCGTGCCTCCGGTGTACTGTAGGAAGAGCACATCGTCGCCAGAGATAGGGACCGGAGTCAGTTGCAGGGCGCCACCAGCTTCCAGCGCATCGGGCAGCGAAATCGTGCTGCGCAACGATGCATCGACGGCGGGCCCTGGAATCGCGACTTTTCCACAATCACCAAACCCCACGGTAATGACAGTAGTGACGCTGGTTTTACCGATCACTTCGGCGAGCGTCGACGTAGATCCGTTGCAAACGACAATCACACGCACGCCGGCATCGTTGAGCTGATGCTCGAGCTCGCGCGCGGTGTACTGAGGGTTCACGTTAACCTGGATAGCACCGACCTTCGTGATGCCAACGAACGTGACCGGGAACGATAGGACGTTGGGCAACATTACCGCCACGCGGTCGCCCTTCCCGACGCCGGCCACGTTTTGAAGGTAGGCTGCAAAGTCGGTCGACTGGAGATCCACATCAGCGTAAGTCAGCGTCTGTCCGTTGGCGTGAAACGCCGGCTTGTCCGCAAACTGACGCATCGCTCCTTCCAGCAACTCGTTCACCGAGCTATGACGATCGGGGTCAATTTCGGCAGGAACGGATCCATAGGACGTAGTCCAGTGTCTGTTGTTCATTGGCTTTTCATCGTAAGTGCATCCACCGGAACGGCGGCAGGTCAACCGCCGACCGCCTCGGCTCGAGGAGTAATGGAATTCTATGTATGGGCAGCGCGGGTAGCTCGCTTACCCCGGTTGGGTCAATCGATTCCCCAAAGGGGCTGAAGCAAGGCAAACACAAGCCACGTCAGCACTACTGGTTACCGCGACGCGTGAATATTGGTGAAATCACGCGCCCTATGCGTTGGTTGTTAAGCCCACGCCCACTCATATTTTCCGCCCGCGCGTTCGCAGAGCGCGCGAAGCAAGTTCTCATAGATTGTGATGCTATCCATGCCTTCCCGCGGCGATGCTTGCAGTACAGCCTGAAGCATCGAGGGAGACATCTTGTCAATCGATATTCCTTGCCCAAGACAAAACCGTTGAAGCTGGTTCACAAATTTTGGACTTACCTGTGGCATGGCTCGGTGGGCGACATCTTTCATCGCATGATCGAGACTGACAAAACGCACGCCCAAGCGCTTGAACGCCGTGAGAATATCGTCAAGGGTATCCATGGCGATGGGTGTTCCGTGAATGAGCCATATGTGAGGAATATCACGACCAAACACAAGGCGCGCCGCCTTAGCAGCTTCACGCAACTGAGCGACGGCCGCCTCGACGTAGCTTTGCCTGAGCATCGTCAGTGCCTCCTTGTCGCCATTCAAGTGAGATCGGGTATGTGGAACGATCCAGGCGAAATCGTTGAACCACGCGGAAATAGGGGCGTTGGTATAGCCTTTCTTTGCCAGGAAGTCTTCGACCTCACCGCGCTTTGCCGCGCTATCGCCGCTCATGTCCATAGCGTAGCGGAAGTAGCGGGCCGGAGCTCGCTCAATCAGCTCTCCGATGACGTCCTCCGAGCGCTCAATGTCCTCGCAGTAGTTTTTTGCCGACACCCAATTCAGGCAGGCGTGGCAATGAGTGTGGTTCCCAAGGTGATGTCCACTATCAACCCAGTGCCGCAGAATTTCCTTCAATCCAGAGTCGTTATCCAGCGGCGACGTGTGCGCGAACCCGTAAACTCCATTAATCTGATGTTTAGCAAGTGTTTCAATCACCGACGTCACGACCTTTTCACGCGTGTAGCTTTCAGGCATGGGCGCGTCATCCCATAGCAGTAGTTCGTCTACTGTGATAGCAACTTCCAACGGCAGTGCTTCCTCAACAGAAGTGACCATGGCTAAATGTCTCCGTCTTTTTGATATATCTCTGACCGCATCATATGCGTGGGCGTGCTCAGGTGTTTTCGTAAAAGCGAACCACCTGCTTTCTGCAAGCGAACTTCAGTAGCTTGTCTTGGACGCACATTGGATGTATGTTTTGGGACCGGCCGACGATCGAACGGCCATTGGGTGGAACGATGAGCTCCCTATCAAATGCCTGCGATGCTGACGTACCACGAATGCTCTCGGTCTCCACGTGCGAGTTGGATCCGAGATTGCAACTCGATGCATGGGAGGATGCAGTCGTTCAGTTGCACGGGAGTCTCCGGTTTGAGCGGAGCTATGGGCTCGGCTATCTAGGCCAACTTCGTGCGCGACAAGATGCAAACTTTCAGTTTGTCGAGTTTGAGGGAAATGCGGCGTCGAGTACGAGAACCGCTGGGCATGCAGCGTCTGACGCCATTCACCGGTTCGAAATTATGATCGCCTTGGCCGGAGAGTGTCTGGTGCAGCATCGTGGACATGAAGCGCTGCTGACGCCTGGATGCATTTTGCTGGTCGACATGTCAAAGCCTCATGCAATGACTTATGGCGAAGGTGTATCCATTGCATTGATCGCTTGCAATCGGGCATTGCTCGAAGGGCGCCTGCCCGATGTTTCGAGTACTTGCGGGCTTCTGCTGCCGGTCGAGAACCCTATCGCCTCGGTGCTGCATGCGTATGTCGTGGGCGTTAGTCAGGGCGTCGAGCGATTGCAGGACCATCAATTCCGTTACACGATGGCGCAAATGCTTGATCTTGTAACGCTGATGCTGGATGGTCAATCCGATCTGCGCGGACAGGCAAACGTCACTCAACTCGCCTTGTTGCGTCGTCTGAAGCAGCACATACATCGGCATTTGCTGGATGACACTTTGTCCATCGAAGACATCGCGCGTGACAACAACATCTCCTCACGTTACATGCAGAAGCTGTTTCGCCTTGAAGGGACCAGTCCAAGCGACTACCTTCTGGAAGCGAGGCTCATGCGGGCAAGGGCTCTACTCAAGGAGAATCCCAAACGGCAGTCTGTCGCGAGCGTGGCCTATTCATCTGGCTTCACAAATGCCAGCCATTTCAGCACGGCATATAAGCGTAGATTTGGGTACTCACCGCGAGACGAATCGCTTCAACCTTAAGCACCGTCCATGCCGGCCCACCGGGCAACGGCGCTCGCCAGTCGAAACCGCGCGCGGATCAGCTCTGTAATCCGATCCAGCGTCAAAGGCGGGCCCGCGTTTGAGCTTGATTGCTCGTTGACATATCCGCCGGTATAACGCAAAGCGTATCAACGTCTCGCTCGGTTCACCTAGCTCGATTGAATACCGGCAGAGTCTTAGAATCGCGCCTTAAATCAGTCCAGCAATTCGTCCGCCCCCCGTTTAACACCTAATACCCGGACTACGCTAAACCGGGGGCGAAGATAGGCTTGAAGAGATACCCCTGAACCCAATGCGCGCCACACGCCTGGGATAACTCCAAGTCTTCCTCGTCCTCGACACCCTCGACCACCACATGCGAACAGCATTCGCCTGACAGACGGATCAGCGCACCCAAGTGAACTCTCGCAGACCCGTTCGAGCGAGCCTGCCGCAGATATCCACCATCTACTTTTGCAATGTCCACGCCCAGTTCCATAACTCCCCTCACGGAACTGTAGCCTGCGCCGATGTCATCGAGCGCGACGCGACAGCCAAGCTTTTGCAGCGCCAGGACGAAGTCCTTGACAGTGTCGATGTCGGTCCATGGCAGGCTCTCAGTCAATTCGATTACGAGCCGCGCGGCGACCTGTGGCTCCATGGCTAGCGTTTCGGCGACCGTTGACCACCAGCCGTCGCACGTCGCGCTCAGGATCGACACATTGCAGCCTAGCGAGATGTCCGGCCAAGTGCGGAGCGTTTCGATCACGGTCGTCACGACCCATCTGTCGAGACGACTCACGAGTCCAAGCCGCTCGAGAGCGGGAATCGCTTTGCCGACACTGACCGGGACGCTGTTTTCGGTCCTGCATAACAGCGCCTCCCAATACCCGACACTATCCGCGTCAGTCGTGCTGCAGACCTTCTCGTAGCGGAAGCACAGCTCGTCGCGTTCCATTGCGCCTAGCAGATCCTCGGCGATTTCCATGTCCCTCGCGTAATGAGCCCTCCATTTCCGGCTCCCGACGCGCATCTCCATGGATGCTTTTTGCTCAGGGTCGAACGATGTGCCGTCACAGGTCCACGCCGATGCACTGATCGCTGCGCGGATCAGACCCGTCGACGTGAGCATCGGCGCATCACCCAGCGCAGCGACGACCGCTTCGACGATGCCGTCGTCGCTGCGGAGCACGTGCGCATTCGCCACCGGTTCGCCAACAGCACGGTCAATCAGAAAAATAAGCTGCTCCCCGTTGCGCGTTACAGTACCTGACCCATGCGAACAAAAATCGCGTGCGCGCTCGTAGATCACATCCCTGACGGTCAGCGCGGAAGCGGTGCCGTAGGCACTTTCAATCTGCGCCAGGTTTTGGATTAAGGCCACGATGCACACGAGTCTTCTGTGCGTGGTGCTCCCGGGCACTGAACTTTCGTTCGCTGTTTCGCATGGGCTCTGCACGTGTTTCTCCGCTACCGAAGGCGATCTGAGCTCAGTGTGCCGTGGAACGAGCCGAAGGCGATTGCTCATCACGGCACCGTGGGCCGGGATGGATTCGGCGAGGTAGGCTTCTGCACGTAGGCACGTCTTCCGCTCAGCGCTGGTTGCGACGCTCTGAGACGTGCATGGACGGCAGCTGTTTTTGTACTGCATTGCAGCGCAGCGGCCAACACGCGACTTATCGGAGCCGCTGCCGTCTCTGCGGCGGTAAAGAAAGTTGGATCAGTGGCCACAAAACCTCTTTAATTATCGGTTGGGTAATCGCATCCCGCCACGGGACATCGATGAACGGAACGGAGCACAGTCGGGATTCGGCACTCCGTCGGTTAGTTGATTTGTTCTTCCACGTTCAAGCAAGTTGCGCAACCTGGATAGTTGGTCTTTCGGGCTCGGGTGGTGAAATGCACCATGACCCATCACGGTGGCGAAAAAAGAACATCGCCCTTGAGCCCGACCCATTGTCGGCGACGACACAAACGTAGCGCCCGTGCCTCGATCGTCCCACGTGACTGACTCTAAACCCTCTCCTAGGGTCGGGTGCCAGCCAATCCTCAACCATAGTTCTCAGTGATCTTCCTGCATTTTCCATAACCTTCTCCATGCTGTTTCAACATTGCGGCCCACATCGGCGCGTTGGCGCGTTGGCGCGTTCGGCGGCCAGCAGGTAGCGGTTGCGGGAACTGACCGCGAGCCCGTCGGTGTCACGCATGGTCTGGGCGGCAATGATGTCAGTCGGCAGCGCGAACTGGTGGCACATGCTGCGGACGATCATCTGTCGCTGGGAATCCTTCTTGCCGAACACCGCGAGGCGAGGCTGCCCGCACGAAATCAGCTTCATCGCTAATGTGAATACGCCCTGAGAGAAGCCCGGGCGGAATTGACCTTCGAGGATGTCACCCAGATAGCGCGGCGGATGCACGCGGTACTCCTGCGGCTCGGGATGCAGATCTTTTCTGGCCGGTGCAAACAGCGCGTAGACGCCTTCCTTTTGCAGCTGGTCGATGTCAGGTTCTAGCGTGCGCGGGTATTTGGTGAAATCTTCGTTCTCACCGAATTGTAGCCAGTTGACGAAGATGCTCGCCACCACCGGGTCGCCGTGCTGGCGCGCGACGTGCATCAGCGACAGATGGCCCTCGTGCAGATTGCCCATGGTCGGCATTTTCCGTCGAAATCACTCCGCCGCCTTCACCATGGCCTCGATCACCTTCTTGGCGTCGCCGAAGACCATCATCGTCTTGTCCATGTAGAAGAGGTCGTTGTCGAGCCCGGCGTAGCCTACGGCCATCGAGCGCTTATTCACAATGACCGTGCGCGCCTTGTAAGCCTCGATGATCGGCATGCCCGCAATCGGCGACTTCGGATCGTTCTTCGCGGCCGGATTCACCACGTCGTTCGCGCCAAGAACCAGCACCACGTCGACCTGGCCGAACTCGCCGTTGATGTCGTCCATCTCGAACACCATGTCGTACGGTACTTCGGCTTCGGCGAGCAGCACGTTCATATGGCCTGGCATCCGTCCGGCCACCGGGTGAATCGCGTACTTGACCTCGATGCCCTTCTCGACGAGCTTGTCGGTCAGCTCTTTCAACGCATGCTGCGCGCGTGCCACGGCAAGGCCATAACCCGGCACGATCACGACCGTTTCGGCGTTGCTGAGCATGAACGACGCATCGTCGGCGGAACCGGATTTCACCGGACGCTGCTCGGCCGAACCGCCCGCCGCCGCGCCTGGCTCGTTGCCGAAGCCGCCGAGAATCACATTGAAGAACGAGCGGTTCATCGCGCGGCACATGATGTACGACAGAATCGCACCCGACGAGCCGACGAGCGAGCCCGCGATGATCAGCATCGGATTGTTCAACGAGAATCCGATACCCGCCGCCGCCCAGCCCGAGTACGAGTTGAGCATGGACACGACGACCGGCATATCCGCGCCGCCGATCGGAATGATGATCAGCACGCCGAGCACGAACGCAATTACCGTCATGATGATGAACGGCAGCCACGACTGCGTGAAAAAGAAGATGATGCCGAAGCCTAGCATCGCGATGGCGAGCATCAGGTTGATCAGGTGCTGGCCTGCATACACCACCGGCGCGCCCTGAAACAGGCGAAACTTGTATTTGCCCGAGAGCTTGCCGAACGCGATCACCGAACCGCTAAAAGTAATCGCGCCGACGAACGTGCCGATAAACAGCTCGACGCGATTGCCGTAAGGCAGAAAGCCCGGCACCGGATACTCGGGATCGACGAGACCGAACGCGGCCGGCTCCGACACCACCGCATACGCAATACAGACCGCCGCGAGACCGATCAGCGAGTGCATGGCCGCGACGAGCTCCGGCATCTTGGTCATCTCGACGCGCGCGGCGACGAACGCGCCGATAGCGCCGCCGATAATCAGCGCGGCCAGCAGCAGACCAAGCCCCAGGCCGAGATTCGATCCGAGCGCGGTGGCCTGCTTGGCGATCAAGGCAATGGTCGTGAGAATCGCAATCGCCATCCCGACCATGCCGAACGTATTGCCGATGCGCGCGGTCTTCGGATTCGACAGTCCCTTGAGCGCCTGAATGAAGCAGACCGACGCGACCAGATAAAGCAGCGTGACGACGTTCAGACTCATTACGCGTTCTCCCTGCTCTTGTCGGCGATCAGCTTCTTCGGCTCTTTCTTGCGGAACATCTCCAGCATTCGCCGCGTGACGAGGAAGCCGCCGAACACATTCACCGCCGCTAGCGCGACGGCGAGCGTTCCGAAGAACTTACCCGGCGTGCCGAGCGTGAGACCGGTAGCCAGCATCGCGCCGACAATCACAATCGCCGAAATGGCGTTGGTCACGGCCATCAGCGGCGTGTGCAGGGCGGGCGTGACGTTCCAGACCACGTGGTAGCCGACGTAAATCGCTAGTACGAAAATGATCAGGTTGATGACGGTGTGACTCATGACTTCCATTTCGCTACCTTTCTCTTTTTTCAATGACTAGAACTTCCGCAGAACCTGCCCGGCACGCGTGAGGAGTGTTGCTGCCACAATGTCGTCATCCAGATCGATATTCACTGTGCCCTCCTTCGTAACAATCAGCTTGAGAAATTCGAGGAGATTTCGGGCATACAACGCCGACGCATCGGTGGGCATCATTGCGGCCAAATTAGAAATGCCGACGATAGTCACGCCGTACCTGACCACGACCTTATCGGTCTCGGTCAGCGGGCAATTTCCACCGACATGGCTCTGATATTCGGCCCCTCGGCCCGCTGCAAGATCAACGATGACCGATCCACCTTTCATCTTTGCCACAGTATCAACGGGAATTAGAGTGGGAGCCGGACGACCCGGTATTAGAGCTGTTGTGATTACAATATCAGCCTGTTTCGCACGTTCATGCACCAGCGCAGCCTGCCGCGCAAGCCAAGACTGCGGCATCGCGCGCGCGTAGCCTGCTGAGCCGAGCCCTGCTTCGCGCTCCTCGTCCGTCTCAAACGGGACATCAAGAAATTTAGCCCCTAGAGATTCAATTTGCTCTTTAGCCGCCGGCCGCACATCTGATGCCTCAACGATAGCGCCAAGGCGTTTCGCAGTTGCAATGGCCTGCAAGCCAGCTACTCCGGCGCCCAGCACCAGTACACGCGCAGCCTTTACGGTTCCCGCTGCAGTCATCAGCATGGGCATGAAGCGGGGATAATGATGTGCTGCGATCAATGTCGCTTTGTAGCCAGCAATGTTGGCCTGCGATGAAAGGACATCGAGCGCCTGTGCACGGGTAGTACGAGGAGCGGCCTCAAGCGCAAATGCCGTTAAACCTGCTGACGCGAGCTTGACTGCGTTGTCTTTATCGAAAGGATTGAGCATGCCAATGAGCAACGTGCCGTGCTTCAAGTTCCTTATATCTTCGTCAATCGGCGTTCGCACCGTCAGAACTATATTGCAACCCAATGCTTCCTGCTGTGTGACAATTGAAGCACCAGCTTTTATGTAGTCGTCGTCAGGAAAGTTAGCTTTCGAGCCCGCTTGTGACGCCACTCTTACCGTAATGCCACGTTCGGTGAGGCGCCTAACCACCTCCGGTGTGAGCGCCACACGAGCTTCGCCCACGTGCCGTTCAATTGGCACTCCAACGTCGACAGTCTCCATGATTGCTTTTTATTAATATGAGTTGAAGTATGAAAATGGGTGTTTCTCAACACGAAGTCGCACACGCAACGACCCATAGCCGAGCGCCCGATCTTGCGTTCACATCTTGGAAACGGAGCTTCCTCGGCAACCTAATACGCGGCCTCACCGAAACGTCTTCAGGGTTGCTACCTTTTCAGAACATCTGCGCTGTGAGGGCATTCTTGCGAATGTGGAGGCAAAGAAAAAAATGCACTGAAATCCATGACCGCACCTCGGTTCTCATCGTCTACATCCGCCTTTCGGATTCGACACGCTTCCATGAGAGCCAAAGCGTTCAAAATCGGCAAGACGTCGCACACCGATGATCTCAAACCGGCAGCACCTCCCTGCCGAAACGGCTCGGCACCTCAACATACTGTGATGGCATCGCGCTCTGCTCGGGCGGGAATACGTCCCACGTGCCGTCACCTTGTTGGAATAAATAGACTGCGAACATATCCGCCGGTCGTAATGCTTCGACGCAGACGTAGCGCCTCTGATTCGAACGCACACGACTCCCTCGTCTCACCCGAACCGATGCTGAGGGAGCCATCAACAGCCATTTTTCCACCATGAATCGTAAGGATCGCTCAGGCTTTCCCATTTCCATCTCCTTCGAACTCGGCTCTGTCTATGAATCAGCCGACGTTCCATTTTCTGCCCACATCAAAAAGCGTTTCATGCCGCTCCGCCGTCCACCCTGCGCAGCGGAATGACCTCGGCCTGTTCGACGAGGTCAGGAATTTCGGCCAGGATCGCAACGATATGTGGGGCGGCAGCGTGTTTGTCGAGATGTTCGCGGCTTTCCCACTCCTCGGTCCAGATGAAGCGTCGCGGCTGATCTAGGTCCCGGTTCAGTTGATAGCTAATGCAGCCTTCTTCCTTAAGAGTGGTCGGAATCGCTCCCCTGAAAAGAGCCTCCAGCCTCTCCTCCTCGCCAGGCTTCGCGAGAAAAATTGCCACCACGGGCAGTGTCATACGTTGCTCCATAAACTTTGTTGGTTGTTACAGGATTAATGAAAATTGACCCGCGCAGGTCGCTACGAACGGGCGTAAATGCCTTCGTATTGGCCTTCGCGGATCGTCCTAATGATCTCTTCCTCGTGCGCGATTTGAGCTTGTACGGCATCGAGAAGGTTTGCGGCTATCGCGGCAGGAAACGACACTACGCCGTCTTCGTCGCCGACTACAAAGTCGCCAGGGGAAATCACACACCCCCCAATCGATACCGGCACATTAAGCTCACCGGGTCCGTTCTTATAGGGACCTCGGTGGGTCACGGCGCGCGCAAAGCACGGAAAGTCGGATGCGGCAAATGCCGCGACATCACGGATTGCGCCGTCGATCACGTAACCCTCCGCTTTTCTCCATTCGGCAATAGTCTTCATGATCTCGCCGACCAGTGCGCGGGTCTCGTCGCCGCCACCATCCACTACGATGACGTCACCTGGCCCTACCAGCTCGAGTGCCCGATGGATTGCGAAATTGTCGCCGGGTCGCGTGCGCACAGTGAATGCTGTGCCGACGAGCTTTCCGTTCCGATGATACGGACGCAACCCGACCGATCCAGGAAGTCGGGCGAGGTTGTCGGAAATAACAGCGGTCGGTGTGTTACGAAAACCTTCGATGAGATTGGCGGGTGGCTTTGGTACCGATCGTGCCGCAATGGTAATAGTCATGGATAGGTTCCTTCATGTTGGCCAGGGCGTGATGCGCTTCATGATGCGGCGGCAGAGACGTCGGGCCGGAGTGCGCACTCAACGCCCCGGGCAGGACCATCCGGCTGAGGCGCGTGGAGCCCGGAGAGAGGCGACGGGCCAGGCTGCCGGCGCCACTTCCAATGCTTACCAGCCCTCCAGCACGAT
>Ga0307412_10000260_pt1 | contig 33889 bp, 63 predicted proteins | sample DK1Cmetagenome_3_FD_203823 | JGI IMG/M metagenome (GOLD analysis project Ga0307412, IMG submission 203823) | Maize rhizosphere microbial communities from greenhouse at UC Davis, California, United States - DK15-C-1 | ecosystem: Host-associated > Plants > Roots > Rhizosphere > Soil | place: USA...
GCTTCACCGGTAATGTCAGACCAGGGGGCGTTACCTTGGGCGTAAGCCTGGACCTCTTGAGCCCCTTCCTCCATGGCCTCTACGACGTTGGTAGCTGCGCTCAACGCCAGGACGTCCAGAACGGGACCGATGCCGTCGAACCAGATGAACCCAGCCCTAGCCATTCTTCAGCCCTCCGAAGTAGTCGACGTGGGCAGCGATGCGTACGTCCTGCTTGATGTCCACGGTCTGAACCTCGAACTTGTCACCCTGCCAGAAGAACCAGTCGTCCTTGGCAATGTTGAGGTTGTATCGACCCAGGATCATGTAGGGCAGGTCCGGTACGTCGCCGATCTCAGTCGCCACCAGGAACTCGGTCATCCGCCGCTTGAACGGGATGAGCGCCATTCGCTGTGGAGTGAGCTCGGTCTCGGGGCCCCACTTCCAGCCTCCACCAGGCACGGCAAGCTTCTCACGGCGGTGTAGGGTGATGGTGACCTCGTCAGCTTTGATCAGAGCTTCGATCTGACGCCGCTCCATGAGAAGCTGCACCGGGCTCATCACCATTCCACACCCGGCCTCGTGAGTCGACCGATCCGGGTGCGTCCCTCCGTCGGACCCCCCGACGAACGCAGGTAGAGTTTCACCATGTCATTCGCGTTGTCCAGAAGCTGCGAGAACTTCTTCTGGGAGTTGCCCTCGGTGGTGTCGACCAGGTTGGCGAGCTTGGCAGCCTTCTCCCGCCATGCCTCGTACGCGGCACGTTCGACGTCGTCGCTCTGGCTGAGGATGTCGTCGATCTCGACGTCAGTAAAGAGGGTGTCAGCCTCCGTACCTCCATCGGGGATCGACTCCCCAACCAGTGCTCTGAGCCGTTCCGCGTTCGTGCGAGGCATGGCGGGAGTCCCTTGTCAGGAGTCGTCGTCGGACGACTGGCTGCTGGTGTCGGGCGTGCCGCCACCGCCGGGGCCGTCACCGGAGCCGGCTGCCTGGGTCTCGTCGTCCCGCTTCAGGAGCTTGGCCACTGCGGCCTTCTTCTTGAGCCCCTTCAGCGACAGCTGCGAGTCTTGGTTCCGACCCTCGTTGCGGCGGGCCACCTCGTGCTTCAGCTGAGGTACGGTCCACTGCGTGTAGGGCTTCTCCGGGTCACCGGGTCCGTCCTTGTCGAGGTTGGCCTCCGCCTTGGCGAGCTTCTTGGCCTGCTCCTTGCGGAGCTCCCGAGCCTTGAGCACGGCCTCGTTGCTGTCGACGGGCTCGTCGTCCTCCACCGAGGTGGAATGTGGCGAGGCACCCTCGTCCAGGGCCTGCTGGTAGTCCTCGACCTGGCGCTGCTGGGCCGGCGACCCGAGGGGGCCGTAGTTGGCCCGGACCGGGTCCTCGAGAGTGGCGTTCTCTCCGACGCCGGGCTGACCCGACTGGAGATTGGCCACGTGCTCGACCTGGGTCTGCGCCTTCTGGTCCTCGAAGTCGATGCCCATGTCTCCCTTGTTCTCGTGGGAGTTGACCATCTTCTCCAGAGCCTGCTCGAGCTCGAACCGGGGGTCAGCGCTGACCTCAGTGCCGTCAGGCATGAGGAACTTGACCATGTCCTTCGTGTCCTTCGTCGCCATGATGTTTTCTCCTTGTCTCTCAGGCGAGTACTGACCCAGCGGATCAGACGTAGATCGCCGGGACGGTGTAGGCCGCGTTGCCAGAGACCTGCATGACGACGCCGGCGCCGCGCTGACGGATTCCCGTTCCGAGGCCCCTCTGGAAGAAGGACTCGATCAGGGGGTAGCCCGCACGGTTTCCGGGAAGGGCCTTCAGCCCACGGTATGCCGGGTTCGAGTGCTCCCGGATTCCGATGGGATTGGTGAGGCCGTCGGGACCGCCCGACGCGAGGCCGACGAGGTAGCCGGCCGGGATGTAGTCGTTCAGCACGACGTGCCAGGGGCCGTAGGTGCCCACCTGGCCGGGAACCCGACCAGCAGGAGCGCCGACGTAACGACCACCACTGCCGTCGGGGATGAAGACTCCACCGCCAGTCCGCGTGTCATCGGGGATGAAGTCCCACGGGGCACCGCTCGCGACTTTCCACGTCCGGATCACGTTGTACTCCTGCGTGTTCACCCAGAGCACCTTCCGGTAGCCCGCCAGCAGCGTGTAGCCGTGGTGGTCGAGCTGGGTCTGCATCCCCTCGACCGACGCCGGGTTCAGAGTAGCTGAGGTGCCCATGCCTTGCGTCGTGACGTAGTGGTTGTGCGTTCCCAGGAAGGTCGTGGTGCCCACCGGCGGCGGAATCTCGCCGTCTCCGTTGTAGAACTTGAACACGGTGACGGGGAGATTGTCGTCGGAGATGCCGGTGGAGTTCAGCGGGTTGAACAGCGTCCGCATGATCCGGTTGAACACCAGACGGTTGTCGGCTTCGAGCGCGGCGTTCACCTGAGCTCGCAGATCGCGGATGTCCGCGTCGGCGATGTACATCCAGGTGAAGCGGACTCCGAGGTCGTAGAAGTCGAAGTCGTAGCCCCGCCAGAAGGTGTTGCCGGGCGAAACCCGGATTGCCTTGGGCAGGCCGTACTCGGTCGCCTTCTCGAAGTCTTCACCGGACGTAGGCACGGTCACCTTCTCGGCGATGTCCGTGACCCGGTAGGTGAGCAGATCCACCAGCTGGTTGCGCTGGCGATTGCGGAGGTTGACGGCAGCATTGACCTCGTTCCAGAAGTCATTGATGTCCGTACCATCCTGCGCCTTGATGATGGCGTCGGCTCGCTCGTTGAAGCCTCGCTCCGCGCCCTGCACGGTCATGGACTTGATCAGCCTCATGACCGAGGGGTGCAGGTCGTCGGCGACGAGCAGGTCGCGCGTGGATGCGATCTTCTGCATCGGATTGTCTCCCATTCTCTCGTCGTCGTCAGCCCTGCACGATGAGGCGGGAGGCCTCGACCGTGTAGCCGACTCGGGTGTTGCCCGCGGCGACGTTGGCGATGAGATCACCGTCGGGCTCGGAAAAGACGGCGGCACCTGCGACGAGGCCCACGACGTCTGCGATCTGGCCTTGGGTCATGATGTCGACGACGTCTCCGACGCGACCACCCATCCAGTTGTTCACGGTCTGGGCCGCCGAGAAGCGACCCGCCGGCACGACGGGGACGTTCTTGATCAGAACCCCCGCGTAGCCAGTCGGTCCCGCGGTTCCAACCACGCATCGGCCGTTGGCGTCCAGAGAGACGCCCTTCGGTCCGAACTCACCATCGACGGTGAAGGTCAGAGCTGCCGCGAGAGGCGCCCGGACGATGCCAATGTGCGGCTCGACCAGGTCGTAGCGTGCACCCATGGTGCGTACTCCTTGTCTCTCGGATCGTGCAGGTCAGGGTGTGGACATCAGAACTCGTTCAAACTGGCGTAACGCTTCTTCAGCGCCTTCTCGTCAGCGGCGTCGTCGTCGCCCTTCCTCCGCTTGGTGCGGGAGCCCGACCGGGTGGTCGAACGGTCGTCGTCGTCGTCGTCCTTCTTGCCTCGGAGCAGGTGCTTCTTCTTGTCGGCCAGAGCCTTGACCGCGTCCTGTACGGAATCCTCGTCGACCTCGATGTCCGAGGGGTCATCCTCGTCCTGATCGATGTCTTCGTCGACCGCCTTGCGGATCTGGTCGGTGAGTGCGTCGGTTGGGTCGATGAAACCCAGGCGGCGAGCTTCGGCGATGATGGCGTCGTCACGTTCCTTGTTGCGGAGGCGAGTGGCCAGCTTCCGATTCCGCTCCCTCTCAGCAGCGAGTTCGGCCTTGGTCTTCTCGTCGTCCTTGGTGGCGGCGTCCTTCTTCTCCCTGCGCTGCTTCTGCTGGGCATCCCGCTCAGCCTTACGTCGCAGTCGCTTCTCCTCGCGGCGAGCTTGGCGTTCCTTCTTCAGCGCCTTTTCGTTCTCCAACGCCTTGGCCTTCCAGTCGACGTCGTCATCATCTTCCTTGTCGTCGTCGTCTTCCTGGTCATCCTCGTCGTCTTCGTCCTCGTCGCCGCTGGGGTCGTCGTCGTCCTTGTCCTCAGCACCCTTCTTGCCCTGGTCATCGTCCTTGTCACCATCGTCATCCCGACCTCGAATGACAAGGTTCTCGAGCCAGTACAACAGTTCACTCTTCATGATGTCCTCAGTTTCTAGCGCCTCTCGCGCCGGTTGCCTAGCATCCCACTAGGGCTTCGCCTGTCGGGCCGGTGTCTGAGTGGCCTCAGTGCCACCGCTCTCGTTGGGTCGTTTTCCATTATTGCTTTGGTTGCCGGATTTGTCAACGTCCTCGTTGTTTCCTCCATTCGCGTTGGTGATCGGCTTCTGTCCAGCCGCTGCCTTTTCCGCGTTCTCCTGAAGCCCGGGAGGGGCAGCAAGTGCATTGATCTTGGAGGCCATCTCCGCCTCTTCCAGGATCGTCTTGTCCTCGTCGGCTGGAATGATGTACCCCAGCTCGGCCATCTTCTCACGGTAGAACTTGCGGCTGATGATCTTGCGGTCGTACATGTTGTTCAGCTCGTTCAGAGTCTCTACCCGGTTCGTGGGGATCTTGGACTTGGCAATGAGGACGTCGACCTCAGGAATCATGGCTCTACGGTCGTAGGCCTCAAACCAGAAACGAAGATCAAACCACATCTGCTGAAGAGTCTCGATCTGCGCGATGTCTCGAGGCTCGATTCGTGCGAGTGTGGGCATGAACTTGATGGCCAGAGCAATACCGGACTGAGCCACCTGCACGTCGATCTGCCCGAGAGCAACGTCAGTCATGCCCGTGGCGGCGTACATCTTGGATTCGAGGTACTTCAGCTGGTCCATCATGGGCTGAATCGATCCCACACCCTCCACCCGGCGGAAGTACGACCCGGCAGGAACCTCCATCACTCCGCCGGGCCAGACCTCCCAATCCGACTCCTGCCCCTTGTCGTCCACCGGGCGGCCGCCGTCAGTCGCGTATACGCCCAGACCCTGAAGCGCCAGAGCCATCTGAGTGTCAGTGGCACCTTGTGAAACCGCCCATTCGAGGAACTCGAGGCCCCTGATCTCCGAGGATCCATAGTCCTGTGACTCCCAGTTGATGTTGTCGAACCAGTAGACGGGGAACTGGGTGATCTGGTCAGGCAGTGGCTCTGGCTCAAGAATGGTCTTGACCCGGGTGGGCTTGGGGCCGTACCACGAACCATTCTCACCCTCTAGCTCGTAGATGGCCTCCTCGCGCCAGATGCGCGTGTCCGTCTCATCATCGTCGGCGTCGAAGGGTCCCTTGGAGTACGTCAGCTTCCTGACCTTCTCAGTGTCGTCTCTGGGGTCCAACCAAAGAGTCACGATGTGGATGCGAATGACCTTGTCGGGGTCGTCCTCATCCCAGACCTTGAACACCTGGCCCGGGTGCAGGGTGTCGATGGAGATTCGACTGCCCTCAGGCTTGTCGGGGTTCGCCGTCACGTGGAAAGCGCTGTCGCCTCGAGTCACCCCGGCCTGCTTGTTGATGTGGAACTTGGAGATGAACTTCTCCCGCTTCAGGAAGTTCTCCAGACTCTTCTGGGCGGGAGACATGGCGCGATCGTCTCGCTTGCCGGCAGACTCCTTGGCGAGATCCTCCGCCGTCTTGGGTTCAACGGGGCCGTCGGCCACCGCCACCAGTTCCAACCCCTTCATCAGGTACTGGGAGGTCGTGTCTACGATGATGCGCGCGTTCGGCACGTAGAGAGGCTGCTCGTTCTCGAGCACACGAATGGAGTACTGGGTCGGGTCGTTCCAGTACATCTGGTCATACTTCTCGTACGACTGGATGCGGGCCTGCTCCTCCTTGGGCCACCACGCCGGGGGCTTACCCAGCATGTTGTCCAGGCTGGACCAGGGCGTGAACATCTTCCTCAGTGCCATGTCAGGCTCTCCTGCTCTTCACTCGAGACTGTCGAGAAGATCGTCGTTCGCTCGTCTTGCCGAGGTGACCCTTGACGAAGCGACTCAAGGCCTCCGGGCCGTGGTTGTCTTTGTCTAGCGGCTGTTCGGGAGCGTTCTTGTTCTCATTCTTGTGTTCAGGCCAGCGCCACCCAGTCCTCATCTCCCAGGCGAGACTGTTGGGCATACCCGTGGCGCCATTCCCCTTGTACTTCGTGCAGCCCTCCTTACTGAAGAGAATCCCGGGTCGGTTCGGAACCTCCCTGGTCTTGATCTTCAGCAGGTTGTTCATGTCACGGATTCGGTCGATGAGTTCGCCACCAGTGTTAGTTCTGATCGGACGACGCAGCTTCCTCTGCACGATAGAGGTATCACTGGGCTCCGCTGGTGGACAGTAGATGATGGCGACCTTCTCCAACAGAGGCCACATCCCCTCACCTTTGTCACGGTTCTCGAGGATCTCCTGGCAGATTTCCTCAGTGTCCATGCCGATCCATCGAGTCTCACCCAGCACGTAGCATTGACCCCAGATGTCCTGCTGGATCCAGATCCAGACCCAGTCATTGGCGTAGCCATAGTCCAACGCGGCGTAGAGAGGCATAGACGGGTCGTACTCCAGACCTTCGACCAGGTGGACATCATCGTCCCACTGGGTCATGACCCGGCCGATCCGCTCCACGAACTGACCACCGTACTGACGATTGAACTCGTCCTCGGTCAGATCGTCTTCAGCCTCGAGAATCTCCGGATCCATCCGGCCCCCGGGAAAGACGATCGTATTGTCCCAGGCAGGCTTCTGAAACGACGTCCATTGGGTCTTGGTCGGGTCCTGCCCCCGCTGGAATGCCCAAAAGAGCAGAGAGGTCTCAGAGGCGAGCTCGGGCACCCCAGTCATGAGCGACCAACCCCGCTTGTCCGACAGAGCAGGTCGAACGTACTCAGTGAAGGTGCGTCGGTGGTGCTTGCCGGCCTCCACCATCAACACGAAGTCAAGACCCTCACCGACCAAGCTGTCAGGGTGCTTCGCCGAGCGGCACTGAAGATCGAAGCCCCACTTGGTGTGGATCCGCATCGACCCTGACTCAACATTGTTCAAGAACTTCGAGCTGACCTGGTCAATGCCCAGCTTCTTGAAGGTGTTGTAGACTACGCGAAACTCCTTCTCGCAGTCGGGGTACTCAGGGCCAATGATCCAGCCCTGCTTCGGTTCACCGAGAAAGTTCTTCACGAACGCCTCACACTCAGCGTCCTTGCCCCCTAACAGAGTCTTACCCCACCGCCGACCATTGGAGAGCGCACGATGGCGGACGTTGTTGTAGTGAATCTCACGCTGACCCCGGTGGGGGTGATACCCCGTTCGCTCGAAGTATGCATCCTTGCGAAAAACCAGGCCCTCCGGGACCTCAACCGCACTCACGAGAGATAGTCCTCCGAGCGGTAGTTCTCGTCGGGTCGCTCTGCCGGGTCATGCTGCGGGAAGTTGCTGTCCACACCGCCCATGAATCCGGGCTCGAGGGGAGCGTCGGGGTCCTGCTCCTGCCCGGTCAGCAGGCCCAGTCGCTTCTTCTCGGTGTTCTCGAGGGTTCGGCCCTCGGGGCCCAGGTCGGTGACTGAGTTGGTCGTGGGCACTTTACCCATGTACTCGGTCTCAGTGTTGATCGGGTCGGGGAGATCCCCCCCGGTTCTTACCGGGCTCATGTGCTTTCCTCTCGCATTGGTTCTGCTCGATGATCGTGACCCTCGCACGAGCGATCCCGCCATCCTGAATCGATCCCTGAGCACTTCCCTCGCGTGCCCTCGATCACTTGATGATCACGAACGCATCACCCTGCTCCGCCAGCAGCGTCTCGAGGTCCTCCCAGTGGAGCTTGAATCGGCCACGAACTCCCCAGTTGTCGCCCCAGGAGTTCATGCCGATCACGCAGCGCTCACTGACGTCGACTCCGATGAGTTCCACCTCATGACCGCCCTCGTTCTCGCCGGTGGCGTGGATGTAGCCGTCTGCGTCAGTCCGCCACATCCCACTCTTCCACCAGATGCCCAGGCCAACCGGCCCAACGTGTGACAGGCTGAGCAGCGTGTCTTGGAGACCAAAGTTCCAGCGATACTCCTCGATCAGGCCGATCTCAAGGAGGTACTTGCACAGCCCCAGACCGCTGGTGCCCTCGTAGTCCGGTGACTCGCCGGGCCACTCGTCACGCCGCTGCACCTCGGGATACCAGGCGAAGGGGTCGTACCTGCTGCGTCGGTAGTACGAGGCCTTGCTGGACAGGGGTGCCGTGTTCAACATGCCTTTGCCGGTGTGGGTCACGCAGGTCGAGGAGTTGCTCTGGTCGTAGGGCCCACCCCGCCTCCACACCCTATCCCTCGGCTTGAGTTGGTCGACCGAAAGAAGTCCCCGGGCGGGGTACATCTTGGACTTCTCGTCGTGGGCGATCAGCGACCTCCCCATGCCCGGAAGGGTCGGTATGACCTGGAGTCGTTCCGTCACTTCGTCACCTTCTTCAGTCTCGCCGTTCCTCGACGGCCCTGGTGGTCACTGTTTCGTCCTGGCAGAAGCTCGCCGTCCTCGTCGTCGATGTCCCACTTCCACTTCTTGCCGTTGATCAGCATGACCTGGTCAATCGAGCGTTCCTTGGTCAGGAAGTAGATGGTGCGGTTGGCGATTTTCCTCGGATACTCCTCCGAGTCGTTGCCCCCCGCCAGCTGGGCGTTGTAGTCGCCGAGGTTGACGATCGGCATGTTGGGGTGGTCCTTGATGAACTGCCTCAGGAACGGCAGCTCGACCTCGTCACGTGACTCGCGCCAGATCTGCTGGCGCAGCTTCTTGTCGTGCTTGTCCTTGCGCCACGCGCCAGCGATGTAGTGCTTGTTGGTGACCAGGATGTGGGCGCCACTGGGGATATGCTCCAGTACCACCCAGGTGAAGTACTTCCGATGGCTGATCGCGGCGTTGGCCGGACTGAGCAGCAGAGCATCGCCGTCGGTGGCCTTGAACATCTCCTTGCGGTAGGAGATGGGTGACTCGTAGCCTCCCTGCCTCCGCATGCCGGCGAAAAAGTGCCCCCAGACCTTGGGGTCCAGCGACATGACTGCGTCGTCATATCGTGGAATACCAATCTCCTGCCATCCCACGACGTGGGCCTGGCTGGCGGTGAGCACGACGTCCTCCACGACGTCGAACTGGGGCATGAGCGGCAGAGCCTTGACGTTCTGGGAAACGAACCTCAACTTGCCCGTCCTGGTGGGCTCGGGGGGTTCCTTCTCGATCTCCGGAATACGGAACTCCCTCACCCTGAGTCCGTCCCGCATGGTGTTGATGTCCACCCTGCCGAAGCCCGGCACTTGATCGGGAACACCCAGCTGTCCGTTGCTGAACTGCCAGATGTCCCAGCGTCGCCAGGGCTCTGCCGCGACTGGGGGTGTGTTGCTGTCGTTGTAGCGAGGCTGCCACAACAGACAACCGAAGTCACTGTCGAGGTCGAATGGTGTGTAGATGAGCGGCTTCACGTGGACGACCCGCTGGATCTGGGCGACCCAGTTGGCGATCCACCTCGTCAACTCCGCCCGAGACATGCGGGCGTCGTTCACCTCGATGTCGAGCGCCGGCACCAGGTCGCCAGGCTGTGGCTGGGCCACCTGCAGAAAGAACTTGGCCTCCAGCGAGGCGTCACCATTCTCCGGGCGGGCGAAGTGGTAGGCCCCGAACGGAATCCCCGCCTTCTGGGCCTCACGACGACGTTGCACGTACTTGGCATCTCTGAAGCTCGCCCCCTCGGTCGCCTTGTGGTACCAGAAGTCGACCCCGGCCTTCTTCGCTGAGGCCAGGTTGTGCTCGCCACTCTGGTGGTGGCTAGTGTCGACTCCATCGATCCTGCGTGGCTTAGTAGCCATGTTCACCCTCCTTCTTGGGTCTGTGCCGGGGAAGATGGGGGCGTGCGGCCATCTCCCCCGGCTTTCACCCGGGTGCTCTGCGCGCTGGCCGTGCGGCACTCGTCGGGTGTGGAACGCCGAAGCTACTGGCCGGGCGAGGTGCAGCGACTTCGGCGAACTATTCAGTTGTGCATGCTGGGCCCTCTCTGCTGGGATGAGGACGCGCAGCAGAGAGGGCTAAAACCAGGTGCCCTTCGCGGTTCCATCCTCGAAGAGCGTCACCACCAGACTCTGAAACTCGGGTGGCTTATTGTCCATGTCAAACCTCGAGGGCCCCAGATTCCCCCGTGGGTGCGTGTGCCAGATCACGGTCTCCCGCAAGAACTGGGCGTTGATCGTCTGATGCTCCTGTAGCTCTTCCACGATCAGGGCGATGTCTTCACCCCAAAGCTCGAACTCGTGATTCTCCTCGAGACTCCGGTTGGGAAGCTCGACGATCTGCCTCCCATTTACTGCGTATGGAAGAAGTATGCCACAGGCCTCCGCGGGAGCTCGGAGTCTGCCTATGCGAGCAATCTCCTGGACCATGCGGTCCTCCAGCACCATGACCATGTTCACTCCGCTGCCTTCGGCTTTCCACCCATGCCGGCCACGTAGAGAGCCTCGTCCGTGCTGATGAGTTGCCTCTCCAGCAGAATCTCCACCAGACGACCGATGGCTAGAGGATTGACACCGAGACCCATCAGAGTGGTAGGACCAAGGCCTGGTCGCTCTGCAGCCCTCTTCTTGGCCTCCCTCTTGGTGCGTTGATCCTTGGTCTCGAGGGGGTTCTCCTCCTGTTCAGTTGTGAACTGATGCTGCGTGATCGACTTGCCATCGTCGTCGAAGTGCGTGGACTTGGGCCCCTTGCACGTGACGCAGATCGGGTCTTCGACCTTGGTCTCACTCATCGTCACTCTCTTCCCACTCGCCCTCGACCGTGTTGTCCAGTTCTTCCTTATCCGCCCCCATCGGGATCGTCTGACCAGGCATGTGCGCCAGCTCGTACCGGACCTCGCCTCCTCCCTGCTCCGGCGGCGCCAGAGCTTCGTTCGGGTTGACCATGACCCCCGCGAGGATGCCTTGCAGCTTGACGGAGATGTCCGCCTCCATGCGCTGCTTCGGCTTCCCGACGACATGCTCAAGAATGAACATGGCCGCCTGATTCTTCGCCGCTGCAGGGACCACCAGTTTTCCTCGCTCGTCGACCTCCTCGTGTTGAATGATCCAACGAATGGCGTTCAAGGCATCTGGAGTCAGAGCCCCCATCTCACCCCTGGTCTGCTCCACGAACATCTCCATGGCACGTTCATGGACCTCCCGAGTGATCCACCCCGGCTTCCGCCCCCGAAAACCTCCGTCGACGTCGCGGGGTCGACCCTTGGCTAGTTCCTCCAAATCCCACTGCTCCACCGGCTTGTAGAGCGCCTCGAACTCCAGGTCACTCATGATGGCCTTGCCGTTCCGCCTCGATCGCTTCGCTGCGCGGCGCGCCCTCGCACGGATCTGCTTGGGAGTCAGCAGTTTGCCCTCAGCGTTCACGGGGCGGGCATCGCTTGCATCGCCCCGATCACGAATCTTGCCGCTCTTGTGTTGCCGCACGGAGGGTACCTTGCTGAAGTTCAGCGTGGCGATGGAGGCTGGCACCTGGAGGTCAGTCATGATCAGTCTCCCGCTCCTCCAGAGTGGTCAGGTCCTTGTTCAGTTGTGAGCCCGGGTCCCCGCCAACCACGACTCGTCGCCCAACGGAGGCACGTCCCAGTCGCCGCATGACCATCTCGTCGGTGACCGCACCAGACCGTACGGAGACCTCGGAGATCCTCGTCCTGGACGTCAGGCGAAGTTCTCTCACTTCCTCCGTGTTGACTCCGACCGCCATGATCAGACGACGGAGGTAGAAGACAGCCACGACCAACACGACGATGAGCTGCACCAGCAGAATCGCCAGGATCGTGTTCATGGTTCCTCTTCCGTTGACGGAATCACGCGTCTTCAGTTCGAGCCCATGATCGCAGTGGGAAGAGCTCCCCGTCAAGGAATCCTACACACACTTCCCCCCATCTCTCGATGGGCTGGAAGGTCAACTCTGGCGTGTCGCCACGTACCAGATATCTCTCTTGTAGACCCGTTCGTAGACGCGCCACTCCTTGACGTAGCTCTTGCCGGTAGAGGAGTCAGTGTCCCAGATCGCCTCCATGCCACTAGGCACGTTTGACCACATCTGCCAAAGGTCCCACTCCGTAACCTCTGGATGCATGGCTCCCGAAAGTGCCCACGCCAGTGAAGGAGTATCACTGAAGCACACGTACGGAGGTCGCCACTGACCATCCACCGAGCGAGAACTGGGGCAGAAGCCCCGGCGGATTATCTGCTTACGTCGAGGCGTAGGCGACCAGTGGAAGAGCGGAAAAGGCTCAGGCTGTACAATCGGCATGCTTCTCGCCGTTGCTTTCGTTGCCGTTGTGGTCAACGGGAGTTCCACACCCAGGACAGCGGTGGGAGTCGGTGTTGCAGTCCGGGCAGCACCAGTAGCACATGCCCCCGGCGAGGTACTCACACCTGACCTTGGGGTCGGGGTGGTGTTGGGGGATGATGGGCGACGAGGGGAAGGGAGGGACCGGCTTTTCGCCGATGTCCATCTGCTTCATCCGCACCTCCAGGTGCAGTGGCTCAGGGCCGATGGAGACGACCTCGAAGGTGAACTGGATGTCACCCAGAGTGTGCTTGTACTTGAGCTCAGTTCCAAGGCGCATAGTCGCCCTCATGCGCCGATCAGCTTCCCGTATCGCGTAGGAAGCGTCTGCGGCGTTCTCTGGGAGGGCGGGATCACCTGCGCGAATCATCATGCCGCCCCATCACGCCGGCGCTTTGGGAAGCTCCCCAGCTGCTTCTTCTTCCGAAGCGTGCTGTGCCCAACGCCCCCGTTGCTGATCAGAATCTTCTCCAGCTCGGTCAGGTGTGTGGGTCGGGCCCCGCGGGCGCCGGTGTTGTTCCTCACCTTCTCCGGCTTGCCGAGCTTCTTCTGCTCCGGCTTGGGCTTCGGTTCTCCGTCTTTACCCTTACGTGCCACTACTACTCCTTGCTCTCGAACTCCACGCAACCGAAGGTCGCCTGCGTGTACAGATCCGCCATGTACTCGCTACCGTCGAGCGTGATCGCGAGAGGCGGTGGGTCATCCATGCCCAGTCTGGGCTTCATTGTGATGTGTCGACACAGGCCGAACATCTTGTCAATCTCCATCTGACGATTCACCGCAGGGCCGTAGTTCCGTGCCTTACGATCCTCCTCGTAGGGGTCTACACTGACGACATCTGCGAAGTTCATCCTCTGGCTGGGAGGCTGCCAGAACGTGCAGTTCTCGCAGTTGCCGATCTCAGTCACTGGACTTCCTCGGCTCCCATCGGGCGGGCGATCCATCGGATGGCAGATGGAACCAACCAGGTACCGGGTCGTCGGTGTACATGTGGTAGCCCTCCGCGTCGATGCGGACCTTGCCGTCAGCGGTCGAGATGGTGGCACCGACCAGAGTGGTGGCATTAGGTTCAGGCAGATCTTTCTTCACCCCAGCTCGAAGGAGCAGAACGTGGTTCTCCTCGCCGGAGTCACGCATGACGGTGTGGTCAACCTCCGCAACTGCGTGCCACTGATTGTCTGGGGTCACCATGAAGACCGACATCCTGCCGTGCTCGGCGTGGAGTCCCTCCACCAGCTTGAGCATGACCTTGGAGTTCACGGCACCTCCCCCGTCTCAGCCCACTCCGCCATGGTCTCAATCTCCAAGGGCGTCATCTCGGGCATGTCCTCCTGCACCTGAGCCAGAATGGCTAGGCGGTCGGCCTGGGCTTCAAGAAACTCCTTCACGTCTGTCCCGCCGGGTCCGACTCCCCGATGCCCGAGACGGTGAGCAGCATCTGCCCCTTGCCCAGACCCAGCTCGGAGTGCAGGCGGTGCATCTCGAAGTGGAGCTGGCACCCGAAGGCCCATTGGCCGTTCGTGGTCCTGAAGTCGTACTTCGCCTTGCGAACCGCGAAGACCGGCGAGCCGTTGACCTTGGCGTTGTCCGTCAACAGCTTGCAGAAGGTGCAGTCGGGCAGCTGAACCACCCGGGCGATGGTCCCGTTCTCAGCCATGAGCCTTCGCCGCCTTTCCCTTGGGGTTCCCCGCCCGCTTCTTGCGGCGTCGCGGTGTGGAGGTCTTCTCGCCCACCAGAGTGACAAGCTTCTGTCGCTCCTCGGCCTCCTTGCGCTTCTTCTCCCTGTAGACCTTCAGGGCACCAGGCCCCTGAGGTCCGCTGAACCTGCTCATGTCATTCTCCTCGGTCGATCGATCATTGCCCTAGCATCCTATCGCATCCTGCCGCGGATGTCAAGGTCTCCTCAGGCGTAGGGCTGGTGTGGAGCGGGTGGAGGGTCGACGGGGGCCACCGGGGGACGGCCGTCAGGCTCGTTCGGGCCAGGGAGCTTGACCTCCTCGGGCCAGGGCCTGTGTCCGCCCCCGCCGACGATGGTCGCCTGGATCACGTCCTCATGGTGCCAGTACTCCTCACCCACGTGTTGCCAGATTCTCAGCCTGCACTGGCCGCACGTCTCGTAGATCCTGGGTCTGGTGTCGATCCTGCCCCGGACCAGCTTGTCGCCGTCCATGACATGGACCTCACCCTCATCCTGGGTGGGTTCCTCCATGTCCCACACCACCCGCATGAGGTCGTCCGCCAACCTCTCGTACCCCTGCAGATGGGCCATGGCCGCGTACAGCTTCAGCGCGTCCAGGGCGATGGGGTCGCTGTCCGGCTTCAACACGAAGCAGAACTCCTTGACGGGCTCAACCTCGGCGATATCCCCCTCCGAGTCGAGGCTCACGATCCTCTGAACTGCGTACTTCTCGTACAGGCCGATCTGTCGCTCGGTCATCTTGGCTCCTCATGGTTGGTGATCGTTGGTCGGGGTACTTCTACCTCCTGGACTCTCATGCCCGGCTCCCAGGCTATGGCCAGGATGTTCACGTCGTCCAGGGTGACTGGGTCCGCGTCGGCGAAGACCACGAAGCTGTCGTAGAAGGTGACCTCCTCACGCTCGACGACCTCCTGGGTGGTGCCTACACCACCAGAGAACCCCGACTCTGGGCCGGCGACCCGCCTGGGCTTGCCGTAGGTAATCTCGAACCGTCTCACCGCCTTTTCCTTCCCTTGACCTCGCCCGGTAACCGGGTAGGTCGCCTGGCCTCCAGAATGACCCGGGTGCCATCCTGGTCAGAGCTGACCTCACTGACCGTGAGGCGGTACTCCATGCCCACCTGGGGACCCCGAAACCTGACGACCTGGTAAGGCCTCATGGTCGGCAGACTGTTCCACCTCTGCCCCATGTAGGTACCGAACCAGGTGGTGAACACGAACCAGACGACCCAGGCGAACAGAATCCAGCCGTTCATCGGACCTCATGTTCCATGGGGTAGAAGTCCTCGGGAGGGTCTGCCTTGTGTCGCTTCTTCTTGGGCTTCTTCTGGGTTCTGAACATGGGGTCAGGCAGGGGTGAGTCTCTTGTGTCCCACTGCTGGTTGAAGTCGTCGATGAGCTCCTGGATTACGTCACCGGGGTTCCTGATGGCTATGTCACTAGCTTCGGCTTGACGTTGGTGTTCCTCGAGCCAGTCGAGCACGTCGTCAGGGTCGATCATGAGTCCCCCATCGCGTACATCCGCTGGTCCGTCGTCATCTCGGCCGAGACCCTGCTGTCACCGTGGAAGAACCGGCCGCTGGTCAGGTCGTACATGTCGACGTGGTGGAAGCTGCACAGCGCGGAGGCCAACCACCGGAAGAACTCCATGTGGATGCGGTGGCCCGTGTTCGAGAACGCGATGGTGTGCTCCGTGAAGCTGTGGCCATCCACGAACTTCAGGACCGCCGGGTCGTCACCGTTCGGCTGCTCGGGGTTGGTCCACTCCAGGACCAGGTGCGAGTCGGAGTGGATGGATCCCATCACCTGGCCGGTCATGAGTAGCCGCCGACGCCTGAGTGGGACCCCTCGCGGACGGCCTTGTCGCGCTCCATCGTCTGGGCGTGGTTCAGCTCCATGCGCCGAATCTCGAAGGCCTGGTTGCCCTTCGCCACCTGTTCACGAAGCTCGAACTCCCTCTCCAGGCCGCAGGTGCGGTAGACGTGGTCCTTTCTCTTGCACCAGTTCTTCCAGAAGAAGTAGTTGATGGTGACCAGCACCACCCCCACCAGAAGCACAGCTGCCAGGATCAATGACTGGGTGAAACTCATGTCGTGTTCTCCTTGTCTCAGCACCACCGCAGGTAGTGATGGGGCTGACCTCGGTCGTGTGTAGTTGTGTCGATTGATGCATGGCAATCATATCATGCCGGCGCGGGGGGTCCAAGGATCTCTTGCCAGCATGACTAGAGTGTGGATCTTGGTGGGTCAGGTCCCATCCGCCTTGCAGACTGGGCAGAGCAGGAGGCAGCCGGTACAGTCAGGGTTGGGGGTCGGGAACATTTTGTCTGAGTAGACTCTGATCAAGCCCACGGGGAGCTTGTCCTCGTCGGGATTGTACCTCGAGCAGCCGGGGCGGTGGGTCCAGTAACTGAGGCCGTGGTGGCAGAGGGCCCGCTCCACGAATCCGCACTGGGTACAGATCTCGATCGTGAGCTCGACGAACAGCTTGGAGGCTTGTACATGGTTGGTGGGCTTACGGGACTCGATGATCTTGCGGTGCTCGGTCCCCTCGAAGTCGGCGAGGGTGACCTTGGCTTTGACCTGTCGTAGAGAGTAGTGGCCGTCAAGACTTTGGTGGGCCTTGTGGACCTGTTCGTGGATGGGTGTCGTCAGATGGTGGGTCATGCGTAGATCCTATCATCTCTCGAGGGTGGATGCAAGGTCCCCTCGCCGGCCGGGTACCTGTATGACGTGGCATAACGTCCCGGGGAGTGCCAGAACCTCAGGGGAGAAACGGTCGTCTACACCACCACCACTTTTCCATTCCTCTTCTACCCCGGGGGGTTCAGACCTTTCCATCTTTCGCCACCACATATACCATGAGGGAGAAACAAACCACCATCTATCACCTTTTTGGTTTTTTTACTTTTTGGAAGGAAGATACATGCATAGATATAAGGATGGATGCATGGATACATACATACATATGCATAGGATATAAGGATAAGGATATAGGATAAGGATATAGGATATAGGATATAGGATATAGGATAATGGATAAGGATATAGGATATAGGATAGTAGCAGTAGTAGTGTAGGCCCTACCCCCTACCCCCACCCATACCCCCGGCATATACCCCCCCGGCATATATGGGTATGCGTAGGATGATGGCCTCCTCAACCCTACCGGAAAAGGGGTGGGCCCAAGCCCAGGCCCAGGACCCAGCATACCCCCATATAGGCCCCCGGACCCATGACCCTCCACCGGTACCCTCTCTACCGGTGGCGGTCCTACACCTACTCCACCCACCCACTCTTCCACCCTTGGCTCTCGAAGTCCACCGGAAAAAAACTTCCCACCCACCACACAGAGGTAAGCCGAGGACCCGCCATATGGGCCCCCGGCCTATAGACCCTCCCTCAGAGGAGGTCCTGCAGAGGAGCGCCCAACCGGGCGACCATCGGGAAGACGTACCCGGAGTTGACCTCGCGCCCGGTCGGAAGGAGCCACCCTGCCTCGACCAGAGCCTCGACCAGCGGGCCATTCTCGGACCAGTCCTTGACCAGGACCTCGCCCTCGTTGAGGTGGATGTCGGGCATGTTGACCGTGACCTTGGCGAAGGGCGCCATGTAGGTCTCGCCCTCGTCGATCTCCTCCTCGTACCAAAGCTCGAGGCAGACCCGGTCACCGGCGGCGTACTTCGAGAACCTCGGGATCAGGTCGTAGTCCTGCCCGAAGGAGTTGAAGTGGAAGTTCATGTCGTTCTCCTTGTTGTGGTTGTTGATCATGGGTCAACCTTATCAGACCCTGGCGCCCCTGTCAAGGCGGAGGTTCAGCGCTCCATGCACTCGGTGGGACCCGGGGCGGCGGGACCGACCCCGCAGGACCCGACCGCGAGCACGTCCTGGGTGAAAGAGATGAGCGCGACCAGGAAGAGGAAGACGACCAGCAGGCCGAGGACGGCGGGAAGGTGGTTGTTGTGGTTCATCGTGTTGCTCCTTTGGTTGTTGTCGTTGATCATGGTATGACCCTATCAGACCGTGGCGCGGTTGTCAAGGCAGCGGGCGCAGGTGCGGAAGGCCCGCCGGTCGGAGGAGTTGGCGCGGGTGAGAGCGGGGTAGCGGTGGGCGAAAGTGGCGTCCTTGCCGCAGAGGGTGGTCTTGGTCCCGGCGACCAGGAGGTGGACGAGGGCCGCACCCTGGAAGCGGGCGTAGAGGTTGGTGTCGTTCATGCCTCCAACCTATAAGACCAAGACCACCCTTGTCAAGGTCACTCGCAGGTGGCGAGCGCCAGGCCCAGGACGTAGCCTTGGTCCTGCTGGCTGACCTCCGGGTCCATCTTCGGAGCCTTGCTCGGGTCCTGGCAGACCTGCTCCATGAGGTCCAGGACCTCTTGCTCCGAGTAGACCTGGAGGACGGAGGGTGCGTTCTCCTGGACCTTCTCCACCCTTGGGTCGAGGTCCTCTCCGCAGGCGCTGAGGCCCAGGACGGCCAGGAGGGCGATGATGGCGATTCTCTTCATGGTGTGGAACTCCTTCGGTGTGGTAGACCTCCCTTCGTGGGTGATCGTGAGCCTTCACCCTATCGGACCCGTATCTCCGTGTCAAGGTGGGAACGAACACCGCCAGGCGGAGAGCCACGGCGCCTCTAGGAGCCTGGGCCGCGTGGAGGAATGCTGGCATTCCACGTCCCACCCACCGACCTCCTACACGCCAAAGAACCCCGCCGAGGCGGGGTCCTTGGTCGGTCAGTTGAAGAGCTCGATCTGCTCCTTGTTCCAGAGCCCGATCTGGTAGGCGATGTCCTCGCCGTTGTTGATCGCCTCCTGGACCAGTCGGGCGGCGATCTTGCGGGCGTCGTCGAAGTAGATCACCTGGCTGTCGGCGATGGCGCAGGCGGTGGCCTCGACCAGCGCGTCCTGGATCTTGCCGAAGGCGTGTGACTGGTAAGCCATCGTGCCGTCGAGCGAGTTGGCGGTGAAGAGCGCGGTGCGCAGAACCTCGAGCAGTGCGAGTGCGGCGGCGTTGATGTTCAGCATGTCGTTCCCCTTGTGGTTGTTGTTCGTTTTGTTGATAGCACTACACTATCGCACCTGCCCGACCTTGTCAAGGCCAAGAGCGGACTTTGTCCAAGGTTTTTTGCGGCGATCTGGGCGCCTCAGCGGCGGAGAGGAATGCTGGCATACCACCTCCGCTCCGAGAGCCTCAGAGGGCCGCCCCTGTCCCCTGTGCAGGAGCGACCCTCCAAGGAGCCTAGTTCCAGATGGCCCGGACGGACCTGAGCATGTGCTTCTCCAGGTCGTCCAACCTCCCGACGCAGAGGTCATGGACCTGGCTCTCCTGCGCCCCGATCTGGTGGATGAGTGCGTGGGCCTGGAGGAGGTCCAGCCACTCACGGTGCATGGTCAGCAGGTGTGGGTGGTTGGTGACCGTGAGAGCCCACTTCACCTCGTCGAAGTCCATCACCCTTCCTCTCTTCCGTAGCGGGCGCCCATCCGGAAGGCCTGGGCGATGTCCCTCAACCTGGTCTGCAGGTCTGGGTCGTCGATGGACATGGAGGCGATGGTGGCAACGTTCTCTCCACCCTCGCCGGTGGCAGAGACCAGGAGGCGGAAGTCCGCCGTGCCCTTGGCGGGCAGGACCTGGATGTGGAGGTTCATGCCTCCCTCCAGATCTCAAGGCGGTCGCCCTTGTTGAAGATCAGGACCTCACCGTCGTAGGGGTCCTTGAAGCCCATCGGGAACTCGATGTCGAGACCCGCCTGGAGCGATGGGTAGGACCAGGTCTCGAGGATGGGCAGGCCCTCAGTCGCGGGCTCGTGGGCCCAGGCGGCGATGGTCATGGCCTCGATCTGGAACCACCCCCAGTGGACCTTGCGGGCCTCGGTGGTGTCCGCGTCGTAGATTGCGGTGCAGAGCGGCATGATCAGGTTCCTTTCGGTTGGTCGGTTGATCATGGCATCACCCTATCAGTCCCCAGCACCCTTGTCAAGGCGAACCGCAGAGGCAAGGTTCACGCGATTGCGCGCTCGAGGGCGATGCCGGACGAATCTCTGAGAGGCCAGGAGCGCTCACAGAATCGCGCTGGAGGGCCGATCGAGCATCACCCGATGCTAGCATTCCTCAAGTCCCTAAGCGCTCCCTAATCGCTTCTCACGCGCCCAACACCAACACCAAGAGAGGCCCGGCGGCTGACCGGACCTCTCTGGTGGGCGGGACCATGATCAACGTGTGGCCTGCCTCCCACGTCCTCCACCCAGCAGGACCACCCTCCGGAGAACCACCTCCAGAGAGTGGGAGCCTGTCCTCCCTGCCCACCTTCACGGGGTTGGAGTCGTACCCGTGTCCGTTTGGCGGTGTGGGTCAACCGCCTCTACCCTCGGTGTGTCGGGGCAGGTCTTCAGTTGTCAGCGTGCGTCCATCCACTGGTCGATCACCTGGTGGACCTTCGCCGGGTGGACGAAGGCGACGAACTCCCCAGTGTGGTCGGAGACGCGGATGGTCTCGGTCGGTGTCCCGCTCCTGACGGTGGTCAGGAGGTAGGACCTGTAGCGGGTTGTTGATTCGATCATGAGTCAACCCTATCAGACTCGTGGGCGGATGTCAAGGTGGCGCAGCACCCCTCAGTCAAGGGGCACCGCACCGTTCGGGTCGCGCTTGACCATGTAGTAGCAGTCGTCACCGACGTAGAGCAGGGTGCCTGTCAGTACGTCGACCCCGCGGTACGCGATGCGCTCGACCCCGCAGACGTCACATTGCTTGTCCTTGTCGCGAGGCGTCTTCGCCTTGCCCGTCGGGTCGCTGCGTCGCATGTCGACCTGCTTCGTTGATGCACCCGTGTGCACCTTGCCGTTCGCTCGTGCGCGGCGACACTTCGCGCGTGCTGATGATGTCGATTCGTGGTCGCAGTTTTGGTGGTTGATCATGCTATGACTCTATCATCACCCTGGCGCACGTGTCAAGGCGAGGCCGGAACTTTTTTGACGCCGTTTGAGGCCCTGTCGTTCCCTGAGGAATGCTGGCATTCCACACCGAGGGAGAGGAGCGCAGAGACGCCGTTTTGACACGCCAAGAGACCCCCTCGCGGGGGCCCCTCAGTCGATCAGTGCGTCAGGCGGTGCGCCTTGCGGTGCGAGATGTAGATGTATCGGGCGTGATCGGTGCCCCCGCGGATCGCGATGAACGAGTCACCGAATCCGTTCCCCTGATGCCCTGCATCCCAGATGCAGACCCGTTGCCCCGACCCGTCCTCGAATCGGCAGGTGTCATGCGCGGGCGTCGAGGGGGCAGCGTTCGTGCCCGTCGTCGTTGCGCCGATTGCCGAGACTGCGAGCGCGGTGATCGCGAGTGCGATCTTCATATCATCATCTCCTTTTGGTTGATTGTTGATGATGTCATCATCCTATCAGACCCCCCATGCCCTGTCAAGCGATTGGGACACTTTGTTCGAACTTTTTTTTTCGGAGCCGTAGGAGCACGCACGAGCCGAGGCGTATGCTGGCATTCCACGTCGCGGCCCACGGCCTCAGATCGCTCCGTACGGCTTCGCCCACATCGTGGGCACGACCTTGACAACACGCCACCGATCACCCCCCCGGAGGGGGGTGTCGGCGTGGGGGTCAGTCGGTCGCCTCGGCGGCGGCCGCTTCCTCGGCACGCTTCGCGGCGGCCTCGGCCTGCGCGACCTGCCAGGCGCCGAAGCGCTTCTTCAGGGGCGCGAGCGCCTTCCCCTCGATCGCGTACCGCGACCCCTTGCCCGGCAGGGTGTCGCCCTGACCGTTGGCGCGAGCGTCGGAGCGCAAGAACTTGCGCAGCGTGCGGGGGGTGGTGCCGAACTTCTCGGCGACCTCGGCGGTGGTGAACTGTGCCATGATGATCATTCCCTTCGGTGATTCGCCCCCCCGTTGGGGGCGATGAGATAATCATGCCATACCCTGCCCCCCGCGTCAAGGCGAATCGGCACTTTGTTCAAACTTCTTTTGGCGGGCTCTACCATGCGGGTCGCTCGTTGTCAAGGCGGGGACCAAACTTTCTCTACCACACCCGGAGCCCGATGTCAAGGCCTGAGCCCAACTTTTTACCAAGGCGTCAGCGCGTCCCTGCGGCGGCGTGGCGTGACTCCGTATGCCAGCATTCTACGTCGCCCGAACGACGCCTAGACGCCGCCGTACCGCCCCGGAGGGCGGTCGGTGGGTTGGGGTCAGGCGTCGCGCAGGGCGCGGTTGATGTCGATGGATCGCGCGATGTGGGGCATCTGCGTCGAGGATTCGATCCCCTCCATGAGGAGGTCGATCATCAGGTTCACCTCGCGTGCCCCATGCGCGGCGCGCAGGGCGTCGGTGTGGGGGGTCTCGGGATGGGTGTGGGTGTCGGTCGAGACCGATTGGATCAGGACCTTCGGGTCGATGTCGAATGCATCCCCGCAGACCTCAAGGATCGCGTCGACCGGGACCATCGGAATGTCGAGGTCGTCGAGTTCGGTCTCGAGCGCCTCGCGCGTGTCGTCGTTCATGTTCATCTCCTTTGATTGGTTGATCATGCCATGATCCTACCATGCTCATCGCGACCCTGTCAAGGCAGGGAGGCAAAAAAGTTTTTTCCCAAAACCGCCCGTTTCGCCTTGACAACCCCCTCCCCGCATGAGATGATATGCATATGAACAACGAACCGATCAACATGACCGCGACCATCGCCCGCCGCATCGCTGACCTGCGCGCCACCGCGCCGATCCGCATGCCCGACCGCCCCGCCGACCGCTCGCGCAACGCGCAACGACCCCCCGCCCCTGCCCGACGCCGCCGCATCATCCGCTGATCGACCCCGCCCCCGCAAGGGGGCAGAAGGGCGTCACGGCGTGTCTGGGACCGTTCCACACCAAGGGGAATGCTGGCATTCCTGTCGCCCGGCACGGCGTTCAAACGCTCCGCAACGCCCCCGAAGGGGCGCGCGTTGGCGCGTCAGAGGAGTCGGTCAGCGATGCGTCGGGTGAGCAGGGCGATGAAGCGGGAGTCGTCGATGCGGTCGGCGAGCAGGTCGTGCGTGTCATCAGTCGCGTCGGGGTTGAGGTCGTCGAGCATGTCGATGTCGTAGGAGGGGAAGAGCATGTCAAGGTTGCAGTTGTGGATCATGTCGTTGATGTCGCGGTCGAGGGCGTCGAAGAGGTCGGCGCGGGAGTCGATCGTCGCGTCGGTGGGGATCATCAGTTCGGCGCGGAAGTAGTCGCGCAGATCGTCGATCGTGGAGTGCGGGTAGGCGAAGTTCGCAGTCAGGTCGGCGAGGGTTCGCATCGATGCGGTGAGGAGGTTCGTTGTCATGATGCAATCATCGCAGATGGGAGGGCGGTTGTCAAGGTGCAGGGAGTGGTTCGCGCATCTTTTTTTTCCTCCCCCAAACTCCTTGACATCGGGGCGGGAGTGTGGTAGAGAGGTGCCTAAGTTACTGCCAAGTAACCCCTCCCTCGCCTTGACACCCCTGCGCGGGGCGTGGTAAGGTATACCCATCATCAACAAACAACCAAAGGAGCACGACATGAACACGATCACCGCCGCCATCATCTGGGTCGCCCTCATCCTCGCCGGGGTTGCGGTCGCAGTCGGACTGCACATGCACGACTTCGCCACCGACTGCGCGACCAACTCGGGTACCTTCTCGCTCGAGGGGGGCACCGCCTGGTGCAGGTACTGACCTGATCCGCCCGCCCCTCCGGGGGCGGAGTGGCGTTTAAACGCTCCCTGAGCGCCGCAGGGTCGAAGAGGAATGCTGGCATTCCCGTCTCCCCCAGCGTCCCCCAGACACGCCCCTACGCCCCCCGAAGGGGGCGCAGAGCGCGGATCAGGTGTCGTGGTTGGGGAAGCATGCGCGAATCGCAGCGCATGTCGGGTCGTCGTCGTCGAAGCAGATCGCGTAGTCGATCGCGTGCAGGGGGCAGAGCGATTCGTCGAGTCGCAGCATCGAGAGCGTTTGCGCGTCGAGGGCGCGGATGCAGTTGCGCAGCGTTTCGGCGAAGTGCGAGTCGGCGAGCAGGCGCGGGTCGGATTCGTCGATGTCGATGAGCAGGGAGCGAAGCGCGAGCGATTCGTTCATGTCGGGGTCGTTGTCGGGTGCGCAGATGAAGTTGATCAGCGCGATTGCGGTTTGGTTTTTGATCATGGCATGATCATATCAGCGGGAGGGGGGCGAGTCAAGGCAGGGAGGGGGGTTGATCGAACTTTTTTTTTCTCCCCAAACTCCTTGACAATGCGCGGGAAGTGTGGTACCGGCCCGGTCAAAAAAGTTTCGACATCGCCTTGACACCCTCGCATGGGGCATGGTAGAGTATGCTCATGATCAACAATCAACCGAAGGGAATGATCATGCACATCAACGACATCGCGACCACCGCGACCCGCATCATCGAACTGCACCACCTCACGCCCTCCACGACGCGCGCCCACCGCCTCGCGATGATCTCGCGACACGCGCCGCACGCCTCGCGCATGACTCGACTGCGCATCCTGACGCGCATCGAACAACTGCTCGAACGCTGACCGCCGATGCGCTCCCCTCCGGGGGGGCGCTGACGCGTGTGTGGGACGCCGTCAGAGGCACGGGAATGCTGGCATTCCTCCCACGCCCCAACCCCCTCAGATCGACGCTGACGCCCCTCAACCCCCCCTCGCGGGGGGGCGTCGGGATGCGATCAGTCGGTCGCGTCGTCGGATGCGGTGCGCGCATCATTCCATTCGTTGAATCGCGTCGTCAGTCGCGCGATGTCGCGTTTGGTCGAGGGGAGGGTGTATCGCGATCCCTTCCCAACCCCCATCCCCTCAGCGCGCAAAAACTTGCGAAGCGTGCGCGGGGTCGTGTCGAGGTTCGCAGCGAGTTCGGTGGTGTTCGTCATGATGATCATCCTTTGATCGATTCGAAGTATCATCGTTTGATGATGTCATCATCTTATCATCGTCGTCGGGGCGTCGTCAAGGCGAATCGCACTTTTCCCGAACTTTTTTTTGACCTTGACATCAGGGCAAAAGTGTGATTGTCAAGGCACCCAGAGTAAAACCTTGATGCCCACCATGTGGGGACTACCTTGACAACCCCCCCGTGTCATGAGATGATTATCTCGATCAACCACATTGACACACTGAATAGGGGAAAAGAATGATGATTCCGATTCACAAGATTCCGATGGAGATGGATTCTCCCCCGCTGCACGCTATCGTTAGGGGGGAACTCGACGGATTGCCTCGGGAAAGGAATACCGCGACCGAGTTGCAGAACGCAATCTACCATTCCCGCGACGAGAATCATATCTCGTGCATGATGGATTGGGCGATGCAGATCCGAATGGAATGCGGGTATTCCTGGGGAGATTGCATCGAAGCCGCGATGATTCTCTATTACGGATAACGGAAAGGGAATGCCCCCGAGAGGGGGTTTTCTCTCGTGTTTATACGCGGAAAGCGTCAGCGAGCCGCTGAGGCTGTCATGCCCGACGGCGTATGCCGGCATACCACCCGCCCGTTGCCCCGCTCACGGACGCTCCTACGCCTTGGTAAAACTTTGGCCCATCTCCTTGACAACCGCCGACGGATGTGGTAGAAGAACATGGGTGTAACTCCTTGACAACCACCCACGGATGTGGTAGGACCCGGCCAAAGTCGACCAAAAGTGTCTACTTTGAATCGCCCTGTTCGCCTTGACTCGTGCTCGCGGGGCATGGTATGGTATACCCATGATCAACAAGGAGGTGAATGACATGAAGATGACGACCGCTGACATCGCGACTGAGCTCGCGACGACGCCTCGCACGCTCCGCAAGTTCCTGCGCAGCGAGGGGCGCGGGGTCGGCAAGGGTGCACGCTACGCCCTGCCGGGCTCGAAGCGCGAGGTCGCCGCGCTCGCGAAGCGCTTCTCCGCATGGGAGGAGGCCCGCAAGGCGGAGGCCGACGCCACCACGACCGAGTGATCGGTCTTGCCCCTGCCCCTCACGGGGTGGGGGCACACCCCCGTGTAAGGGCGTACGCGGCCCGTAGGGACGGGTCCGTGGCCCCCGGAATGCTGGCATTGGCCCCACCCCCCTGCTCGCGCCAGGAGCGATCCTACGCCCTCTGACAGGGTGATGGGTCCGCGGGGGGTGGGCGATCGTGGGTCCCGTCGAACTGACATAACGCCGAAGGCGTCAGCGAGCGTTTGAGGCGGTGTCAGGGGACGCGGAATGCTAGCATACGGGGCACCCCCCTGCCCCCCGCAGATCGCTCCCTACGCCCCCACGGACGGATCCCTACCTCGCGAGGGGTCGTGCCAGGCACCAAAGTACACTATGTTCATCGACTTAGTCGACATTGGTCCAAAGTGCACTATGTTTATTGACTTAGTCGACTTTGGGAAAGTCGAGGAAGTTGATCGACATAGATGACGGAGAGACGGGACTACTCTGGAAACGGAAACCCAGCAGCTCCTCATCTTTTTGACACACGAAACCACCCCTCCGGAGAGGGGCAGTTCCGTTTCGGTCAGTCGGTCTCGACCTCGTCCTCGACCTCGTCGACCTCCGACTCGGCGGCTTCCGCGGCAGCCTTCGCGGCGCGCTCGGCGCGCTCCTCGAGCTGCTTCTGGTGCCAGTCGGAGAACTGCTTCCGCAGCTTGTTGACGTTCTTCGCGGTCCCGTCGATCGACCAGCGTCCGCCCTTCCCGGGCTGCTCGTCGCGCGGGGTGATCGACCGCAGGAACTTCCGGACGGTCCGTCCGTCGGTCTCGAACTTCTCAGCCAGCTCCGCCGGCGTCACGACCTTCGACATGTCAATCATCTCGTTTCTCTATGTAGTTGCCAAATCCCCCCTCGATTGAGGGGCGATGCCCCATCCTACCATTCCCTGCCATGCGATGCAAGGCGACGGAGCTCTCCCACATAACGATCGTGTAACGCCCAGCCCGACGGGAAGCCCGGGTGCGCTCCCCAGCCTGACCTGGGGGTCCCATCCGGAGCCTTGGAAGCGTCCGTGGGACGTGTCCGTGCCATATCGTATGCTAGCATACGGGGCAAACGCCCAAGGCGCTCACGGACCGCTCTGTGAACTCGGCTACGGAGCATTCCCGGGGAGAAAACCGTTGTGAAACGTCCCAAAACGGAGCCAAAAGGCGCTTGAGGAAGGAACTCGTGGGAAACTCGGACTCTTCTCGGCCGGCTCCGGGCCACTCGTTGGAACCAGTGTCATTCCGCCAAAAGATCCCTTCCGAAAACCACCTTCTTCTGTTTCATCTCAGAACCCGGACCGTGGCCATTCCCCATCCAAACTCCAAACTCAGAACACCGTTACCGAAACACGGACAACGCGGATTCCCAAGGAAGTATCATTCCCCACGGGACTTATCCGTTAGAGGACGGATCCAGAGCCATTCCGTGACGGATCCTTCTCCATTCCGTAACGTAACAGCTGGTGCGTATGGTTCCGTTGGTGCGAACGAGAAGACGAGATACTTTGGACGGAAAAACCCAGCAGCTCCTGAACTTTTCGTCACCCGTGTCGGCGCCCGCCCGTCGCGAATCGTCGCGCACCTGCCAGAACGTCCCTAAAGAAGTCAGAGAGTGCTTCTGGATAAAGCAGGATAGCCCACCTGATCATCGATCACTTCACCCTTTCCCGTTTCCTGAAATCGACCTCAATGACTTCCTCCGTATCACGTATTACTCCCGCTCCCCTCAAGCTCAACTCTCCCTGGACCACCATCTGACAACTTAGCCAGGCAGATTCAGGAGAGACGTCTGGATTGGCACGTACGACGCGGGCCCAGAGTTGCGCTCTCAGCGCCAGAGCCTGTATCTCGTGCGGCCGAGGAGTGCGGGAGGTTCTAAGAGTACAGTAACAAAAGTACCGTCGGGCCCACTCCCAATGCTCCAGAGGCACGACCAGATTCAGTTCACGGAGGTGTCCTCTGACCATGAACTGTTCGCAGTTGGTGTCGTGCTCCATCTAGCCCTCCCAATAGCCCGAGTGCGACTCCCAGCTCAACCCCCAACCGGGGTCAAACCTCCACCACATACTTCCCCCTCACCCCCTCGCCCGGAATGTTGGCTGCGGTAGTTGTTCGCGCCGCGGGCGTAAGCCCCGCGCAGCGCGGACGACCACTTCAGTCAGACGATGATCCGAATCCCTTACCCCAGCCTTCCACCAATGGCTCGTCCGGATGGTGGGCCCCCATGTGCTCCATCCAAAGAGTGAAGGCCGCAGCACTCAGAAGCAGAGCCTGGCTCGCAGCCTTGAACATCGCCCCGATGGACTTCCCGTCGTTCTCCGGCACGGTGAAGACGATGTCCACCTGCCACTCTTTACAGACGGGGCATTGGCTTGGAATCCCCGCATACGTGTCGGGTCCCAACTCTATCTCGTCATCTCTCAGGTCCTTCATCTCTCTTCTCCTTTACCAGTCTCCAAAAGGTTGGTTGACGTCCTCTCTTTCTCTTATAGTCTGGAGGAGCTGGGACCCGTTCGAAGTCCTCATCCTCTCTCAACAGCTCAGACAGACTCCCCGGATTCCTCCAGCCCAAATACGTCTGTATCTCCTTAGTACTAAGGGGGCGATCCTGCAGTTTCAGGGCGTTAGCTACCCGATGCTTGGTTCCCAGCCCTCGATCCGCGAACTCAGTCCTGGTCTCAGCCTCGTGGGTCTTCAACCATCGTCGTCTGGCTTTAGGTTTGGACGGCACCCCAGCTCCCAACCATCTACAGACCAACAGAATGCTCAGTTCCCAAGGCTTCATGTCCATCTCCTGGGCCCTAGCCTCAAGTTCGGCGAACTCATCATCCGTCAACCAGATACTTACTCTTGAAGACATGTTCATATCGTCCTTATCGTTGGAGTATTCTTATCAATCAATCACTCATATGCATGAGGTGATCGATAAAATGGACGATATACTAACCAGCTTATAGAGTCAATAATGATGTTCCAGCACCCTATGCGGTGTTACCTCCGATTCCCGTGTACTTCTCCACGTGCCAGCGCTTCTCGGGGTTCTTGCCGAGGATCCTGGTCCAGGTGATCTTGTCCTGAATGCAGGTGGCGCGCTCTCCATAGGCCGTGGCTATTACCGTCAGCTCAGTCCCGCAGTCGGGGCACCTCATTCTGTGACTCATCTCTTGTCCCTGTTTCTCCAGAGGTAGATGCCGGCGACCACCAGAAGCCCAAGCGCGATCACGTAGACGTACCAGTCCTCCGGGTCAATGACCCCCTCGGTCCAATGCTCGAGGCTCATGCTCTGCTCCACACCATGAGCAGCAGGCAGGCCCAGAACATGAGACAGAAGCCGAACATCAGCGCGAGTCTCATTTCCCGTTCACCTTGGCCCTCCTCCGCCAGTTTCTATTCCTCTCCGCTATGCAGATGCTGCAGTCTCTCCCGTTCTTGGTCTTACCGTCAGACTTGTACTTCTGGACCCCATAGACGTCCAGCGGGTGGTCGTTCTGGCACCTCTCCTTGGGCTTGTTGGTGCCGCCAATGGCCGGCCCCCCCGACTTGTCCCTCTTGGGGTCGTAGACGCCTCTTCGGGCGAGCCAGTATCTGACGGTGCGGGGGTTGGCGCCGGTGGCCTCAGCGATCTCCCGAACCCGGCTACCTGCCTCGTACATCTCCACCATCTTGTCAGCGTCGAAGCGGGGACCCGTGCGCAGACCCCCCCGTCGTTGTGCGTCACGGTCCGGCGTGAACCGACGGGTCGCGGGCTTTGGCAGTGGCGGCAGACCCTCCCGTCGACGGAGCTCAGCTCTGGTCATGATGTCGTCGACCCCGTTGTCGATGTCCTGCTGGAGACGCTCCTGGAACTGGCGCTCGATCTGGCCCCAGTCGAGGCCCCCACCGTAGCTGGGCGGTTCTTTGTGGCCGTGACTTAACCGCCCGTTCTTCCTGCCGGCCTGCTTCATCCTTCCTCCTTCTCTAGTTCGACGCCGAAGATGGGCACATCCTCGGTGGTCAACCCCTTGCTGAGCTCGATGCTCACTCTGTCCACGAGACCATCGGTCAGAGGGTGGCGGGAGTACTTGTTGTGGCCGGTCACCTTGAGCTGCCCGTCCTCCTCCAGCTTGAGCGGCTGGAACCTGATGGTCGCCACCTCGCCCTCGGGGATGGTGCCCCCCGTGACCCTCATGGTGATCTCCACCGTGGTGTAGTCGAGGGCGTGCCGCATCTCACCCTCGGAGGGGATGGTCAACAACCTGGTCTCCTCAGGGTTGACCTCTAGACCTCTGTAACCGTTACTCACTTCAGACTCCATCCGTTGCCGTGCTTTTGGACCTTTGGGTCCCTTGTCAACTGCCTGTACGCCTGTTGGTATGTGATGCCGGCCTGATCTGCTATGGTACGCGTCTGCTGGATTCCGCCGAGCATCGAGAGCGCCTCACCTGCGAGCGACCCCCTCCTCGACGCCCCATCGCTTCCCTGGCCACTTCCATTGCGACCCCTCGAGCGGTCACCGTTCATGGTGTGGGACATCTCCTGCTCGTCGTCCTTTCGCCAGGTACTGATCTGGGGTTCCCACCTGTTGTTGTCGAGGTTACCCAGCTTGAAGATCTGGCCCGGCGCCACCTTGGACTCTACCTCCATCTTCACGGTAGATTGGGAGGACTTGAGCAGGTACATGCTGTCCTCAGACCAAGCGTGGTTGGCCATTGAGCCGAGCATCCTCTGGCCCATCCTCTGCCTGTCGGCCTTCCCAAGGTGGTGGACCACGATTATCGCCACGTTGTGCTTTCGGGACAGCAGCTTGATGGGTCGAAAGATCTTGGTGGTCATCTCCTGGGCACGATTCTCATCCACCTCACCCGCGGTCATCATCAGAGTGTCGACGACGACCAGGCGGTGCTGGTCCTTGCCCATGCCGTGCTCAAGAATCTCGTCGAGACGAAGCTGCCAGAGATCGTCGCTCAGGACGACTCCGCTTTGGACCATCGCGTCGACGTCCGGGTCGAAGTCCTGCTCCTCCGCGGGCGGGAGCCAGTAGATGCCACCGTCCTCGGAAAGCTCCATCTTGTCAACGGTCTTCCCGGACCAGATCTTCGCACCTCGAGTCTTGAGGGTGGGAGGAGGGTCCTCCTCCTGTATGTAGAGAACCGGACCAGGGTTACGTACGGGGAAATGGCCCAAGAAGTCCGCACCAGTAGCCACGGATAGAGCAAGATCGTAACCGATCCAGCTCTTCCAAGTCTTTGGTTCTCCAGCGATAAAGCCGCAGGCCCCCTCAGTGAGTATCGACTCCACCAACCAGACTGGTCGCTTGATGTTTCTGAGCAGTACTCCCAGCCTCTGAGGCTTCTGCCAGTCACTCTCCTCATCCAACTCCTCCTTTACTTCCTCAGACCGAGACGCGATGGCCTTGGATGCCTCCGCGATCAGCCTCTTCATCTCGTCCGCCCGCCCCGCGAACTTGTTCCACACCAAGGGCTGCATCACGGCGACGATCTCGGTGGTCGACGCGCCGGCATCTGCGAGGCATCTCATGAGATACCACATCTGGGCGGATCGATCCCCGCTGACCTCGCGGGCGTTGAGCAGGTCCCTTGCGGTGTGGTTGAGCTTGAGCTTAACGCGGGCGATTACCTTGAGACGATCGATGTCCTCGATCTCTTGCTCTAGAGCCTCCGTAAGTTCACCAGAGACTGCACCCCGCACCGGGGGCAGGTCATGGAAATCTTCCACGGTGTAACTCTGACCCGCAGACCATAGGAGGCGACCCCGAGGTGCCTGTCCGCCGTTAGCTTCAACACGCTCCGGCTTGAAGTTGGGCCAACCGGGGAGTCGTAGCAACTGTGTAGTATCCCAGCCCCCAAGATCGGCACCCAGATGGTAGGTGAGACGTTGATTCTCATTCCCCGGCCATGAAGCTCCCTGAAAGTCACCGTCACTGGCAAGCCATAGCGCCTGGTATCGCCCTGGAGAGGACTCCCAAGCGACGGTGGGAGGGTAGTCAGAGATCTCTCTGGGGTCAACTTCGTCCAGGTCTGCCCAGAGTGCGTGCTCGTCCATAGCCAGATCCGATCGTCTGGCGGGAAACTCGAAGAGTGACGGGCACCAGTAGACGTCATGGCCCTCCTTCAGATGCTGGTCGAGATACTCCCTGATCTCCTGACGGTCGTTGGGCCATCGGAAGCTTTGACCTCTACGGTCCTTCTTGTCCCGTTCTCCCCGGCGTGGGTCGGGCCCCTCGTTGTAGCCTTCCCGCCTGAGGCCGGTCTCCATCTGCTTCTTGCGGTCGATGTAGGGGAAGAAGCAGTATCCGCTCTGGTTACCCCACGCCTTCGAGATGACGTTGATGGTTCTCGTGAGATTCACAGCTGGGTGACTCCTGTAGCCGGTGCTGGGGTCAGCTTGGTGTGTTTCTTGCCGAGCTTCAGCTCAAGGTTACCGTGATAGTTGACCTGGCCGGTGAAGGTGGCGTTGTACGTGTCTCCGTCTATGACCACCTGCCAGAGAAACCCATCAAGAGCCTCAGCCATCTGCTGGGGGGTGGTGTAGACGAGGTCACCCCGACTGGGAGGCTTGGTCTTCTCCTTGTTTCTCTCCTCCAGGATACAGACCCCCGTGCACTTGCAGCAGGTCCCGCACTGGGGAAGACCATGACAGGTCTGCAGCTTGCAGTCGTAGCTGCTGGTGCCCTGGCAGGCCCCCTCCGGGGCGCTCACGGCTGCAGCCTCGGGACGTCGCCGCCCCTCTTGATGTACTTGCCCGCGTCACGTGCGAGCTCGAGGATCGCCTCCGCCTTGGGAGTACCTCGATCGGGTCTCCCGGGGTCGTCGACGTAAGCGTTCTCAAGCCAGTCGAGTATCTCCTGTCGACCCTGCTTGAGTCCCTCGATGCGGCTCTCCTCGCGGATCTCGTCGATCTCCGCCGGTGTGAACTGCAGTGGTTCCTTCTTCTTCGCCTCCGGCATGTTGTCGTCCTCCTCGGTCGGTGTGGATGTCGTCGATTATCGTGACGAGGAAGCAATCATATCGTCTCGGGAAACTTCTCGTCAAGGTGGAATAAGAATACTCGTCGGGGTGCGACGGGCAGTCCGCTGGTGTCACTATTGCGCGCTGGAACCAGATGCGATATGATTGACTATAGCGCGATGCGACGACCGAGGAAAGCGAGTGTGCCAGTGTGATACAGATGTCGGAGCTCGTTCAGGACCGCCATTACAGGCGATACCTGGACACCAAGCCGGAGCTGCCTGAGGCCGCCAACACCAAGGGGTGGAACTCCAGTCCTCCTTGGGTGGTCTACGTTCAGCGGGAGGCGAACGGCAAGTGGGGAAAGCGTGAGTTCTGGAAGTACAGGAAGGCGCTCAAGTTTCTGTATCGGGCCCTCGAGCTGGGAGTGCACGATGCAGCCCTCAACTGCAAGCGTATCGGATTCGAGCCGCCCATCAGATTCGCCCGCATACGCGGTAAGTACGTGGAGGGTTCCGATGGCAAGATGCGACCCGCGACCAAGAGGATCTGGTGGCGGCCAGTGCTCATGGAGGGCGACCAGGAACATCTCTGGTGCATGTACTGCCGACGCCCCGTCATCTTCAAGTACTTCAGCAAACACAAGAGGTTAGGAGAGGTAGACCAGACCGTGAGGAGGTGCACCATCTGCGGTGCATCTGAGAGAATCGCAGTTATGCCCAAAGGAAGGAAACCGTGACTGACACCATGACTCTGCAACATCGATGGGTGAAGCACACCATCACACCGATCTCAGTGCTTCCCGACCCCGACGACGACAGGCAGGTGGTCGCTATCGAGGATCCGAAAGACGTCGAGCTCGCCGAGGAGCAGTCAGTGTATGGCTGCGACATCTGCGGCGTATCCATGCCAGGCAACACCGACACGACCTGCCCGGGGTTCTCGGATGACGAGATTCCGACCAGGTGATTGGCTGCGCTGGTCCACACCCACCAGCGTGAAGGAGGGCGAGGTCACGGCCACCAGTGGTCCATCGATGGTCGTGCGTTGGCTTTCTGGCGAGGAGCAG
>Ga0307412_10000261_pt1 | contig 33888 bp, 29 predicted proteins | sample DK1Cmetagenome_3_FD_203823 | JGI IMG/M metagenome (GOLD analysis project Ga0307412, IMG submission 203823) | Maize rhizosphere microbial communities from greenhouse at UC Davis, California, United States - DK15-C-1 | ecosystem: Host-associated > Plants > Roots > Rhizosphere > Soil | place: USA...
GCCCCCGGGCCCCCCACCGCCGCCAACCGATATCAATCGAGGCGCCAGCGCATCATCCCGCCAACGCATTTCATTCCGGCGCCAGCTGGTCCATCCGGATGCGGTTGGCGAACAGCGAGAACGCCAGCATGCCAGCCAGGCCGTTGGCCCGGCTCATCCAGTGCGGCAGCCAGCGCGGGGGCTTCAGCACGCCCGATTCGAACAGCGGGGCGAACGCGATCGCATCGGTCAGGCTCATCTTGCCGGCGAACAACCAGCGGCAGACCTGCAGGCGATCCTCGGCCAGCATGTGGCGGAAGAAGGTATGCACCGACACCAGCCCGCGCAGGTACACCGTGTCCTTGGTGAAGGCCAGGCCGCCACTCGGCGGCACACCGCGGAATACCCGCTGCGCCGACGCGAAGCTCTCTTCCGGGTTCTGCCCGGCATCGCAGAAGTAGCGGAACACCTCGATGAAGTCCGCACCTTCGCGCGCCATCGCGATCGCCTCGGTACGCAGGCTGATGCGCTTCAGGCGCTCGATGTCGATGCTGCCGGTGATCTGCTCGGCAAACGTCGCCAGTCCTTCCTGGGTGGCCGTCACCCGTGGCGAGGACAGCGCCAGGCTCGGCAGCACCGGCTGCGCCCGACCGTTCAACGCCGTCAACGAATGCACCAGCGCTTCATGATGGAACAACTGCGCGCGATCGTAAGCGCTGAAACGCGCGCTGGTGCGCAGGCGGATGCGGGTCGGCCCGGCAGCCGCCTTCGAGACCAGCTCCGGATCCAGCTGCACCTGGATGATGCGTGATTCAAAGAACGCATCGAGATCATTCTGCAGCTGCAGCTGCAGGGCGATGGCCGAGACCGGCACCTGCTCTTCCGGTGCCAGCAGTTCGTGATCCAGTTCGGCAGCAATCTGGATGAAGTGGCGCGCCGCATCGCGCGTGCTCGGTCCGTTGCCCGGCAACGGTTGCTCGGGCGAACCGAACAACTGCATCGAACAGGCATCCACGGCCGCGGTACCGAGGCCTTCCAGCAGCTGCGCTGCCAGATCCCAGCTCTGCGCGGACTGCCGCACGTAATGGCCCAGCGGATGGCTTTCGTCACACTCGGCAGCGAGCGCGGCCAGCGCGCGACGCTCGTCGCTGAAGTCCAGCTTCGGGTAGTCGACCACCGGCAGCGTCGGCTGGCCACGGGCCACGCTGTCCAGGAAGGGTGCCTGCAGTGTCGCCGGCCAGCTGGTCAGGCCCAGCAGGCGGATGCCTCCTACGGCCTCGACCAGGCGCGCATCGAGCGCTGCATGGTGGGCCACGTCACGGTCCAGCGTCGCGGTCGGTTCCATGGGCGGACTATAACGCCCTGCCCGCGCGTTGGTAGGTGCCAACCTTGGTTGGCATCCGCCGACGGCGGGCTTCGGACACCTCCGTGCCAACCAAGGTTGGCACCCACCAAGAGCGGGCAGAGGCCGGCTTCGGGCGCCTCCGTGCCAACCAAGGTTGGCACCTACCGGAAGCGGGTTTCCGGCACCGCGGGGTCAACGCCTGCGCGGTTTGCCCGCCGGGCGGAACTGCTGGCTCTTGCCCTTCCTGCCACCGCGTTCCTGCGCGGTCTCGGCCTGGCGCACGGCCAGCTTGGCGGCGGCGGCGGCCACTTCTTCCTTCAACTTGAAGTAGTTCAGCAGCCGGCTCTCTTCGATCTCGCCGGCATCGATCGCCGCACGCACGGCACAGCCGGGTTCCTGCTGGTGCATGCAGTCGCGGAAGCGGCACTGCGCGGCCAGCGCTTCGATGTCGGCGAAACCGCCTTCGGCCAGCGTTTCTTCGCCGGTCGGCTTCAGTTCGCGCATGCCCGGCGTATCGATCAGGCAGGCGCCCATCGGCAGTGGCATCAGTGCGCGGTGGGTGGTGGTATGGCGGCCGCGCGAATCGTTGGCGCGCACTGTATTGGTCTTCATCCGCTGCTCGCCCAACAGCGTGTTGGTCAGCGTCGACTTGCCCGCACCGGAAGAACCCACCAGCACTACCGTGCGGCCGGGGCCCAGCCACGGCTCCAGCACTGCAACACTGTCCGCATCCAGGCCATTGATCGCATGCAGGGCGATGCCCTGCATCTCCAGTTCTTCCAGCACCGCCAGCGCATCTTCGCTGTACTCGGTCTGGTCGGCCTTGGTCAGCACCACCACCGGTTCGGCACCGCCACCGCCCACCAGCAGCAGATAGCGTTCAATACGGCGCGGATTGAAGTCCGCATCCAGGCCACAGACGATGAAGACGGTATCGATGTTGGCGGCGATCACCTGCTGGTGGTAATGCTCACCGGCAGCGCCACGCTTGATGGCGGTACGTCGCGGCAACAGGGCAACGATGCGGATGCCATCCAGCAGCACCCAGTCGCCCACCGCCGGCCGTTCGTGGCTGGGGAAGCGTGGGCGCTGCCACTCCGGCAGCGATTCGGCCTTGATCGATGCCTCCGGGCCATCAGCCACCACATAGTGGGTGCGATGCTGCTCGATCACCCGCGCCGGGTGGGCCTGCGGGTGTGCGGCCATCACAGCCTGCCAGTCGGCCTGCTGCGGCGGGCCCGGCCAGGGCCAGCCAATGGTCTGCAGAGCGGTGAAATCGGGGGTCTGGGTCATCGCCGCCATTCTACCTGTGTGGTGCCGCCCAGCCCAATGTTGGCGGGCCCTGCGGCCCTTGCCATGCGCTGCAGCAATTCCGCTACCATGGAAGCCCCATGCCTTTTGCGGCCCACCGCCCATGTCCACTCCCTCGCCCAAACCCCTGGTCATCCGCGAGCGCCTTTCCGAAGTGCGCTACGAAATCCGCGGAGAACTGGCACGGCGAGCCCGGGAGCTGGAAGCGCAGGGCCACAAGCTGATCAAGCTCAACATCGGCAATCCCGGCGCTTTCGGCTTCCGTGCACCGGAACACCTGCAGCGCGCGATCGCCGATGACATGGGCCGCACCGATCCGTATACCCACCAGCAGGGCCTGCCGGTCGCCCGCGAGGCCATCGCCGCCGCCTACGCCCGCCGTGGCGCACCGGATGCCCATCCGGACCGCGTGTTCGTCGGCAACGGTGTCAGCGAGCTGATCGACCTGTCACTGCGTGCGCTGCTCAACCCGGGCGATGAAGTGCTGGTGCCCTCGCCGGACTACCCGCTGTGGTCGGCCTCGACCATCCTCAACGACGGCCGCCCGGTGTATTACCGCTGCGCCGCCGTGATCGGCTTCCAGCCGGACCCGAGCGAGATCGAGACGCTGGTGTCCTCGCGCACCCGCGCCATCGTGCTGATCAATCCGAACAACCCCAGCGGTGCCAGCTACCCGCGTGAGCTGCTGGAGCAGGTGGTGGAGATCGCGCGCCGCCACAACCTGCTGCTGCTGGTCGATGAGATCTACGACCAGATCCTGTACGACGACGCGGTGTTCCAGCCGGTCGCACCGCTGGCCGGTGACCATCCCTGCCTGACCTTCGGCGGCCTGAGCAAGGTGCACCGCGCCTGCGGCTGGCGGGTGGGCTGGGCACACCTCAGCGGCGACGACGCGCGGCTGGGCGACTTCCGCGCCGCGCTGGACCTGCTGGGCGCACTGCGCCTGTGCGCCAACGTGCCGGGCCAGTACGCCATCGACGCCGCAGTGAACGGTCCGGACACCATTTCGGAGCTGTGCGCGCCGGGTGGCCGCCTGTATGAAACCCGTCGTGCGGTGATCGAAGCCTGCGAGGCCAGCGAACACCTGTCGCTGGTTGCCCCCGCCGGCGCGCTGTACGCGTTCCCCGCCGTGGTCGGTGCCGCTGCCAAGGGCTTCGACGATCATAATTTCGCGCTCGACCTGATGAACAACGACGGCGTGCTGGTGGTGCCGGGCTCGAGCTTCAACGTGCCTTACCGCCATCACTTCCGCGTGACCCTGCTGCCGGAGGCGTCGGTGATGCGCGACGTGTTCGCCCGTATCGACCGCGCCCTCGCCCGCCGTGCCGAAGACGCCACCAAGGTGGTGCCGCTGAAGCCCCGCCGGTCGGTGGCTTGATCGATGGGCTTGTCGTATCTGGCCCTGGGCGATTCCTACACCATCGGTGAAGCGGTCGCGGTCGACGGCCGCTGGCCGCATCAGCTCGCCGCCGCCCTGCGCGCGCAGGGCATCGCGCTGGGCGACCCGCAGACCATCGCCACCACCGGCTGGACCACCGACGAGCTCGACGCCGGCATCGACGACGTGGCGCCGCAAGGGCCATTCGACTTCGTCAGCCTGCTGATCGGCGTCAACAACCAGTATCGCGGGCGTCCGCTGGACGAGTACCAGGTGCAGTTCCAGGCCCTGCTGCAGCGCGCGATTGGTTTTGCCGGCGGCCGTGCGGACCGGGTCCTGGTGCTGTCCTTCCCGGACTGGGGCACCACGCCGTACGGTGCAGGCAGCGGTCGCGACCTGGGCCAGATCGAACTGGAAACCGACGAGTTCAACGCTGCCGCCGAGGTGATCAGCACCCAGCAGGGCGTGGCCTTCGTCGACATCACCGATATCAGCCGCGACACCGGCGCTGACCCGGCGATGATCGCCGAGGATGGCCTGCACCCGTCCGCACGGATGTACGCGCTGTGGAGCGCGCGTGCGCTGCCGGTGGCCGCACACCTGCTGGGCAGGACGGACTGAGACGATGGACGGCACGCCACGGAACGGCACGCCCCTGCCCTGTTCGCCGCTGGATGCAGGGCAGGCGCGCCTGATCGCCGAGTCCTTCCGGCCGATGCAGGCCTGGGGCAGCCGCCGCGATTACTACTACACGCGCGGCAAGCTGGGCAGCGATCCGCTGTATGACGGCGTACTGCAGCACCTTCCCGACGACGGCCAGCCGGTGCTCGATCTGGGCTGCGGGCTGGGCCTGTTCGCGCATGTGCTGCGCCAGCGCGGCCGCCAGCAGCGGTATCTCGGGGTCGACGTGGACAGCGACAAGATCGCCCGTGCGCAGCGCGCCGGCAGTGGCCTGGCCGACGTACGGTTCGACTGTCTGGATGTGCAGGCGCCATTGCCGGTGCATGGTGGGCATGTGCTGCTGCTGGATGTGCTGCAGTACCTGGACGAAGCGCCGCAACTGGAGCTGCTGCGCGCGGTGAGCGCGCGGGTCGCGCCCGGTGGCCGCCTGCTGCTGCGCACGCCGCTGGCGACCGGCGACCGCCGCGACCGCACCACGCGGGTGGCTGACCGCCTGGCCTGGCTGGTCGGCTGGATGGGCACGCGACCGCGTCACTACCCGGATCCGCAGCGGCTGCAGGCCACGCTGGCGGCTGCCGGCATGCAGGTGGCTCCGTTGCGTCCGCTGCATGGGCGCACGCCGTTCAACAGCTGGTTGCTGGTGGCCGAGCGCTTATAGAGACGCTCTGACGCGGCGACCCGCGTAAGCGAGTCGCAAATGACCGCAAGCCGGAACAGAAAAATCCCTTAGGCCCGGCTGAAAGCGACGAACTGAATTCATCCGCACATTCACGATCTCTTGAGTTGCCCTCTGGCGGGGCCGGCGCTTCGTGCTTCCTGGATTGTTTCAAGCAGCGAAGATAAAGCCGCAATGAAGTCAGAGGCGCCATGACTGACACCATCAACTTTTTCTTCGAAAGCCAGCAATTCTGCGGAGTTGGAGGAACGCCAGGCGCCTCACTGCTCCCTTCCACATAATCTCTCAGAGACAGCCCTATCTGCATGGGCAGGGAGAGGCCGTGACAGTTCGGTCTGCGGACGACAATTCACGCCCCGCTCTGCGCACCTATCGCAACTCAATGCACAAATCAACAGCCTCGCCATCCAATTGACAGTCCACGCACCAACTGGCAAAAAAATTGCCCAATGTGGGCTATCAAAAGGACATAAAGCAGATGACTACTCCGGAAAACGTGAGGGTGCTGGGACGACAGGTGGCGCGCGAGCTGACCCGAGAGGAAATTGACATGGTGTCCGGCGGGAGAAACACCAACTGCAATACGTCCATGCAGTGCATTCAGAACGATGACTTCATTGACATCCCACCGACGTTCGGCTAATTCCACCATTTATTAACCGGAAAGAGGCGGAAAAACAATTCCGCCTCTTTCTGAAATTCTGGTGAATGTATCGAAGCCAATTCCACGGAATATCAAACCATGACAATCCTGATTGTCGGATTCAAGGAAGACATCCACGGAGACGCGGTCTCATGGGCGCTTAATCATCAAAATATTCCTCACCATCTCATTCACTTCTCGAATTTTCCAACACAGCAACCCATAACTATCTCGATATCGAAGGCGGATGATCTTACTCAATCCATAGTTTTCGGGGAAACAGACGCCGCCAAAGAAAACATTATTAACCTGAGGAATGCCACCGCCATATGGCTAAGAAGACCCAATACATCCGTCTTCGAGCTAAGCGGCGTCCATTCCGGCGACCTGCACTACGTGGCCGGTGAGTGCCGGTCGTTCTGCGCCGGCCTCATTGCCAACCTCCCAGAAAGCTGCAAATGGATAAACCCTCTGTCCGCTCACTACGTTGCCGGAAGCAAGGCCCGTCAACTGAATTTGGCCGCCGCTTCTGGTCTCAAAATCCCTACGACCCTGATGAGCAACAGCGCTAGCGAAATCCGAAAGTTTGTCTCCAGGCAGAAGGGCGGAACAGTGTACAAACCACTTCATCCCGGATTTTGGAATGAGTCCAATCGGTCACTTGTCCAATACACCACCCCCGTGACCAACGAGATGCTAGAAAACAGCGGAGCACTGGAGCTATGCCCGGGAATATATCAAGAAGAAATTCAAAAAAAATATGAAATTCGAGCAAATTTCCTTGGATCAAAAATTGTTTCGGCAAAGATAGAATCGCAGGCTCAAGAAAACACAAAATCCGATTGGCGCGTTGACCTGCTGAACAAAGTCTCCATCGAGCCATATGAAATTCCCGGGGAGATCGCGGACAAAATCGAATGCCTCATGAAGAAAATGAATCTTCGCTTTGGATGCATTGATCTTGTAAGAGACGAGGATGGAGATTATGTGTTTCTTGAAGTTAACGAGCAGGGGCAATTCCTCTGGATCGAGGAGAGATGCCCGGAGATAGCGATTCTCGGAGAGTTCTGCGACTTCCTATGTCGCGAAAGCGGAATAACCTTCACTCCTGAGCAATGGCCCAATCTTTCCGATTATCTAGCCTCGGAGAGATTCAGCACGACACACAAAATGTCGCTCGAACTAGAAATAAATCAGGCTCGCGCGTTGTGAAATCGAGAGCTACAGCTGCGACCATGATGGCAGTGGCGACATTCATCTCCGCATTCGCAATAATATATTTATTGTTTTTCCACAATCAAGAAGACCCGGCCAACGAAAATTGTGAAGCCGTTCCAGCCGCATGGAATAGTATGCCGAGAATCATTATTTTCGGAGAAATTCATGGAACAAATGAAGCGCCGCGTTTTGTTGCGGAGCTTGTGTGCAACATTGCCAGAAGCGCACCAGTTACGGTTGGCATCGAACACCCGCCAAGCGAACAGTCAACGCTTGATGATTTCATGAAAGCCAAGACCCAAAAGGAGAAAAACGAAGTAATTTCTTCTTCCCCATTCTGGAACCGTGATTTCCAAGACGGAAAGACTAGTTCTGCGATGCTACAGATGCTGGAGAGGATTAAACAACTAAAGCATACTGGCGCGAAAATTTACATTCGGGCGATAGGGGGTGAGGGACCTGGTCAAACCGACGAAATTTTTAGAAACATCATGAGTTCGGAGCAAGAATCAGGTACCAAGATCGTAGCACTAGTTGGAAACGGGCACGCAAGAAAGATCCACATGCAGGCCGAGGCATCCGATAGAAGCAAAACTTCTCCCATCGACCTCAAGGTCATCGAAATAGAATACTCGAGCGGCAGTGCATGGACATGCGCGCCAACATGCCAAATCCAGAGATTTGGCCAAGATAATCTCGGTGAGAAAGAAATATCGCTGAAAGTACGGGCCTCGCCTGCACATGCAGCTGGGCATCCTGACTGGATCTATCTTGGTCGGTCACATGCATCCCCCCCGGGGTACCTCAGGGCCCGAACGATAACAGCCAAGCGAATGAGCTATGAATCAGCTGAATAAGGACGCACGTCCCGATATGTCAGCCGAAGGTGGTGCGCAGCTTTTTCGTAAAGAAGCAGTATCTGCAACACGAAGAGATTCGTATGGATGTGTCAGTCCCCCGTTACCTAGGCTGGGCTGGCAAACAGCGGCCTTTTCATTCCTAGCAGTTTGCGCCGTCATTGCCGCGATATTTTTTGGAAATGTAGAGCAGAAGGCGCGCGTACATGGGCGCATGATTCCGGCCTCGGGGCTAAATTCCACACTATCTCCCGCATCCGGAACAATTATTAAGGCCATCGTCGAAGAAGGGCAATTCGTATCCTCCGGAGACGTTGTTATGGTCATTTCTACCGACAGGAATGGCTTTTCGTTGGACGGTACAGTTGCAGAAAGAGTAGCCGCATCGCTGCAAAAACAGGCGGCCGGTCTACGTCAATCTTTTGCTGACCGATCCATCTCAATGCAGCACGAGAAAAATGCATTGCAGGGCCGCGCGGCCATAATTCAGCAGGAGCTGGCTGCGGCCAAGCGAGAGTTAGAGTTGCGATCTCGGCAGAGCGAGATCGCCTTGGAGAATCTTACGAGAATTCGACCGCTGCAGAAGGAAAGAATACTCAGCGAGATCCAGATCCGGCAATATGAGAACACATTGCTCGATGCAGATTCCAGGAAAATTTCCGCTGAAAGAGACGTGTTGCGGCTGAGACGCGAACTGGGAGACACCATTGGATTAATCTCCGAACTTCCAGTGACGTTAAGCAATCAGCAGGGCGAAATTGAACTGAAGCTAAAGGATGTCGAACAGAGTATAGCTAAAAATGATTTACAGCAGTCCATAGTCGTCAAGGCGTCTATATCAGGGACGATATCAGCCATCGGATTCAATACCGGAGAATCCGTAAGAGAGGGACAACGACTATTTTCCATTATTCCCGCAGGAGATAGCTTATATGCAGAGCTATGGGTAAATTCTCGAGCGATGGAACAACTTAGCAATGAAAGCGTCGTGTATATACGTTACGGCGCCCAGGCAAGAGGACTCCAACGCAGTCAGAAAGGCGAAATTATCGAGCTAGGGAGAACCCCATTTACTCCTTCGGAAATAACCTCAAAAGCGGGATTGAAATTTGAGCAGCCCGCATTCAGGATTGTGGCAACCCCTCTTGGAAGTCTTCCCAGAGATAATCTTGACCATATCAACCTTCGCCCTGGCAGTGCCGTAGAAGCAGACTTGATACTTGGAAGAAAGCACATCTATGAGCTACTTATTCCAGCGCGTAGCGGGAGATTCAACACAAGCGTCGAAAATCGGAGCGATTAGTTGATGCAGAACCGATACACCAAGAGCTCTATACGGCAACTGCCGATCATCCAACAGAGCGAAATGGCCGAGTGCGGACTCGCTTGCCTTGCAATGATCGCGAAATATTATGGCCATGATCTGGATCTAGCGGCCCTGCGTCGCCGCCATCCTATTTCATCTAGAGGCGCGAGCCTTTCTCAAATCATGAGCATCGCCGATAGACTTGGATTGGAGGCACGCGCCGTTCGGGCGGAGGTGGAGTACGTCAGGCGGCTAAGGTCACCGTCCATCCTGCACTGGGGCCTCAACCACTTTGTCGTCCTCAAGAAAGTACAGGGAACTGAATTTTGTATACATGACCCGGCCCGAGGGGAGGTTAGAATTTCCGCCCAGGAATTCAATAGAAAATTTACCGGGGTCCTTCTCGAGATTAGTTGCACCAACTCGTTCTCCCCAGTATCTGAAAAATCGAAAATATCGATAAATAAGATAATTGGAAGGATTGACGGAATTAAACTGGCAGCACTCCAGCTAATTGCGTTAGCGCTTTCGCTCGAACTACTAACTTTGATTGCCCCCCTTATCATGCAGGTGGTAATTGACCATGTCCTTGGCTCGAACGACTTGGAATTGCTGGCACTGACAGGCATTTCATTTGCTGGCTTAGTAGTATTTCAATCAGCGATCTCCTCAGCGAGAGGGCTATTCCTTTCCAGTCTCGGCGCTTCTTTCAATGCCCACCTTGTCAAGAATCTCTCTGGGCATTTATTAAATCTTCCGCTGACCTTCTTTGAAAGAAGAACCATGGGCGGCGTTTTATCCAGATTCCTCTCAATTAATTCGATCCAGCAGTCACTTACCGTGAGCCTTCTCGAGTCTGTACTGGATAGCCTGATGATAGTTTCGGCCCTGCTATTGATGGCATTCTACAGCCCTGTCTCCGCCCTTTCCGTAATCATAGCTTTTGCCTTTTATCTAGTCCTGCGCCTTATCGGTTTTCGTCGCCTTAGACAAATGAAAGAGCATCAACTGGCCTCGATAGCTCTACAGCAAACGCTCATGATCGAGGCTGTGGGCGGTATTCAGACGCTAAAATTGGGCAATCATCAGCAAGTCCGCCACAACAGCATCAGCAATGCCACGTTCGAAATTGCGAACCATGATGCGGCTATAGGCGGAGTTCTGGCCAACTTCTCTGCGCTTTCCAAACTGATATTTGGATTGCAGCGAATAGCGCTGATATGTCTGTGCGCATGGATGGTAGTGCACCAGCGGATGAGTGCGGGCTCTCTTGTTGTTGTTATTTCCTACTCCGAGCTATTCATTAACAGAGGCGCAGCGTTAATCGACAAAATAATCGATCTTCGACTAGTCGGGATGCATGTTGAAAGAATTTCCGACATCGCCCTGGAGCCAACAGAGATCGATCTGGACTCTACCTACAGCGGCCCTGCGCCCTCAGCAGATCTCCAGATTGAGAACGTCAGCTTTCGATACTCCGAGGCCGACCCCTGGATTATTCGAAACTGCTCCTTGAAAATCGCGGAAGGCCAAAGCATCGCCATCACGGGCGCCTCTGGATGCGGAAAAACAACGCTTGCAAAGCTATTAACGGGACTACTACGACCAACCGAAGGCCGCATCTTGATTGGAGGCGTTGACATTTATCATATGGGCTTATCTGCATATCGGCGGCAGTTAAGCACGGTGATGCAGGAGGATGTACTCTTCTTTGGATCGATCGCAGACAACATCTCATTCTTTGACATGGATGCGGAAAGCTCATCAATTCACAACGCAGCAGCAGCCGCACAAGTCCACAATGAAATTATTCGCATGCCAATGGGCTACGAAACTTTAGTGCGCGACATGGGATCTTCCCTATCTGGCGGCCAGAAGCAGAGAATTCTCCTGGCCAGGGCACTCTACAGAAAGCCGAGAATACTGCTCTTAGATGAGGCGACGAGCCACCTAGACATTGGAAATGAAAAAGAAATTAATAGATATATCTCAAGCACTGCTGCAACCCGCATAATCATCGCGCATCGTCCTGAAACAATAAGAAGTGCGGATCGGGTTATAGAGCTGCGAAACGGTTCCGTTCGCCAGGACGTTTCCTGAGGTCAATGAGCGGGGTAATCGGTGCATGCCCGGCACACTGCAATGCACTGGTTCTGCCGTTGAGCATGTCCCCGCAGTTGCCCTACTGCATGCGCTTAGACGTGATCTCGAGGGGAGGCTGAATTACTGCAGGGCAACCCCGCCTTCAGGCCGCGCTCGTCCAGCACCTGCAGCACCCGTTCGATGATGGCCAGGTTGTGGCCATGTGCGGCACCTTCATGCAGCAGCACGATCGCGCCCGGGCGCAGGTCCGGGAGCAGACGCGCCAGCACGCCATCCGGGGTGCAGCCGACGCCGTCATAACCGCGGGCGCTCCAGCCCACGCGCACCAGGCCCAGCTTGCGCAGTACCGGCGCCACGAACGGGTTGGTCATGCCCACCACCGAGCGGTACCAGCGCACCGGTCGCCCACTCACCGCCTGCAGTGCCTGCTGGCAGCCCTCGATTTCCGCCGCCATCGTGCCCGGGCCCAGCCGCCAGAAGCGCGCCTGCGGATGGCTGTGGCTGTGGTTGCCGAGGTCGTGTCCGCGACGCAGGATCTCCTCCACCAAGGCCGGATGCGCCAATACGCGCTCGCCGACCAGGAAAAAGGTCGCCTTCGCCTGGTGCCGATCCAGCAGATCCAGCACCGCCGGGGTCTGTTCACTGGGGCCGTCGTCGATGGTCAGCCAGACGCTGTTGCCAGCCTCGGGCAACCGGCTCAGCACCGGCGCGTAGAAGCGGCTGTTGGGCAGGAACACCGGCACCATGAACAACGCGTGGCTTGCCACCATCAGGGCCAGGCCCCAGTGCCAGCCCGCCAGCACCCAGACCAGGATCACGGCCAGCTGCGACAGCACCAGCCAGGGCACCCAGCGCCAGGGCCGGGTCGGGATGCGATGCAATGTTCCTGCGTTGGTCATGCCCCATGATGCCATGGGGGGTAGAATTGATGATTCGAATTTTTCGGACCCATGACTGCCATGTCCCTCGATCCCGCCCTGCGTTCGCGCATCGAAACCATCCTCAACGACAACCGCGTCGTGCTGTTCATGAAGGGCCAGCCGTCGATGCCGCAGTGCGGCTTCTCGGCCAAGGCCGTGGGTGCCCTGCAGGACCTGGGCGTGGAGTTCGCCCACGTCAACGTGCTGGCTGACGCGGAGATCCGTGAAGGCATCAAGGCCTATGGCGACTGGCCGACCATCCCCCAGCTGTACATCGACGGCGAACTGGTCGGCGGCAGCGACATCGTGCTGCAGATGGCCGCCAGCGGCGAGCTGAGCAGCGTGCTGGGCCTGGCTGCACCGGACCGCACCCCGCCGCGCATCACCGTCACCCCCGCCGCGGTGGAAATGCTGAAGGGCGCGCTGGCCGATTCGCCGGGTGCGTCGCTGCAATTGGGCATCGATGCCCGCTTCCAGCCGAACTTCCAGCTGGCCCCGTACGATGAAGGCGCGATCGCCGCCGAGTCCAACGGCCTGCGCGTGCAGTTCGACCTGGCCAGCGCCCGCCGCGCCGATGGCATCACCATCGACTGGGTCGACGACATCCGTGGCAAGGGCCTGGCGATCGACAACCCGAACGCGCCCAAACCGGTGCAGGAAATCAGCGTGCGTGATGCCGACGACCTGGTGCGTGCCGGCAACGTGATGCTGGTGGACGTGCGCCCGGCCGAAGAACGCGCCATCGCTGCTGTCGGCGTACCGTTCAAGAGCTTCGATGGCAACGGCCGCGCCGAGCTGGAAGCCCTGCCCAAGGACACCGCCCTGGCCTTCCTGTGCCACCACGGTGGCCGCAGCGCGCAGGCAGCAGAGCAGTTCCGTGCGCTGGGCTTCAGCAAGGTGTTCAACGTCACCGGCGGCATCGATGCCTGGTCGGACGAAGTGGACAACGGCGTGCCGAAGTACTGATCGGCTGCGCTTGATGCACAGGAAAAACGCCGGCGAAAGCCGGCGTTTTCTGTTGAGCCCATCCACGCATGGCGTGGATCTACTCCTTCCGTGCCCCAAGCGCGGGGGCTGACGTTCCGGTTACCCGGCAAACCCGCCTTCGGCCAGGTAATCCAGTTCTTCCGGCGACGGAATGCGGCCAAGCACCGCATTACGGTGCGGGAACCGGCCGAAGCGGCGGATGATGTCGCGGTGCAGTTCGGCGTACTGCAGGTATTCCTTGTCACCCAGCACGTCGAACATCGCGACCGAGCGGTCCTGGTCCAGCGGATCTTCGGAGTGCTCGAACGGCAGGTAGATGAAGGCGCGCAGCTTGGGGACCAGCTGCAGGTCCAGCCCCTCCTCGATCGCGCGCGTGGCGTAGTGCCGTGCCAGGCCATCGGTGGCATAGGAATGGGCCGTGCCGCGGAAGCAGTTGCGCGGGAACTGGTCCAGCAGCAGCATCAGCGCCAGCGCGCCCTCCGCGCTGCCCAGCCAATGCTCGCGCGCACGCGATGCGGCAGCGTGGTGTTCGTCCGCGAACAGCGTACGGAACCGCGCGTCGAACGCATCATCGCGGGCGAACCACTTTTCAGGGCCCGCGTCCTTCCAGAATTCCACCACTTGCGCGGCAACGTCCATCACCTACTCCCCAGGGCCGGCGCGGCGCGCCGCGCCAGGCCATCATCATCATTCGTCGAAGCGCAGGTGGCGGACCGACTTGCCGTTGCGCCGGATAAGCTTAAGCGCCTCGATGCCGATCTGGATATGGTTTTCCACGAACTGCGAGCTGACCTTGGCGTCGGACGCCTCGGTTTTCACCCCGTCCGGGATCATCGGCTGGTCTGAAACCAGCAGCAGGGCCCCGCTGGGAATGTGGTTGGCGAAGCCGGCAGCGAAGATCGTCGCGGTTTCCATGTCGATGGCCATGCAGCGCATCGCCCGCAGCCGCTCCTTGAAGGCCTCGTCGTGCTCCCAGACCCGGCGGTTGGTGGTGTAGACGGTGCCGGTCCAGTAATCATGGCCGAGGTCGCGGATCATGGTCGAAACCGCACGCTGCAGGGCGAAGGCCGGCAAGGCCGGCACTTCCGGCGGCAGGTAGTCGCCCGAGGTCCCCTCGCCGCGGATGGCCGCGATCGGCAGCACCAGGTCGCCCAGCTCGTTCTTGCGTTTCAGCCCGCCGCACTTGCCCAGGAACAGCACGGCCTTGGGCATCACCGCCGACAGCAGATCCATGATGATCGCGGCATTGGGGCTGCCCATGCCGAAGTTGATCATGGTGATGCCGTCGATGGTGGCGCTGGCCATCGGCCGGTCCAGGCCGATCACCGGCGCCCCGGTCAGCGCGGAGAACGTATGCAGGTAGCCCCCGAAGTTGGTCAGCAGGATGTGCTGGCCGAACTGGTCCAGAGGCACGCCGGTATAGCGCGGAAGCCAGTTGTCGACGATGTCCTGCTTGCTCTTCATGGGCGCTCCGGTACGGCGTGGGGCCGATATTGTAGGCCCCCGCCCGCCCCCGCCATACATGCGGCTGCGGCAACGAAGAAGGGCGGCCCTGCGGCCGCCCTCCCGGGGTTTGCCTTGGCAACCGGCAGGCTTAGAAACGCACGGACCAACGCAGATTGGCGCCATGGTCACGGCTTTCATCGCCGAACTGGCCGGTGTAGCCCAGTTCCAGCTGCTGGTTGGCCGTCAGCCAGGCCGACAGGCCCAGTTCGGCCACCACCGCGCTGTCGGCGATCGGCGCACCGCTGACCGCGAAGGTATCGCCGCCGCTGGCAAAGCCCAGCTTGGCCATCGGGTTGCGGTCGCCCGAAGCGTGGCGATACCCCACCCCGCCGCGCACGTGCAGCCAGCTGTCCTGCTGGAACGAAGCCTTCAGACCCTTGTCAAAGCGCACACCGGCCGTAGCCAGGGTGGTGCGGCTATCGTCCACGTCACCCTGCAGGGCCGCCGCGCCACCGCGCTCGTTGATCGACTTCATGTCCACTTCAACACGTGCCACCTGCAGGTACGGCTCCAGGCCTGCCTCGCGGCCGCCGAAACGGTAACCCGCTTCGATGAAGGCCTGGCGGGTACGCCCGTCGTAGCGCGCGCTGAGCGTATCGCTGTAGCCGGCGAATGCCAGTTCGCGGGTGCTGTCGATGTCGTGCTCGCTCCACGCCAGGCCGCCACGCAGACCAAAACCGCCCCAGTTATGGCTGGCGTATGCACCGAAGTGGGTGTTGTCGATCTTCGACTTCGCCCGACGGCCGTCCTGCTGCTTGACGTCGGTGCGGCCGGTGCCGGCCAGCAGGCCCACCTGCCAACCACCGAACTGGCGGTCCACGCCCATCAGCAGGCCGTTGCTGTTGGCCTCGGTGCGGGCAGTGTTGGCATTGCCATCCAGCGTGCCACTGCCACCGATTGCCTGCACCCACACACCGGTCGCGGCCGCTTCGTCACCGCCCGGAGAGGTCGCACCCGCACGACGCGACAGCGCCGCATCGCGGACATGGCGGCTGCCTTCGACCAGCGCGATCGACGTGGCTGCATGCAGTTCACCGCTGAGGCTGTCCAGCGCTGCGCCCACCTGCTGCGGGAACAGCGTGGTCAACGGCTTGGGCAGCCCCTGGTTGATCGCCAGCGTATCGACCACGGTAGCCACGGCATGCTGGTTTGCGGTGTTGGCCGAGCTGGCCAGCGAGTTGCCGCGGGTCACTTCAATGCGTGCGCCGGTGGCACCGTAGGCCAGGTTGAACTGCATGAACGGAGAGAACGTGCTGAAGTCGGTGATGGCGAACTGTCCGTTCACGCCGCCATCGGCACGGATGAAGTTGAACTGCTCACCCAGGTAGTAGATGCCCGGCTCCGGCAGCGCCACCAGGGTGCCGCCGAGCGTGGCGGTGCCGGTGACATGCAGCTGGTCGCTGCGGCTGCCCGGTGCCACCTCGGCCTGGTATACGCCGGTCTCTGTCTGCACGTAGTCGCCGTTGATGGTCAGCGTGCCGATGGAATTGCCCGGTGCGATGGTGCCGGCCACGGTGGTGTCCCCCAGCTGGCCAACACCCTTCAGCGTGCCCTTCTGGCCGACGAAGGTGGTGCCGCCGGTCTGCACGCCGTTGAAGGACAGCACGCCGCCATTGATGGTCAGGTTGGAACCGTCTAGCACGCCACTGACGTTGACCCGGCTGATGCCGCCCTGGGTGTTCAATGCAGTGTTCTTCAGCGTGCCGTTCAACAGGAAGGTGCCACCGGCCACGTCCACTGCGCTGGTCAGCGTATTGACGCCATCCAGTTCCAGCACGCCTTCGCGCACCACAGCACCGTTGAAGCTGTTGTCGCCGCTCAGGCGCAGCCAGCCGGCACCACTCTTGGTCAGCTTACCCGGGCCACCGATATCGTTGGTCCAGTCATCCCAGGCGTCACCTTCCCAGACCTTCAGGCCGCCGGCCTTCTGGTTCATCACTACGTTGGTATCCACGCGCAGCGAACCGTAGCCCTCGATGGCCTTGGCCAGGTTCATCAGGCCCCAACCGTAGACGTCGTCCACGCCGGCCGCACCGAGGTCGGTGGCGGTGGTCAGCAGCACGTCGCGCACCTGCGCGTTGTCCAGGTACGGGAAGCGTTCGAACAGCAGGCCCAGGGCACCGGTAACGTGGGGTGCGGCCATGGAGGTGCCGGTCATCAGATCGTAGCTGTAGGTCGGCACGCGCTCGAGCACGTCGAGCAGGACGTTGCCCTGTGAATCCTGGAGCAGCTGTGCATCCAGCGCCGAATCGGCACCGTAGACCGTGGACAGGATGTCGGTGCCCGGGGCGGCCAGGCACCAGTTGGCGCTGTAGCCGCAACGGTTGGAACTGACGTCGAGCATGTACCCGGCGGCACTGTCCTGGCGCACGTTGACCACGCTCAGCCAGTTCTGCTCGATATCGGCAAACAGGCGCGGCAGCGTGGCGTAGATTCCGGCGATCGGCGCGGCTTCCGGCGTGGCTGCGTTGGCGTTGTTGTTGCCCGCGGCCCACACCTGGATCATGCCCTTGCTGCGCGAGCCCTCGGCGAAGATGTCCAGATACTCGGCGTTGGCGGCATACAGCTGGTCCTGGGTGGCCAGATCGGTGGGCTCGTTGGTCAGCCCCCAGCTGTGGTTGACCGCACGCACGTCCTGGGCGTTCATCTGCGCGTACATGCTCTCGAACGCACTGCCGTCCGGGCCCACGCCGCCCACGGTGACGACGCGGTAGTCGCCGCCGCCCACGTCCGTCCACATCTGGGCGCTGTTGAAGAACAGCTTGGCCGCGGTCAGGTCCGCGCCGAAGGCCACGCCATGGGTACCGTTGCCGTCGCGGTTGGCCGCGATGGTGCCGGCCACGTGGGTGCCATGGGTCTGGAAGGCGATCCCCGCCTGCTGGTAGCGCGGATCAGACTCGATGATGTCGCGGATCGCCTGCGGAACGCTGTCGTCGTAGACAACGTAATCGATCGACACGTCATCGCCGTCGCTGGCGAAGCAGGCATCGGGCCCGTCGATCAGCGTGGTGTTGGTGCAGCGGCTGCCGTCGAGCAACAGATCGGCGATGCGCAGGCTGCGGTGATCCTTGCCGGCGAACTCGTCATGGTCCAGGCCCGAGCCGCTGTCGAACACGCCCAGGCGGATGCCGACACCGGTCAAGCCACGCGCGTATGCGGCGTCGGCATTGACGGCCTGCAGGCCCCAGTCACGGTTGAATTCGCTGGTGCGCCAGCTGGCACGATCGCCGGCCTTGCCCATCACCGGCGTTTCCGGGGTGGTGGCCGGCGGTGCAACCATTGCAACCGCTGCAACCGGCGCGGCGAAGGCCGACTGCGAAGGCGCAGCGAATGCAGCCTGCAGGCTGCGCTGGTACTGGTAGCGGGACAGGTCGTCGAGGTTGCCCTGCGCCAGTGCCGGCAGGGTGGCTGCCATCAGCAGCGAGCCTACGATGGCCGATGCGAGCGGGGAAGGCAGGAAGGAACGACGGAGAGAGGTGGAGCGATACGACGTTGCAGCAGTCATCGGGGATTACGTCCTTGATTCCATGGATTGTTTCAGGTGCTGCTCCCTCATGGAGCTGTGTGGGAACACCTGCGCGGCGAGTCAGCGCGCGCTCACCCGCATGACGCTATCGGCGGGCGTCACGAGAACTTAATACATTTTTCACATACTTGATGTCGGAAAAGTCCCTACTGCGCCCCTGCCCAACGTCACTTGGCAAACCGCCGCCGTCCCGGCTAGCGTCGGTGGGTTGAACACGCTGCCAAGGGGATCTGCATGACATCGACGTTGTTGCGCGCCGGGTTGGGTCTGGCGCTGGTATCGCTGAGCACGGCGCCGGCCGTGGGCGCTTCGCGCTTCGTGGCCGATCCCTACCCGAGCACCTACCAGGCGCACCCCGATGGGCCGCTGCTGATCCAGAACGCAACGGTGCTGACCGGCACCGGCCAGCGCCTCGACAACGCCGATGTGCTGCTGCGCGATGGCCGCATCGTCGCCGTCGGCGATGCGCTGCAGGTCGATGCCAGCGTCACCCGCATCAACGCCGACGGCAAGTGGGTGACGCCCGGCCTGATCGACGTGCACTCGCACCTGGGCGTCTATCCCAGCCCCGGTGTCGGCGCGCACAGCGACGGCAACGAGATGACCGCGCCGGTCACCGCCAACGTCTGGGCCGAGCACTCGGTATGGCCGCAGGACCCCGGTTTCCAGGCGGCGCTGGCAGGCGGAGTGACCAGCATGCAGGTGCTGCCCGGCTCGGCCAACCTGGTCGGTGGCCGCGGCGTAACGCTGAAGAACGTGCCTGCCACCACCTACCAGGCGATGAAGTTCCCCGGCGCGCCGTGGGGCCTGAAAATGGCCTGCGGCGAAAACCCCAAGCGCGTCTACGGTGGCGGCAAGGGCGTGGCACCTGCAACGCGGATGGGCAACGTGGCCGGTTACCGCGCAGCCTTCATCGACGCAGCCGACTACATCGCCAAGAACAAGCCGAAGCCGGCCAAGCGCAAGGGCTGGTTCGGCAGCGACAAGGGCGACAGCGCCGGTGATGCCGGCGGCAAGCGCGACCTCAAGCTGGATACGCTCGCCGGTGCGATCCAGGGCGATATCCGCGTGCACATCCACTGCTATCGCGCCGATGAAATGGCCACCATGCTCGACCTGTCCAAGGAATTCGGCTTCAAGGTGGCCGCCTTCCACCACGGCGTGGAGGCCTACAAACTGGCCGACCGGCTGGCGGCCGAAGGCGTATGCGGGGCACTGTGGGCCGACTGGTGGGGCTTCAAGATGGAAGCCTTCGACGGCATCGCCGAGAACATCGCGCTGGTCGACCGGCCGAAGAACAGCTGCGCCATCGTCCACTCCGACTCGCCCGAGGGCATCCAGCGCCTGAACCAGGAAGCAGCCAAGGTGATGGCCGCCGCGCGCCGCGCGCACATGCCGGAGATCGCGCCGGAACGCGCGATCACCTGGATGACCGCCAACGCCGCCAAGGCGCTGGGCATCGAGGCGCAGACCGGCACGCTGGAGGCCGGAAAGATGGCCGACGTGGTGATCTGGAACGGCAATCCTTTCAGTTCGTATGCACTGGCCGAGCAGGTGTTCGTCGATGGCCGCCGTGTGTACGACCGCAGCACGCCATCGGCAACGCCGCGGTCGGATTTCCAGCTTGGACAGGAGTTGCGCTGATGGGCATGTTGAACAAGCGCCGCCGGGCATGGCCCGGCGCTACCTTGGTTGCGCTGTTGTTGATGACAACCGCAGCCTCGGCGCAGGACCTGCTGGTGCGCGGTGCGACCGTCGCTACCGCCAGCGCACGTGGCAACGTGGAAGATGCCGATGTGCTGGTGCAGGGCGGCATCATCCGTGCGGTGGGCCGGGGCCTGTCCGCACCGGCCGGTGTGCCGGTGGTCGAAGCCAAGGGACGCATGCTGACCCCTGCCCTGTTCGGTGGCATCACCGAGATCGGCATCGAGGAGGTATCCGGTGAATCAAGCACGGTCGACAGCGCCCTGAAGATCGGCGAGCAGCCGCTGCGCCCGGAGTTCGACGTGACACTGGCCTATAACCCGGCATCCGTGCTGATTCCGGTGGCGCGCCTGGACGGCATCGGCTTCACTGCGCTGGGCGCGGCCACCGGCGGTGGCTTCGTCGCCGGGCAGGGCGGCGTGGTGCGTTTCGATGGCAGTGCCGACCCGATCGGCCCGCGCGCGCTGTTCCTGCGCCTGGGTGCTGCAGCATCTGAACTGACCGGTCAATCGCGCGCGGCGCAGTGGATGCTGCTGCAGCAGATGGTGGATGAGGCACGCGGCCAGGTCGACGCCGATTCGCCGCATGCGCTGCTGACCCCGGCCGGCCGCCGCACGCTCGCCCGCTATCTGTCCGGGCAGGGCCGCATCGTGGTGGAAGTGGACCGCGCGGCCGACATCCGCCAGCTGCTGCGCTGGGCGGCCCGCGAGAAGGTGAAGATCGCCATTGCCGGCGGTGCCGAGGCCTGGCAACTGGCGCCGGAACTGGCAGCAGCCAGGGTGCCGGTATTCGTGGACGCGCTGGGCAACCTGCCGACGACCTTCGACCAGATCGGCGCCACCCTGGAAAACGCCGCGCGGCTGCAGCGCGCGGGCGTACCGGTTGCCTTCGCCCAGCGCGATGACGCCTCGCACAATGCACGCAAGATGCGCCAGCTGGCCGGCAACGCGGTGGCCAATGGCCTGCCCTGGGCCGACGGACTGGCCGGGCTGACCCGGGTACCGGCCGAGGTGCTGGGCGTGGCCGACCAGATCGGCAGCATCGAGCCGGGCAAGCGTGCCGACCTGGTGCTGTGGGAAGGCGATCCGCTGGATGTGGCGCACTATGCCGAACAGGTCTGGCTGGGCGGCCGCGCGATGCCGATGCGCTCGCGTCAGACCGAACTGCGCGACCGCTACCTGCAGCGCAACGCGCAGCCCTGACCCTAACCAGGAGCCATCGATGCCCACCCTGCGCTGGTATTTCGACTTCGTCTCGCCCTATTCCTACCTGCACTGGCAGAAGGTGAAGCAGCTGCCGCAGTTCGGGCGCATCCAACCGGTACCCATCGCCTTTGGTGCGGTACTGCACCATCTGGGCAACCTGGGCCCGGCGGAGATCCCGGCCAAGCGCCGCTTCATGTACCGCCAGCTGCTGTGGACTGCGCAGGCCGAGGGGACCCCGCTGCGCTTCCCGCCCGGGCACCCGTTCCATCCGCTGGCGGCCCTGCGCCTGTGCCTGGCCGCCGGTGCCAGCACTGCGGCGGTGGATGCGCTGTTCGACTGGATCTGGCGCGACGGCCACGCCGGCGACACGGCCGAGGCCCTGCGCGAACCCGCCGCCCGGCTGGGTATCAGCGACGTAGAGGCGGCCATTGGCGAGCCGGCCATCAAGGAGCAGCTGCGACGCAACACCGAGGCGGCGATCGAGGCCGGGGTGTTCGGCGTGCCGACCCTGGCCATCGACGGCGAACTGTTCTGGGGCAACGATACCCACCCGCTGATGGCGGCGGTGCTGGACGACCCCAGCCTGCTGGACCGGCCGGACTGGCAGCAGGCGGTGGCCCTGCCGGTGGCGGTGCAGCGCAGTCGCTGAACAGGGAGCGGCGCGTTTCCCTCGCGCGCCCGCCCCCGTTTTGAGATAGTTTTCACATTTCCGAACCTACAACCGCCCTGGAGGGGGAGCCGCGGATGCGCATCGGAATCGTCGTCGACTCGGCCTGCGACCTGCCGCAGGACTTCATTGCCGAGCACAACATCGTGCTGCTGCCGATCACCGTGCGGATCGGCGAAGCGGTGCTCGCCGACCACCGCGACGAGCAGGCAACGCTCAGCTTCCTGCACGCGCACGTCGCCGAGCACGGCGCCGAAGCGGAGACCATCCCCTTCAGCGTCAACCAGATCCGAGACCTGTTCCTGCAACGCTTGGTGATCGACTACGACCATGTGTTCTGCATGACCATCACCAAGACCCGCAGCCCGATCCACGACAATGCACTGCAGGCCAGCTTCGCCATCCTCAACGACTACAAGCCGGTGCGGCAGGCGGCCGGCTTCAACTCGCCATTCGCGCTGCGCGTGCTGGATACCCAGAACCTGTTCGCCGCCCAGGCGGTGACGGCGGTGGAAGCGGTGCGGCTGCGCGCCAGTGATGCCAGCGTGCAGCAGATCCGCGAGCGCCTGGAAGAACTGGCCGGCAACGTGCACGGCTACATGGTCACCCGCGATCTGTACTACATGCGTGCCCGCGCCCGGCACAAGGGCGACCGCAGCGTCGGCCTGCTCAGCGCCGCACTGGGCAGTGCGCTGGACATCAAGCCGGTGTTGCATGGCTATCGCGGGCAGACCGGGCCAGTGGCGAAGATCAAGGGTTTCGACAATACCGTGCTGAAGCTGTTCGGCGTGGTCGGCCAGCGCGTACGCGCCGGCCTGATGACGCCGACCGTGTGCGTCAGCTACGGCGGCGAACTGGACGAGCTGCGTGCCCTGCCCGGCTATGCGCAGATGAAGGAGGTCTGCGCCGGCCATGGCGTGACCGTGTACGAATCGGTGATGAGCCTGACCGGCATGGTCAACGTCGGCAAGGGCGCGGTCACCGTGGGTTTTGCCGATGGGCCGCATCGATTTGAATGAAGGCCAACCGCGCTCTGGAATCTGCACATCGATTCCACCGCGCCTATGCCAGCCTAGCCGCACCTCAAGGAGATCAACATGCCTGCGCAGTACCACATCAGCCTGCCCGAACCGTCCAAGGCCCGCGGCAACGACCCCGACCTGTCTTTCCATTCGCAGGGCGCTGCCGGCTTCGCCGAAGAACTGCAGAACGCGCTGCGCAATGGCAGCCTGTTCGAGCGCTGGCGCGACAAGCAGCCGGATCCGGATGCGGTGGAGCCGCAGTGGGGCGCGACCGATCCGGAGGCCACCGTGACCGGTGAGCAGAAGGACCTGCGCATCAACCTGGTGGCCACCACCCGCATCGACAGTGACGTGTTCAAGCAGCGCCTGCGCCTGCTGGCCGGGCACCACTGGGAACTGCGCGACGTGCGTTGAGTTCCGGCTCTGGTAGGCGCCAACCTTGGTTGGCGCTTTCCTGAAGGCTGCCAACCAAGGTTGGCATTTACCGGCTTCACCTTGCCGAGCTGCCGGCCAGCGGCCGGCACTACCCGGCATCTGGGTGTGCTGGTATCGTGCCGCCGCCAACGGTGACCGCACGGATTGCACATGGACCCCAAGCTGAAAGCGCTCATCGAGCAGACCAACCTGTCGGACCTGCTGCCGTCGGCGACTCAGGACATGGACCTGCAGCAACCGGTAGCGCCGCCGGAACCCGCAAAACCGCAGCCCGCCCGTTCCACCAACGATGCACTGCAGGTGCATTTCGGTGGTACCGACATGGTCGGCAAGCTCGCCAATGCGCCCACCAGTGGACGGATAAAGACCTTCGCCATGATCCTGCTGGGCGGGCCGACCATCGTGTTCGGCCTGCTTCTGCTGGGCATGGTCTGGACCGAGCCGGGCAAGTCAGTGTTCGCGCTGGTCTACGGCACGGTCATCGCAGCGGTGTTGATCGGTATCTGGCCTTATCTGCTGTTCCGCAAACGCGAAAAGCCGGCGGCCTGACGCGGGCTGCCTGCCAGGATAGTGCCGGTCGCTGGCCGGCAACTCATGCATACGGCATCTGCAGGCCAGCGGCCGGCACTACCCATCCTGCGCCTTACCAACCGCCGCCCAGTGCGCGATACAGCTCTACGCGTGCAATCGCGGCGGTCGCCTGGCTGTTGGCCAGCGCGGCCTGGTTGTCCAGCGCTATGCGCTGGGTACTCAATACATCCAGCATGTCGACCACGCCGGCCCGGTACTGTCGACGCGCCGCACCCAGCGCCATCTCGCTCTCATCCACCGCCACGTGCAGCTGCGCGGCACGCTGCTGTTCGGCGGCATAGCCGTCGATGGCATCGTCCACTTCATGCCAGGCCTGCAGCACGGTACGGCGGAACTGCAGGGCCGCCTGTTGCTGCTGCAGCCTGCTCAGCGCCAGGTTGGCCTTCAGGCGTCCGCCCTGGAAGATCGGCAGGTTGATCGACGGGCCGATACTGAAGCGATGCGCGTTCCAGCCATCCAGATCATCCAGCTGCCTGGCCTGGAAACCGGCATCGCCATTCAAGGCGATGCGCGGCAGGAAGCTGGCCGTGGCCACGCCAATTCCCGCCGTGGCAGCATGCAGCGCAGCCTCGGCACGGCGGACATCCGGGCGACGCTCGGCCAGTTCACTGGGCACCCCCACGGCCATGGTCGGCAACGCGGGCCAATCGCGGCGCGCGCTCTGCAGCTGCGCATCCAGCGCCTGCGGCGGCTGTGCCAGCAGGAACGCGAGTGCATTGCGCAGCTGCGATTCGCGGTGCCGCAGCGGTGCGATGCGAGCCTGCAGCGATGCCACCTGCGCCGCCGCACTGGAGACCTGCAACGTGCTGGCCACGCCCTGGCGCTGGCGCGCTTCGGTCAGCCGCTTGATGTCGTGGGCGATGCTGAGGTTATCCTCGGTGATGGCCAGCAGCTGGCGCGTTGCGCGCAACTGCAGGTAATCACGCGCGGTCTCGGCCAGCAGCGCGATGCGCACCGCGTGTGCATCTTCCTCAGCCATCTGCACGCGTGCGTCGGCCGCTTCCACCTGACGGCGTACGCGTCCCCACAGATCCAGTTCCCAGCTCATGCCGATGCCGGCCTGGAACAGCCCATAGTCATCGCGACCGCCATTACCGGACGGATCGTTCAGGCCTACCTCGCTGTTGCGCGCGCGTACGCCACTGGCAGTAGCGCCGACGCTGGGCAGCCTGTCGGCCGCGGTGACGCCACGCGCGGCGCGGCTCTGCTGCACCCGGTTGGCGGCCAGCTGCAGGTCGAGATTGGCCTGCAGTACCTGCGTCGCCAGTTGCCCCAGCAGCGGATCATCGAAACCGGACCACCAGCTGGCGTCGTCATCCAGCGCAGCTGAAGCCACCGCTTCGCCCTGCCACTGCGTGGGCAGGTCGGCCTGCGGGCGCACGAAGTCCGGTCCCAGCGTGCAGGCGGTCAACGCCGTGCACAGTGCCGCTGCAGCCAGTACACGCGGGAATACGCGGATCATGCGCCTTCCCCGCCCGTGCGGTGCCGCTCGCGCTGCGCGCTCTGCACCCGCTGCGGACGCTGCAGATCCACGCTGGCTTCCACCGACATGCCGGCACGCAGTTGGCCCAGCAATGCCTGCTCCGGCTCCAGCACGATCTTCACCGGAATGCGCTGCACCACCTTGGTGAAGTTGCCGGTCGCGTTTTCCGGCGCCACCGCGGCGAACGTCACCCCCGTGGCCGGGGCGATGCTGTCGATATGGCCACGCAGCCGCGTGCCGGGGAACACGTCCACCGTCAGTTCGACCTGCTGCCCCGGCTGCATGCGGGTCATCTGCGTCTCCTGGAAGTTGGCGACAACGAAGGCGCGCTGCAGCGGCACGACTGCGGCCACCGGCGTGCCCGGGGTCAGGTAGGCGCCGACGCGCACTGCGCGGCGTCCCACCACGCCATCGATCGGTGCACGCAGTTCGGTGTGCGAAAGATCCAGTTCGGCGCGCGCCTGTGCGGCTTCGGCACGCTGCACGGCCGCCTGTGCGGCCTGCACCCCGGCAGCGAGGATGTCAGTGCGCTGGCGTGCGGTCGACAACGCGGCCTGTCCCTGTTGCAGATGTGCACTGGCCACGGCCTGCTTCGACTGCGCCTGCTGTGCGTTCTGCACGGTACCGGCACCGTCGCGGGCCAGCTCGCGGTAACGCTGCTGGTCGGCGCTGGCCAGGGTCAGTTCGGCGCGGCTGACATCCACACTCGCCTGGGCGTGTTCGATCAGCGAGCCCTGCTGTGCCAGCGCCGCCTGCGCGTTGGCCAGCTGCGCGCGCGCATTGGCCAGGTCGGCGCGGGCGGCCAGCAACGCGACCTGGTAGTCGCGGTCATCGATGCGGGCCAGCACGTCACCGGCCTTCACCGCTTGGTTGTCCTGCACTTCCACCGCGCTGACGAAGCCGGCGATCTTCGGTGCGACCACGGTGTAGTCGGCGACCACATAGGCGTTGTTGGTGGTCTGGTGGCGGCCATCGCGCAGCAGCAGCCAGGCAGCACCGGCCAGAAGCAGTACGCCCAGGCCGAGGCCCGCGTTGAGATACGTTCGATTGATCGTCATGAGGGGATTCCTGCGAAGGGGATCAGGCCACGGCACGTGGCGGATGGATGCGGGTGGGCATCCAGGCAATGAGGGGAATGAAGGCCAGCGCGACCAACGCGACCAGCAGGTAGAGATCGGCCGAGGTCAACGCCTGCACCTGCGCATGCAGGCGCGCGCCAAGCTGCGGCCCTTCGGCCAGCCACGGCTGTTCGCCAAGCCGCTCGACCAGCACGGTGGAGTGGAAATGGCGGCGTCCCTGCGCGACCGCTTCCAGCACGCCGCTGGCCAGCACCGCAGCAAAGCCCTTGACCGTGTTGAACCACGCCGATGCGAAGGGGCCGTCCTGTGGCGCCAGGCCACCGGTGGCCAGCATCAGCAACGGCAGCACCGCCATCGGCTGCGCAAACACCTGCAGCAGCTGTACCCACAGGAAGTTGTCGCGTATCCAGCTGACGTCCAGATGCGCGCCCAGCCAGCAGGCCAGCGCCAGCAGGGCCAGGCCGGTGGCCTGCACCCAACGGCAATCGATCACACGGATGTTCAGCAGTGCGGCGACCAACGGCAGCGCGATGACCTGCGGCACCGCCACCCACAGCAGCATCGGCGCGGTCTGTTGCGGGCGATAGCCCTGCACGCTGGCGAGGAAGCCGGAAGGAATGGAGATCACCGCCAGCAGCACGAACAGCACGCCACCGAGGGTAATCAGCGAGTAGCTGAGGTTGCGGTTGGCCAGCAGCTGCAGCTTGAAGAACGGCAGTGGATGGAACCACTCGTTGATGAAGAACAACACCAGCAGACCCGCACCTCCACCCAGCATCAGCGTGATCAACGACGAGTCGAACCAGTTCAGGCGCGGGCCCTGCACCAAACCCAGTACCAGCAGCACCAGCGCCGGCAGGCCGAGCATCAGGCCGACGCCGTCGAACTGTGCGAAGCGCTCCAGCCGCAGGGGATCCTGTGGCAGGCCCCAGCCGACCATCGCCATCGCCGCCAGGCAATACGGCACGATCTGCCAGAACGCCCAGTGCCAGCCCACCTGCTCCACCCAGAATGCGGCCAGCGGAGTGCCCATGCTCGGCCCGAAGGTGGCGGTCAGTGCGTAGGCGGCCAGGCCGTACAGCTTGATGCCCGGCGGCAGGAAGCGCAGCGCCACGCTCATCAGCAGCGGCGGCAGCGCGCCCCCACACAGGCCCTGCAATGCGCGCAGCAGCAGAAAGGTCTGCAGGTTGGGGGCGAGCGGGCACAGCACGCCCAGCACCATGAAGCCGCCGATCATCGCCAGCGCGAAGCGGCGCAGCGAGAAGGTGGCTGCGCACCACGGTGCGAATGCCATCGCGCTGACCGACATGGCGCTGTACAGCGCCACGATCCAGCTGCCGTCATCGACGCTGAAACCCATCGCACCGCGGATGTCGGCCAGCGCGACCTTGGTGACGTTCTCGTTGAAACCCGACACCAGCACTGCCAGCAGCACACCGCACAGCCCAACCAGGATGCGCCGGTCGAAGCCGGGGGCAGCGACGGGCCGGGGCGCTGCCGGCGCCGCGGGCATGGCGGCCGGCGTGCTCACTGCCGGCTGCCGATCCGTGCAGTACACGGCATATATGGAGACATTGGATTGCGCTCAGTGAAACTTTCGGGAGCGCAGTCTAGAAAGGCCGTTGCCTGCGAAAAATGGCGTGCCCGGCATCGCAGGCGTGCGTCCGGCGCACGCCCGCGGGCAATCAGTGGTGGGCCGCCTCGACCGAATCGCACATGCCCTTGATCGCCCGCCGCAGCCACTGGTGGGCCGGGTCGTTGTCCATGCGTGGGTGCCAGGCCTGCACCAGCGCTACGGTCCGCACCGGCACCGGCAGCGGGAACATCCGCAGCGGCAGGCCCATGCGGGTGATGCGGTCCAGCATCACGCTTGGCATCTGCGGCAGCACCAGGTCCGAATCGGCGGCAGCAAAGATCGCGCCGTGGAAGGTAGGGATGACCACCGCCACCCGTCGTTGCAGGCCAAGCGCTGCCAGCTCTTCGTCGATCGGGCCATGCGCAAGCCCGCGCCGGGACACGGCGATGTGGTCGCACGCGGCGAAGCGCTCGACACTGATGTCGCCGTCGAACAACGGATGATCCTCGCGTGCAGCGCCCAGCAGCGAGGTGGTGAACAGGTGCTGCACCTTGGTTTCCGGGCTGTGCTTGCCGGCCGTGCTGATGTACAGGTCGATCCGCCCCTGCACCATCGCATCGTCATCGGTATCGCCTTCGGGCACGAAGCGCAGCATGCAGCGCGGTGCCTGCTGGCGGAAGACATCACGCAGGCGGCCGCCATAGCTGCCGATGAACACATCGTTGGCGCGCACGCTGAACGTTCGTTCCAGCGTGGCCATGTCGACCTCGCGGCCCGCATTGAACACGCGGTGTGCCTGCTCGATCACATCGCGCACCTGCTCACGCAGTTCCAGCGCGCGTGGCGTGGGGGCGAGCCCACGGCCGGCGCGCACCAGCACCGGATCACCCAGGGCTACCCGTACCCGGCCCAGGGTACGGCTCATCGCCGGCGCACTGAGATTCATCCGTCGCGCAGCGGCCGCCACACTGCATTCGTCGATCAGCACATCCAGTGCCAGCAACAGGTTCAGGTCCGGCAAGGGCATGGCAGTCTCCCGCAAATGGGATGACTCTACTGCAATCCAGATCATCCAGAATTGCGTTGTGCGCACGCATTGACTGCGGCGCACGGCATGGGTGCGCGCGACGACATCAGCGACCATCAGCGCCCTGCAAAGGAGCTTTCCATGTTCAACACCCTGCTGGTCGCGCTTGATGGCGGCCCCCAGCACGACCGCGTGCTGGACCTGGCCGCCACCATGGCCGGCCCCCGCAGCCGCCTGCACCTGCTGTGCGTGCTTGACCCCGAATTCGCGCTGGCCGCTGGTGCCACCGATGCCGACCGCCGTGAGTATCCCGCCGCCGCCCGGCAGCAGGCGCATGCCGAAGCGGTACTGGCCGACGCCCTGGCCGAGCTGCGCGAGCGCGGCGTGGACGCCATCGCACAGCTGCCTTCCGGCGATCCTGGCGAAGTGATCAGCGCGCAGGCGCGTCGCCTGCAATGCGACCTGATCGTCATCGGCCACCGCCATCTGTCACGCCTGCAGCGCCTGTTCGAGCCCTCGGTGGGGCAATGGACGATCGACCATGCGCCTTGCCCGGTGCTGGTGGAAACACGTGATCCGTAGGTATCGCCACCTTGGCGAGGTACTGGCCTGCGGCGGCCTGACGCGGGCTGCCTGCCAGGGTAGTGCCGGCCGCTGGCCGGCAACGCCTGCGCCTGCTGGATCCGACCGGGCGGTTGCGCCAGCGCCGATCAACCACGCACTTTCCTGCCGTGGCAGTCGCGCAGCCATGCTCAACAGTCCAGCGTGTCGTGCGCGCCCCCGTCGTCGTCCAGCACGTGTGCGTGCAGGATCACCTGGTTGCGGCCCGCACGCTTGGCCGCGTACAGGCCGGCATCGGCATCGGCCAGCAACTGTTCGGCGGTGGCCAGCGCCGGCGGATGCAGGTAACCCACGCCCACGCTGATGCTGACCCGGCCTTCCGGCAGCGGCAGCGCTTCCACCGCCTCGCGCAGGCGCTCGGCCAGCGCCAGCACACCCGACAGTGGGCTGCCGGGCACGATCACCGCGAATTCCTCACCGCCATAGCGCGCCACGCTGTCGGCCGCGCGCCCGGCGGTGGCCTGCAGCACCGCGGCCACCGCCTGCAGGCAGCGGTCGCCGGCAGGATGACCGTGCTCGTCGTTGAATGCCTTGAAATGGTCGATGTCCACCAGCAGCAATGCCAGTTCGCTGCCGCTGCGTCGCGCCCGGTTCCATTCGGCCAGCAGCAGCGTATCGAACTGACGGCGATTGGCTACGCCGGTCAGGCCATCCTGCCGCGCCATCTGATCCAGGCCGGCCTGTCGTTCCAGCAGGTCGAGCTGCAGCAACGTGCTGCGCAGGCTGAAGCCCAGCGTTGCCACCACGAACCCGGTCAGCGCCAACGGCCGCGCGTGGTCCACCACCAGGGTGCCGACCACCAGCAGCAACAAGGGCAGGATGATCGGTCCACCGGCCTGCACCAATCGCAGCAGGCGAGGATGCAGCACGAAGCCCGGTGCGGGTGCCTGACGCAGCGCCAGCAGCGCCAGCAGCAGGAACGGCAGGTCGATCAGCAGATCGTTGTAGGCGCCGAACGACTGCTCGGCGGTGTAGTGATTGATGTAGAACGCAACCAGCAGATAGGACAGCGCATACAGCGCCAGCGCGCGGTAGAAGCTGCGCCGTTCAGGCGCATCGCCGGCGACCCAGCGCACCACCGCGAAACCGGCGATGCACAGGTTCTGGATGTCGAACATGCGCTGCATGTGCGCCATCGCCTGGTCGTCAATATCGATGCGGTCGGCGAAGGACTGGGTATGCACGAAGAACAGCACGCCCAGCAGGGCGGCCATCACGCCGTCGATCAGACTGATCATCCGGCGTTCGCGACGGGCGCGGGCCAGGATGAACACCAGCGGCACGCCGTACAGCACATACAACAGCAGGCTGGCGCGCGGGGTGATGTTGGCGCGGTCGGCGCCCAGCGCATCGATCATGTTGAAGGCCATGCCGCCGGCCCAGAGCAGCAGTGCCAGTGCCGTGGCGCGCCAGCCCAGCGCGGCGCGGTCCCGCTGGCCACGCCACAGGCAGGCGGCCGCGGCCAGTAGCGGCGCGGCGGTGAGAAACACGAACGAGCTACCGCCGGCCGGGCCCGGCCAGAACGCCACGGCCAGACCGTGGCAGACCACGAACAGCAGCGCCAGCGCAACCGGCATGCATCCCCCATCGGCAAGGCCGTATGGCCGCACGATAGCGCGCCGCGCCGCCACGGTGGCGTGATCCACTTTGGAAAATCCGCGACGGTGGCAGCCGTCTCGTGGGACGGTTGCCCAGCGACGCTCGCGGGCCAGCCGGGAAGCCGCTGGGCAGCCGCGACCTGTAAAATGCGCAGATTCCTCCCCATTCTGGCCAGCGCGTCCGCGCCGGCCGCCCCAGAGATCCCGTGAAAACCCCGGAAGGACTGCGCGCCCTGATCGACGACGGCGTGATCGATGAAGTTCTACGCCCGCTCAAGAGCGGCAAGGAAGCGGCCGTGTACGTGGTACGCAGCGGCAACGAGGTGCGCTGCGCGAAGGTCTACAAGGACATGGCCCAGCGCAGCTTCCAGCAGCGCGTGCAGTACCAGGAAGGTCGCAAGGTGCGCGGCAGCCGCGAGGCGCGTGCGGTGGGCAAGGCCAGCAAATACGGCCGCAAGCAGCAGGAAACGGCCTGGAAGAACACCGAGGTGGACGCGCTGTACCAGCTGCGCGATGCCGGCGTGCGCGTGCCCGAGCCGTACGGTTACTACCACGGCGTGCTGGTGATGGAGCTGGTCACCGATGCCGACGGTTTCTCCGCCGCGCGCCTGGGCGAGGTGGAGCTGGAGCCCGAGCAGGCCCGCCAGTTCCACCAGACCCTGGTCCGCCAGGTGGTGCGCATGCTGTGCTGCGGCCTGATCCATGGCGATCTCTCGCCGTACAACGTGCTGGTCGGTCCCGACGGCCCGGTGGTGATCGATTTCCCTCAGGTGGTCAGTGCGGGCGGCAACAACGCCGCGCGCAGCATGCTGCTGCGGGATGTCAACAACCTCACCGCCTATCTGGGCCGTTTCGCGCCCGAACTGCTGGACAGCTGGTATGGCGAGGAAATGTGGGCGCTGTTCGAGGCGGGCAGCCTGCTGCCGGACAGTGAGCTCACCGGCACCTTCGTGCACGATGAATCCACCGTCGACCTGGACAGCGTGCGCCACGCCATCAACGATGCGCGCGAACAAGCCTTGATCCGCCAGCAGGGCCGTGAAGCGGCGGAAGAAGAAGACGACGTGTAAGCGCCACGCCATGCGTGGCGGCTGGCCGCCGTAGCGTCGAGCTTGCTCGACTGTTCTCAAGGCAATGCCGGCCAGCGGCCGGCACTACCGTCAGGGTCAGACGTGCAGCGCCCGGGCGTGGTGCGCGATGTGCTCGCCGATGAAGCTGGCGATGAAGTAATAGCTGTGGTCGTAGCCGGGCTGCAGGCGCAGGCTCAGCGGATGACCGGCAGCATCGCAGGCCTGCTGCAGGCGCTGCGGCTGCAGCTGGCTGTGCAGGAACTCATCCCCCTCGCCCTGGTCAACCAGCAGCGGCAAGCGCTCGCCGGCGTGGGCCACCAGTTCGCAGGCATCCCACTGCGCCCAGTCGGCCGGGTTGTCACCAAGGTAGGCGGCGAATGCCTTCTGCCCCCACGGCACGTGGCTGGGTGCCACGATCGGCGAGAACGCCGACACGCTGCGGTAGCGGCCGGAGTTGCGCAGCGCGATCACCAGCGCGCCATGGCCGCCCATCGAATGGCCACTGATGCCTCGTGCGTCGGTGGCCGGGAAACCCGCCTCGATCAACGCCGGCAGCTCGTGAGCGACGTAGTCGTGCATGCGGTAGTGCTTGGCCCACGGCTGCTGTGTGGCGTTGAGATAGAAACCCGCGCCCTTGCCCAGGTCATAGCCCTCGGCATCGGCCACGTCATCGCCGCGTGGGCTGGTGTCCGGGGCGACGATGATCACGCCGTGCTCGGCCGCATAGCGTTGCGCGCCGGCCTTGGTGATGAAGTTCTGCTCGGTGCAGGTCAGTCCGCTCAGCCAGTACAGCACCGGCAGCTTCCGGGTTTCCGCCTGCGGCGGCAGGTACACGGCGAACTGCATGTCGCAGCCCAGCGTGGTCGAATGATGGCGGTAGACATCCTGCCAACCGCCGGCACAGGCGCGGTGTTCGATACGTTCCATGAGGTTTCCTCCCGAGGGACGGCAGGCAAGCGCCTGCCGCCCGGCGCGGCTCAGTAGTGGACGACCGAACGGATCGACTTGCCTTCATGCATCAGGTCGAAGGCTTCGTTGATCTTGTCCAGGTCCATGGTGTGGGTGACGAACGGGGCCAGCTCGATATCGCCCTTCATCGCGTCTTCGACCATGCCCGGCAGCTGGCTGCGGCCCTTCACGCCACCAAACGCGGTGCCCATCCACTTGCGGCCGGTGACCAGCTGGAACGGGCGGGTGGAGATTTCCTGACCGGCACCGGCCACGCCGATCACCACGCTCTGGCCCCAGCCACGGTGGGCGCATTCCAGCGCCGCACGCATCACGTTGACGTTGCCGATGCACTCGAAGCTGTGGTCCACGCCCCAGGTGGTCATCTCCACGATCACCTGCTGGATCGGCTTGTCGAAGTCCTTC
>Ga0307412_10000262_pt1 | contig 33773 bp, 33 predicted proteins | sample DK1Cmetagenome_3_FD_203823 | JGI IMG/M metagenome (GOLD analysis project Ga0307412, IMG submission 203823) | Maize rhizosphere microbial communities from greenhouse at UC Davis, California, United States - DK15-C-1 | ecosystem: Host-associated > Plants > Roots > Rhizosphere > Soil | place: USA...
GCGCGGCGGCAACACGTTCAACGGCGGCGGCCAGCGCAGCGGCGGTGCTGCCAGCGGCGGCGGCTTCCCGGACGATCTGGACGACGACGTTCCGTTCTGATCGATCGTCTTAGCGGCGCTGCGCCCCGGCGCAGGGCCGCCAGAGTTCGAGGGTTCGTTCCTCCCACCAGAAGGTCATCGGCGGCAGCGTCGTGCGGCAATAGCCGCCGCGATGCGCCGCCAGCCAGCGTGCCGGCGCCGAGGGTGCGAACAGCGGCAGCACCGGCGCGACGAACCAGGCGCCCGCACGCTCCCCCTCCGTCAGCCGCGCCCAGACGACGTCCGGCCAGGTTGCCGTGGCCGGATTGAGCCAGAGCAGCACCGGCGCCTTCGCGCCCAGGGCCGCCGCAACGCCCGGGCCCGTCCCGGAGAGATCGATCAGCAACGCACCGGATGCCCGGCCCCGCGCGCCGTTCAGGAAATCCGCCGTCTCGGGATCGACCATCAGGGTGCTGCCGGTGATCGGATGGCGCACCGCAATCTGCTGGGCGAAGATCGAATCGGGCAGGCTGTAGGGCGCCATCGCGGCGGTGAGCAGCAGCAGCGGTGGTGCGAGCAGGGTCAGCGCCAGCGCGCCCGCCTGGCGCCAGCGCAGCGAATCGCCGGCGGCGATGCGGAACAGCGCGAGCAGCGGGAAGACCATGCTGAAATCGAGCTGCGCCCATTGGTTGTTGAAGGTACCCAGCGCCACTGCGCCGGGCGCGAGCAGCAGTAGCGCCAGCATCGGCCCATCGCGGCGCCCGCATATCGCGGCATAGCCGGCGGCAAGCAGCAGCAGCGCGAGGCCGAGGAACTCCGGCACGCCGCCGTCCAGCGCGTCCGGCACCGTGCCGGCGAGATAGGCAAGTGCCGCGAGCATCGCGGCATGGCCGAGCCACCGGGCGCCGCGCCGCCAGGCTATCGCGCCCAGCGCCGCGACCGCGGACACGCTCAGCAGCGGCGGCACCGCCGCCCAGTCGCCCAGAATCTTGATCGGCAGCCGCAGCGGGGTGTTGGGCAGCGCCAGGACCTGCTGGCTCATCGACATCCGCGCGATCAGGCCGGGCACCTTCCACCAGGGCAGGAAGGCGCCGGTGAGCACGATGGCGAGGGCAAGCGCGCCGAGCAGCGCGAGCGCGCGCCGCCGGTTCCGGCGCGCGGCGAGGCCGGCGAGCACCAGCAGCAGCACCGCGAACAGCGCGAAAAGCGGCGGTTTGGAGAAAGCTGCCAAGCACAGCCCCAGCGCCGCGCCGGCGATGCCTGCCGCCATCGCCAGGGGGCGAGCGTTCCAGAGCGCCACCAGACCCGCCAAGACCAGCATCGCTCCGATATTCGCCGTTGAATTGTAGCTGGGCGTGACGATCCAGGGGAAATAGATGGTCAGCGCCGCCGCCGCGCCGAATGCGGCGAAGGGCAACCGCCGATGCGGCGCGGGCGTGATCTGCGCGCCGAGCAGCGCGCCCGCCGCTGCCGCGAGCGTGAAGCCGGCGAGGCGATAGGCCTGCACGTCGCCCTGGACCAGCGCATAGAGCGGATGCAGCAGATAGCCGAAGGGCTGGTACAGCAGCGCATAGGCTTCGGGATCGCGCGCCCATACCAGGTAGAAGATCTCGTCGGTGAGATCGATGCCGCGCCCCGCGCCATAGCCGAGCAGGCCCGCGCAGAGCAGCAGGGAAAGGAGGGCGCCCGCGAGCACGAGAGGGTGGCGGCGGGCGGGCGGCACGGGGCCGGCTGCGGTGGCGGCAAGGGCCGGTGGCCGTTCGATCATATCCCCCCAAGGCGCCGCGCAAGCAGGTGCTGCGTCCCAGCGCTAGACCAATGGCGCCCGCGCGTCAGCCGCTTTCCGATGGGCGGGGAGCAAAGCGGCGCGCCCGCCGTTGGCCTGTTCTAGCTGCGCCATGCCGGGCGAACGGATCGATGAGGGGAATAGGATGCGGAACAGGGCAGGAATCTGGTGGCCGGCACTGGCCATGATCGTGCTGCTCGCCGGATGCGGGCGCGGGCAGCGCAGCACCGAGGATCCGGTGGGCCAGAACGTTGCTTCGGCAGCGGCGGCGGGCGTGCCGGCGAATGTCGCGGCGGCGGTGGATTGCAGCAACAAGCCCGATTTCGTGCCGGTTTATGCCAATGCCACGATTCTCAGCTGCACGGCCGGGCCCGACGGACTGGCGGGGCGCCATGTCAGCGGCAACCTCGTCTATGAGACCGACGCGGCGCAGAAGGAAGTGCTGGGCTGGTCCCGGGCACAGGCCAACGCCTCGGGGCTGAAGTTCCGTCACGAGAACGGCTTCAGCTACGAGGCCGGGGAGGAAAGCGAACGCAGCCTGCGCGTGGTGGTCGAAAGCCATCTGGGCCGCACCCGAGTCTCGATCGGGTGGGGCCAGAAGCCCAGCTGAGGGTTCAGGCGGCGCGGCTTTCCAGGCCCCGCAGCCACGCGCGCGCGGCCTTTTGCGCGCTGATGATCTCGCGCGCCGTCATGTCCTCGGCGATATCGGCACGGCACGCCTGTGCTTGGGTGCTGCCGGTCATCGCGGCGATGTTGAACCATTTATGCGCTTCGACCAAGTCGATCGTCACGCCTTCCGCACCGCTGGAATAAACCACGCCCAAATCGAAGCAGGCGTCTGAATTACCGCGGGCCGCATCCCGCAGCCGGCTCTCAATCAGGAATCGAGCACTTCTCTCACTGTTCGCCATCGTCGCATTGCCCCTGTTCGGCTCCCTCGTTGAAGCCGAATCTGGGGGTGAACGGACAATAAAAGGTTAAACGGCTTAACCGTATTACTTCATAGCACCGGAATATTGTCGATCAGTCGGGTGGCGCCGATCCGCGCGGCGGCGAGCAATCGCATCGGACGATCCGCGACGGGCGCGTCCAGCGACTCGGCATCGACGAGTGCGACATAGTCCACCTCGAACCCGGCGGCGGCCAGCGACTCGCGGGCCTGGGCCAGCGCCGCTTCGCGATCACCGCCTTCGCCGATCACCTTGGCGGCGGCGCCGAGCGCGCGCGGCAGGGCGATCGCGCGGGTGCGCTCCTCGGGCATCAGATAGGCGTTGCGGGAGGACAGGGCGAGGCCGTCGTCCTCGCGCTGGGTGGGCACGCCCTGGATCTCCAGCCCCATGTCGAGATCGGCGACCATGCGGCGAATCACCTGGAGCTGCTGCCAGTCCTTCTCGCCGAACAAGGCCACGTCCGGCCGCACCTGGTGGAAAAGCTTGGCGACGACCGTCGCGACGCCGTCGAAATGGCCGGGGCGGTGGGCGCCGTCGAGTCCCTCGCTGACCCCGCTCACGCGCACGCTGGTGGCGAAGCCTTGCGGGTACATGATCTCCGGCGACGGCATCCACAGCAGATCGACGCCGGCATTGGCGAGCATCCGCGAATCGGCCTGCTCCCGGCGCGGATATTTCGCCAGATCCTCGTTGGGGCCGAACTGGATCGGATTGACGAAGATCGAGACGATCACGCGGGTGCCCGCGCGCTTGGCGGCTTCGACCAGCGCCATATGCCCGTCATGTAGCGCCCCCATGGTGGGAACGAAGGCCAGCCGGGCGCCTTCGCTGCGGAAGGCGTCCAGCGCCTTGCGAAGGTCGTCGATCTGGCGAACGGTTTGCACGCTTGGGCACTTTCGATATGAACGGAAGCGGCGCCTTCTATGGGGGGGAGGCCGCCCGATCAAGTGAAGGAATAGCTGCGTTGAATCAGCCCGCCAAACGCCTGCACGTGCTGGTTTTCGCCAATGAAAAAGGCGGCACGGGCAAGTCGACTACCGCGGTGCATGCGGCGATCGCTCTGGCATCCAAGGGCGCACGCGTCGCCTGTTTCGATTTGGATCACCGCCAGCGGACGATGGGCCGCTATCTCGACAATCGCCGCGCGACCGTTCGTCGCGTGGGGCGCGACCTGCCGATGCCGGTCTATGAGACGCATGACGGCGAGAGCATGGACTTCTTCACCGAAACGCTCGACCGGCTGGGCGAGGGTGCCGACTTCCTGGTGATCGACACGCCGGGCCGCGACGACAAATTCGCCCGCATCTCGGTCACCAACGCCGACACGCTGGTGACGCCGATGAACGACAGCTTCGTCGATTTCGACCTGATCGGCCAGGTCGATCCGGACAGTTTCCGGGTGACGCGGCCGAGCTTCTATTCGGAGATGATCTGGGAATCGCGCAAGCGCCGCGCCAAGGCGGACGGCGAGACGATCGACTGGGTCGTCCTGCGCAACCGCATGCAGCACATCGAGGCGCGCAACATGAAGCGCGTGTCCGAGGCGATCGATCAGCTGTCCAAGCGCGTCGGCTTTCGGGTGATCTCGGGCCTGTCCGAGCGGGTGATCTATCGCGAGCTGTTCCCGCAGGGGCTGACGATGCTCGATTCGCGCGAGTTCGGCGAAATGGGACTCAGCCATGTCGCCGCCCGGCAGGAACTGCGCGAGATGATGGCGGGCCTCGCCTTGCCCGACGTCGCTGCGCCGCTGTTCGCCTGATGACGAAGTTTCTCCTCGCCGCGCTGGTGCTCTACGTCCTGTGGCGCTGGTTGCAGCCGAAGAAGAAGCCGCCGGTCGCGCCGCCGCCCCGGCTGGGCGAGAGCGAGGCACGGGCGGTGCTGGGGGTCGATGCGGCGGCGGGGCCGGACGAGATCCGTGCGGCGCATCGCCGGCTCGTGTCGGCGCTGCACCCCGACCGCGGCGGCTCGGCCGAGCTGACGCGGCGGATCAATATGGCGCGCGACACGTTGCTGGGCGGCTGAGGTCCGTCCTCGTCACGTAATTATTTTCACCTTTCTGTGTCCCGCCCGGCTTGAAACTCCATGTCGAGCCGAGGATGGGGCACGTATCTTCACCTTCGGGAGGGCATGAATGACGCACCGTTTCGATCCTACGTCGCTGCGCGAATACGACATCCGCGGGATCGTGGGGAAGACGCTGGGTCCGGACGACGCCCGCGCGATCGGCCGTGGCTTCGCGACGCTGTTGCGCCGCGCCGGCGGCCGCCGGGTGGCGGTGGGCCGCGACGGCCGCATCTCCTCGCCGATGCTCGAGGAAGCGCTGGTCGAGGGCCTGACCGCCTCCGGCTGCGACGTGGTGCGCATCGGCATGGGCCCCACGCCCATGCTATATTATGCCGAGGCAACGCTGGAAGTGGATGGCGGCATCCAGATTACCGGCAGCCATAATCCCGGCAACTATAATGGCTTCAAGATGGTGTTCGAGCACCGCTCGTTCTTCGGCCAGGACATTCAGACGCTGGGCAAGATGGCGGCGGAAGGCGATTGGGAAGACGGCGACGGCAGCGAGACGGTAACCGACGCCGATGTCGAGGACCTGTATGTCGGCCGCCTGATCGCCGGCTATGCGGGCGGATCGTACAAGATCGGCTGGGACGCCGGCAACGGCGCTGCCGGCCCGGTGATCGAGAAGCTCGTCAAGCTGCTGCCGGGTGAGCACCATACGCTGTTCACCGATGTGGACGGTAATTTCCCCAACCATCATCCCGATCCTACCGAAGAGAAGAACCTCGCCGATCTCAAGAAGCTGGTCGCCGAGAAGAACCTCGATTTCGGACTGGCCTTCGACGGCGACGGCGATCGTCTGGGTGCGATCGACGGCCAGGGCCGGGTGGTGTGGGGCGACCAGCTGCTGTCGATCCTCGCAGAGCCGGTGCTGCGCATCGATCCGGGTGCGATGATCATCGCCGACGTCAAGGCCAGCCAGGCGCTGTTCGACCGGGTCGCCGAACTGGGCGGCAAGCCGGTGATGTGGAAGACCGGGCACAGCCTGATCAAGACCAAGATGAAGGAAACCGGCGCCCCGCTGGCGGGCGAGATGAGCGGCCACATCTTCTTCGCGCAGGATTATTACGGCTTCGACGACGCGCAATACGCGGCGATCCGGCTGATTCAGGCGATCCATGTGATCGGCAAGTCGCTCACCCAGCTGAAGGATGAGATGCCGGCGATGGTCAACACGCCGGAGATGCGCTTCCAGGTCGACGAGAGCCGCAAGTTCCCGGTGATCGACGAAGTGCTCGATCGGCTGGAGGCCAGCGGCGCCGAGGTCGACCGCACCGACGGCGCGCGGGTCAACACCGCCGATGGCTGGTGGCTGCTGCGCGCGTCGAACACCCAGGACGTGCTGGTCGCGCGGGCCGAGGCGAAGAGCCAGGAAGGCCTCGACCGGCTGATGGCGCAGATCGACGACCAGTTGGCTAAGAGCGGCATCGCCCGCGGCGAGCAGGCGGGGCATTGAGGCAAGGGGCCGCTTTCCGCTTCAGGCGGGGGCGGCCCTTTCTTCCGCCGAATGACGGCTGAAAGGGCGGGCTAAGCTCACCCCGCGACGATCTCCGCCACGCCGAACTTGCCCATCTGGTAATCGGCATAGGCCTGGCGGATTTCCTCCACCGTATTCATCACGAACGGGCCGTGCGCGACCAGCGGTTCCGGAATCGGCGCGGCGTGGCCGAACAGGATCAGCGCGGGTTCGTCGGCGGTGAGCGTCAGCGTGTCGCCCGGCGAGAGGCTGGCGAGATGCCAGTTCGGCAGCATACGATCGCCCACCCGCACCGCGCCGCGCACGGCGTAGAGGAACAGGTCGCGGCCGGCGAGGCCGTCGAAGGTCAGCGTTGCGCCCGCCGTCAGCGCCGCCCAGCAGAGGAACACGCCGGTCAGCGACTCGATCGCGCCGGTGCGACCGCCGAAATCGCCGGAGACCAGGTGCACGGTCGCGCCTTCGCCTGCCGCAACGCCGGGAAAGGCGTCGGCCTGCAGTCCGACATAGCGCGGCGCGGTCATCTTCAGCTTGCCCGGCAGGTTCACCCAGAGCTGGAGGATCTCCATCGGGCCGCCGCCCTGCTTGAACTCGGCCGGCGACACCTCGGCGTGGACGATGCCGCGCCCGGCAGTCATCCACTGCACGCCGCCGGCGCGGATGATGCTCTCATGCCCCGCCGAATCGGTATGCGCGAGCGAGCCTTCGAGGATGAAGGTCACCGTCTCGAAGCCGCGATGCGGGTGCGGGCCGAAGGGCAGGCCGCGATTGCCGGGCGCATAGGTCTGGGGCCCGTGATGGTTGAGGAACAGGAAGGCGCCGATCTGCTCCAGCCCGGGGCCCGGCACCGGTCGGCGGGTGACGAGATCGCCGATATCGTCACGATACGCCGCGTGGGTGGTGAGCAGGGTCACTTCGGTCATCGATCGTGCCTCAACAGGAAGACGGCGTGTTCCGCCAGAAGATTGGCGAGCCCCGAGCCGGTCTGCTGGTCGCCGGAGAGGAACCAGGCGCCTTCGATCGCGATCCCGCGTTCCTTCACCAGCGCGCGGAAATCGTCGATCGTGACGTGGTGGATGTTCGGCGTCGCATACCAGGCGATCGGCAGCAGCCGGGTGACCGGCATGCGGCCGCCGACGAGCAGCGACGCGCGCACCCGCCAATGCGCGAAATTGGGAAAGGAGACGAAGGCGTGGCGGCCGATCCGCAGCAATTGCTCGAGCACCCAGTCGGGCCGCCGGGTGGTCTGCAGCGTCTGGCTGAGGATGGCATAGTCGAAGCTGTCGTCGGGATAGTCCGCGAGATCGGTATCGGCATCGCCCTGGATCACCGAGAGGCCGCGGCCCACCGCGGCGGCGACGTTGGTGCCTTCCAGCTCGAGCCCGCGCGCATCGCAGCCGCGCTCGTCGCGCAGCGCCGCCATCAGCGCACCGTCGCCGCAGCCGACATCGAGGATGCGCGCGCCGCGGCTCACGTGGGAGGCGATGATCGCGAGGTCGGGGCGGAGCGTCATCGGCGTTCTCCTGCGGCGAGGAAGCCGCCGATCACGCGGTCCAGCTCGGGGCTTTCGAGCAGGAAGGCGTCGTGGCCGAAGGGCGAGCTCAGTTCGACGAAGCTGGCGGGGGCGCCAGCGGCGTTGAGCGCATGCGCGATCGTGCGCGATTCGGCGGTGGGGTAGAGCCAGTCGGTATCGAAGCTCACCACGCAGAACCGTGCTTTCGATGCCCGGAAGGCGTTGGCGAGCAGGCCGCCATGTTCCTCGGCGAGGTCGAAATAATCGAGCGCACGGGTAATGTAGAGGTACGAATTGGCGTCGAACCGGTCGACGAACGCCAGCCCCTGGTGGCGCAGATAGCTCTCGACCTGGAAATCGGCGTCGAAGCCGAAGGTCTTCGCCTCCCGGCCCTGGAGCTTGCGGCCGAACTTGGCGGTGAGGCCGGCTTCGGACAGATAGGTGATGTGCGCGGCCATCCGCGCCACCGCGAGGCCGGCGGCGGGGGGATCCTGCGCTGCGTAATAGGCGCCGCCGCGCCACTTCGGGTCCGCCATGATCGCCTGGCGGCCGACCTCGTGAAAGGCAATGTTCTGCGCCGAGTGGCGCGGCGCGGAGGCGATCACCACCGCGGCACGGACGCGCTCGGGGAAGGTCGCGGCCCAGCTCAGCGCCTGCATGCCGCCCATCGACCCGCCGACTACCGCGAACAGCCGATCGATACCGAGATGGTCGAGCAGCATGGCTTGCGCGCGCACCATGTCGCGGATGGTGATGACCGGGAACTGCATGCCCCAGGGCTGGCCCGTGGCCGGGTTCACCGTCGCCGGACCCGAGGAGCCGAGGCAGCTGCCCAGCACGTTCGTGCAGATCACGAACCAGCGGTTGGTATCGATCGGCTTGCCGGGACCCACCATCCGCGCCCACCAGCCGGGCTTGCCGGTGACGGGGTGTTCAGAGGCGAGGTGCTGGTCGCCGGTCAGCGCGTGGCAGACGAGAATGGCGTTGCCGGCATCGGCGCTGAGCGTGCCATAGGTTTCGTAGGCGATGTCCACCGGCGAAAACAGCACGCCGCCGTCGAGGCGCAGCGGCCCCGGCAGCGTTACCGAGCGGCGGAGGCCGAAACGCGGATCATCGGACATCGGCAAGCGGTTAGGCGCGCGCGCGCGTCCATTCAAGCTTCCCCGCCGCACGGCTTGCCAATCGGTCGCCATTCCTTCAATCCCCGGCCCATGAACGCACCCGTCCCCAAGCCCTGGGTGATGGCCATCGCCCCCTATGTTCCGGGCCGCGCCACCACCGATTCGGGCAAGCCCGCCGCCAAGCTCTCGTCGAACGAGAATCCGTTCGGCACGCCCCAGGCCGCGCGCGACGCCTATGCCGCCGCCGCGACCGAGTTGGAGCGCTATCCCGATGCCGGCGCGGTCGCGCTGCGCGAGGCGCTCGGCGCGCATTACGGGGTGGAGCCCGAGCGGATCGTCTACGGCACCGGATCGGACGAGGTGCTGCACCTCGCCGCCGGGGCGTTTGCCGGGGTGGGCGACGAGATCATCTATGTCCGCTACGGCTTCGCGGTGTACGATATTGCCGCGCGCCGCGTCGGCGCGACGCCGGTGGTGGCGCCCGATCGCGACTATGCGACCGATGTCGATGCGATCCTCGCCTGCGTGACCGAGAAGACCAAGCTCGTGTTTCTCGCCAACCCGAATAACCCGACCGGCACCTATACGGCGCGCGAGGAGATCGCCCGGCTCCACGCGGCGCTGCCGAAGAGCGTGCTGCTGGTGCTCGACCAGGCATACACCGAATATCTCGAACCCGAGGACGATGATGGCGGGCTCGAACTCGCCCGTACCGAGTCCAACGTGCTGGTGACGCGGACCTTCTCCAAGATCTTCGGCTTGGCCTCGGAGCGGGTGGGCTGGGGCTATGGCCATCCGGACATCATCGCCGCGATGCACCGCATCCGCGCGCCCTTCGCGTTCAGCATCGGCGCCGGCCGCGCCGCGATCGCCGCGCTGGGCGACAAGGATTTCGTCGCGCACAGCCGCGCGCATAATGCCGAGTGGGGCGCCTGGTTCGCCGAGCAGATCGCCAGCATGGGCAACAAGGGCGTCCGCGCCGTGCCGTCCAAGGCCAATTTCCAGCTGGTGCTGTTCGAGGGCGAAGTGAGCGCCGAGCAGGCCTACAAGCAGCTGATGGAAGACGGCTATATCGTCCGCTGGCTGCCGGGGCAGGGCCTGCCGCACGGACTGCGCATCACCATCGGCACCGAGGACGAGATCAAGGGCGTCGCGGCATCGCTGCGCCGGCTGCTCGGCGCCTGATGCTGCCTTTCGCGCGCGTCACGATCCTGGGGCTTGGGCTGATCGGCTCGTCGATTGCCCGCGGCATCCGCCAGCACATGCCGAGCGTGCGGGTGACCGGGTACGACGCCGATCCCGCCGTGCGCGAAACCGCGGTGGCGATCGAGCTGTGCGACGATGTCGCGGACAGCGCCGGCACCTCGGTGATCGACGCCGACCTCGTCATCCTGTGCGTGCCGGTCGGTGCGATGGGCGTGGTGGCGGCCGAGTTCGCCGCCGACCTGCCCGCCGAGGCGATCGTCAGCGATGTCGGCTCGTCGAAGCAGAGCGTGATCGAAGCGGTGCGCGCGAGCCTGCCGAACGCGACGTTCATCCCGGCGCACCCGGTGGCGGGCACCGAGAATAGCGGGCCGACCGCGGGCTTCGCCTCGCTGTTCCACCATCGCTGGTGCATCGTCACGCCCCCCGAGGGCAGCGATCCGCTCGCGGTGGAGCGGGTGAGCGAGTTCTGGCGGCGGCTGGGCGCGATGGTCGAGACGATGGAGCCGGGGCATCACGACCGCGTGCTGGCGGTGACCAGCCATCTGCCGCATCTGATCGCCTACACGATCGTCGGCACCGCATCGGACCTGGAGGAAGTCACCCAGTCCGAAGTGATCAAATATTCGGCCGGCGGTTTCCGCGACTTCACCCGCATCGCCGCGTCGGATCCGACGATGTGGCGCGACGTGTTCCTGAGCAACCGCGAGGCGGTGCTCGACATGCTCCAGCGCTTCACCGAGGATCTGACCGCGCTGCAACGCGCGATCCGCTGGGGCAAGGGCGACGAGCTGTTCGAACTGTTCAGCCGCACCCGCACGATCCGGCGCTCGATCATCGACCAGGGGCAGGACGATGCGCGGCCGGACTTCGGGCGCTCGCACGAATAACGGGCCGACCATATCCGTTGTCATTCCGGCGAAAGCCGGAATCCATTCGCCACTACGGTGCAGCAAGAAGCGCGACGTAGACCCCAATGGATCCCGGCTTTCGCCGGGATGACGCGATCGGGGACATGGCGTCAGCCGCCCGTCACCGGCCGCATCGGCTCGCGTTTCACCATCCGCTCGCCCTGGCGCTGGCATGCGGCCTTGACGACGGGATAATCGACATCGGTGGCGCGACGAAGCGCGCCCTCCATGGCTTCCTGGCAGGCGACCTGCGACGTATACCGGGCGGGTTCCAGGCGGACCTGGCGACAGGCCTGCGCGTCGTCGCTGCAGCCCATGATCGCCAGTACGTACAGCAGTTGGTCCATAGCGTGCGACCTCCTGCTCCCTCAACGAGCGGACCTACGGGCCGTTCCCGCGTTGCATGATGCGCACCTGCGCCCCAAATGAGGACGATGCCTCCCGAAAAACCGTCCTCCGGACCCGATCGGCCGATGCTCGGCACGATGAAACGCTTCCTGCCCTATCTGTGGCCGCGCCATGCGCCGGGGCTGCGGGTGCGCATCGTGCTCGCGCTGCTGCTCGTGCTCTGCTCGAAGCTGGTCCAGGTTTACGGCGCGCCGTTCGCGCTCCAGGGCGCGATCGACCGGATGGCCTCGGGTCCGCGCGACGCGGTGTGGTTCGTCATCGCGCTGGTGGCGGGCTATGCCGCCGCCCGGCTGGGCAGCGTGTTGTTCGATAATCTGCGCAACGCGGTGTTCGAGCGGGTGGGGCAGGACGCGACGCGGCGGCTCGCCTCGGACGTGTTCCGCCATCTCCACCAGCTGAGCTTGCGCTTCCACCTCAACCGGCGCACCGGCGCGGTCACCAAGGTGGTCGAGCGCGGCACCAAGAGCATCGATACGATGCTCTACTTCCTGCTGTTCAACATCGCGCCGACGATTCTCGAGCTCGGCATGGTGCTCGGCATCTTCGGCAGCCGGTTCGGCATGTGGCTGGTGGTCGGCACGCTGGCGATGGTGGTGGTGTATATCGCCTTCACCCGCTGGGTGACCGATTGGCGATCGAAGCTGCGCGAGCAGATGAACGACCTCGATACCGGGGCCGTCGCGCACGCGGTCGATTCGCTGCTCAACTTCGAAACGGTGAAGTATTTCAACGCCGAAGCCCGCGAGAGCGCGCGCTACGACAAGGCGATGACGGCCTATATGAACGCCGCCGTCACCAGCGAGAATTCGCTCGCCTGGCTCAATATCGGCCAAGCGGTGATCACCAATCTGATGCTCGCCGCGGGCATGGCGCTGGTGGTGTTCGGCTGGGCGAGCGGGCGGTTCACGCCGGGCGATGTGGTGCTGGTGTCGACGCTGCTCAGCCAGCTGTTCCGCCCGCTCGACATGCTCGGCTGGGTTTATCGCACGATCCGCCAGGGCGTGATCGACATGGCCGCGATGTTCGACCTGCTCGATACCGGCGCCGAGGTGAAGGATAGCGCCGAAGCGCGGCCGCTGGCGATTGCGCAGGGGCATGTGCGGTTCGAGGGCGTGCAGTTCGGCTATGACGCGGATCGCCAGATCCTGAAGGGCATCGATCTCGACATCCCGGCGGGCGCGACGGTGGCTGTGGTCGGCCCCTCGGGCGCGGGCAAGTCGACGCTCGCGCGGCTGATGTACCGCTTCTACGACGTTACCGGCGGGCGCATCACCATCGACGGGCAGGACATCCGCGACGTCACCCAGACGAGTCTCCGCGCCGCGATCGGCATCGTGCCGCAGGACACGGTGCTGTTCAACGAGACGATCGGCTACAATATCGGCTATGGCCGCGAGGGCGCGACCGAGGCGGAGATCGCCGATGCGGTGCGCGGCGCGTCGATCGCCAACTTCATCCAGGCGCTGCCGCAGGGGCTCGATACGCGGGTCGGCGAGCGCGGGCTGAAGCTCTCCGGCGGCGAGAAGCAGCGCGTGGCGATCGCCCGCACGCTGGTGAAGAACCCCCCGATCCTGATCCTCGACGAAGCCACCAGCGCACTCGACAGCCGGACCGAGGCGGACATCCAGGCGACGCTCGAATCGATCGAGCAGGGCCGCACCACGATCGTCATCGCGCACCGGCTGTCGACGGTGGTCCATGCCGACCGCATCGTCGTGCTGGAGGCCGGGCGCGTGGTGGAGCAGGGCACCCATGCCGAGCTGCTGCGCGAAGGCGGCATCTATGCCGAGATGTGGGCGCGGCAGGCGCAGGAGCGCGAGGAAGGCGAGGCTCCGGTCGCGGAGTAAGCCGCAGCGTTCTTGCCGTTAGGCGTTCGGAACTTCCTGCCGCCCCATGGCGCTCTCTGCTAGGTCCGCGCTATTGTGGAGGAAGGGTACGGGCATGGGAAAGACACGATCGATGCTGATACCGTTCGGGCTGGCGGGCGTGGGCGTACTCGGGCTGGCCGGCTGGTCGGCCTGGGTGGGGCGCAAGGCCGAGGAGATGGTGCCGGCGGACGGGCGCTTCGTCGATGTCGATGGCGCCAGCCTGCACATCGTCGAGCTGGGGCCGAAGGACGCTACCGGGCCGGCGATCGTGATGATCCACGGGCTGATGGCGCAACTCCGCAACTTCAGCCATTCGCTGGCCGGCCGAATGGCGAAGGACCACCGCGTGATCCTGGTCGATCGTCCCGGCTGGGGGCATTCGCGCCTCACCGGACCGCGCCCCGATCTCGTCGCCCAGGGGCGAATGATCGCGCAGCTGATCGAGACTTTGGGGCTTCAAAAGCCGCTGGTCGTCGGCCATTCGATGGGCGGCGCGGTGTCGCTCGCGCTCGCCACCGAGCGGCCCGAGGTGCCGGGCGCGCTGGCGCTGATCGCGCCGCTGACGCAGGTGATCGATGCGCCGCCGCCGGTGTTCCGCGGCTTGAACGTATCGCCGATGCTGCGCGCGCCGATCGCCTGGACGATCGCGGTGCCGATGGCGGTGGCGTTCGGCAAGCGCGGCGCCGAGGCGGTGTTCGCGCCCGATCCGGTGCCGGCCGACTTCGCGACGGCGGGCGGCGGGGCGCTCTCGGCCCGGTCGTCGGCGTATCAGATGGGCAGCTTCGAAGTGCGCATGGCCGAGCACGCAATGCCGCCGCTGGTCGCGCGCTATGGCGAGATCCGGGTGCCGGTGTCGATCCTCTACGGTCGTCAGGATGCGCTGCTCGATCCGGCGCTGCACGGCGAACGGACGGCGTCGGAGATCGCCGGCGCGACGCTGACGCTGGTGGACGGCGGGCACATGCTGCCGCTCAGCCACGCGAGCGAGACGGAGGCGTGGCTGCGCGAGGTGCTGGCCCGGATGGGCTGAGCGGCGTTACTTTGCCTCGGCGATCAGCTTCGCCGCTGCATCCCCGGCCCAGTCGAAGTCGCCGGCTACCCGCCACACTTCCTTGCCGGCCGAATCGTACAGGATCGTCGTCGGCAGGTTGGTGCCCATCTGGACGCTGAACGCCGTGTCGGTGTCGAGCCACGGCTTGAGGTGCTTGTAGCCGTTCTTCTGGAAGAACGGGCCGACGAGCTCCATGCCCTTCAGATCCTGGCTGAGCGGCACCACCGCGATCTTGTCGCCTACGCGCCCGGCCAGCGTATCGAGCGTCGGCATTTCCTTGATGCACGGCACGCACCAGGTTGCCCACAGGTTGAGCAGCACCGGCTTGCCCTTGAAATCGGCGAGCGTCGTCTTCTTGCCCGTCGCATCGGTGAACGGAATCGTGGGTGCCGCTTCGCCCTTGTGGCTGCGATCGATCGTGCCGCCGGGCGCGGGCGCAGCGGCGTTTGCCGGGGCCGAAGTTTCGTTCGCTTGCTGAGAGGGCTGCGATTGCTTATCGCACGCGCCCAGTGCGAGGGCGCCCAGAAGGAGAAGACCGATCACCGAGCGCAAGGACAGCTCCAATTCCATGTGGGGAGGGCGCTTCGCCGAAGGCCCGTCCGCGGTGATGCGGGAGATAAACGCCTCTATTCCCTTCGACAAGCGAATGTGGCGGCAGGATCTGCGCGGATCGAAGGCGCATGTAGCGATGCTGGGCCAGCAGGGGATCGTCGGCAGCGAGGATGCCGCCACCATCAGCGCAGGGCTCGACCAGGTGGCGGAGGAGTTCGCCGCGAACGGCGTGCCCGAGGACCTGGCGCTCGAAGACATCCACATGCTTTCCGAAAGCCGGCTGGCGGAGAAGATCGGCCCCGTCGCGGGCCGCCTCCACACCGCCCGCTCGCGCAACGATCAGGTCGCGACCGACTTCCGCCTCTGGGTGCGCGACGCGATCGACCAGGCCGATGCGGCGCTGGGCGCGCTGCAGGACGCGCTGCTCGCGCGCGCCGAGGAACATGCCGATAGCGTGATGCCGGGCTTCACCCATCTCCAGGTCGCGCAGCCGGTGACGCTGGGCCACCATCTGATGGCCTATGTCGAGATGGTGGCGCGCGATCGCTCGCGGCTCAAGGATGCCCGCGCCCGCATGAACCTGTGCCCGCTCGGTTCGGCGGCGCTGGCCGGGACCGGCTTCAACCTTGATCGCGAGGCGACGGCCAAGGCGCTCGGCTTCCACGGCCCGACGCGCAACTCGCTCGATTCGGTGTCGGACCGCGACTTCGCGCTCGATTACCTAACGGCGGCTGCGCAGTGCAGCCTCCACCTCAGCCGGCTGGCCGAGGAATTCGTGATCTGGGCGAGCCAGCCCTTCGGTTTCGTCGCGCTGTCCGATCAATGGTCGACCGGCAGCTCGATCATGCCGCAGAAGCGCAACCCCGACGCGGCCGAGCTGGTGCGCGGCCATTCGGGGCGGATCAGCGGCGCGCTGTTCAGCCTGATGATGACGATGAAGGGCCTGCCGCTCGCCTATTCGAAGGACATGCAGGACGACAAGCCGCCGGTGTTCGAGGCGCACGACCTGCTCGGCCTGAGCATCGCGGCGATGACCGGCATGGTCGACAGCGCGACCTTCCGGCTGGAGCGGATGCGCGCTGCGGCGGAAGCCGGCTTCTCGACCGCGACCGATCTGGCCGACTGGCTGGTGCGCGAAGGCGGCATCCCGTTCCGCGAGGCGCACCACATTACCGGCCGTGCGGTCGCCAAGGCGGAAGCGGACGGCATAAGGCTCGACCAGCTGCCGATCGCGGCGCTCAAGGAAATCGATGCACGGATCGACGAACGTGTGTACGGCGTTCTCAGCGTCGATGCGTCGGTCAACAGCCGGACCAGCTTCGGCGGCACGGCACCGTCGCGCGTTCGCGCGGCGATAGCGGCGGCCCGCAAGGGCCGTGAGGAGGAAGCATGAGGAAGCGACTGCTGCTCACCATACCGGCCCTGGGCCTGGTGCTGAGCGGTTGCGGCGTGCGCGAGGCTCTTGCCCCGCCGCCGGGGGTATCGCTGCCGGTGGCGCCCTATGGCGCCGCGGCGACGCCCACGCCTCCCGACCTTCTGAAACCGACGGCACAGACTCGCCCCGCGCGCAGCGACGACCTGATCCAGGCGTCCGAAGCGCGGCGGAGCGACGAGTTCGACCTGCCACCCAACTGATTTTGGCGGCCTTCAGCGCCGCATCCAGAGGCTCATGACCGATTTTTCGATGATCGACGGCGAATTGCACGTCGAATCGCTGCCCCTCGCGCGGATCGCCGCCGAAGTGGGTACGCCCGTCTATGTCTATTCCACCGAGCGCTTCCAGGCGAACGCCCGCGCGTTCCGCGATGCGCTCAAGCCGCTGGGGCGGGTCCATCTCGCCTTCGCGATCAAGGCCAATCCCAATCTCGCGGTGCTCAAGCTGCTGGCGAACGAAGGCTTCGGTGCCGATGTCGTCTCGGGCGGCGAGATGGCGCGCGCGCTGGCGGCGGGCGTGGCGGCAAAGGACATCGTCTTCTCCGGTGTCGGCAAGACGCGCCGTGAGCTGGTGAAGGGGCTGGAGGCCGGGATCGGCCAGTTCAACCTCGAGCTGGTCGAGGAAGGCGAAGTGCTGGCGGCGCTGGCGGCCGAGCGCGGCCTCACCGCGCGGGCGGCGCTGCGGGTGAATCCGGACGTCGATGCCGGCACGCATGAGAAGATCTCCACCGGCAAGGCGGAGAACAAGTTCGGCCTGCCGATCGGCGAGGCGCCCGAAATCTTCGAGCGGCTGGGCAAGCTGCCCGGTCTCGATCTGCACGGCATCGCGGTGCATATCGGCAGCCAGCTGCTCGGGCTGGCACCCTTGGAAGCGGCGTTCGAGCGCGTCGGCCGGCTGCTCGCCGAGCTGCGTGCCAATGGCCACACGATCACCCATGTCGACCTCGGCGGCGGGCTGGGCGTCGCCTATCGCCCCGGCGAAGTGCCGCCGACGCCGGACGCCTATGCCGAGATGGTCGCGCGGGTGACGAAGGACTGGGATGTCGAGCTGATGTTCGAGCCCGGCCGTACCATCGCCGGCAGCGCGGGCGTGCTGGTCACCGAAGTGCTGTGGGTGAAGCCGGGGCAGGGCAACCCCTGGGTGATCGTCGATGCGGCGATGAACGATCTCGCGCGGGTGGCGCTGTACGACGCCTATCACGGCTTCGTCGCGGTGAAGCCCAGCGGCGAGCGCTTCGTCGCCAATGTCGCGGGGCCTGTTTGCGAGAGCACCGACGTGTTCGTGAAGGGGCGCGAGATCGATGCGGTCAAGGCCGGCGACCTCGCCGTGCTGGAGACCGCCGGTGCCTATGGCGCGACCATGGCGAGCACGTACAACAGCCGTCCGCTGGTGCCCGAGGTGCTGGTGTCGGGCGATCGCTACGCCATCGTCGCCGGCCGCATCTCCGCCGAGGAGATCATGGCCGCCGAGCAGGTGCCGGACTGGCTGAAGTGAACCTCGCCGCGCTGCCCCTGTTCGTGAAGCTGGCGGGGCGGCCGGTGATTCTGGTCGGCGAGGGCGAGCCGGCGGACGCCAAGCGCCGCCTGCTCGACCGCGCCGGCGCGCGGGTGGTGGGCGAGGGCGGTGCCGCCGCGCTCGCCATCGTCGCGCTGGACGAACCCGAGGATGTGGTCGCGCGGCTCAAGACGCGCGGCGTGCTGGTCAATTGCGTCGACCGGCCGGAGCTGTGCGACTTCACCTTGCCGGCGATCGTCGACCGCGATCCTGTGCTGATCGCGATCGGCACCGGCGGGGTTTCCGCCGGGCTGGCGGCGGCGTTGCGGCAGCGGCTGGAAGCATTGCTGCCGGCCTCGATCGGGGCGCTCGCTCGGGCCTTGGGAAGCAGCCGGACGGCGATGAAGGCGCGCTGGCCCGATTCCGGTGCCCGTCGCCGGGCGTTGGCCGACGCATTGGGCGAAGGCGGGATGCTCGATCTGCTGGCGGGCGGCGGCGACGTCGATCGCTGGCTCACGCAGGGCGCGGCGCCCGAGCCGCAGCTTATCAGGCTGCACCTCACCTCGCCCGATCCCGAGGACCTCACGCTGCGCCAGGCGCGGCTGCTTGCGCAGGCCGACCGGCTTTTCCATCTAGGCGACGTGCCCGAAGCCATCCTGAACCGCGCGCGCGCCGACGCCGCGCGCATTGTCGCAGCTCCGCCCGCCGATCCCGGCGCGGGCCTGTCCCTCTGGCTGGAGATGGCCGGTTGAGCGGTTTCGCCTATGTCGTGAAGGACGGAAAGGTCGAGCAGCCGACGATGCGCGCGGCGCTGGCGCAGACCGGTGGCCTCACCTGGATTCACCTCACCACCAATGACGAGCGCGCCCAGCTGTGGCTCGGCGGCGAGGCGAAGCTGTCGCCCTATATCATCGATTCGCTGACCGCGACCGAGACCCGGCCGCGCTGCGATGCGGTGGGCGACGGCGCGGTGATCAACCTGCGCGGGCTGTCGTCCGAGGCGACGACCGCGTCCGATCCGCTCGCCTCGATTCGGATCTACGCGATGGGGGGCTGCGTCTTCTCGGTGACGCGCAAGCCTCTGACCGCGCTCCAGCCGGTGCGCCAGGAAGTGGAAACCGGCAAGATCCTCGATCCCGGCGACCTGATCGCCGCCTTCGCGCAGGCGATCACCGAGGAACTCGATCCCGTCGTCGCCGAACTCGGTGATTCGCTCGACGATTGCGAGGAGCAGCTCTCCGCCCATCGCGCGTTCGAGCTGCGGCGCATGGTCAACAAGGTGCGCGTGCAGGCGATCGGCTATCGTCGCTTCCTCAACCCGCAGCGCGCCGCGATCGAAAGGCTGGCGGGGCTGCCGGGCGACTGGCTGCGCGAGGACGACCGGCTCCACCTCACCGCCGCTGCAGACCGCGCCGCGCGCATGGCCGAAGAGGTGGAGAGCATCCGCGAGCGCGCCGCGCTGACCCATGAAACGCTCACCGATCTGCGCGGCGAACTGCTCGACCAGCGCTCGCTGGTGATCGCGATCGTCGCGATGGTGTTCCTGCCGCTGACCTTCCTCACCGGTCTGCTCGGCATGAACGTCGACGGCATTCCCTATGCGCACGAGCCCTGGGCGTTCTGGGGCGTGGTGGCGGTGTGCGTGTTGATGGCGCTCGGGATCGCCGGGTACTTCCTGCGGCGGCACTGGTTCGAATAGTCCCCCACGTCGGTCATCCCGGCGGAAGCCGGGATCCAGTCGCCTCACCGATTCAGCTGGAGCCGCAGCGGTGACCTCAATGGATTCCGGCTTTCGCCGGAATGACAGAGGGGAGGCTTACCGCCCCAGGAAATCGAAGATCTGGCCGACCATCACGTCGAGCGACGCCTGGCAGTGCGCCTCGACATCGGGCGTTTCGACGGTGTTCACCGTGATCCCCATCGGTGTCGGCCAGCCGCGCAGCGCATGGGTGATGGTGCGCAGCGCCTGCAGCGTCGCGACCGATGCCTGCCAGCCCGCCGCGGTGGCGATCAGGCCGACCGGCATGCCGTCGAAATAGACGCGGTCGTCGCGGCTCAGCAGCTCGACATAATCGAGCGCGGTCTTCACCAGGCCGGAGAGCGTGCCGTGATAGCCCGGCGAGCCGATGATCACCGCATCGGCGGTGCGCAGCGTCTCGACGAAGCGGATCACCTTGGCGTCGCTCTCGCCATGCTCCGGCTCGAAATGCGGGAAGACGATGTCGGGCCCGGTGAGCAGCGTGGTGCGCGCGCCGCGCGCCTCGGCGCGGGCGAGGGCGGCGGCGAGAAGCTTGCCGGTGCTGGACTGGGCGCGCAGCGTGCCGCCCAGCGCGACGATGTGAGGCGTGTGCATTGGATCCTCGCTAGCGCAAGCCGGCGCGGGGCGCCAGCTTGGCGGATATCATTCGGGCTTGCCGCCGGGCTTCCATTCCGGCTTGGCGTCGCTGTCGGCCAGCGCGTGGAGCGGCTCGACCAGCGACTGGATCGCGCGGGTCATGAAGGCGATGTCGATGTTCGCCACCGTATCGTCCTTGCTGTGATAGGTCGGCACCACCGCCCAGCCGGAGATGGTGTGCGCGACGACGCCCTTCAGCGCGAGCGAGTAGTTGTCGGAGCGCTGGAAGAAGTTCTGCTCCGGATAGGGATCTGCGGTGAGCAGCGCGCCGTGGCGCTTCAGCGTCTCGCCCAGCGTCGAGCGTTCATAGCCGGTCATCATCATCGTGCCGGCGGGCAGCTTGGGATCCTGCGCACCGATCATCTCGACCTCGACATTGGCGACGATCTTGCCAAGCGGCACCGGCGGATGCGCGCCGAAATAGCGCGATCCCCAGCCGCCGATCTCTTCCGCGCCATAGGCCACGAACAGGATGCCGCGCTTGGTCTTGCCCTTGGCGGCGAGCGTGCGGGCGAGTTCGAGGACGGCGGTGGTGCCCGAGGCATCGTCGTTCGCGCCGTGCATCACCGTGCCGTCCGCCTGGACGCCGAGGTGATCGAGATGCGCGGTCAGCAGCACCACGCCGGCGTTCGGATCGGTGCCCGGCAGCCAGCCGATCGCGTTGGTGGTGGTGCTGGTGGCTTCGGTCACCGGCACCGTCAGCGCCACCTTCGCGCCGCCCTGGCCGGCGAGCGCATCGAACGCCGCGGCGGGCACGACGACCAGCGAGGGGCGCGCTTCGGGTTCGTCGCCGCGCAGCGTGCTGGGCAGGCGCGGTTCGCCGTGCAGGCGGTCGGCCATCGCCTTGGTCTCGGCGCTCTCGCGGACGATCACCACGCGGGCGCTCTTCATCTGGATGGCGGTGCGATAGACCTGCATCGCCGGCTGATCGCCAGTGACGAGCAGGATCTGGGCGGGCACGGTGCGCGACAGCGCCTTGGCCGGCGCGATCAGCAGCGGCCCTTCGGCGCCCTTGCCGTCGCCGAGCAGCAGCGTCGCGCCGGTCACCGGCTTGCCGTCGACGCTGAGCGTGATCGGCGCCTTGAGCTTGAGGCGGACGATCTCGGCCTTCTGGAGATAGCCGTCCATGCCCGGCGCCGGCTGGAGGCCGAAGCCGCGGAACTGCGCCGCGACATAGGCGGCGGCGATCGCCTCGTCCGCCGTTGCGCTGCCGCGGCCCCGTAGTTCGTCGCCGGCGAGGAAGGTCTCGTGGGCGCGGACCCAGTCGGCGCTGACCTGTGCCTGAGCCGGTACCGCCAGCACGCTCGCGGCGGCCCATGCCGCCAGCAGCAACCCACGCTTCATTCGCAATCCCCCCGTTCGTATCGCCGGCGGTGATGGGCCAAGCGGGCGCGGCGCGCAACCGGCGCCGCGCCCGCTGTTCATCAGAAGAACAGCTTGCGGATGCTCAGCCGCACCGCGCGGCCGGTGGGGTCGAGCAGGTCGGGCTGGTAGTTGAGCGGCACCGCGCCGGTCTGGTCGGTCACGCGCTGGCGGGTGTTGAGGATGTTGGTCACCGCGAAGCTCACCCGCGTGCCGCGCAGCCAATGGTGCGCGCGCACCAGCTTGAACTGGCGACCGAGGTCCGCGAACAGCCGCAGGTTGAACGTGCCGAGATCGCCGAAGTTGAGCTGGTTGGTGTTGTTCAGGCCGGTATAGACGCTGGTGCTGCTCTGCCATTTGAAGCCGAGCCGGGCGCCGAAGCCATCCTTGGTGAAGCCGGCCTGCGCATCGATCTGGTGCGCCGGCTGGCCGCCATTGTTGCCGGCGGCATCGCCGTTCAGCAGATCGAGGACGGGAACGCCGTCGCGGATCTTGATCTGATCCTTGAAATACCAGGTGTGGTAGAGGCTGAACTGCAGCCGGCCGGCGAGCGCGCCGTTGGGGCCGCCGAAGCCGCCCCGGCCCCGGCCGCCGCCAAAGCCGCCACCACCCGGCCCGCCGCCGCCGCCGGGACCAGCGGCACCCGGACCGCCCGGGGGCCCGCCCGGTGCAGCACCCGGTGCAGCACCCGGGGGCGGACCGAACAGGCTGCCGCCGAAGGGCGAGCGCGGCGGCTGGCCGTTCTGGCCCTGCGCTTGTCCGAACATCCGCGCCTGGCCTTCCGCCGGCAACGGCTTGCCGGAAGCGATCGCGTCGGCACGCTCCTTCTCGCGCTGCGCGCGCATCGCGGCGATCTTCTTCTCCAGCGACGACTTGATCGGCACCGACAGGTTGAAGCCCCAGCGCAGCTGCTTGGTGTTGTTCTCGGCGAAGTTCACCGCGCGGTTGTCGATGCTCACCAGGTCGCCGTCGGCGTCGCGGACGAAGCGACTCGGGAAGGCCGCCTCGATCGCCGCGGTGGCGGCGGGGAAGGTGGCGATGTCGTTGCGGATGCGGGTGCTGACATAGTCGGCCCGCAACGACAGGTCGGTCTGCTCCAGCGGGCGTAGCTCGAGGCCGAGCTTCATCACATGCCGGTTCTCGGCGGTGAGCAGCGGATTGCCGCCGGTGATCGTCGTCACCGTCACCGTCTGGCCAGTGCGGTAGTCGAACACGCGCGTGTTCGGGCTGGCGACCACTGGATTGCCAAGCTGCGTGGTGCTCGGCGCGTCCTCCGCGTTCGTCCACGAGGCGAGCAGCCGCACCGGCTTGAAGGGCGACCAGTTCACGCCGTAGCCGGTGGTCGTCAGCGTGCCGAAGTCCGACAGATGCTGCACGGCGACGTTGCCGTTGATGGTCAGGTCGCCCAGCGGCTGGAGCACGTCCCGCCGGCGGCTGGCGATCGGCAGGTCGATATTGAGCTGCGTGCTGGCGATGTTGCGCGAGAGCGATGCATCGGTCGCCAGGCCATTGCGGAAGGCGGTGCTGTCGAACCCGCTGAGCGATCCGCCGATCCGCAGCGAGGTGGAAACGTCGCCCGCCGGCAGCTTGAACAGCGGGCCGCGCAGCAGCGCGTCGACCGTGCCGACGTTCGAGGTCGAATCGCCGCGATCGGCCGGGCGGGCGGCGCCCAGCGCATCGAAGCCGCGATCGGTGATCGTGTTGCTGGTGGTGCGATCGTAATTGCCGGTGAGCGACCAGCTCCACGCGCTGCTCCACGGCAGGCCGTCGCCGTTCAGCGTGGTGCCGAGATGCGCGGTGATCGTGCGGCTGCTCGCGGTGAGCGGGCTGGGATCGGCGGACAGCGCGATCGGCGCGCCGCCAAGCGACGTCGCCAGGCCGCGCAGTGCCTCGCTCTGCTGCACTTCCAGCGTGCCGTTGATCGTCGCGCCGACCTTTTCGGTGAGGTTGCGCGCATAGGAGCTGTTGATCGTCAGGTCCTGGCTGGGCGCGACCAGCGTGCGATAGGGCGCCTGGTTGACGCCGCTCCCGTCGTTGAACGTCGGAAGCACGTTGCGCTCGCTTTCGAGCAGCCCGGTTGTGCCCTGGTACTTCACGTCGAGATTGACGCGGCGGTCGCGGTTGATCTTGAGAATGTCGGCCTGCACCTGCTGGGTGCTGTTGCCGCCCTCTGTGGGCACGCTGCCTTCGAGATCGGTGGTCAGCGCGCGGAAGCGTTCGCGCAGCACGAAGTTCACCACCCGCTGGTCGGCCGAATAGCCGAACTTGAGCGCGACTTCCTCGGGCAGGATGTCGACGCGCTCGATCGCTTCGGTTGGCAGGTCGCGAATCTCGGCGAAGCTGGAGATGCGGCGGCCGTTGAGCAGCACCACCGGCATGCCGCTGCCGCGCCCGCTGCCGGTCTGCGGCGCGAGTTCGGTGAGCAGGTCGGCGATCGAGGAGACCGCATAGGCGCGGATGTCCGCCTGGTTGAGCTGGATCTCAGGGGGAATGTCGCCCGGCACGGCGCCGCGCTGCTGGCTGGAGGTGACGACGATCTCGTCGGTATAGGGATCGCTTTCCTGCGCCGGGGCCCGGGCGGGGCGGCCGCTGGTCTGCTGCGGCTGGGCTTGAACCTCGGGGGAGCGACCGTTCGTCTGCTGCGGGGCCGGCGCGGCGTTGCTGGTGGTGGTTTGCGCTTGCGCCACCAGCGGCGATACGCCCGCCAACAGACCTGCCAGGGTGGTCCCCAGTCGCTTCATCGTTGTTCCGTCCCTTGTTGTCGAATCACAAGCGGGCCCGCAGGCCCGCTTTCCCTGGTTCGGCGGGTACGACCCACATGTCGCAAAACTGTGCCGGATTGTCGGAGAAATATCGCAGGCCGGAGATGTGGATGCGAAAATGGGGGCCGTAGCCCCCATCGCCTTAGTTCACTGGTGCGGTCGAGAAGACTCGAACTTCCACGGCCTTTCGGCCACAACGACCTCAACGTTGCGCGTCTACCAGTTCCGCCACGACCGCACGTGAATTTCCGCCGGCATTTTCATACCAGCGGCTGGTAAGGCAGCGGCCCCTAGCAAAGCGAAATGGCGCTGGCAACCCATGTTGTGCGGGTTTCTTGCACGATCGCTTGCGCCTATGCCGCCCGCCATGGCCGTTGCACCTCCCCTCGCCGCCGAAACGCGCCGGCTCCTCGCCCTGGCCTGGCCGGTGATGCTGACCGGCCTCAACTGGACGATCCTGCACGTCACCGACGTGGTGGTGGTCGGCCTGGCCGGCTCCCACGAGGTGGCGGCGCTGGGGGCGAGCCGGACGATCACCTTCCCGGGAATCGTGATGGGGCTGGGCGCGCTGACCGGCATCCTCGTGCACGTGGCGCGCGCGGACGGCGCCGGCGATCTGCGGCAGACCGGGCGGGTGCTGCACGAAGGCCTGTTGCTGGCGCTGCTGCTGGGCCTGGCGAGCGCGGGCATCCTGTTCGGTTTCGCCGCGCCGCTGCTCGCCGGCGTCGGCGTCGCGCCGGAACTGCTGAGCGCGACCACGCCGGTGGTGCAGGTGATGGCGCTGGCCTATCCGTTCCAGCTCGTCACGATCGCAACGAGTTTCTTCCTCGAAGGGGTGAGCCGCCCGGCGCGGGTTACGGTGGTCAATCTGGCGGTGCTGCCGATCAACGGGATCCTGGCCTGGCTGCTGGCGACGGGGGCGTGGGGCTTCCCTGCGCTCGGCGCGGTCGGTGCGGCGGCGGCGACGGCGATCGCCTCCGCGCTCGGCGCGATCGGCATGGTCGTCGCCGCCTGGACACTGCCCCGCGCCGACGCGCGCGGGGTGCGGCTGCTCGGCGACTGGGGGCGGGCGGAAACCTGGCGCGGCGCGTGGGCCCTGGCGCGATTCGGTCTGGTACCGGCGATCGCCTCGGGGCTGGAACTGGTCGGCTTCTCGATCCTGATCGCGCTGTCGACCCAGCTGGGCGAGGCGACCGCGCATGCCTTCCAGATCGTCTTCTCGATCCACAACGTCACCTTTGCCGTGGCGCTGGGGCTCGGATCGGCGGCGGGGGTGCGCGTCGGCAATGCCGTTGGCGAGGGCGTGCCGCAGGCAGCGGCCGGGCGCGCGGCAATCGCGGCGGTACTCGCCGCGCTCGCCACCGGGCTGTTGGCGCTGGCGCTGGTGTTCGTGCCGATGCTGGTGGTGGCGGGCTTCCCCGCACCGGCCGAGGTGCACGCGCTGGCGGCGACGATGCTGTTGCTCTGGGCGCCGTTCATCCTGTTCGACGGCGTGCAAGTGGTGTTCGTCTATGCGCTGCGCTCGCTGGGCGACCAGATCGCGGCGGGGATCAACGGCATCCTCGCCTTCTTCCTGGTGACCGGCGGGCTGGGCCTGGGGCTGGTCCAGGCCGGGCTGGGGGCGAGCGCGCTGGTGCTCGCCTCGGGGATCGGCATGGTCGCGGCGGCGGCGCTGAACGGCGGCCGCCTGCTGGTCGTCACCCGCCGAGTTCGCTCGCGAAGCTGAGCTGCACCGTCTTCGCGCCGCTCGGCACGTCGACCTTGGCGCCGTTGAAGTCGAAGCTCGCCTGCGAATCGAGCGTGCGCGTGGCCGGGGTGATCCGCCAGCTATAGACCTCGCCGCCCTGCGCATCGATCAGCCGGATGCGGATGTCCGGCACATGCTGGCTGCTGCCGGTGGGGTTGAGCACCTTGCCCGAGACGATGAACAGCTTGCTGCCATCGGCCCGCGCCTGCAGCGCGACATTCTTGTCGCTGAACACGAGCGGCGTGCTCGCGCCGCCGATCGGCAGGCCGAGCTGGGTGAGCACCTGCGGCGCCTTCCAGTAGAGCAATGCCGCGCCACCGAGCAGCACCGAGACGAGCGCCACCAGGGCCGCGATCGTCCAACGCAGGCCGTTGCGCGGTGGCGGCGCGGGCTCGTCGAACGGATCATAGCCAGGCGCGTCGGGCTCGGGCGCCAGGCTGCGCGGGAGCGGCGCTGGCGCCGGTTCGGGTTCCGGGGCCGCTGCTACAGGCGCCGGGGCCTGCGCGGTCAGCTCCAGCGGCGCGGCCGACTGGAACCAGCTATGCTTGCAGTTCGCGCAGCGTACCGTCCGGCCGTCGGGGCCGATCGCCGCATCCGGTACTTCGTAGCGCGACCCGCACTGGCTGCACTCCAAGATCATGCCCAAACCCCCTGGTACCCGCCCGAAACGCGGCCGGAGTGCTGGTCTAGCTGCGCCGATTCGCACCAGCAAGCGGGTTGCGGCCGGGCAGCGGCTTGAGCGGCACCGGGGGCTGTGCGATGGCGGCGGACGACCACGCGAAAAGGAGGCCGGGCCGCACGGCGCATGGGCAACATCGTGCACTTCGAAAATGTCGGCCTGCGCTATGGGACCGGACCGGAAACGCTGTCGGACGTGAGCTTCACGCTGGCGGCGGGCGGATTCTATTTCCTCACCGGCGCGAGCGGTGCCGGCAAGACCTCGCTGCTCAAGCTGCTCTACCTCGCCCAGCGGCCGACGCGCGGCGCGGTGCGGCTGTTCGGCGAGGATGCGGGTTCGCTGCCGCGGGCGCGGCTGCCCGGCTTTCGCCGGCGGATCGGGGTGGTGTTCCAGGATTTCCGGCTGCTCCCGCAGCTCTCCGCCTATGACAATGTCGCGCTGCCGCTGCGCGTTGCCGGGGTGCGCGAAAGCGAGATCGAGGCGCCGGTGCTGGAGATGCTCGCCTGGGTGGGCCTCAGCGCCCGCGTCACCGCCCGCCCGCCGACGCTGTCCGGCGGCGAGCAGCAGCGCATCGCCATCGCCCGCGCGGTGATCGCCCGGCCCGAGATTCTCGTCGCCGACGAGCCGACCGGCAACGTCGATCCCGACATGGCGGACCGGCTGCTGCACCTGTTCGAGGCGCTGAACCGGCTGGGCACCACCATCGTCGTCGCCACCCACGACCTGCACCTGATCAGCCGCATCCCGCGTGCGCAGCTGATGCGCGTGGAGAAGGGCCGGCTGGTCGATCCCAGCGGGCTGCTCCGGCATCCGCCGGGGGCGCCATGAACGGGTTCCGGCAGCGCGCCGCGATCGACCTGCGGCTGCTCGGCGACGGGCAGCGCAGCTGGGTGATGGCGGGCATCATGGCGATCATGCTGTTCCTGACCGTGCTTTCCGGGGCGCTGGGGTTGGGCGTGGCGCGCTCCGCCGGGGGAATCGACCGCCAGCTCGCCGGCCAGCTGACGGTGCAGCTGGTCGAGCCCGATGCCGGCGTGCGCGATGCGCGGGCCAAGGCGCTGGTCGCGGGAATTGCGCGCGTGCCGGGGGTCACCCGGGTGCGCGAGGCGGACCGTGCCGAGCTGGCCGTGCTGCTCAAGCCCTGGCTCGGCGATGCCGGGCTCGATCCCGATCTGCCGATGCCGGTGCTGATCGACGTCGCCGCGTCGCCGGATGCCGCGGCGCAGGTGACCGCAGCCGCCCGCCGGATCGCACGGGACGCGCGCGTCGATAGCAGTGCGCGCTGGCTCTCGCCGGTGCGCGGGCTGCTATCGACGCTCGGCTGGGTGGCGATCGGGCTCGTGCTGGTGATCGCGGCGGCGACGGCGGGCGTCGCGCTGCTCGTCGCGCGTGCGGGGCTGGACACGCACCGCGATACGATCGACGTGCTGCACATGCTTGGATCGACCGATCTTCAGGTGGCGCGTCTTCTCCAGCGGCGGATCGCGCGCGATACCTTGCTGGGCGGCGCGATCGGCACGCTGGCGGCACTGGCGCTGGTCGCGCTGTTCCAGGCCAAGCTGGCTCTCACCGGATCGGAGATACTCGGCGGCGCGACGCTGGCGCCGGTCGACTGGACGCTGCTGGTGCTGCTGCCGATCGGATTCGCGCTGCTGGCGACGGTGGCAACGCGGATGACGGTGCTGCACACGCTGGGGCTGCGGCTGTGATCCGGCGGCTGTTCACCTTTCTGCTGCTGCTCGCCACTGCCTGGGCGGTGGGTTTCGCGCTGTTCCTGTTCAACCTGGGCAAGCCGCTCGGCGCGCATTCCACCGACGCGGTGGTGGTGCTGACCGGCGGATCCGGCCGCACCCAGCGCGGGCTCGATGCCATCCGTCGCGGCGACGCGAAACGGATGCTGGTGAGCGGTGTGAACCCGGACGTGCGCCCGCGCGAGCTGGCGGCGCAGTTTCCCGCCGAGCGCGCGCTGTTCCGCTGCTGCGTCGATCTGGGGCACGAAGCGGTCGATACCCGTTCCAATGCCGACGAAACCGGGCGCTGGGTGCGCGAGCATGGCTATCGCAGCATCCGGCTCGTCACCTCGGATTGGCACATGGCCCGCGCCCGGCTGGAGCTGCGGCACGTGCTGCAGGGGGTGACGATCCTCGGCGACGGCGTACCGAGCCGCCCCGGCTGGCGGATGCTGCTGCGAGAATATCACAAATATCTGGTGCGCCGGGGGGCGCTCCTGCTGGGGGTCGATTGATGGACGCGGTGCGGACGGTTGTTTTCCGGATTTTCTTCTACTGCATGTCGGTCGTCATGGTGTTGCTGGTGCCGGTCGCGGCGTTGTTCGGCACGCGCTTCCTGCGCGGGCATGCGAACGTCTGGGCATGGCTGCTGCAATGGTCGGTGCGCTATCTCGTCGGCGTGCGGCTGCGGATCGAGGGCGCGGTGCCGCAGGGGCAGCTGCTGTTCGCGGGGAAGCATGAAAGCTATTTCGAAGCGCTGGAGCTGACCCGGATGCTGGGCAGCCCGGCGACGGTGATGAAGCGCGAGCTGACCAGGATCCCGCTCTGGGGCTGGGCCGCGAAACGCTACGGCACGATCGTGGTCGATCGCACTGCCAACGCCGCGGCGCTGCGATCGATGATGCGCGAGGCGAAGCTGGCGCGGGCCAGCGGTCGGTCGGTGCTGATCTTCCCCGAGGGCACGCGGGTGCTGCCGGGCGAGGCGCCGCCGCTGCGCTCGGGCTTTGCCGGGCTCTATCGCGCGCTCGACCTGCCGGTGGTGCCGGTGGCGGTGCGGAGCGGGCATGTCTGGCCGCGCAAGGGCCTGATGCACTCGGGCGAGATCGTGTTCCGGTTCGGCCCGCCGATTCCGGCGGGGTTGCCCCGCGGCGAGATCGAGGCACGGGTGCATGCGGCGATCAACGCGCTGAACGGATAAGGGCTCGCCTCAGCGCGGCCGCGTCCACAAGCCTGCGGGCCGGGGGGTGGGCGCGCGCCGGCGGGAGGCGATCCAGGCCTTGGCGATCGCGGCCAGCTTCTGGGGCCCCGAGGTGGTGGTGCGGCTGTCCCAGGCATGCGCCCCCCGCGCGCGGACCTTGCGGGCGATGCCGCCATAGATGTCCGCCGCCGCAAGCACCGCCCAGGCCGAGCGGAACGACAAGGCCGCCGCACCGCCACGCGCGCTGATCTCATAGCCTTCCGCCCGGTCCGCCAGCCGCGCGGCGAGAATGGCGAGCGCGTCGCGATCCGCCAGCGGATTTTCGGCGGTCAGCCCCACTTCGGCCAGCCAGGTGGCGGGCAGGTAGCAGCGTCCGGCCTCGGCATCCTCGCCGATGTCGCGGGCGATGTTGGCGAGCTGGAAGGCGAGGCCGAGGTCGCAGGCACGGTCGAGCACCGCTTCGTCGTCCGGCGCGACGCCCATCACCACCGCCATCATGCAGCCGACGACGCCGGCGACATGGTAGCAATAGCGCAGCAGATCGTCTTCGGTGTGCGGCTGCCAGCCATCGGCATCGAGCGCGAAGCCGTCGATCAGATCCCAGGCGAAGCGGTGCGGCATGCCGGTTTCGCTCGCCACGATGCGCAGCGCATCGAACGCCGCGTCACCGACCCACGCTCCGGCGAGCGCGGCGGCGGTGCGCTCGCGAATCTCCGTCAGCCGGGCCTGCGGGTCCGCGACCCGGGTCATGCCATGGCCGTGGTCCTGCCCGTCGGCGATGTCGTCGCAGCGGCGGCACCAGGCATAGAGCAGCCAGGCGCGCTCGCGCGTCGCCGGATCGAACAGCTTGCTGGCCGCGGCAAAGCTGCGCGAGCCACGGGCGATCGACTCGCCCGCGGTGGCGACGATCGCATCGCGGCCCGGAAAGCGCATTACAGCTGTTCGCGCCGCAGTTGCGCGATCGGCACCACCGGCTGCGCGGCGGCCATCTGGGCGAGCAGTCCGTCGATCGTGGTGTCGACGAGCAACAGGCTCTGGTGCTGCGGGCGGACGAAGCCGACGGTTCCCATATGCCCCCAGAACTCGACCAGCTTGTCGTAATAGCCGGCGACGTTGAGCAGGCCGATCGGATCGGCGTGATAGCCGAGCTGTGCCCAGCTCATCGCCTCCCACAATTCGTCCATCGTGCCGGTGCCGCCGGGGAGGTTGACGAAGCCGTCGGCGAGTTCGGTGAAGCGCGCCTTGCGCTCGTGCATCGTCTCGCAGACTTCGAGGGCGGTGAGCCCGCGATGCGCGACCTCGGCATTGACGAGCAGGGTGGGGATCACGCCGATCACTTCGCCGCCGGCCTCCAGCGCCGCATCGGCGACCGCGCCCATCAGCCCCAGCCGGCCGCCGCCATAGACGACGCCGATGCCGCGTTCGGCAAGCGTGCGGCCCAGCGCGCGGGCGGCTTCGATATAGACCGGATCGGCCGGACTGGCCGAGCCGCAATAGACGGCGATACGCTTCATTTCATGCTCCTGATCGCGGGGCTGATAGCGTGATTCGCGGGGAAGGGAGAGAGGGTTTTGCCATCTTAAGCCCCTCCTCCTGGGAGGAGGGGTTGGGGTGGAGGGATTCCAGACCGCCCATCGGTCTCGGTGAGACACAGCCCCACCCCAACCCCTCCCCTGAAGGGGAGGGGCTTAGCATGGCTTTACCCGTTCATCTCGCCCAGCATCAGCTCAGCCGTCGCCTTCGCGCTGCCGACCACGCCGGGGATGCCCGCGCCCGGATGCGTGCCCGCACCCACGAAATACATATTCGAGATCGCGGCGTCGCGATTGTGCACGCGGAACCAGGCGCTCTGCGTCAGGATCGGCTCGAGGCTGAAGCCCGATCCGTGATGCGCCTGCAGATCGTCGCGGAAGTCGGTCGGCGCATAATGGAACTTGGTGACGATCCGCTCGGCCAGGTCCGGGATCAGCCGGCGCTGCACTTCGGCGAGGATGCGCGCCTCGAGGATCGGCCCCACTTCGCTCCAGTCCGCCGGGAACTTGCCGAGATGCGGGACGGGTGCGAGCACGTAGAAGGTCGAATGGCCTTCCGGCGCCATGCTCGGGTCCGAGGCGCTCGGGTGGTGCAGGTACAGCGAGAAATCCTCGCTGATCACGCCGTGCGTATAGATGTCGTCGAGCAGCCCCTTATAGCGCGGGCCGAACAGGATCATGTGGTGCGGAATGTCCGGGAAGGTGCCGCGCAGCCCGAAATGCACCACGAACAGCGACGGCGAATAGCGCTTGTTCACCAGCTTGCCCGCCGTGCGCCGCGCGCTGCGCGAATTGCGCAGCAGGTCGCGATAGCTGTGGACGATGTCGGCATTGCTCGCCACCGCATCGACTTCCACCTCGAAGCCGCTCTTGGTGCGCACGCCGACCACGCGGTCGCCCAGCGTCAGGATCTCGTCGACCGGATCGCCGATCCGCACCGCACCGCCCAGCCGCTCGAAATGGCGGACCATGCCCGCCACCAGCCGGTTGGTGCCGCCCTCGGCCCACCACACGCCGCCGTCGCGCTCCAGCTTGTGGATCAGCGCATAGATGCTGCTGGTCGCCATCGGGTTGCCGCCGACGAGCAGCGTGTGGAACGACAGCGCCTCGCGCAGCTTCTCGTTCTTCACGAAGCTGGAGACGATCGAATAGACCGAGCGCCACGCCTGGTGCTGCATCAGCGCGGGCGCTGCCTTGAGCATCGACTTGAAGTCGAGGAACGCCTTGGCACCCAGCTTCACATAGCCTTCCTCGTAGACGCTCGCCGAATAATCGAGGAACTTGCGATAGCCGGCGAGGTCGTTCGGATCGAGCTTGGCGATCTCGCCCGCCAGCACGCCATCGTCGTTGGTATAGTCGAAGGTGGTCCCGTCCGGCCAGGACAGGCGGTAGAAGGGCGTGACCGGCTTGAGCGTCACGTCTTCGGAAATGTCGTGCCCGGACAGGCGCCAAAGATCCTTCAGCGCATCCGGATCGGTGATCACCGTCGGGCCGCCATCGAAGGTGAATCCGTCGCGCTCCCAATAATAAGCGCGGCCGCCGGGCTTGTCCCGCGCCTCGATCAGCGTGGTGTCGACGCCGGCCGACTGCAGCCGGATCGCGAGCGCCAGGCCGCCGAAGCCGGCGCCGATGACAACAGCGCGGCGCATCAACGGCCCCAGATCGCGGAGAGGGCGCGGCCGATCGGGACCGGCGGCTTGCCCGAGAGCACCCGCACCCGGTCCGTCCAGGTCGATTGGGCGGCGTAGAAGCGCTGAATCAGCCCTGCATCCAGACGGTAGAATCGTTCCAGCACGCGATAGCGCTCCTCGGGTTCGGCCGCCTTGAACAGCATCGCGGCAAGCATGCGATAGAAGCCGCGCTTGCGCCATAGCGCGCGGGAATAGCCATACAGCATTTGGTGCAGCGCCTCGCCCGAATAGTCCTTCGCGTCGGCGATCAGCGCGGCGGTGCGGACCGCGTCGGGGAAGGAATAGCCGGTCATCGGGTGGAACAGCCCGGCCTTCATCCCCGCCTTGGCGATGCCGCGGCCGCCGGCGGCCCAATAGGCCGCATGGTCGCCGCCCATCGCCACCGGCAGGCTGCCGACTTCCTCGCGCAGCACCCGATCGACCTGCCAGCCTGCCGCATCGGCATAGGCTTCGATCCGGTCGCCGGTGGCGAGCAGGTCGATCGACGGCGTGTCGCTGTAATAGGTATCCTCGACGAACATCCGCGTCGGGCTGAACGGCAGGCAGTAGACGAAGCGATAGCCGTCGATCTGCGGCACCGTCGCGTCCATGATCACCGGCCGCTTGACGTCGTGCAGGTCGGTGAGCGCGAGTTCGGCACCGTGGAATTTCTGCCAGCCGAGTTGGAGCGCGCTGGTATCGCCGACGCCGCGGCAATCGATCACGCCCTCGGCCTCGACCAGATCGCCATCGGCAAGCGCGACGGCGGTGGGGGTGATGTCCGCCGCCTCGCGTTCGAGCAGCAGGCCCTTTTCGCCCAGTTCCGCGCGCACCACCTGGTCGAGCCGGT
>Ga0307412_10000263_pt1 | contig 33733 bp, 29 predicted proteins | sample DK1Cmetagenome_3_FD_203823 | JGI IMG/M metagenome (GOLD analysis project Ga0307412, IMG submission 203823) | Maize rhizosphere microbial communities from greenhouse at UC Davis, California, United States - DK15-C-1 | ecosystem: Host-associated > Plants > Roots > Rhizosphere > Soil | place: USA...
AAAGGCGTGGCGGTAACTGAACACGGGGCGCTCTACCTCAGGCGGCCGGCCGGATCGCGGCCAGCTCGTCAGTGAAAATGCCGTCGATGCCCCAGTCCAGCAGCAAGCGGGCGCGTTCGGGGTCGTTGACGGTCCAGGCCGCGATCCGGTAGCCGGCGGCATGCACGGCGTCGATCAGTTCGCGGGTTGCGTCTTTCTGGTTGATGTTCAGCGCGACGCAGTCATATTTGGCCAGGCGTTCGCGCCAATCGGCGGGCACTTTTTCCACCAGCAGGGCACGCGGCAGTTCGGGCGCCACTTCCTGCGCGGCCTGCAGCGCTTCTTCGGCGAACGAGGACAGCAGCGGGGGCGTGCTTGCGCCTTGCCAAAGCTGCTTGCAGGCCAGCGCCACGGCCGCGCCGGTCTCGGCTTCGCGGCCCGGGCAGGGCTTGATTTCGACGTTGCTGGCGATGTGGTTGGCGACGGTGTAACGCGCCACGGCGGCAAAGGTCGGCAGCGGCTCGCCGGCGTAGGCGGCCGAGTGCCAACTGCCAAAGTCCAGTTGCGCCAGTTCCGCGTAGGACTTGGCGGCGGCCGGGCCATGACCATTGGAGGTGCGGTCGACGTCGTCATCGTGCATCAGCACGAGCACATTGTCGCTGCTCAGCTTCACGTCGTATTCGAACATCGTGAAACCATGCTCGGCGCCCACGCGCATGGCGGCCAGCGTATTCTCCGGCGCCAAACGGCCGCCACCGCGGTGCGCGATGTAACGGGAATAGGGCCAGGACGGGAGTTTTGCAGTCATTGTTGGTGTTGCGTGTGCTTCTTATGGACAGGGTTGCAAGGATACTCCTTCTTGCCCCCATGACGCCCGGCCCCGGCCTCCCGAAGAACGGTCCTGCCCCCCGAAGAAAAGCCGCCGCCGGGCCGCCCCAAGGCGGCGCAGCCCCCTCGGGGGGCAGCAAGCTCGCGCAGCGAGCGCAGCGTGGGGGTCCTGGCTCAGCCGCGCCGCCGCCGGGCCGCCCCAAGGCGGCGCAGCCCCCTCGGGGGGCAGCAAGCTCGCGCAGCGAGCGCAGCGTGGGGGTCCTCACTTCAGTGCGGCTTTGTCTTGCGACACATCCATGATCATGCGGGTTGCCAGGTACAGGCGCGGCACGATGCTGTTGATCTGGATGTACTCGGCATCGTTGGAGTGGGCGCCGAATCCGCTCAGGCCCATGCCTTCGACGACCGGGCCGCGGGCTTTCAGGGCGGCGAACGCGGCGTCCGTGCCCCCGCCGCTGGCGCGGTCGACGACTTTCATCGGCAGGTCCAGCTCTTTATAGATCTGCACGCCGTGCTGGGCCAGGGCGCGGGACGCGGCGGTGGCCTCCAGGGGCGGCCGGCGCACTTCGAACTTCACCGAGACCTTGGATTCGGGTAGCAGTTTCTTCTGGACGCGCTCTTCCAGGGTGCGCGCCAGGGCGTCGAAGTCCGACACGCGCAGCGCGCGGGCGTCGGCCTGGGCGGTTGCCTGGCCGGGTATGACGTTGCGGTTCGTGCCCGCCTGGGCGACGGTCCAATTCAGTTTCAGGCCTTCCTCGGGCTTGGAGAGCTTATCCAGTTGCAGCAGCTGGTGCGCCAGTTCATATAGTGCGTTGACACCGCCTTCGGGGCGGGCGCCGGCGTGCGAGGTCTTGCCTTGCACGGTCAGGTAGGCTGCGCCGATGCCGCTGGTGGCAAGGGTCAGGCGGGCCTCGGCGCCGCCGCCTTCGAACGAAAAGACGGCGTCCTGATCGGCGCCCAGCCTCGTAATGGTGCTGCGGGCGCCCGGCGAACTGATCTCTTCGTCGCCGTTGATCAGCACGGTGATGGTGCCGAAGTCGCGAAAGCCCAGTTTCTGAAGCAGGGTCAGGGTGTGGATGATGGTCGCGACGCCGTGTTTGTCGTCGGCGATGCCCAGGCCGTAGGCTTTGTCACCGTCCACCCGGAACGGCTGGTCTTTCAGCATGCCATTGCGATACACCGTGTCCATATGCGCGATCAGCATGATCTTCTTGGTGCCGGTTCCCTTGAATTCGGCATGGACCATCGGGCCGACCTTTTCCGGCGTGTCGTCCAGCCGGAAGACATCGGTGGCCGGCAGGATCTCGACCGTGCCGCCCAGCGCCTTCAGGCGGTCGCGGATCAGGTCGGCGATGCGTTCCACGCCTTCGACGTCCTTGCTGCCGGACTCGATGTTGACCAAATCCCGCATGGTGTCGAGCATTGCCTGTTGCTGGCCCTTCGCGGCTTCGTGCACGGCGGCCACGGGCGCGGCCAGCGCCGCGTGCGCGCCGCCCAGGAAGGTCAGGGCGATACAAGCGCGCAGAACATGCAGGCGGGGAGAGGTAAGCGGCATCGAGGGAACCCTTTATGTGGCGGGGAAAGGGGCGCCGGCCGGAACGGCCTGGCGTCAGGGACGCAAGGCCAAATGGCGCGCGGCTCCTGAAAGTCACGATACGAGCGCGCGGGAAGCGCGAAAATGGTGATTTCCCGGGTTGACGGCGCACGCCTTCCATGTAGTGGGGACAGGTCGAAAGGCCCGCCGGGAACTTGAAGAGAATCCGAAGCTCCCATACGGGCGGGTAATGCTAAAATCCGCCGGCTGATCCGGTAATGACCGGTATGGGAATGGGCGAATCGAGTTCGCCCTTTTTTATGCGTTTTCTTGCGGCTCTGGGTGGATACCCCCGGAGCGCGGCAACAGGGATTCCATGTTCGAATTTATTCGCAGCCATCGGCGCTGGATGCAGTTCATCCTGCTGATTCTGATTGTGCCGTCCTTCTTCCTGGTCGGAATTCAAGGCTATGACAGCTTCATGCGCCAAGAGCCTGAGCTGGCGACAGTCGACGGCCAACCTATTTCGCGTGCCGAATTTGACCAGGCGCACCGCAACCAGCTGGAGCAGTTCCGTCAGCGCATGGGCGCGCAGTTCGACCCGGCCGTGATCGACACGCCGGCGATGCGTGAAAGCCTGCTGAATCAGCTGATCAATCAGCGCCTGCTGGCCAACGTCGCCGTCGACAACCGTTTCACGGTGTCCGACGAAACGCTGCGCAACACCATTGCCGCCATTCCGGAAGTGCAGGACAACGGCCGCTTCTCGCCCGAGCGCTATCGCCAGGTACTGGCAGCGCAGGGCATGTCGCCGACCTCGTTCGAAGCCGGCCTGCGCCGCGACCTGGCGGTCGCACGCGTGCTGGAACCCGTCGGGCAATCGTCGCGCGCGCCTACCGAAGTCGTGGCATCGCTGGAAACCGCATTGACCCAGCAGCGCACGGTGCAAACGCGCCGCTTCGCCGCTGCCGATTTCCGCTCGCAAGTCACCGTCACGCCGGCCGACATCCAGGCTTGGTACGACGCCAACAAGCAGCAGTTGCAGGTCCCCGAGCAGGTCCAGGTGCAGTACCTGGTGCTGGACGAGGCCGCCGCCACGCAAGGCATTCAGGTCAAGGACGAAGACCTGACGGCCTATTACGAGCAGAACAAGAACCGCTTCGGCCAGCCCGAACGCCGCCGCGCCAGCCACATCATGATCGAACTGGCCCCGGGCGCATCGGAAGACGCCCGCAAGGCTGCTCGCATCAAGGCTGACGACCTGGCCCGCCAGGCCGCTGCCGATCCGGCGCAGTTCGCCGAATTGGCCCGCAAGAATTCGCAAGACGCCGGGTCGGCTGCCAATGGCGGCGACCTGGGCTGGCTGGCACCGGGCATGTTGACCGGTCCGCTCGAAAAGGCGATTTTCGGCCAGGCCAAGGACCAGGTGTCCGGCGTGGTGGAAAGCCCGTCCGGCCTGCACATCGTGAAGGTTACCGAGATCCAGCCCGCGGCCATCAAGCCGCTGGCCGAAGTCAAGGACCAGATCACCGGCGAAGTCCGCAAGCAGCTTGCCGCCGTGCGCTTCTCGGAAATGGCCAGCCAGCTGAACAAGCAGGTCTATGACCAGCGCGACAGCCTGCAACCCGCTGCCGATGCCGTCGGCCTGAAGCTGCGCACCGCCTCGGGCGTGACTCGCGAAGGCCTGCTGCCCGCCGATAAGGCCGGTCCGGGCTCGGCCGCCGACAGTCCCGATGCCGCGCTGTTGGATAATCCGCGCGTGCGCCAGGTGCTGTTTTCGCCCGACGTGCTGCGCGAAAAGCAGAACTCCGGTGTGATCGAACTGTCGCCTGCCACCATGATGGCCGTGCGCGTTGCCGCCGTGGAACCGGCGCACGTGCCGGCGCTGGACAAGGTCAGCGAGACCATCCGCGCCAAGCTGCTGGATGAACGTTCGGCCGAAGCCGCCAAGAAGGCCGGTGAAGCCGCGCTGGCGGCCGACAAGGCAAACCCGTCGGCGGCGCCGGAAGGCTTCTCGGCGGCCGTGACCGTGTCGCGCCAGAACCCCAAGGACTTGCCGCAAGCGGTGGTGGACGCCGCGATGCGCCTGCCGGCCACCCAATTGCCCGGCTATGCCGGCGTGCAGTCGGGCGCCGACTACACGTTGGTGCGCCTGGAAAAGGTCGAAGCCGGCACGGTGGATGCCGCCGCCAAAGACCGCCTGACGCAGCAGTTGTCGGGCGGCCTGGGCCAGGCTGAAATCGAAGCGCTGCTGAAAATGCTGCGTGAACAGTACAAGGTGCAAGTGCTGCCCAGCGCCGCCGAAGTCATCCGCGGCGAGCAGCCGCAGGCGGCAGGCTGATCAGCAAGAAAGGGCCTTAACGCCAAAAGGCCCTAGTTCAACAGTGGCTGCAACGTCGGCCACACGTTGTCCAGCAATTGCGGCTGGGCATCCTCATTCGGATGGATGCCGTCGGCCTGGAACATCGCCCGGTTCGTTGCGATACCTTCCATCAGGAAGGGCACGAGCCGGGCGTTTTCGTCTTTGGCGACCGTCGGGAACAGTTGGGCGAAACGCTGCGTGTAATCGCGGCCATAGTTGGGCGGGATCTGCATGCCGACGATCAGCACCTGCGCATCCGCCTTGCGCGAAGCCTGGGCCATGGCGCGCAGGTTCTGTTCGGTCATGGACAGCGACAGGCCACGCAGGGCGTCGTTCGATCCCAGCTCCAGCACTACCACCGCCGGCGCATGTTGGCGCAACAGCGCAGGCAGGCGAGCCACGCCGCCGCTGGTCGTATCGCCGCTGATGCTGGCGTTGATCACCTGGTACTTGGGGTATTGTTCCGAAACCCGGGCGGACAGCAAGGGCACCCAGCCCGTGCCGCGCTTGATGCCGTATTCGGCGGACAGGCTGTCGCCCACCACCAATACGGTGCGCGGCGCGGAACCCTGGGCCGCCGCAGCGGTCTGAGCGTGGGCGGGGGACGCCATGACGGCGGCTGCCAGGGCGGTTTTCGCCAGGGCGGATGTAAGACGCAGACGGGAAAATAGGCGCATGGATAGCAAGAATTCGATCGAAGTGAAAGGGCTGGGCAAGCGGGTGGCCGATGCCGGCGGGACGCTGTCCATCCTGGATGGTATCGATTTTACGGTGGCGGCCGGAAGTGCCGTGGCCATCACCGGAAGTTCCGGATCGGGCAAGTCGACCCTGTTGGGACTGCTGGCCGGGCTGGATGTTCCCAGCATGGGCAGCGTACACCTGGCCGGGCAGGACCTGTTCGCGCTTGACGAGGACGGCCGTGCGCGGTTGCGCGCCAATCATGTGGGGTTCGTGTTCCAGTCGTTCCAGCTGCTGCCGAACCTGACCGCGCTGGAAAACGTGATGTTGCCGCTGGAACTGGCCGGGCAATCCGCCCGCGAACCCGCGCAAGCCATGCTGGAGCGCGTGGGCCTGGGCGCCCGGTTGCACCATTACCCTCGGACGTTGTCAGGCGGCGAACAGCAGCGCGTGTCGCTGGCGCGCGCCTTCGTGGTGCAGCCCGATCTGCTGTTTGCCGACGAGCCCACCGGCAGCCTGGATGCCGCGACGGGCGTTACGGTCATCGACCTGATGTTCGATCTGCACCGCGAACACGGCACCACGCTGGTGCTGGTGACGCACGACCCGCAGCTGGCCGCGCGTTGCGGGCGCCAACTGGTGCTGGCCGCCGGCCGGATGGTCCAGGGCGCCTGAGACGCCCCGGCCAGATCGGCTTACCTGCCGGTCATTTCGCTTTGGCGACCGCCTGGTTCCATGCTGCGACCACGGATTCATACTCGGTGGCGGCGGCTTCCTGGCTGACCGGGAAGATCTTGACCGTGGACAGATCGGGCAGGGTGGTCAGGCTGGCCACGGCCACGTCGGTGCGGGTCGGGCGGCGGAAGTTCTTGACCAACTGCGCTTCTTGCGACGCCTTGCTCAGCAGGCCGTCGTACAGCGCCTTGGCGGCATCCAGGTTTTTCGCGCCCTTGATGATGAACATCCCTTCCGGTGCCAGATAGCTGCCTTCGCTGGGGTAGACGAGCTTGATCTCCTTCTGCCCGCCCGCCACGTACTCCTGCGCGGCGTATTCCAGCGTCATGCCCACGGCGTATTCGCCGGCCGCCACGCCCTTGTAGGTGGTGCCGGACGAGGCGGTCACGACCGCGTTGGCGGCGATCTTGTCCAGGCCAGCCTGGCCAAACTGCTTGTACAGGCCATAGACCAGCATGTAGGCCGTGCCGCTCTTGGCGGGGTCGGTAATGGCGAACTTGTTCTTCCACTGCGGCTGCATCAGGTCTGACCAGGTGGCCGGCGCCGGAAGTCCCTTCAATTGGCGCTCGTTGACCATCATCACCATGACGTGCACGTTCGTGCCGACCCACAGGTCGTCCGGCCCGCGGAACTCGGCCGGGATCTTGTCCAGGTCGGCCGGGCGGTACGGCTGAAGGTGCTGGCGATAGGCGCCCAAGGTGCCGAAACCACCGCTCCAGAACAGGTCGCCGCGCGGATTCTGCGACTCGGCCTCGATGCGCTTCATCATCGTGCCGGTGCCGCCGGTGACGGGCTGCACGTTCAGCTTGGGGCTTGTCTTCTTCACCGCTTCCAGCGCGGTTTCGATGGTTTCCGTATTGTTGGACGAATACAGCACGACGTTCTGGGCGTGCGCGGCGCCCGACGCCAGGGCGGCGGTCAGGACACTGGTGCGTATCAGGTGCTTGAGTTGCATGGCTAGCCTTTGGATCGAGGGGGGTTATTTGCCGGAGAACAGCTTGATGCGGAATGCCTTGACCGACACGATGATGGGCAGCACGATCACCGTGACCAGCGCGGCGCCGTAGGCCGAGGCCATGCCCAGCCGGCCGCCGTCGACCTGGCGGAAGATGGCGATCGGCATGGTTTCCAGGCCGCCGCTGTAGGCGACGATCGACGCGGAGAGTTCCGAGATGGTGGTGAGCCACATCAGGATGGCGGCCGAAATGATCGACGCCTTCATGGCGGGCAGGATCACTTTGAAGAACGTCATCAGCGGGGATACGCCCAGGCTGATGGAGGCCTCTTCGATCGAGTCCGGGATGTTGAACAGCACCGACGAGGCGTTGCGCACCGCGAACGGCAGGCGGCGCACGGTATAGCACAGCACCATGATGCCGGATGTGCCTGCCAGCACCAGCCAGCCGGTGTTGAACGTCTGCACCAGCGCAATGCCCAGCACCGTGCCCGAGATCGTCAGCGGCAGCACCACGATGTAGTCCAGTACTTGCGTGAAGGCGCTGCGCTTCTTGATCGTCAGGTAGCTGACCAGCACGGCGAACGCCACGCCCAGCACCGTCGCCAGCGATGCAAACTTCAACGAATTCAGGATGGGTTCCGGTGCGCCATGCACGGCCCGCTGCATGCTGGCCAGGGACCACTGGCCCCATTGCATGACGGGGCCGCTGGTCTTGGTGAAGGCCGCCACGAACACGATGATGAGCGGCAACATGGACAACAAAATCACGAAGCCGACGCCGCCGGTGTACAGCGCGGCCGTCCACGAGCGCACCCGCACGGCCGCTGGCGCGCGGCCCTGCGTCATGGTGTAGACCTTGCGTTCGACCACGCGTTTCTGGAAGAAGAGCACGATGGCGACGATCGCGATCGACACGACGGACATGGCGCTCTGCAGGGTGGGGCTGCCCCCCATTTCGCTGACGAAGGTGTTGTAGGTCATGACCGACAGCAGCGGCACGCGGCTGCCCAGCAGCATCGCCAGCGCGAAGTTGCCCACGACCAGCGTGAAAACCACCAGCGCGTTGACCAGCACCGCCGGCAGCAGCACGGGCACCAGCACCCGAAGCTTGGTCAGGAAAGGCGGCGTGCCCAGGCTCAGGCCGGCTTCTTCCAGCTGCCCGTCAAAGCCGCGCAGCGCGGCCAGCACACCCAGGTAGATGTACGTGTAATAGACGAGCGTCATGGAAAACACCATGCCCGTCCAGCCGTAGAAAGAGGGCAGCGAGATGCCCGCGTCGCCCAGCAGATTGGTCAGCAGCCCGTTATTGCCCAGGACCAACAGCCACGACTGGCCCACGATGATCTCGGGGATCACGATGGTCAGCACCGGCAAGATCGCCACCAGGTTCTTCAGCGGAAAGTCATAGCGCGCCACCATGTAGGCGAACGGCACGCCCACCAGCACCGTGCAGGTCGTCACGGCCAGGCCCAGGATCAGCGTGTTGCCGAAGGCCTCCAGGTATTGCGAGTCTGCCAGCAGGGCCTTGAATCCCTCAAGCGAAAAGCCGCCGTTCTGCCCGGTGACGCTGTTGCCGAACAGTACGCCCAGCGGATACAGCACGAAGAACAGCAGCAGGACCAGGCTGATTGCGGTCAGGATGCCCCAGGGCCACCATTTGATTTTCATGGCGCGGGCGTCCTCAGGCGTTGACGACGCGGCTGTCGGCCGGGATCAGCACCTGCACGGCTTCGCCGGGCTGGAACTGCGCGACCATGTTGCCGGCATGCAACTCGACGCGGATCTCGGAGCCGTTGTCCAAGGCGATGCGATAGGCGGTCTTGAAGCCCAGATACTGGCGGCGCAGCACTTTCCCCGGCAGCGTGTTCGGCACGTAAGGGGCCGGCGCCATCAGCGCCAGTTCTTCGGGCCGCGCGATCAGCACACCGCTGGCATCCAGCTGCGCACTGCCGCGCACGCCATCGAATCCCAGTCCGCAAAGCTCATAGCGGACATGGCCGTCGGGCGCGCCTGCAAGGCCCGTGCGCGCAGGCACCGGAATCACGTTGGCCGAACCGATGAAGTCGGCCACGTAAGCGTTGACGGGCGTGCCGTACAGTTCTTCGGGCGTGCCCAACTGCGCAATGTTGCCGTGGTCCATGATGGCGATGCGGTCGGACATGGCCAGTGCCTCTTCCTGGTCGTGCGTGACGAAGACGGTCGTGATGCCGGCTTCACGCACCAGGTCCAGGATGACGTCGCGCATTTGCAGACGCATCTTCGCGTCCAGGTTGGAGAGCGGTTCGTCCATCAGCAGCACGCGCGGCCGGATCACCAGCGCGCGGGCCAGCGCCACGCGCTGGCGTTGTCCGCCGCTCATCTGCGCGGGGTAGCGGTCGGCCAGCGCCAGCAATCCCACTTTATCCAACGCCTCGTTCGCGCGACGAGTGGTTTCGGCGCGTGCCACGCCGCGGGCGCGCAGGCCGTAAGCCACGTTGTCGAAGGCGGTCTTGTCGGGGAACAGGGCGTAGTCCTGGAACACCATGCCGATGTCGCGGCGGTGGGCCGACACGTGGGTCACGTCGTCCTGGTCGAACAGCAGGCGTCCACCGTCGGGGGCATAGAAGCCTGCGATGCACCGCAGCAGCGTGGTCTTGCCGCAGCCGCTGGGCCCGAGCAGCGTGTAGAACGCGCCGTCGGGAATGTGCAGCGACAGATTGCGCAGCACTTGCTGCCCGCCGAAAGTCTTGACGATGCCGTCTACCGTGATCGATGCCATGTGTGGTTCCTGCTTGGGTTCCCGGCATCATAGGAATGCGTCCGCTCGGCGACCAGCAGTGTTTTTTAAGGCATGGCGTTAGATTTTCTAAGAGGTCGGCGCCGCCGCTATCCCCTAGAATGCCGCTGAACAGCGTGGACGCCGGCGATAGCCGCGCCGCCGATAAGTCAATAACAAGGGTAAACGTGGGAAAGAGCAGCACAGTCTTGCGCCAGGCCGGCGGCCGGGCCGGCGTCCGCTGACATGGCGGGGCAGAGCCTGCCGCCGTTGAAAGCCCTGCGCGTCTTCGAAGCCGCGGCGCGGCTGCGCAGTTTCACGGCGGCCGCCGACGAGCTCAGCATTACGCATAGCGCCGTCAGCCAGCAGATCCGCATTCTTGAAGACTATGTGGGCCAGCCGCTGTTCGCCCGCGAAGCGCGCGGCGTGGCGTTGTTGCCGTGCGCCCAGGCGTATTTTCCGGAAGTGCAGGCAAGCCTTGAGCGCATCGCCGCGGCGACCGCCAAGCTGAAGTCGCCGGCCTACGGCGGTGTGCTGCGCGTCTGCGCCACGCCGTCGCTGACCATGAAATGGTTGATCCCGCGGCTATCGGCCTTCCAGGCCCGCCATCCGGGGATCGACGTGCAACTGAGCACGCAGGCGCGCCCGTTCCTGGACCGAGGCGGCGATTCCGGCGCCGACGTGTTGATACGGCACGGCTTCATGGCGCAGTCCGACCTGGCCTGCGTGCACTGCCTGGATGATTTTCATCTGCCCGTGGCGTCGCCGCGCTTCATCGAGCGCAACCGGCTGGCCGCGCCGGCGGACTGCCTGGGCCATCCCCTCTTGAAGATATCGGGCGGCATGGACCACTGGCCGCGCTGGTTCGCGCTGGCCAAGGTGGACGTGCCGGCGCAGTTGCCCGGTCCCGTGTTCGATCACCAGTTCCTGTGCATGCAGGCGGCCATGAACGACCTGGGTATTGCCCTGGCGCCATGGAGCCTGTTGGAAGACGACATCCGCGCCGATCGCTTGCGGCCGTTGTTCGCGCAACCGCAGCTGCCCAATGCCGGCATTCATGCCCTGTACCGGCAGGACGGTCCCGCAGCGGTCCCGGCGCAACTTTTCATCGCCTGGCTGTGCGCGCAGCAGCACGGCTTGCCTCATCCCGCATAAATAGGACTTCGATGCCCCCATTCTTGACGACCCCCGGCCTGCAATGGCGCGGCATTGCGCCTCCGCTGGCGCTTTCCGATTACCGCGTCATCGCGTTCGACATGGATTCCACGCTTATATCGATCGAGACGCTGGATGAAATGGCCGACTTGATGGGCAAGAAGGCCGAAGTCGCGGCGCTGACCGAGGCGGCCATGCGCGGCGACATCGCGGATTACAAACAAAGCCTGCGCGAGCGCGTGGCCTTGCTGGCCGGCATGCCCGAAACCCTGCTGGACACGGTCTACGAACAACGCGTCAAGATCAATCCGGGCGCCGAAACACTGATCAAGGCGTGCAAGGCCGCGGGGTTGACGTGTTTGCTGGTAACCGGCGGATTCACTTGCTTTACGGACCGGCTGCGGGTGCGCCTGGGGTTGGACGATGTGCGCGCCAATGTGCTGGAAGTGGTCGATGGCCAATTGACGGGGCGGCTGCTGCCACAGGAGTGGGGCGATCTCTGCGATGGCGAAGAAAAGCGCCGCAAGCTGGTGGACGTTTGTGCGGCGTTAGGCGTCGGCCCCGAGCACGCGATTGCGGTGGGCGATGGCGCGAACGATCTGCCGATGATGCGTGCCGCCGGTTTGTCGGTGGGCTACCACGCCAAGCCGGCGGTTCGCCGCGAGGTGAACGTGTCGATCGACCACGGCGGGCTGGACAGGTTGCTGGAATTGTTTGCGTAGTGGTGGCGCGACGGGACCTGCCGGTTCAAAAATAAACCGCATTGATTCCATAAAAAAATGCGAGTAGTCTCATTGACAACCGCGATATAAAAGAATTCGGCGTTCATCAAGACCCGCGTGTCGTCGATTTTCTTCGGCGACCAGCCGGTGGATTTAAGGTTCTGCAGGACGACGCCGTTATCAGATCGGAAGGCAAGCTCGCCTTCTGGATCTGCCAACGCCTTGGGAGGCGTCATGACCGTTCGCAATTCACTGCTTGCGTTGTCTCTTGTGTCGTTGCTGGCGCCTTCGATGGCCAGCGCCCATGATGGCACGATTCGATTTTCGGGCGCCATCGTGGAGTCGGCGGGTTGCCAGGTCCAGATGGAAGGGCGCTCCGCTGCGGCACCCGTTCCGAAGGTCACTTGCGAGGGATCGGACGGCCGCAAGGCGATTCCTGCCGCAAACATCGTCAAGGTCAGTTCGAAGGCGCTGCCGCCGGTGGCGGACCGCAACGGCGGTCCGGCCCGGCAATACCGCCTCGTGACCCTCGATTACCTATAGGCCGATCAGAGCAGGCCGCGGATTTCCACGGCCGGGTCCACATCGGCCTCGTAGTCCACGCCATCGATTTCGAAGCCAAACAGGCGCAGGAAGTCCTGCTTGTAGCCGGCGAAATCGGTCAGTTCATAGATATTGTCGCTGGTGACCTGGCCCCACAAGGCCTGCACCTGCGCCTGCACGTGCGGATCCAGTTCCTTGTAGTCGGTGCGCAAGCGGCCATCGGCGTCAAGGATCGGCGTGGCGCTGCACAGACTGTCTTGGTACAGGCCATGGACCTGTTCGATGCAGCCTTCGTGCGTGCCCGCTTCCTTCATGATCTTGAACAGCAGCGACAGGTACAGCGGCATCATCGGAATCGCCGAACTCGCTTGCGTGACGACGGCCTTCAGCACCGAAACCCGGGCGTCGCCGCCTCGCGCCGCCAGCTTGGCGCGGATGTCCAGCACCTTTTCGTCCAGGTCCTTTTTGGCCGCGCCGATCGAGCCGTTCCAATAGATGTCGTGCGTGATCTTTTCGCCCAGATAGGTGAAGGCGGTGGTGGTGGCGCCTTCGGCGAGCACGCCGGCTTCCAGCAGCGCGTCGATCCACATTTGCCAGTCTTCACCGCCCATGACGGCGATCGTGGCGTCGATCTCGGCTTGCGTGGCCGGTTCAAGCACCGATTCCTTGACGACTTCGCGATCGGTGTCCAGGCCGCGCAGGTTCACGGCCTTGCCGATCGGTTTCAGTGTCGAATTGAACACTTGGCCCGTCCGGGGATGCGTGCGGCGCGGGGCGGCCAGGCTGTAGATCACCTGGTCGACCTGGCCCAGGTCCGCCTTGATGGCGGCAATGGTTTTTTGCTTGATTTCGTCCGAGAACGCGTCGCCGTTGATGCTCTTGGCGTACAGGCCCGCCGCCTCCGCGGCGTTATGGAAGGCCGCCGAGTTGTACCAGCCGGGCGTGCCCAGTTTCGCGGCGTCGGCGGGGCGTTCGTAGAACACGCCCAGCGTCTGCGCGCCACAGCCGAACGCCGCGCTGATACGGGCTGCCAGGCCATAGCCCGTCGAGGCGCCCAGCACCAGCACGCGTTTGGGGCCGCCAGCGATCGGGCCTTGCGCCTTGACGTAGTCGATCTGGTTCTTCACGTTGGCCTCGCAGCCGACGGGGTGGGTGGTGACGCAGATGAAACCGCGCACGCGGGGCTTGATGATCATGAAGACCTCACTCGGGAAGTGCGAAATGCGGGGGGATGCCGGATGCGGCCGCGGGCGGTCTCGCGAAAGCACAAAAAGCGACCAGCATTGTACGGGAGTGTGGGCCGGCCCGTTGCCGGGCCAGCTTTCCCCGTGACGTTGCGGTCAGCGCGCGCAGGCCTTCGGCGTGGCGGCGCCGCGGCGCCATTCGACCAGGCCGATACCGATGCCGCTGGCGCAGATGATCGCGATGCCCAGCCAGGTCAGGGGATCCGGGAAATGGCCCCAGACCAGCCAGCCCACGGACGTGGCGCTGATGATTTGCAGATAGATGAACGGCGCCAGGGTCGAGGCGGGCGCGCGCCGGTAGGCAGCGATCTGGAACAGGTGGCCCACGCCGCCGGTGACACCGGTCGAGATCAGCAGGAACCAATCGAACGCGGACAGCGATTGCAGCACGGGCAGCGCCGCCGGCAGGACGAAGGGCAGGGACAGCGTCAGGCAGGCCGTGCCCACCGCGCCGCTCCAGATCAGCGACGTGAACGGATCGTCGCCGGCCACCCGCCGCGTGGCGATGAACTGGGCGGCGAAGCAACAGGCCGTCAACAGACCGAAGACGGTGCCCATCGGGTGCAGCCCGCCGCCCGGCCGGATGACGATGATCACGCCGATGAACGCGATGCCCGCCGCGACGAAACGCGACAGACGGGCGGGTTCTTTCAGAATCCAGGGCGCCAGCGACAACACCAGCAGGGGAGCCAGGAAGTTGATGGCCGTGGCTTCGGCCTGCGGGATGTAGCTGAGCGTCGTGAAGAACATCAGCGTGGCCAGGAACATCGAGCCGCCGCGTATCAGCTGTTCACGGGGGCGTTTGCTGCGCAGCACGCCCACGCCGCGGGCGGGCAAAACCAGCGCCAGCACCAGCACCAGATGCACGACATAACGGAACCACGACAGCACCAGCAGCGGCACACCCGCGTTCATCACCCATTTTCCGCTGGCGTCCAGGCAGGACAGCGTCCACATCGATAGCACCAGCAACAGAATGCCGACGAGGGGCCCGCGGGAGGCGGACGAGGCGGCGGGTTGCGGGCGACCGTGATCGGCCGGGGGCATGGACGGGCTCCTAATGGGGGAAACGGGCGGCTGCCATGATACGCTCATCCCGCCGGGGGAACAGGCCAATGATAGAACTACGCAACATCGAAACTTTTTTCTGGGTCGCCACGCTGGGCAGCTTTCGCGCCGCGTCGGAAAAGCTCAATACCACGCAGCCCGCAGTCTCTCAGCGCATTGCGTCGCTGGAAGCCGATCTGGGCGTGCTGCTCTTCGAGCGCGATGCGCGGGGCGTCAAACTGACGGCCAAGGGCCATGAATTACTGTCGCATGCCGAGCGCATGCTGCAGGTGCGGCGCGACATGTTCGAGGCCGCGCGCGAACAGAACGTCATGATGGGCACGGTGCGCATCGGCGTGGCCGAAACCATCGTGCAGACCTGGCTGCCTACTTTGATCGAACTGATCCACACGACCTATCCGGCGCTGGTGCTCGAGATCGAGGTGGATACCACCCATGTGCTGCGCTCGCATCTGATGTCGCGGCAGATCGACCTGGCCTTTCTGATGGGGCCCGTGCTTGAGGCACGGGTCGAGAACCTGCCGCTGTGTACCTATCCGCTGGCCTGGGTGGCCAGCCCCACGCTGGATCTGGGGCCGGAGCCCTTGACGCTGCAACGCATTGGCAAGCTGCCGATCATCACGTACCCGTCGAACAGCTCGCCGTACCGCTTCGTGCGCGACATGCTGACGCGTGCGGGCGTGGCCGCGCCGCGCATGTATGGCAGCGCGTCGATGTCGATGGTGGTGCGCATGACGCAGGACGGCATCGGCACCAGCGTGATCGCGCCGGTTTTCCTGGGCAAGGAACTGGCGCGCGGCGAATTGCGTATCTTGCGCGTCGAAGCCGACCCGTTGCCGGCGCTGAATTTCACGGCCACCTGGGTGCAGGGGCCGGACAGTCATGCGGTCAAAGTGATCGCGCAGATGGCGCAAAAGGTCGCGGCGCAGGCGGAAGGCGGCATTCCCGTCTAGGTGTTTTCCCCAGATGCCGCGCGCCGCCAGGCGCGTTCCTGCCTCGGTGGCGCGCCTGGAATTGGCGCGCCATCGCCCGCAAACCCGCGCCAATAGGCGGTTTGCGTAATTGTTGCCGCGCCGCACGCGCCAGACCCAAGAAATATTTATACCCCCATATCGGAACATACGATTGGACGCTGGGCGTCCCGGGCGATGCAATGGCGGCACACCAATAAGCAACGCCTGGATACACAGTGCGGGGGAAAAGCATGAATACGCATCCGTTCCAGCCTTGGACGCGCGCAGCGGCCGGTTCGCCGCGCCACGTGTCCGACTCCCGTCCCTGAGTCCCGAATTCCTAACCGCGTGCGATCAGGGTAACGGGATCCCGCGCGCGACAGACCATCCCGCCAGCCAGGAGTTTTGTCCATGAAGAAGTCTCTTGTTTTCGCCGCCGTCGCCGCCAGCATGCTTGCCGGCGCCGTCCACGCGCAAGATCTGCCCAAAACCCAGTTGAAGGTCGTGGGAGGCCTGTCCAACCTGACCGCCTACAACGACTACGAAAAGCCGTTCTGGACCAAGACCATCCCCGAGTTGTCCAAAGGGCAGGTCACCGCGGACATCAAGGGCTTCAATGAAATGGGCCTGAAGGGCCCTGAGCTGCTGCGCCTGATGTCGCAGGGCGTGGTCGAGTTTGGCACGGCCACCTTGTCGTACTTCGCCAGCGACAACCCGATCAACGAAGCGATCGACCTGGCCGGCCTGGCGCCGGACGTCAAAACCGCGCGCGCCGTCACCGACGCCTTCGAACCCGTCTACGCCAAGCTGTATGGCGAAGGCAACAACGTCAAGCTGTTGGGCATTTCGACCTATCCCGCCCAAGTGCTGTTCTGCAACGCAGAAATCAAGAGCCTGGCCGACATCAAGGGCAAGAAGGTGCGCACCAGCAGCCGCACCACCGCGGAATTCGTGGAAGCGTTGGGCGGTTCCAGCGTCACGATGGCGTTCGGCGAAGTGGTTCCGGCCCTGCAGAACAAGGTGGTCGACTGCGCGATCACGGGCTCGCTGTCGGGCTATTCGGCCAAGTGGTACGAGGTGTCGACCCATCTGGTCGCATTGCCGATCAACTGGAACCAGCAGATCCACGCGGTCAACCAAAAGGCCTGGGACAAGCTCGACCCTGCCGTGCGCACGTTCCTGCAAACCAACATCAGGACGCTGGTCGACAACATCTGGGAAGCCGCGGCCCGCCAGACGCAAGAAGGCTATGACTGCAACACCGGCGCCGCGGCTTGCCCGTTCCCGGTCAAGGGCAAGATGGTCCTGGTTCAGCCTTCCGACGCTGACCGCGCGTTGCTGAAGAAGGTGGCGCAAGAAGCCGTGCTGCCGAAATGGGCCGCGCGTTGCTCGGCGCAATGCGTCAAGGACTACAACGCCACCATCGGCAAGACGCTGGGCCTGACCGCCAGCAAGTAAGCGCCGTTGCGCGCCGCCGCCATGCGCGGCGGCGCGTTGCAAGGCTAGTCATTACGGGCATTGCCCGCAGAGGTTCCATTCATGACCCAAACCGAACATTTCCGCCTGCTTGGCGGCCTGTTGCGGCGCGCCGAGAGCTTCTCGCGCGCGGCCGTATGGGCCGGCGGCGCCTTGACGGTGGCCAGCGTGCTGCTGATCTCCTTTGACGTCCTGGCGCGCAAGTTCCTGGGCTTTACGACGGGCGGCGCGGACGAGCTGTCCAGCTATGCCTTCGCCATCAGCACGTCGTGGGCGCTGGCCTTCGCCACGCTGCAACGCGCGAACGTTCGCGTCGATGTGTTCTACCAATACCTGCCGGTGCGGCTGTCCGCCGTGCTGGATTGGATCTCCATGGTGGCGATGGCCGTCTTCATGGTGTTCCTGACGTACTACGCCTACGACGTCGTGCAGACGTCTTGGGCACAGAAATCCACGGCCAATACGCCGCTGGCCACGCCGCTCTGGATTCCGCAGGGGCTATGGCTGCTGGGCCTGGCCTGGATGTGCATCACGGTCGCCTTGATGCTGACGCGGGCCTCTGCCGCGCTGGTCACCGGCGACATCGAACTGGTCAAGCAGATCTGTGGCGTGCGTTCGGCGCAGGAAGAAGCTGAAGAAGAAGCCGCCGCGGGCGAGCGCATGGTGAAGGGAGAGGCCGCATGATTTCCACCGCATTGACCCTACTGCTGGTGCTGATCGGCCTGTCCATCCCGGTGGGCGCGGCGCTTGGCGTGCTGGGCCTGATCCTGGACCCGCTGTTCTCGATGCTGCCGCTGTCGCGCGCCATCGGTGAAATCTCGTGGAGCTCCAACAATGAGTTCCTGTTGGTGGCGATTCCGCTGTTCATCATGCTGGGCGAAGTGCTGCTGCGCGCAGGTTTCGCCGAACGCATGTATGGCGCGATGAGCCTGTGGCTGTCGTGGCTGCCGGGCGGCCTGATGCACGCCAACATCGGCGCATCGACCTTGTTTTCGGCCACGTCCGGTTCCAGCGTGGCCACCGCGGCCACCGTGGGTACGGTCGCCATTCCGCAGATCCGCAAGTACGGCTACAACGAGCCGCTGTTCCTGGGCAGCCTGGCCGCCGGGGGCACGTTGGGCATCCTGATCCCGCCCTCGATCAACCTGGTCATCTATGGCGTGTTGACGAATTCGTCGGTGCCCAAGCTGTACCTGGCCGGCATCATCCCCGGCTTTGCGATGGCCGCCTTGTTCATGCTGACGGTCGTGGTCGCCTGCGTGGCCAAGCCGTCCTGGGGCGGCAAGAAGATCCACGCCACCTGGGGCCAGCGGTTGGCCAGTCTGGTGCACCTGGCGCCGCCCATGGGCATTTTCTTCCTGGTGGTGGGGTCCATCTACGCGGGCCTCGCCACGCCGACGGAAGCCGCCGCGCTAGGCGTCCTGGGCGCGTTCATCCTGGCAGCCTGGTTCCGCCGGCTGACGTGGTCGATGCTGCGCGAGGTCATGGAAGGCACGATGCGCTCCACGGCGATGATCATGCTGATCGTCATCGCGGCCAGCTTCCTGAACTTCGTCATGTCCGCCACCGGGCTGACCGACGCGCTGACCAAGTCGATCACCGGCCTGGGCCTGTCGCCGGGCTGGATGCTGCTGATCGTGGTGATTTTCTACCTGGCGCTGGGCTGCTTCATGGAAACGCTGTCCATGATGATCACGACGATCCCGATCGTCGCGCCCATCATGATCGCCCTGGGTTACGACCCGATCTGGCTGGGCATCGTGATCATCATCCTGGTCGAGGCCGCCCTGATCACGCCGCCCGTCGGGCTGAACCTGTTCGTGGTGCAAAGCCTGCGCAAGGCGGGCTCCATGAGCGCGGTCATCGTCGGCAGCCTGCCGTTCGTCGCCGCCATGTTCGTGATGCTGGCCCTGCTGGCGTTCTGGCCCGACCTGGCGCTGTGGCTACCGCGCGCTTTTGGTTGATTCCTTATCCGTTGCGGCGGCGGCCCGTCCGGGGCCGCCCCGATTCCACCCTTTGATTTCGCAGGACTGATATGAAAGCCGTATTCAACATCGACGACGCCAATCCCCGCCAAGTGGAAGTGGACTTCAACACCCTGATCGTGGCCGGCTGGGCGGGACGCGACATGGCTGCCATCGAGCACCACATCGAAGAGCTGGCCGCCATCGGCGTGCCGCGCCCGACCAGCGTGCCGCTGTACTACCGCATCGCCGACAATCAGCTGACCCAGGCGGAAAGCGTGCAGGCCGTGGGCGAAGATTCCTCGGGCGAGGTCGAAACCTTCGTGTTCGCCGTGGACGGCGAGATGTACGTCAGCATCGCGTCCGACCACACCGACCGCAAGCTGGAGACGGTCAGCGTGGCCATGTCCAAGCAGGTCTGCGTGAAGCCCGTGGCGACCACGGCCTGGCGTCTGGCCGACGTGGCCGACTACTGGGATGAACTGATCATCCGTTCCTACATCGTCGAGAACGGCGAAAAAGTGCTGTACCAGGAAGGCCCGCTGTCCACGCTGCGCACGCCGCAAGACCTGATCGCCGGCTACACCGGCGGCGCGGCCGTGCTGCCGCAAGGCGCGGGCATGACCTGCGGCACGGTGGGCGCCATTGGCGGCATCCGCGCCGCCGCGGACTTCACCATGGAACTCTTCGATCCGCGCCGCCAGCGCACGCTGCGCCACCGTTATCATGTTGAATCGCTGCCTGTGGTGGCCTGATTCCGGTTTCGCACGGCATTGACCGTCAGGCGCGCCCAGGAAGGCTGCGCCTGTTCGCACTTTTTTGCCGCAAGGCGGCACTAGGACAATGATGGCTTCGACCTTGAATGAACTGAGCTTGGCCCTGCGCGAGGGCCGCACCAGCGCGGTGCAACTGACTGAAGCGGCCCTGGCCCGCGCCCGCGACGAGGCGGGCGAGGGCGCCCGCGTGTTCACCAAGCTGTATGCCGAATCGGCGCTGGCGCAGGCGCGCGCGTCCGACACGTTGCGCGCGGCCGGCATCGTCCGGTCGGCGGTGGAAGGCTTGCCCATCAGCATCAAGGACTTGTTCGACATCGAAGGCGAAACCACGATGGCCGGCTCGGTGGCGCGCGAAGGCGAACCGGCGGCCGACGAGAACGCCGAAGTCGTTCAGCGCCTGATCGCGGCCGGTGCCGTCATCATCGGCCGCACCAACATGACCGAATTCGCGTATTCGGGCCTGGGCATCAATCCGCATTACGGCACGCCGCTGAACCCGTACGACCGGAAGACCGGCCGCATCCCCGGTGGCTCGTCCTCCGGCGCCGCGGTGTCCGTGGCCGACGGCATGGCGGTTGCCGGCATCGGTTCCGATACTGGTGGCTCCGTGCGCATCCCCGCGGCGCTGTGCGGCCTGACCGGCTTCAAGCCCAGCGCCTGGCGCGTGTCGATGACGGGCGTGCTGCCGTTGTCGGCCAACCTGGACTCCATCGGCCCCATCGCCGCCAGCGTGCGCTGCTGCGCCGAGCTTGACGCCATCTTGTCCGGCGACGGCGGTCCGGTGCCGGATGCGCTGCCGCTGCGCGGTCTGCGGCTGGCCGTGCCGACGACGTTGGCGCTGGACGCCATGGAAAAGCACGTCGCCGACACGTTCGCGGCCACCGTGGCGCGCTTGAAAGACGCCGGCGCGTTGGTCGACGAAATTGCCATCCCCGAATTCGCGGAAATGGGCAGCATCAACAGCAAGGGCGGCTTCACCGCCGCCGAAGCCTGGGCCTGGCATCGCGACCTGATCGCCCGCGCCGGCAAGCGCTACGACCCGCGCGTGGTGTCGCGCATCATGCGCGGGCAGGACATGTCCGCCGCCGACTACCTTGACCTGCTGGACGCCCGCGAGGCCTGGGTGGCTGCCGTTGACCACCGCATCGCCGGCTACGACGCCCTGATCATGCCCACCACGCCCATCGTCGCGCCCGCGGTGGCTGACCTGTCGGCTTCCGACGAGGCCTATTACGCGGCCAACGGCCTGATCCTGCGCAATCCCACGCTGATCAACTTCCTGGATGGCTGCGCGTTGTCGCTGCCGTGCCATGCCGCAGGCACGGCGCCGGTGGGCCTGATGATCGCGGGCAGCAACGGCGCCGACCGCCGTATCCTGGCGATCGGCCTGTCGGTTGAAACGCTGCTGGCCGACCGCTGAGCGGCTGCCATTTCACCCTTGCAACGAGAGGATCTCCATGGCGCCCGCCGACGTAGTACGTAACCGTGTCGAGCTAGCCCGCGAGGCGCGCCTGGCGGCGCGCAGCGGGAAACTGACCGGCCCGACCGCCAATCTTGCCCCGGGGCATGTGCAGGCGAATCTGGCGATTCTGCCGCGCGCATTGGCGGCCCAGTTCCTGCACTTCTGCCAACGCAATCCCAAGCCTTGTCCTTTGCTGGCCATGTCCGAACCGGGCGACCCGGCGTTGCCCGAATTGGGCGTGGACATCGATATCCGAACCGACATTCCGCGCTATCGGGTCTGGAAGGACGGGGAATTGGTCGCCGAACCCACGGACGTGCGCGATTACTGGCGCGATGACCTCGTGTCGTTCCTGATCGGTTGCTCGTTTTCGTTCGAAGAGGCGATGCTGGATAACGGCCTGCCCGTGCGCCACATCGAGCAGGGCTGCAATGTGCCCATGTACCGCACCAACATTCCCACCCATCCTGCCGGGGTGTTTGGCGGGCCCTTGGTGGTTTCCATGCGGCCGTTGAAAGCGGCGGACGCGATCCGCGCCATCCAGGTGACCTCGCGCTTTCCCTCCGTGCACGGTGCTCCCGTGCACATCGGGGACCCCTCGCTGATCGGTATTTCGAATATCGATCGGCCGGACTACGGGGATGCCGTCGAGATCCGGCCCGGCGAAATGCCGGTGTTCTGGGCTTGTGGCGTGACGCCTCAATCCGTGGTCGCCTCGGTGCGGCCCGAGTTCTGCATCACGCATGCGCCGGGGCATATGCTGGTGACCGACCTCGTCAACAGCCGCATGGCGATGCTGTAGACAAACAAAAAGCCCATCGCCTTGTCGCGATGGGCTTTTTTCCATGCGGCCCAGGCGCGGGCCGCAAGGCAGTCAGGCTTTAGAAAATGTGGCGGAAGCCCACTGCCGCGCCGACTTGATTGCTCTTGCCGGCGATTTCGCCGCTGGCGGCGTCGCTGACCTTGTTCCAGTCCACGGTGCCGTAGACTTGCGAACGCTTGGACAGCGCGTATTCGGCCACCGCGACCAGCGCGTAGCGCTTGCCCTTGTCGCCTTCCGTGACCACGTTCTTGCTCTGGTCGTAGTAGCCGGCGCCGGTGATGGCCCAACGCGGGGTGGCTTGCCAGGTCACGCCGGCGAAGTAGCCGTTGTCCTTGCGATCCAGCCCCGAGGCGGTGGTGGTGCCGCCCATGACGGCGTTGACCCAGCCCGTTTCGTCGCGGCCGTTGTAGTAGCCGGCGAAGATCTTGGCGCTGTCGAACTGGTAGGACGCGTTCAAGTTCCAGACACGCTGGCGCAGATCGGAATCGGTGCCGTCGAAGGTCTGCTGATAGGCGGCGCCCAGGCCCAGCTTGCCAACCATGTAGCGCAGGCTGGCGCCATACTGCTGGCCGGCCTTGTGGTCTTCCCAGCTTTCGCCGTTGGCCCACGACAGCGCCACGGACAAGTCGCCAATGGTGTTGGCGTACTTGGTCATGTTGTTGGTGCGCACGCGGCCCATGGCGGCGGGCATCCAGGCGTTCTGGTCGTAGTTGCCGATGGTCAGCGGGTCGAAGTAGTCGGCCAGCAGATCGTGCATCGGCGTGTTTTGCAGACCCAGAGTCAGTTGGCCGATGCTGCCGCCATCAAGGCCCACGTAGGCCAGGCGGCCGAACGTCTTGCCGGACGCCGACGAATTGCCGTTCTGCAGGTTGAAGCCGTTTTCCAGGCGGAAGAAGGCGCGATTGCCGTTGCCCAGGTCTTCCGAGCCGCGCAGGCCCCAGCGGCTGTTGGAAATGGCGCCGTTCTCCATCGAGACGCGGCTGCCTTCCTGACCAACGCTGCCGGCGCTGGTGTTCAGGTAGCGGATGCTGACGTCGGCGATGCCGTACAGGGTGACGCTGGTTTCAGCCGAAGCCGAGCCGGCGGCCAGGCCAAGGCCTGCGAGGGCGAGGGATAGGGTGATGCGTTTCACTGAGGACTCCTCCTGTGTAGCTGTTTTTGATTGCACCTGGCTTGTGGCCGGGTGTGTTGCGCCGGGCGGATCGTCTGACGCCGGGCCGCGGCACCGACGCTTTGAGTAAGCGCGGGTCCGGAGCGTTGGCCCGAAAGGTATGACTGCGCCACATTGGTGCAACGTGTAAGCGCCAGGGGATTCTAAAAAAGTTACCGGTTGTATAGGGCCACTTTTTTTTCGGCGTTTTCCCTGGTTTACAGAATTCGAAAACAGGAGGCGCGCGGAACCGTCGCCGGATGGTCCCCAAAAAAAACCCCGTTCGGAGAACGGGGTTTCGGCAGAGCCATGACGATTTACAAGGTCATGTGCAGTGGCAGCCACGTCGCGATGCCAGGGATGGCATAGAGCAGCAGGACCGCCAGGATCATCAGGAAGAACATCGGCAACGAGGCGCGGGCGATGTAAGGCAGTTCTCGCCCGCTCATGCCCGACAGCACGAACAGGTTGAAGCCCACCGGCGGCGTGATCTGTGCCATTTCCACCACGAAAACGATGAAGATGCCGAACCAGATCAGGTCGATTCCGGCGGCTTGCACCGTCGGCAGCAGCACGCCCATGGTCAGCACCACGATCGAAATGCCGTCCAGGAAGCAGCCGAGCACGACGAAGAACACCATCAACGCCATGATCAGGCCGAATTGCGACAGGCCCAATCCGCCGATCCATTCCGCCAGCGCGCGCGGCAGGCCGATGTAGCCCATGGCCAGTGTCAGAAACTGCGCGCCCGCCAGGATCAGCGCGATCATGCAGTACAGGCGCGTCGCGCCCAGTAGCGATTGCTTGAACGTGGCGCGCGTCAGCGAGCCCTGCAGCCCGGACAGGATCAATGCGCCCACGACGCCTACCGCGGCCGCTTCCGTGGCCGTGGCGATGCCGGAGTAGATCGAACCCAGCACCGCACCGATCAGCAGCATCACGGGGATGAGGTGGCGCGAACGCGACAGTTTCTGCATGAACGTCAGGCCCGGGTCGGCCGCGGGGACCTGGTCGGGGTTGCGGATCGCCCACCAGGCGATGTAGCCCATGAACAGCAGGGCCAGCATGGCGCCCGGAAAGATGCCGGCGATGAACAGCTTGGCGATGGAGACGTCCGCCGCCACGCCGTAGACGATCATGATGATGGACGGCGGGATCAGCAGGCCCAATGTGCCGGCGCCGGACAGCGTGCCCAGGATCTTGTCTTCCGGGTAGCCGCGGCGGGTCAGTTCGGGAATGGTCATCTTCCCGACGGTGGCGCAGGTGGCGGCCGATGATCCCGACACGGCGGCGAAGATGGCGCAACCGATCACGTTCGTGTGCAGCAGCCGGCCGGGCAACCGGTTCAACCACGGGGCCAGGCCCTTGAACAGATCCTCGGACAGCCGGGTGCGGAACAGGATTTCCCCCATCCACAAGAACAGCGGCAGGGCGGTCAGCGTCCAGCTGGACGAAGCGCCCCAGATGGTGACGGCCATGGCGTCGCCCGCCGGCCGGCTGGAAAAGATCTCCATCCCGATCCAGGCCGTGCCCGCCAGCGTCAGGCCGACCCAGACCCCGCAGCCCAACAGCACGAAGATCGAGACGACCAATAGGGTAATGACAAGAAGTTCATTCATGGGTTTGCTGCGAAGAAGCGGCGGGCAGGCCGCGTGTACGGCGGACCAGCTCGTCAAGAAGGGCGACCAGGAACAGGATCGTGCCCACCGCCATGGAGATCTGCGGGATCCAGAGCGGGGTGGCGTCGTTGGACGTGGAGATGTCTTGGAACTGCCAGGAGTCGTAGGTCAACTTGACGCTGAAGAACGCGAAGGCGGAGGCCAGGAGGCAGCCCACGACCAGCGCGAAAATATCCAGGCGGCGGCTGGGGGCGGGGGCCAGCGAATTCAACAGCAGCGTCACACGGATGTGTTCGCCGTGCTTGAACGTGCTGGCCAATGCCAGGAAGCCTGCCGCCGCCATGAAGTAGCCGGCGTAGGCGTCGGTGCCCGGGATATTGAAGCTGAGCTGGCGGGCGATGATCGCCGCCAGCACCGACACCAGCACGCCGATCGTGCACAAGCCGGCCAACAGGCCGGCCGCGCCGTAAAGACCATCTAGAAAGCGGCGCATGGAACTATCACTGCTTCTTGTAGGCGTCGATCATGGCTTGGCCGTCGGCACCTGCCTTCTTCAGCCAGTCATCCAGCATGCGCTTGCCGATCACCGACAGGCCTTCCTTCAGCTCGACCGTGGGCTTGATGGTTTCCATGCCGTTCTTGGCCAGTTCCGCCTGATACCACTTGTTCTTTTCCTGCGACAGCTTCCAGCCGCGCTCTTCGGCCTGGGCGGCGGCCTTCTTCAAGGCATCCTGCGTGGCCGGATCCAGCGCGTCGAAAGCCTTCTTGTTCACGATGATGGCGTTCTTGGGCAGCCAGGCTTGCGTGTCGTAGAACTTCTTGATGTATTCGTAGGTCTTGGTGTCGTAGCCGGTGGATGCCGACGACATGTACGAATCGATCACGCCGGTGGCCAGCGCCTGCGCCAGTTCAGCTTGCTGCACCGTGACCGGTTGCGCGCCAACCAGTTCGGCGATCTTGGCCGTGACCGGGCTGTATGCGCGCCACTTCAGGCCCTTCATGTCGTTGATCTGCTTGATGTCGCGGTTGGCGAAGATGCCCTGGGGCGGCCATGCCACGGCGTACAGCAGGGTCATGCCCTGAGAAGCCAGCTTCTTTTCCAGGAACGGTTTCTGCGCCTGGTACAGCTTGAACGACGCCTCATAGCCGGTGGCCAGGAAGGGCAGGCCGTCCAGTTCGTAGATCGGGTCTTCGTTGGCGAAGTTGGTCAGCAGGATTTCGCCGATTTGCGCCTGGTTGCCTTGCACGGCGCGCTTGATTTCCGGAGCCTTGTACAGCGACGCATTGTTGTGCAGCTGGATCTTCAGCTTGCCTTGCGACAGGGTGTCGACGTCCTTGATGAACGTCGTCAGGTTTTCCACATGGAAGTTGCTGGCCGGGTAAGCGCTGGGCAGGTCCCACTTCGTTTGCGCCTGTGCGCCCGCGCTGAACGCCAGGATGATGCTGCCAGCCAGCAGCGAGATTTTCTTGTACATGAGTGGTCCTTCTTTGCGAATGATGAAGACGGGTTGTGCCCGATAGGCATTGCGAAAGAGATGGCCGCGCCGTTGTGGCGCGGCTTGAAAGCCGTGCCATTCTAGGGTGCTGCGGGGCAACATCGCGCACAAAAAAAGGGGTTTTACGGGTTAATCCTAGGCTGACGGACCCGCTATCGTTGATGGTTGAATCTTTTTGCGTCGCGGCGTCGCCACGCATCCAGGGACCCGTTTTTCTTCTAAGATTGCAGGATCGAAAACGTAGTGCAGAGGCCCGTGTGAATTTCGTATTTCGCCGTGATGAATTGCTGGTTCAAGAAACGTCCAGCGTGTTGCCGGATATGGCGCTGTGTGAACGCATCGGCCTGGAGCCCGCCGCCTTGCAGCCAGTCTGGATCACCCCCGCGTCGCCGTACCGCACGATTCATGTGGACCCGGGGCTGGAAGCGCCCGAGGGCTACGCCTTCAAGAAGCTGCGTTCCTTGTTCGGGGTGCTGGACGACGAACGCATGGCGCTGGCGGGCCGGGCCTACCAGATCGCGGAGTGGGCGCGCACGCACCGGTTCTGTGGTGTCTGCGGCACCCCAGCCGAACGGGTCGCGCACGAATTCTGTCTTCGCTGCCCGTCCTGCGGTTTCTCGGCGTATCCGCGCATTTCGCCTGCGATGATGGTGCTGATCCGCAAGGGCGACAGCATCCTGCTGGCGCGCCACACCACCACGGCCACGTCCCGCTACACCGCCTTGGCGGGGTTCGTCGAACCGGGCGAGAGCATCGAGCAGACCGTGCACCGCGAGGTCTTCGAAGAAGTCGGCCTGAAGGTCGGCAACCTGCAGTATTTCGGCAGCCAGCCCTGGCCGTTCCCGCATTCGCTGATGGTCGCCTTCACGGCCGACTACGTGTCGGGCGATATCCGGGTGCAAGAAGACGAGATCGCCGATGCCCGCTGGTTCGGCCCGGGGGACGCCATGCCCGACATCGCGCCCCGTATTTCGATTGCGGGCTGGCTGATCCGAGCCAATCTGCCAATGGGCTGGTCTGCCCCCTGAATTCCCGAATTTGCTGGGTAAAACGCTAGGGGATTTCCCTCGAAATGGGGGTTTCCTGTCGTCTGATGGTTATTTTTTATGGATGAAATATCCATAAATTATTAGTATTTCGATCAGATCAACTTGGCTAGCGCCTTCCATGAGCTCTTCTCTGATCGCGTCGTCGTCCCATCTGGCCGACGGCAGCGCGCCCGATCTGTCCGAAGTCGAATTCGGGCTGATGATCGCCAGCCACGCCTTCGACCGGTGGACGGTGCGCTGCATGGCGGCGGCCGGCCTGCCGGAGTTGACGCCCACCGACGTCATGGTCTTTCACCATGTCTATCACCGGCAGCGTCCCAAGAAGCTGGCCGACATCTGCTTCACGCTCAACGTCGAAGACACGCATATCGTCAGCTACGCGCTGAAGAAGCTGGATCGCCTGGGCGTGGTGCAAGGCCAGCGCAGCAGCAAGGAAGTTTTCTATAGCGTTACGCCGGAAGGCGCGGCGATCATCAAGCGCTACGGCGAGATCCGCGAACAATGCCTGACCGCCGGCCTCGATGCGCCGGGTGGGGGCGGGCTGGAATTCAGTCGGCAACTGGCGCACACGCTGCGCGCGTTGTCCGGCCTGTACGACCAGGCGGCCCGGGCGGCAACCTCTCTCTGATTCCCTTTCGGGCAAGCCCCGTCATCTGTACTCCGACCGCGGCTTACGCGCCGCGGCCGTTCGTTTTCAAGGACATGTATGAAGAAGTGGCAATTCTGGATTGATCGTGGGGGCACCTTTACCGACATCGTGGCGCGGCGCCCCGATGGCACCACCACCACCGCGAAGATGCTGTCGGAGAATCCCGAGCAGTATCGTGACGCGGCGGTCGCGGGCATCCGCAAGCTGCTGGGCGTGGCGCCCGGGCAGCCGGTGCCTGTCGAGCAGGTCGACTGCGTGAAGATGGGTACCACCGTTGCGACCAACGCCTTGCTGGAACGCAAAGGCGAGCGCACCTTGCTGGTCACGACGCGCGGCTTCCGCGACGGTCTTCGCATTGCCTACCAGAACCGGCCGCGGCTGTTCGACCGCAACGTCATGCTGCCCGAAATGCTGTACGAGTCGGTCGTCGAGGCCGACGAGCGCGTGGCGGCGGATGGCGAAGTCATTCGCGACCTTGACGAGGCGGGCCTGCGCCAAAGCATGCAAGCCGCCTTCGACAGCGGCATTCGCGCCGTTGCCATCGTCTTCATGCATGCCTGGCACGCCACCGGGCACGAGCAGCGCGCCGCTCGCATCGCGCGCGAGATCGGGTTCACGCAGGTATCGGCTTCGCACGAGGTCAGCCCGCTGATCAAGTTCGTGTCGCGCGGCGACACCACGGTGGTGGACGCCTACCTGTCGCCGATCCTGAAGCGCTACGTGGACCAGGTGGCCGGCGAATTGCCGGGCATCCGCCTGATGTTCATGCAATCCAGCGGCGGCCTGACCGACGCGCACCGTTTCCGCGGCAAGGACGCCATCCTGTCCGGGCCGGCCGGCGGCATCGTCGGCATGGTGCGCACCAGCGAAATCGCCGGATTCCCGAAAGTGATCGGCTTCGACATGGGCGGCACCTCGACCGACGTGTCCCACTATGCCGGCGAGTTCGAGCGGGAATTCGAAACGCAGGTCGCGGGCGTGCGCATGCGCGCTCCGATGATGAGCATCCACACGGTGGCGGCGGGCGGCGGCTCGATCCTGCATTTCGACGGCGCGCGTTTGCGCGTCGGCCCCGATTCGGCTGGCGCCAACCCCGGGCCTGCCTGCTATCGCCGGGGCGGCCCGCTGGCCGTGACGGACTGCAACGTGCTGCTGGGCAAGATCCAGCCAGACTTCTTTCCCAAGGTTTTCGGTCCCGACGCCAATGAAGCGCTGGACCGCGACGCCGTGGTGGACCGCTTCACCGCCATGTCGGACGAGGTGCGCGCGGCGACGGGCCGAGAGATGACGCCAGAGCAACTGGCCGAGGGCTTTCTGGAAATCGCCGTGGGCAACATGGCGGAAGCCATCAAGCGCATTTCAGTGCAGCGCGGCCACGACGTGACGGAATATGCGCTGACCGTATTCGGCGGCGCCGGCGGCCAGCATGCCTGCCTGGTGGCCGATGCCCTGGGCATGACGACGGTCTTCGCGCACCCGCTGGGCGGCGTGCTGTCGGCCTACGGCATGGGGCTGGCCGATCAGACGGACATGCGCCAGAAGACCGTCGAAAAAGTGTTGGACGCCAGCCTGATGGGCCAGTTGAAAGACGAGCTGGATGAACTGGCCTCGCAAGCGGTGGGCGAGTTGCGCCGCCAGCACGTGCCGGAGGGCGACATCAGCGTGCAGCGCCGGCTGCACCTGAAGTACCGCGGCACCGACACGGCGTTGGAAGTGGCGTTTTCGGGCCTGGATCAGGCGCGCAGCGATTTTGAAGCGGCGTACCGGCAGCGCTATTCCTTCCTGATGCCGAACCGCGAACTGGTGGTCGAGACCATTTCGGTGGAAGCCACGGGTGGCGGCGAACGCGTTGGCGAAGCGGCCGTGTCGCGCACGCGCGAGGGCGCGCTGGCGCCGCGCCGCGTGGTCGGCATGTACAGTGCGGGCGCCTGGCGCGACACGCCCCTGTATGTCCGCGAAGACATGGCGGGCGGCGACGTGGTGGCGGGCCCCGCCATCATCTCCGAGCCCAACCAGACCACGGTGGTCGAACCCGGCTGGCAGGCGGAATTGACGTTGCAGGACCACTTCGTGATCCGTCGCGTGGAAGTCCGCCAGGAACGCCGCGTGGTCGGCACGCAGGCCGACCCGGTCATGCTCGAGGTATTCAACAACCTGTTCATGTCGATTGCCGAGCAGATGGGCTATCGGCTGCAGAACACCGCGTATTCGGTCAACATCAAGGAACGCCTGGATTTCTCCTGCGCCATTTTCGACGCGCAGGCCCGCCTGATCGCCAATGCGCCGCACATGCCGGTGCACCTGGGGTCGATGGGCGAATCGGTGCGCACGGTCATGAACGCGAATGCGGGCCGCATGATGCCGGGCGACGCGTATGTGGTGAACGATCCCTACCATGGCGGCACGCACTTGCCCGACGTCACGGTCATCACCCCGGTGTTTGATCACGACGGACGCCAGATCCTGTTCTATGTCGGGTCGCGCGGCCACCACGCCGACATCGGCGGCACCACGCCGGGCTCGATGCCGCCAGACTCCAAGACAGTGGAAGACGAGGGCGTGTTGTTCACCAACTTCCAATTGGTGAAGAACGGCGAGTTCCGTGAACAGGCCGCCCGCGACATCCTGGGTTCCGGCCGCTGGCCCGCGCGCAATCCGGACCAGAACATCGCGGACATGCACGCGCAGATCGCGGCCAATGAAAAGGGCGTGCAGGAGCTGCTGCGCATGTGCGACCACTTCGGCCTGGATGTCGTGCGCGCCTATATGGGTCACGTGCAGGACAACGCCGAAGAGGCGGTGCGCCGCGTGATTTCGGTGCTGAAGGACGGCAGCTACGAATACCCGTTGGACAACGGCGCGGTCATTCGCGTGGCCGTGAAGGTGGATACCGCCGCGCGCACCGCCGTGGTGGACTTCACCGGCACGTCGGCGCAGTTGGACAACAACTTCAACGCGCCGGGGGCGATCGCCGTGGCGGCGGTGTTGTATGTGTTCCGCACGCTGGTCAACGACGATATCCCGTTGAACGATGGCTGCCTCGTGCCGCTGTCGATCATCGTGCCGGAAGGTTCGATGCTGCGCCCGAATCCGCCGGCCTCGGTGGTGGCGGGCAACGTCGAGACCTCCATGTGTATCGTCAACGCGCTGTACGGCGCGCTGGGCGTGCTGGCAGCCAGCCAGGGCACGATGAACAACTTCACGTTCGGCAATGCCCGCCATCAGTACTACGAGACCATCTCGGGTGGCACTGGCGCCGGGCCGGTGCGCATCGATGCCGCGGGCCCGCACGACGAGGGCTTCGCGGGCACGTCCGTCGTGCAGGCGCACATGACCAATTCGCGTCTGACGGACCCCGAAGTGCTGGAGTTCCGTTTCCCCGTGCGGCTGGAATCCTACGAGATCCGCAAGGGCTCGGGCGGTGCGGGCCGCTACCCGGGCGGCGAAGGCGGCGTGCGCCGCATCCGCTTCCTGGAAGACATGACGGCGGCCATCCTGTCCAATAACCGGCGGTTTGCGCCGTTCGGTCTGGCGGGCGGGCAGCCGGGGGCGATGGGGCGCAATACGGTCGAACGGGTTGACGGCTCCATCGAGGAGCTTGGTCCGCAAGACAGCGCCCAGCTGCATCCAGGCGATGTGTTCGTCGTGGAAACGCCGGGCGGCGGCGGTTACGGCGCGCCGTAAGGCGGGCCCCGATGCCCGGTCCCGCTCAGTCGGGATCGGACATCACGTCCAATGCGATATCCGCCTTGTCCCGGCGGTCATAGACCCGTAGCGCGACGTCGTCGTCTCGAATTTCAAATACCGCGGTGGCAAGCGTGTTCTCGCCGTCGGGGTCCTTGGCATCCGTGCGCAGGATGGGCAGCGCGCCCAGCGTGTCATGCAGGGCGGCCAGCACGTCGGCGCCGCCGGTGTCGGGCGACCAGCCGTCCACGATCCCTTCGATGCGGTTTTGGCGTTCGCGCGATGATTCGGTGACGACCTGGGGCTGCCCCCGGGTTTCGCGGTGGACCATATGGTTGGCGTGCCCGTAGCGCGTGCCGACATCCAGGATGGACACTCCGCCAGGCGTGGCCTCGACGCTGATCAGGCGCGGGTCCGTGGCGCTGCCCAGCGTATGGTGGAAGCCGCCGGCACGCGGCAGGTCGCGCAGCAGGGTGGTCGCCTGGTCCAGCGTGGTGCAATCCAGCACGGCCCGCGCGAGCAACATGCGCGGCACGCCGGCATGCCGCTGGCGGGTTCGCAGGTTGTTGATGGTCTGCACCAGACCGGCCCGGTTGGCCCCGAAAGTATGTCCGGGCAACGAACCCGGGTAGTAGAAGCTGAGATAACCGGGCGCGTCGTCCAGCGCGACGTCCACCAGATGGCAGCGGCCGTACAGATAGGGGTCGCCGTCTTCGTTATGGCCGATCCAGCGTGAACCGTCGGCAGCCCTCAGGGCGACCGAGGTGCAGCCGTCCCCGGTGCTGTGGAGCAGGTCGCCGCGGCAATTCCAGAGCAGCACGTCTTCGACCGGCATGCGCAGGCCGTCCGCCAGCCCTTCAAGTTCTTCCCAAAGCGCCGGCAGCGCCGCGCGCGCCTGTTGTCCAAGTTCGGTCACATAGGCGTGCCCGCGCCAGGGCCGCAGGGCTTCCCAGGTGCTGCTTTGGTTCAAATATACCGACATGAGGGGACGGGCCAGCTTGCCCAGCGCCTGTCCAACCTGACGCCGATTTCCGGCAATGCGTACATATTTGTAGGGCATGGGGATTCTCCGGGTGTCATGGGGATTGTAATTTTTCTAAGCTCTGTCCGGTGGGGACGGATGCGTTAAGATCCCCAATACGTTGCACCGGAGACCCCGGCGTAGCCAGGAATCATGCCCCTACAACAACCCCGGGGTGCCGACGGTCCCCAAGAGGAGAGTTTCATGATCAAACGTAAAGTCGCCGCCGCCTTGGTCGGCCTGTCCGTGGCCATGTTCGGCGCCGTCTCCGGCGCCCAGGCCCAAGGCAAGGAATTGGTGGTGGCCACCGATACCGCTTTCGTGCCGTTCGAATTCAAGCAGGGTAATACCTATGTGGGTTTCGACATTGATCTCTGGGCGGCCGTCGCCAAGGAACTGAACCTGAAGTACAAGCTGCAGCCGATGGACTTCAACGGCATTATCCCCGGCCTGCAAACGAAGAACATCGACGCCGCGCTGGCGGGCATCACGATCCGCGATGACCGCAAGAAGGTCATCGATTTCTCGGACCCGTACTACGAAAGCGGCCTGGCCATTCTGGTCGGCGACAAGAACACCGACATCAAGGACGCCAAGTCGCTGTCTGGCAAGACCGTCGCCGTCAAGACGGGCACCGCCACGGTGGACTTCCTGAAGGCGCAGGTGCCGGACGCCAAGCTCAAGCTGTTCCCCAACATCGACAACGCCTATCTTGAACTGGCCACGGGCCGCGTGGACGCCGCCGTGCACGACACGCCAAACGTCCAGTACTACGCCAATACGGCCGGCAAGGGCCGCGTGAAGGTGGTGGGTTCGGTCAAGAGCGGCGACTTCTACGGCATTGCCTTCCCCAAGGGCAGCGAACTGGTCCCGCAAGTGAACAAGGCGCTGGCCACCCTGAAGGCCAACGGCCAGTACGACGCCATCTACGAAAAGTGGTTCGGTAAAAAGCCGTAATCGATGCGCATACGCTTTGCATTCGGGGCCGCCCGCCGGTAAGGGCGCCGGACGTTCCAACCGGAACGCCGCGCTCCGGCGGACGGCCCCGAG
>Ga0307412_10000264_pt1 | contig 33710 bp, 31 predicted proteins | sample DK1Cmetagenome_3_FD_203823 | JGI IMG/M metagenome (GOLD analysis project Ga0307412, IMG submission 203823) | Maize rhizosphere microbial communities from greenhouse at UC Davis, California, United States - DK15-C-1 | ecosystem: Host-associated > Plants > Roots > Rhizosphere > Soil | place: USA...
GGGGTCGTGTCTTCTGCGTTTGCCTTTCATTTTGTGCGTGTTCGGTTTGGTTTGCGGTACCAACCAACACTCCACAATCATAGCTTAGCCCCTGGACCGGTTTTCGGGGGCCAGCTCACACCTTCAAATTCCCGGCGATCCGTTCCGTTGTTCGTTCGAGTTTCTCCAATACGCGCGTGTGCGTGACCGAGGCATCACGGACGATCTCCAGCTTCGACTGGCAATAGTTGCAGGTCACGAAGCGGACATCCTCCGTTACCTGCAAGTCCGCGCCGCAGCCTTGGCAGCACAGTTTCATGACGCGGGTATCCATTCGCGGAAACCTTCTTATGAGCCGGTGTTAGAACGCACGTGGAAAATGCCGCCGCATTTCAATCAGCCTGCGATCATTTCCCCTTCAACTTGGCCAATGCCGCAGCGTCGACCGTGAACATCTTTGTGCCCACCGTTTGTGGCAGCGCCGCGTTTTCCGCGACTTGGTATTCGAACACCTTGAGCGGCTTCACGCCTTCCGCTTCGGGCGCGAGATAAACCCGGATCGTCATGGCTTCCTTACCCGTGCCGCCTTCCAACTTACGGACGGAAAATTGCACCTCGTTCAGCCCGTCCTTCGCGCCACCGAGAATGATCTCCGCTTCCTTGGCGTTGGTGAACTTGTGGCGGCTCACCTTGTTGATCTGCACGTCGACTTCTCGCCCGGGGCAGAACACGTAAACCTTCGCCACGGTTTTGGCCGGGTTCACCGCGATCGGGACGTCGGGCACTTTGCCGTCGGCATTCGCCTCAGGGGTTTCTTTGAGATACTTCAACTCGCCGGTCGCGAGTTCGTTCCGCACCGCGGGCAAGGCGCTCAAGTTGACGAACTCCGCTTTGTCGTAACGCCACGCGCCGCCTTCGTTGAGAAACGAAATGCACAGCAGGTTCTCGGTTGGAGCGGTGCCTTCCACACCGAAGTCGATCTTGCCGAAATAGACCGCCTTGGCAGTCGTCCCTTTCTGGGAAATCTGTAACAGCTTGAGCCCGTTGAGCGTCGGCGGCGGCACCGGAGTTTCGAATACCGCGGTGGGAAATGGCTTTTTCTCGGAAATGAGACGATTCCGGAGGTCCATTTGCCGGTGTTTCGCCGTCACCTGCTGCCAGGTGGAAGCGTCGCGACGCACCATCGCCTCGCGCCAGAGGCCATACGTTTTCTCGAGCGCCGGTTTCAATTCCGCTTGGGCGAAAAGCGTGCCGGAACTGACGAGCGCGAGGGCGGGAACGAAAAAGGGACGGATCACGATGGAAACGATTGGACAACACCCGTGGATCGACAACAAAGAAAGCCCGTGCCGTGCGTTCTCCCTGGACCGCCCGGCTTTCTTGCGCATGAGCATCCTATTGCAAAAAGTGGCCCCGATCGGTGAAGAGCGAGACCGGGAGAAGCTGAAATTCGCCACCGATTTTGTGTATCGCGTGACGCCCGAAGGCGAACTCAACGCGCATGTATTTTTCCCGCCCGATGAACTGGAGATGCCAGTGACCGGCCGGCCGGTGATCGTTTTCTTCCACGCCGGGTTCTGGGACCTGGCGATGCCGACTCAGTTCGTTCCGCATTGCCTCCATTTCGCCACTCGCGGCGCGGTCGCCATCGCGGCCGAAACTCGCGTGACTTCTAAACATGGCACTGGGCCGATGAACGCTTTGGAAGACGCCCGCGAATTGATCCGCTGGGTGCGCCGGAACGCCGGTACGCTCGGAGTCGACCCGGAGCGCATCACCGTCGGTGGCGCGGCCGGTGGCGCGTGGCTAGCGTTGCTGACCGCCTTGCCGAAGGAGAAGGATTTGCCTGCGGAAGAAGGCATCGATTGCCGACCGCAGGCGTTAGTGCTGTTCAGCGGCCTGTTCAATACGACCGCGAGAGGCATCAAGGAACGTTTCCCCGACGGCAAATCCGCGCGACGGACCAGCCCACTTAAACTCGTCCGGCGGAAATTGCCGCCGATGATCGTGTTTCACGGCAAAACCGATCGCGTCACGCCAATCAAAGACGCCGAGAAGTTCGCCCGCAAACTCCGGTGGCGCGGCAACACCTGCGAACTGGTCGATTACGAGCGAGCTGATCACAGTTTCTTTAATTTCAACGTCAGCCAGCTGCACTTCGAACTGACAGTCGCCGCGGCGGATCGTTTCCTCACGCAGCGGGGTTTACTGCCGATTCCCCCGCCAGATCTGGTGTAAAATTCACGCGGAAGGTGCCGCGAGTTCGGAAAAACTACGGTTTTCCAAACGATTTCCACATTTCCGGCCATCCTTGCTTTATTCCTGCTTGGCATTCGGGGTGTCTTGCCGTTGATTTCCCGCCCCCCTGAATCGGGGAACGATTCTCCGGCTTGGGGGCCCGCCACGCAATGGACGTTTGTACGATCATTGCTGACTTCCGCCCGATCTGATGAATCCGTTCTACCACCCGAGCACCCCGCTGGTCCCCGGTTCCCTCCACCAGCTTTCCCAGGAACATGATAACTGCGGCATGGGCGCCATCGCCCACCTGCATGGGAAACGCTCGTATCAGATTCTCGACTACGCACTGACATCCGTCAGTTGCATGACCCACCGTGGTGCCGTCGATGCCGATATGAAAACCGGCGACGGTTCGGGCGTCCTTACCCAGCTTCCCTATCCGATTTTCCGCAAAGCCGCGGCCAAGCTCGGCCACACGCTGGAAAACGACTCCGACCTCGCTGTCGGCGTGTTCTTCTTCCCGAACGAAAACGCGAAGGCCATCGACGAAATCAAGTCGATCGCCGACTCGGTGCTTTCGAAGCGCGGCATCGCCCGCATTGGCTGGCGCGAAACGCCGGTCGACGTGGATGCGCTCGGCAAGCTCGCCGCCAGCACCCGTCCGCACATTGAGCACCTCCTGATGCTCAAGCCGACCGGTTGGGACGCCGATTTCTTCGAGCGTCAGCTTTATCTCACCCGTCGCGAAATCGAGCGCCTCACCAAGAACATCGGCAGCTTCTACATGCCGTCGTTTTCGAGCCGCCTGATCTCCTACAAGGCGCTCGCGATGCCGGCCGCTCTCCGCGCGTTCTACAAAGACCTGCAGGACTCCGACTACGAGATCGCAATTTCCCTCTACCACCAGCGTTTCTCGACGAACACCTTCCCCGCCTGGCCGCTCGGACAGCCGTTCCGCATGATGTGCCACAACGGGGAAATCAACACCGTCGAGGGTAATCGTCACTGGATGACCTCCCGCGAGGAGTTCTTCGCTTCGCCGGTGTGGGGCGACGAAATCAATCTCGTCAAAGACCTCATCCGCCACGGCGAATCCGACTCCGCTTCGCTCGACCACGCGCTCGAATTGCTCGTGCTGTCCGGTCGCTCGCTTGAGCACGCCATGTGCATGCTCGTCCCGCCGGCGTATCGCAACGACGAGGACATTTCCGACGACCTCCGCGCGTTCTATCAATACATCCGCTCGTTCTCCGAGCCGTGGGATGGTCCGGCGGGTCTCGTTTACACCGACGGCACCAAGCTTTGCGCGTCGCTCGACCGCAACGGCCTGCGTCCGTCGCGCTTCAAGCTCACCGAAGACGGCCTCCTTTACATCGGTTCGGAAGCCGGTGCCGTGGTCATCGATGACGCCACCGTCACCCGCAAGGGTCGCCTTGGCCCGGGTCAGATGCTTTCCGCGAACACTGCGACGGGCGAACTGAAATACGATCGCGAGATCAAGGAAGAGCTCGCCCAGCAAAAGCCTTACCGCCGCTGGATCGACGAGAACCGCCTCGAACTCCGCAAGTTCGTCGCGCCCGACGCCCAAGCGCCGGAAGTCGACTACACCGCGACCGACCTTTCCCGTCTGCAGGTTTCCCATGGGGTGACCCAGGAAGACCTCGACATGGTGTTCCCGCCAATGATGAAGGGCGCGCAGGAAGCTGTGTTCTCGATGGGCGACGACATTCCGCTCGCGGTCCTGTCGCACTACCCGCGCCTGCTTTACACTTACTTCAAGCAGCTCTTCGCCCAGGTCACCAACCCGCCGATCGACCCGATCCGCGAATGGGCGGTGATGTCGCTTTCCGCTGGCCTCGGCTCGGAGCGCAACCTGCTCGACGAAACGCCGGAGCATTGCCGGATCATCAATCTCGAGTCCGGTCTGTTGTTCGAGCACGAGCTAGAGAAAATCAAGAACCTGGCCGAACACGGCTTCCCGGCCACCGTCCTCGACATCACGTGGGACGTCGCCGCGGGCGATGCCGGCCTCCAGCCGCGCCTCACCGCGCTTTGCGCCGAAGCGGAAAAGGCCGTCGACGCCGGCAGCAACATCCTGATTCTTTCTGACCGCGGCGTTTCGGCGTCGAAGGTCGCGATCCCGACCGCCCTGGCGATCGGCACGGTTCACCATCACCTCAACCGCGTCCGCAAGCGCATGCGCGCCTCGCTCGTGGTGGAAACCGGTGAAGCCCGCGACGTTCACCAGATCGCCTGCTGCTTCGGTTTCGGAGCCACCGCGATCTGCCCGTATCTCGGCTACGCCACCGTGCGTAACCTCGTCGCGATCGAAGCGGCCAAGGGCAAAGCGGAAATCACCGCCGCCAAGGCGATGACCAACTACCGCAAGGCGCTCGAAAAGGGCATTCTCAAGATCATGTCCAAGATGGGCATCAGCGTGCTCAACTCTTATCAGGGCGCGCAGATCTTCGAAGCGGTTGGCATCGGCAAGGAAGTCATCGACGTTTCCTTCACCGGCGTTTCCTCGAAAATCGGCGGCATCGGCTTCGCCCAGATCGCGGAGGAATCCCTCGTGCGCCATCGCGCCGCGTTCGAAAAGGAACTCGCCGCAGGCGAAACGCTCGACCTCGGCGATCCGGGTTACAACCGCTTCCGCAAGAGCGGCGAACGCCACGCGCTGACGACCGAAGTCATCAAGAACTTCCACACCTTCGTGAAGAGCGGCAAGGCCGAGGACTACGACGATTACGTCAAGATCACCCTCGAAAGCTCGCCGGTCGCGATCAAGGACTTGTTCGAATTCGCTCCGGCCGCGTCCGGCCCGATTTCCATCGACGAAGTCGAATCGGTCGAATCGATCCGCAAGCGCTTCACCACCGCAGCGATGTCGCTCGGTGCGCTTTCGCCCGAAGCTCACGAAACCCTCGCGATCGCGATGAACCGCATCGGCGGCAAGTCCGACTCCGGCGAAGGCGGTGAAGACCCGGTGCGCTTCAAGCCGTATCCGAACGGCGATTTCGCCCGCTCCTACATCAAGCAGATCGCGTCCGGCCGCTTCGGCGTTTCCGCTCACTATCTGGTCAACGCCGACGAGCTGGAAATCAAGATGGCGCAGGGCGCGAAGCCCGGCGAAGGCGGCCAGCTTCCCGGCCACAAGGTGAACGCGCTCATCGCCCGTCTGCGCAACACGCAGCCCGGCGTGCAGCTCATCTCGCCGCCGCCGCACCACGACATCTACTCGATTGAGGACCTCGCGCAGCTCATTCACGACCTCAAGGAAGTGAACCCGCGCGCCCGCATCACGGTGAAGCTCGTCGCCGAATCCGGCGTCGGCACCGTGGCCGCTGGCGTGGCGAAGGCCTCCGCCGACAACATCCTGATCTCCGGCCACGAAGGCGGCACCGGCGCATCGCCGTTGTCTTCCACCAAGCACGCCGGTTCGTCGTGGGAACTCGGTCTCGCAGAGGCCCAGCAGACGTTGCTCATCAACAACCTGCGCGACCGTGTGATCGTCCGCACCGACGGTGGTATCCGTACGGGGCGCGACGTCCTGATCGCCGCTCTGCTCGGTGCCGAACAGTTCAACTTCGGCACCACGGCGATGATCGCCATGGGTTGCGTTTACGTCCGCAAGTGCCATTTGAACAACTGCCCGGTCGGCATCGCCACCACCGATCCGAAGTTCCGTGCGAAGTTCAAAGGCACGCCGGAAATGGTGATCAACTACTTCAACGGCGTCGCCGGTGAAGTGCGTCAGCTCCTCGCTTCCCTCGGCGTTCGCTCGCTCGACGAAGTGATCGGTCGCCCGCAGTTCCTCAAGCAGCGCGAAGTTCCGAACCACCCGAAGGCGAACTCGGTCGACCTCGGCCCGATTCTCAAGGACGTCGTGCCGACGCTCGCCGAAGCCACCGGTGTTGCCCCGGAGAAGATCTCGCGCATTTGCGCGCGCGATCGCAACGACGGCATCTCGAAACGCTCGCTCGACCTGCAGATCCTCAGCGATCTGGTGAAAGCGATTTCCGGCAAGGAACTCCCCGAAGGACCGGAATACGGCCCGGACGCGACTCCGGAAGAAATCGGCAAGACGCTCCTGCTTCAGCCTGATCGTGCTCCGGTTTCGCTCGAATACGATGTGGTCAATACCGACCGCAACATCGGCACCCGCCTCAGCGGCCGGATCGCCGAGCAATACGGCGACCGTGGCTTGCCGAAGGGCTCGATCCACATCACCTGCCGCGGCACCGCCGGCCAATCGTTCGGTTGCTTCCTCGTTCGCGGGGTGAAGCTCGAACTGATCGGTGAAGCCAACGACTACGTCGGCAAGGGCATGGCCGATGGCGAAATCATCATCCGCGTTTCCGAAGATGCGAAGTTCGAAGCCGCTTCGAACTCGATCGCCGGCAACACCTGCTTCTACGGCGCCACCGGCGGCCGCGCGTTCTTCAACGGCCGCGTCGGCGAACGCTTCGCCGTCCGCAACTCCGGGGCGACCACCGTCATCGAAGGCTGCGGCGACCACGGTTGCGAATACATGACCAACGGCACCGTCGCGATCCTCGGCAAGACCGGGAAAAACTTCGGCGCGGGTATGTCCGGCGGTGTCGCCTACGTCTATGACGTCGACGGCCGCTTCTACTCTCGCGTGAACTCGGAAATGGTCGTCGCCTTGCCCGTCAAGCGCGAGGCGGACGTCACCGAGCTCAAAGCCCTCATCGAAGAACACGCCGCGAAAACCGGCAGCCCGCGCGCCAAGGAGCTGCTTGCGAATTGGTCGACCGCGACGAGCAAGTTCGTCCGCGTCATCGCCAAGGAGCGCGCCGCTCTCGAAGCTGCCGAGGAAGAGCACGAAGCCGCTTCCACCCCGGTCTCCACCAAGTAAACCTTGTTTCCCAGCCGTGGGCCGCGGACCTTTCCGTCGCCCACGGCTTTTTTGTTTTAGTCCTCCACGTCATGCTCCTCGAACGTTTCCTCGATCCTTCGTTTCCGTCGCTCAAAGTCTGCGGCGTGACGCGGGCCGACGATGCCTGTGAATTGGCGCGTTTGAATATCGAGGCGCTCGGCGTGAACTTTTGGCCGAAGTCGAAACGCTATGTCGCTCCCTCCGATGCGACCTGGTTGCGCGAGCTTAAGGGAAAAATCCTCCGGGTCGGCGTGTTCGTGAACCCCGATCTCAATGCCGCTCGTCAACTCGTTCGCGAAGGTTTGATCGACGTCATCCAGCTTCACGGCGACGAATCGCCCCACTTCGCCAGTCCGTTGGTGGACAACGACATTCCTTTTATCAAAGCGATCGGGGTGAAAACCGCCGCTGACCTAGCACGCGCTACCGAGTATGGTGCGGCCGCTGTGTTGCTCGATACCCACGCTCCCGGCGTTTACGGAGGCACGGGCGAAACGTTCGACTGGTCGGTCGCCTCGGCCTTCCGCGAAGCGCATCCGTCGCTGCCCGTGATTCTCGCGGGCGGAATCGTCCCGGAAAATGCCCGTGCTTCGCTGCAGGCCGTTCGCCCGGCTGCGCTTGATGTCGCATCGGGTTCCGAAAGCGCGCCTGGCGTCAAAGATATCGTAAAAATTACCACCCTGCTTGAAGCGGTGCGAGCCGGCTTCTGAACGTCCTTCTGGACATCCGCGCTCTCTTGCGCGACGAGTGATTCAATGCAGGCACCGGAACGCACGCGTTCGCATTTGTGTGATACTCCAATGGAAGAATTGGCCAGTAGCGTCACGCACGCGCTGGGCATCCTTTTCAGCATTGGTGCACTCGTCTGGATGCTATTCCTCGCGCAGGGTGACGTTTTCCAGGTCGTCTCGGCGTCCCTTTTCGGTGGCACGCTCACCCTGCTTTACGCTTCGTCGACGCTTTACCACGCCATCAGCCATCCGAAGTGGAAGGAGCTGCTTCAGTTATTGGATCACGCCTGCATTTACCTGTTGATCGCCGGTTCCTACACGCCGCTGACCTTGGTGGCATTGCGCGGTCCATGGGGTTGGAGCTTGTTCGGCATCGTCTGGTTTTGCGCTCTTGCCGGAGTGCTTTTGAAAACCCTCGTCGCTCGGAAAAAGGACCACTGGCTTTCCACAGCGCTTTACATCGCCATGGGCTGGCTCGCGGTCATCGCGTTCGGTCCGATGGTGCGTGCGCTACCAGCCGCTGGGTTGGCGTGGCTGATCGCAGGCGGAGTTTCCTACACCTTTGGCGTCGTATTTTTCGCGTGGAACCGTCTGCCCTTCAACCATGCGATTTGGCACCTCTTCGTCCTAGGCGGCAGCGTTTGCCACGTGTTTGCGGCCGTTCATATCCTGCGCTGAACCGTGCCTGAACTCCCAGAAGTCGAAACCACTCGTCGCGGCATCGAACCGTACGTCGTGGGGCAAAAGATCCGCGAAATCGTCATTCGCCGTCACGATTTGCGTCAGCCGGTATCGCCTACCCTCGTCACCGCGGAAGGCCAGCGCGTCACGGCAATCGACCGCCGCTCGAAGTATCTGATCTTCACGCTTGATGACGCGAGTTCGCTGCTCGTTCACCTCGGCATGTCCGGCAGTCTGCGACTCGACAACCCGCATGAGCCTTTCAAGAAGCACGATCACATCGCGCTGACCTTCGCGAACGGAAAGCAGCTCCGTTTCCATGATCCTCGGCGTTTCGGGATCTTCCTTCATCTCCCGGCGGGTGACCCGATGGAGCATTCGCTCCTTCAATCGCTCGGACCGGAACCATTGAGCGAAGATTTCAACGCCAAAGCACTCGCCGCCGCCTGCTCCAAACGCACCAGCGCGATCAAGCTCGTCATCATGGACGCGAAGGTCGTCGTCGGCGTCGGCAACATCTACGCGTCCGAAGCGCTCTTCCGGGCGGGCATTTTGCCGCAAACTCCGGCCAACAAAATTTCCAAAGCTCGGCTCGCCCGCTTGGTCGAAGTCATCCGCGCGGTTCTAACCGATTCCATTGAAGCGGGCGGGACCACCTTACGCGACTTCCTCCACTCGGACGGTAAGCCTGGCTATTTCGCCCAGCGGCTCAACGTCTACAATCGCCAGGGCAAACCGTGTCGGAAATGCGGCACGGCGATTTGTCATGAGGTGCTCGGCCAACGCGCAACCTATTGGTGCCCGAAATGCCAGCGTTGAGACGGGCTCAACGGGCGACTCAAACGTCGACCACCGCTCCCACTTTCGCGGCGCTCTTCCGCCCTTTCATCCGCTTGGAGAGAAAGGGCACATAACGCGACAGATCGATCCCCAGCACCGAGAGGGATTTCACCAAAATCAACAACGCCGTCGCCTCATCCAGGAAAAGCAAAGGGTCCGGTATCCAGCCGAGGGCGAGCAAGTAGCCGCCGGACAGCAAGGCGACCACCGCGGCCAGAACTTTCTTCATCCCGCGACACTGCCACGGATTGCCCTCTTAGCAATTGGGCGATCTCGTGGAATTTCGAATCGCTTGCCCTTGTGAAACCAAGCCTCGACAGCTCTGCGGCCCTTTCCTAGTTTCCCGGACTCATTCATTCCATGAAGACCCGCATCCTCATTCCCGGCGCTCTGGCTCTTGGCCTTACCGCCCTCGCCCATGCCGCGCCCAAGGCACCGGAAGCTCCGGCCAAGGCCGCCGAGAAGCCAGCCGCGGAAAGCGCGGAGAAGCCTGCTGAAAAGCCCGCTGCCCCGGTCGATCCTGCCGTCGTGAAGGCGGATTCTTCCTATGCCCTCGGTTTCCGCACCGGTGGTTCCTTCGGTCAGGAATATGGTCGCTTCGGTGTGACCGCTGCTGACATCGAAGCCGAAAGCTTTGCCAAGGGATTCTTCGCCGCCCTCAAAGGTGGCAAGCCGGAGCTTTCCGAAGAGAAACTCCAGAACGCCATGAAGGCGCTCGGCGATCTGCTTCAAAAGCGCGAACAAGAAGTTGCCACCAAGAACCTTGAGGAAGGTAAAAAGTTCCTCGAAGAAAACGGCAAGCGCAAGGAAGTGACCACCACCAAGAGCGGCCTTCAATACGAAGTGCTCGCGAAGGGCGGCGACAAGAAATACGAAGCGCCGAAGGAAGCTCCGAAAGAAGGCGAAGCCGCTCCGCCCGAAAAGCAATTTGAAGTGCGCTACAAGGGCACGCTGATCAATGGCACCGAGTTCGACGCTTCCCCGGAAGGTCAGACCGTGCCGATGACGCTTCAGGTGATCGAAGGCTTCAAGGAAGCTCTCACCACCATGCCGGTCGGCGCGAAGTGGAAGCTCTTCATTCCGTCCAACCTGGCTTACGGCGAACAACGCCGCAGCGTGGAGATCGGGCCGAACCAGACGCTCGTGTTCGAACTTGAACTTGTCGAAATCAAGGACGCTCCCGCCCGCCAGGGTGGCTTCCCCTTCCCGGGGATGGAAGGCGGCGCTCCTCAAGGCGAGTGATCGACTTGTCACACACCTGAATTTGCGAAAGGTTGCCGGTTCGTCCGGCAACCTTTTTTCATTCTCCGATCATGAAACTCACCTTCCTCGGCCACGCCTGCTTCCTCGTCGAAACCGCTGGCCAACGGCTATTGTTCGATCCGTTCATCACGCCGAATCCGTTGGCGAAAGAGATCGATGTCGATCAACTCGATGCCGACTACGTGCTGATCACTCACGGCCATGGCGACCACCTTGCCGATGCCGAGTCGATCCTCCGTCGCACCGGCGCGAAGCTGATCTCGAACTACGAGATCGTGAGTTGGTATGGCGGAAAGGGCATCACCAACGGTCATCCGATGAATCACGGCGGTTCGGTCCATCAGCCCTTCGGTAAAGTCAAATACGTCAATGCCGTGCACTCCTCCGTACTGCCCGACGGCACCTACGGCGGTAATCCCGGTGGCTTCGTGGTGGAAACCTCCGAAGGCGGATTCTACGTCTCAGGTGACACCGCGCTCACCCATGACATCAAGCTGATCGGCGAATTCCACCGGCTGGATTTCGCGGTCCTCTGCATCGGCGACAACTTCACGATGGGTCCCGAAGACGCCGCCATCGCCGCCGAATGGGCCGGGGTGAAACGCGTGGTCGGAGTGCACTACGACACCTTTCCGCCGATCCAAATTGATCGTGAAGCAGCGATTCAAGCCTTCGCCGCTCGGGGCATCGAGCTACTGCTTCCCGCCATCGGCGAAACGATCGAGTTCTGACCTCCGACTATCACGAACATCCGTCCGCTTGATCCGAGTGGTCAGGGGCCAGTGGCCGGTGGTCAGAGAAGAATCAGTGGAAAGCGTTTAATTTTTTCAGGGGCCGGATTTTCAGAAGGCTCCTGACCACTGACCACTGACCACTGACCACTGACCACTGACCATTCAACTCGCCGGAGCCTCAGTAGCCCTTCTTGCGCAAAAGATCGCGAAGCTGGGTTTGGAATTCCGCGATGTCTTCTGGCGTCGGGCGATAGTTCGGCAAATCGGGATCAAGGCCCGGGCGACCGTTCTGATCGATCAACCACGTTCCCGCCTCGCCATCGCTGAACGTCACCCGGCCGCTAACCAAAGCACCGGGCAAGACCAGTTCGTCGATGGTCACCGTGACTTTACCCGTAGGCACGGGCTTTTCCAAAATCTCTTCCGGCTTCTTCTCTGGAGCTTTGGCTTCCTCGTGCAGTTCAAGCTTCAGATCCAGCACCAGGAAGCGGGTGTCCATGTAGGTGATGCCGAGATCAAACTCGTCCTTCAGGCGACGCTGTAAATCCGCCATCGTCGCCCCTTCCGCCGCCCATCGTTGCAGGGCTTCCTTTTGCTCGCTGGTGAGTTTGCTCGCGCTGAACATGCCGTTGATTTCGCCGTTCAGCGCGAGTTTTCCAAGCTTTTCCCGGCTCAATTGCCCCGGCGACGACCTCCCGGTCCGCCCCCGAAGCCACGACCCTCTTGAATCCGCCGCTTCGCGTCGTCGCTTAGCGCGGTCGATTGCTGGATGTAAGCCTTCGCCGCGGCTTCATCTTCCCGCATCCACTGGGCGGCAGCCATGCCAACGACTCGCTGACGATTTCCTTCGTTCTGAATCGTTTCGGCGAGTTGAACAACGGACTGAGGACTCTGGGCACGGTTGCTGAAGACGTAGCTCTGGATCGCGCTATCACGCGAGTCGCCCACCGGTTGCTGGTTGATGTAGGAAACCACGCCTGCGTCGTCCTGCCGCGCCCAGTTCGAAACCACCTCGCGCATCGCAATTCGCGACGCTTCCGGGTTGTTCTGGGAAGCCAACCATGCGGCGGCAATTTTCGGGTCCTCGCGTGACCATGTTTGAGCGATTTCCGACATTGCGTCGTTCTTGGACTCGCCATCCGGCATGGTGGCGACCTCCTGCGACGCGAGTTGCGGATTATCGGCAGCCAAACCCCGTAAGGCAGATGCCATCGCGCGTCCTTGCTCGTCCGTCGGCAGCGATTGAATCCATGCTTTCGCTTCTGAAAAATTCTTCGTGCCCCACTGCCGGGCGATTGAAGCATAGGCGTCCGACTTGTCGTTGCCCTCGATTCCTTCCGCCAATTCAGCCGCTTTCTTGGGATCCGCTTGAGCGACCTCGCGAACGACCGATGTCATCGCCTGACCCTTGTCGCGGTCGAGTGATTTCGCCCAAACCAGTGCCGCCTCCGGGTCGTTCTTCGCCCATTCGGCCGCAATGATGGAAGCACCGCTTTGTCCACCTTGTCCCCGGCCGCCTCCCATGCCCATCATCGAGAACTCACGCGGATGCTTGGCATAATAGAGCGCCGCGTTCTCCGGATCCACGCTCGCCCAGCTTTGCAAAATCGTCGGCTTCACGAACATGCCAGCAAAGCCCATCTTGTCGGAATAGGCCATCGCACCGGTCGGATCGCTTTCGGCCCATTTACCGAAGAGCAACATCGACGCCATGATGCGCTCGCCCATCGGCAGGTTTTCCAGCTTGGCCGCTTCCGCTTCAAGCTGCTCAGGACTAAGCTTCTGGTAGTAATCGAGCAGCGCCTGCATTCGATTCACCTGTCCCGGCTGACGGTAGATTTCCTCCATCGACTTCGGCCGCACCGCGCGTTCCACTCCGGTCGCCGAAGCGGAAACCGAAGCTCTGCCGGTGCCCGCGGCCGATGTCACGTCTTCCGCAGAAGCTTCAGGATCGCTACCTGATTTACCGGCAATAAAGCCACCCGCGCCTCCGACGAGGAGAGCGGCCGCAGGGATGATCCAAGGATTTTTCATGAGAGGTGACCCGCCCTTAAAACCCCGTTTCGCACGGAATGTTTCAGGGATTTTTCGACCCCGGCTGAACCTTCCAATCGGGATCGGGTAATTTTCGTTCACCCACTCGCTCCAAGCTAACGAAAAACGCACCTAAAATGCGGTCGCCTGGTAGTTGGCCATCGAACCACGCCTCGAAGTCGACGGGGCCTTGAGCAAAGTCCATTCCGACCGACACCGACGTGGCGTTTTCCAAGACTCCAGATTGAAGTTCGAATTTCCCGGCGCGCAAATGCACCTTGCCGGCCCGGAGTTTTCCCAAACGCTTCCGTTCCTCATCCGTCGCGTCCGGGGGCAATTTCCACAGGGTGACGCGATAGTGTCCTTCGTACGCGACATTCAATTTCCAGTGCCCGGAAACGGAGTCTAGGAGGCCCGATTGCGTAGGCTCCGCCAACTTTTCCAAAAGCCGCTTCAGCTCCGATTGATCCCGGCAAACGTCCGCACCTTTCGCCTCCGACACTTCCCGGCTCGGCCACCAACTCGAAGCATTGAGGCGAACCACCGGCTGCCGTTCATCGCCGATCAAAACCCGCACCGGCTCTTGCAAGCCAGCCGAGACCCGCTGCCACCACGCGCCATATTCCTGCAACCATGAGGCGGTCATCGCGGCGCGTGGTTCGCTTTCGATCTGCCGCTCCGCCATCGGTTTCCGGAGATCGAACCACTCCAGCCCTTGCAACGACCAGTGTTCATCCCGCACGGCGAATGCCTGCATTCGGTGACGAGCGGGCGAATCGTCGCCGGGCCAGCCGCCGGCATGCAGGAAAAATTTCCGTCCAGCCTGCGGCTCGGCTTTTCCCGTAATGAGCGGGCTTAAATCGATCCCTTCGCCCGATGGAAATTCAATCCGGCAAGCCGCAGCCACGGTGGGCGCGATATCCCGCCACGAGACCGGCGATAAAATCGTCCGAGCCTCTGGTTTCCCCGACCATCGAAAGGTCAACGGCGCGATCGTGTTGGCAGGAAAATTGGCCAGCTTATCCGTCTCGCCCGCCCCGATCACCAGCGTGCGATTCGAGAGGCCGAGACGATCCATTTCTCCAATTAACGCGGCTAGCGATTCTTCCTTGGGCCACGACATCTCGAGGAAAAACGGTTTTCCCACCTTCGCCCGCTCCCCTAGCCATTTCAAAACGAATGCCTTGCGAGTTTCGGCCAACGATCCTGCCGCGACACCCCATCGCCCATCCAAGGCTCCTTCCGGTTCCGGGGCAAAAACGTCGTCAAATCCCCGATCTTGCGGACGACAGGGCAACGCGTGGCCCAGCCACCAATCGCCCGCCAAAGCGGTGCGATACCCCGCCTGACGGAAACGCTCGGGCAGCAACGGCACATCCGCTCGAATCCAATTCCGGCCTTGAAACGAATGGCTCACCCCACAGGCAAACTCGTGGCGACCGCTCAGAAGCTGCGCCTGACTCGCCGCGGGATACGGACCGGCGATCGCTTCGGGGAAAACCGTTCCTCCCATCGCCTTCACCGCTGCGTTCGACGCGTGGACCACGATCACATTCGGACCGGGCTCGGCGGCGCTCGCGATGCCCATCCACAACGCGATGGCATTTGCGATTGCGGCGAATATCCGGGTGGAGAGCATAGGCATCATCTGTCTCTCATGAACGCCGCCCGCAAGTCCTTCCGCGTGCTCTTTGTCTGCATGGGCAATATTTGCCGCTCACCCGCCGCCGAAATCGTCTTCCGTCACAAGGTCGAGGAAGCCGGTCTGATCGACCGCATCAAAATCGATTCCGCTGGCACCATCGGCTATCACGCGGGCCATGGACCTGACGCCCGGATGTCCGCCACCTTGAAAAAACGCGGCTACGCGATCGCTGGCAAAGCCCGTCAAATCCTCTCCGCCGACCTTCAGAATTTCGATCTCATCCTCGTGATGGACGCCGAGAACCTGGCCAACGTCCGCGCACTGGACAAAGCCGCGCATTTTCACGCGAAGATCCGTCGCTTCACCGACTACTGCACGCGTCACGAAACGAACGAAGTTCCCGACCCATATTATGGAGGGCAGGAAGGCTTTGATCACGTGGCAGACTTGGTCGAAGACGCGGCGGAAGGGTTGCTCGACACGCTGAGGAAAGAACTCGATTGATCACTTCCAGCCGGCACCCCATTAAATGCAAATGACTTGCAATAAATGGAGAGTTGGACCACTTCGCGCCATGCGTTTGCCTTTGTCCCTCCTTTTCCTCCTGGGCAGTTCGTGGCTAAACGCCGCCGAATTGAAGGTGGCGACGCTCCATCCTTTGCTCAGCGATCTCGCCCGCAAAGTGGGCGGCGAGACCGTCGAAGTCGTCGATTTAATCGGACCAAATGCCGACCCGCATCACTTCGAACCCACGCCCGCTGATTTGCAACGGGCGGAAGGTGCGTCCCTATTTCTTGCCGCTGGTCTTGGTCTAGAAGCGGATTTGCCCGCTTTAAAAAGCATCGCGCGCGGCCGGATCCTGGAAGTCGGCGCATCCGTGCCGGTTCTCTATGCGGAAGACCACGGGCATTCGCATGAAGACGGCGAACTCCACGACCACGCGATCGATCCGCATTGGTGGCATTCGATTGATCGCTTCCGCCGGGCAAGCTTGATCGTCGCCGAAGCGTTCGCGGCCGCCTCGCCCGCACACGCCGACGAGTTTCGAAAAAACGCGGTGGTTTACCGTGAATCGCTCGACGCCCTTGAACGCTGGGTCCGGGTACGACTCGCCGCGATTCCACGAGAAAAACGCCAACTCGCCACCGCCCACGCGGCGTTCAATTATTTCTGCGCCGATTTTGGCTTCGAGCCCATTCCAGTCGCGGGACTGAACCGCGAGCAGACTCCCGATCCCGCGCAAATCGCCCGTTTGGTCGGCAACCTTAAAAGCCGTCATGTCGCCGCGGTTTTCCCCGAAAAGGAATCGAACCCGAAATTGCTCCAAGCGATCACACGCGACACCGGCATTCGTTCGGGCGAACCCTTGATCGCGGATGGCACCAATGTCGCCAGCTACGAAGCGATGTTCCGGCACAACGTCGAGGCCATCGTCAACGCGCTAAAATAAGCAAGCCCGGCTTACGCGCGCGAAAGCAGAAAGCCATTGTTGTTTCGCGGCTTCGCGCCGCTTTCGATTCGCTTCAAAACCTGCTCGATGCGGTTGTGAAGAAACTCGATGCGGTTCCGGGCGTCGCGACGAGCCACGGACTTGCACCAGCGGCATAGCGGAATCCAAGCGCGTGAGCCGAGCCCATCGACCACCCAGATCCGCAGTTGGCCGTCCTGCCGTTGCTGGCACACGAGGTTGTTCAGAATGAAATTGTGCGCCGGCACGGCTTCCTTCACCCAGAACTCCCCGAATTCCTCAATCGCTTGCTTCACCGCGTCCGTGTGACCATGCGTCCACAGGTAATCCAGCAGACTTCGCGAAATCAGTCCGTCATTGTCTCGGCAGACTTCTGTCAGCAACCCACGACCGAGATCGGTTTCCACCCATCCCCGATAGCGCGGGACATGACTCCAAATCGACTCATCGCGATGACGTTTCATCCACTCAGCCGCCATCCACTCCCGATAATTCTCGTCGAAGTGGTTCGCGGACTTCCGGAAACGCTCGTGCCAGGGTGCCGCCCGGTACAAATCCATCGGCAGCTGTTCGAGCAAGGGCAACTTGATGCAAAGTCCAGGATCGGTCGGATGGAGGTAGCACGACCGTTTTCCCCCGCGAGCGAAAGGTTCGCGTCCGGCCAAAGTCACGAAACTGTCGCCTGATTTTCCTCTCACTTCAGAGTCGATTGCTGATGAATGTGAGCCGGAGGACAAGACGAATCTGGGGGTTCGAGTTGCGAGGTGGGCGAGTTCAACGCTGGCGCGCCCTGCGAAACGATTCGGGGAAAACCGTAATCTCTTACGAAAATGTCGCTGGAGCCGCTGGTCGGATTTGAACCGACGACCTGCTCATTACGAATGAGCTGCTCTACCCCTGAGCTACAGCGGCGTCTCTTGCGAGGCGGGCGAATCATGCAAACCTGACGCCCGCCGGCAAGCAGGAATTCACTTTCTGAAGTGCTTCAAAATCGCCTGCACGAGACCAGGGATGTCGTGCTGCTTGGCTTCGAGCGCTGGTTCGATCCCTTTTTGCCGCAACACATCGCTGGTGACGGGACCAATGCTGCCCGCGACGCAGCCGTCCGGCCAGGGCAGACCGAGTGCGAGAAAATGTTCGGCCGTGCTGCCGGAGGTGAAGGTGATCAGGTCGGCGCCATTTTCCTCCAAGCGTGCGACGGCTCCGGTCGGGTCCTCGGTTTCCGGCACGGTGCGATAGGCGATGCATTCGTCGACGATCGCGCCGAGCGCCTGCAAACCATCGCCGAGCGTTTCGCGGGTTTCTTCCGCCTTCACCCAAAGCACCGTGAGGTTTTCCACCGACTCCTTGGCGAACGCTTCGAGCAAGCCTTCAGCCACGAATTTTTCCGGTAAAAGGTCCACGGCGAAACGGTATTCGCGGATCTTCGCCGCGGTCGCGGCGCCAATCGCAGCGATGCGCGGATTGCCCAAGCTGCGAGCGTCCTGGTAGACCGCGAAGAAGGCGTCGAAGAACTTTTCCACGCCGTTCGGACTGGTGAACACGAGCCAGTCGTATTCGTGGGCGTGAGTGACGTTTTCCGCGAAGCCGAGTTTGTCTTCCGGTGCTTCGATCCGGATCACGGGCAATTCGATGACATCCGCGCCCAACGCGGAAAGCTCGCGGCTAAGCGAACCGGCCTGATCGCGGGTGCGGGTGACGACGATGCGCTTACCGAACAACGGACGTTTTTCGAACCAGTTGATCTTCGCGCGCTCTTTCACCACGTCGCCGATCACCGCCACGGCGGGCGAACCGAATTCGGCGCGTTCAGCCATGTCGGCGATCGTGCCAAGCGTTCCCACGAGCGTCTTCTGCGCGCCAGTGGTCGCCCAGCGCACCAAGGCAATCGGCGTGTCCTGGGAATCGCCCCCTGCGACCAACGAAGCGCAGATTTCCCGCAAACGCGAAATCCCCATCAGGAAAACGCGCGTACCGGGAGTTTTGGCCAGATGCGCGTAGTCGATCGAGCTGTCGCCTTTGGTCGGATCTTCGTGACCGGTGAAAATGGTGAGCTGCGAGCAATGATCGCGGTGCGTCACCGGAATGCCCGCGTAGGCCGGTCCGGCGATGGCCGAGCTGATGCCAGGCACGATTTCGAAAGCGACCCCCGCATCGGCCAGTTCGGCGGCCTCTTCGCCACCGCGACCGAAGATCATCGGATCGCCGCCCTTGAGACGCACGACCTTTTTGCCCTGCTGGGTCTTCTCGACGATCAACACGTTGATGCCTTCCTGCGTGAGCGCGTGATCTTTCGCCCGCTTGCCGACGTAGATTTTTTCCGCACCGGGTTTCGTCCAACCCACGAGCTGCGGATTACTAAGCGCATCATAAACGAGCACATCGGCTTCCTCGATGCATTGCTTCGCGCGAAGAGTGACGAGACCGAGATCGCCGGGACCGGCGCCGACGAGATAGCAAATGCCTGGAGTGCTCATGCGAGGGAGTGGAAAAGAATGGAAGCAGCGGAAAGCGGATCGTTCGCGGCTGCGGCGATTTCCGCGACGCGTGGTTTGCCGCCTGTTTCGGGAAACACGCGGGCGTGGAGATGGATCGTATCGCCCGTGATTTTGGAATAAACGCCGACCGGCGTATGGCAGCCCCCTTCGAGCAGACGGAGGAACTCGCGCTCGGCGGTGAGACGAAGCCAGGTTTCCTGATGACCGATCGCTTCGGCGCGGACGCGGGTGATGGCGTCGTTGGCGCGGATTTCAAAGCCGATCGCTCCCTGACCCGCCGCTGGAAAGAAAACATGTTCGGGCAAACGCGTCGCAAACAACGCATCGAGCGAGCCATCTTCCGAACGAACTGACTCGTCGGTTTCCGAAGCGTTTTCGCCCGGCAAAAACCCGAGGCGGATAAGGCCCGCTTCAGCCAGGAGGATCGCATTGTATTCCTCGCCTGCCGCGAGTTTTTGCAAACGCGTTGGCACATTGCCGCGCAGGTCGCGCGTTTTCACGTCCGGCCTCAGCCATTCCATTTGCTTCGCCCGGCGCGGGCTGCTCGTCCCAACAATCGCGCCCTCGGGCAATCCATCGATGCCGCCCGGCGTGCGGGAAAGAAGCACGTCACGCACCGGCGCGCGTTCGAGCACCGCGGCGATGGCAAAACGCGGTTCCAGCACCGTCGGCACGTCTTTCATGCTGTGCACGGCGAGGTCGATTTCGCCCGCATCGAGCGCCATTTCGAGCTCTTTGATGAACACCCCTTTGTCGATGACACCTTCCACTTTCGCTACTTGGCTAAGAGCCACATCGGTCCGGCGGTCGCCCGTCGTACGGATGATCTGTCGACGCAGTTCAATGCCGGGAAACGCGGCGGCAAGCGTGCGTTCGGTGAGGTCTGCTTGCACGAGCGCTAATTCGCTACCGCGGGTGCCGATGATCAAAGTATCGCTCATGAAAAATAGGGGTCGGTTTCGGATCTCTCTCTCAACGCTCAACCATTCACTCTCAACTTCACGTTCCCGGAAGGTTCAGCTTGGCGAGTTCGTCGGCGATAATCCGATCGCACTCTTCGATCTGCCGTTGGCGACGCACACGCGCCTCTTCGGCCAATTCTTCCAACGTGTCGATGTCGTAGAGGTAAACCTCCTCGATCTCGCCAACCGCCGGATCGATGTCCCGCGGCACTGCGATGTCGATGAAGAACAACGGGCGAAACTTTCGCGCGCGACGAACTTTTTCCACGTCTTCGCGATGGATCAGCGCGTGCGGGGCACCGGTCGAGGAAATCACGACGTCCACGCGCTCCAGCACCTTTTCCCACTCGTCGAAGCGCACCGCGCTGCCGCCCATGTCGTTGGCGAGCTCGACCGCGCGTTCGTAGGAACGATTCGTAACAAAAATGCTGCGCGCGCCACGAGACACAAGCGCTTGAGCGGTTAGCCGGCTCATTTCGCCCGCTCCGAGAATCATTACCTCGCTATCCTTGAGGTGGCCGAAAATTTTCTCCGCCAGCTCCACCGCCACGTTGCCGATGGACGTCGCGCCTTCCTGAATGCGCGTTTCGGTGCGGACCTTTTTTCCCACGCCGAACGCTCGTTGGAACAAACGGTTCAGCACGCCGCCGGTGGTATTCGCGTGAAGTGCCGCCTGATACGCTTGCTTCACCTGACCGAAGATCTCGGTTTCGCCGAGCACCATCGAATCGAGCCCGCTGACTACTCGGCAGAGGTGCGACGCAGCTTCACTCCGGGCGTAACGGTAAAAATGTTCGGTCGCGTCCGGTTCGAGCGCGTGACGGTCTGCGAGCGCTTTTTCCAACGCCTGCAAACCGGACTCGGCATCCTTCGCCGCTATGTAGAATTCGGTGCGGTTACAGGTCGAAACCACGACGCCTTCGCTCAAGCCCGGCAGCTTCGCAATTTCCTGCGCCGCTTCGCCGAGCTTTGGCGTGCCCACAGCGAAGCGCTCGCGAACCTCCACGGGCGCGGTGCGATGATTCAGTCCGAGACAAGCGAGTTCCATCAGACGAAGGCGAAAACCGTGAGCGAAATCAGGAACAATCCCACCGCCGCCAGCGACAGCCGGCGACCCGTCAAACCTCTCGTCGTTTTCACCATCAGCAGCAGTGCGTAACCGATCCAGGTGGCAACGGCGGCGATCAGATGGCCGTGGCCGCTGCCCGATTGCGGCATCAGAAAGCCCGCAATGATACCCACGGTGAGCAAAGCAGTGCCGAGCCACAGCAGGCGAACGGTCGATTTCAGCAATTCACGCACCGGCGGCAAATTACGGAACAGCCCACTTTTCAAATGGTGCACCTTCAACTGGCGATCGAGCACGAGGAACATCACCCCCGCCACTCCCGCGAGAGCCAAAGCGCCATAGGAAAGGACAGAAAGCGCCGCGTGCGTTTCCCCCCATGGATCCGTGCCGGAAACTTTCTCCGGAAATGCCTGCAGCACTCCGGGCAAAAGCGCGGCTGCTTGAAAAACCACCACCACCGGCGCGGTGAAAACACCGAGCAAGGAAACGCGGTAGGCGGGGCCAGTCGCGAGGTAGAATAAAGTTAGCGACCAGGCCAGGAAGGCGAGGATTTCTCCTAGGTCGCGCAAAGGGCAAGCGGCCCGGACTTCGCCGCGCAACGCAAGAAATCCCAACTGGCAAAGGAAAGCCCCCGTCATCCAGACGATTGTCCACTTGCTGCGAATGCCCTTGTGGACCGACCACATCCCCAGCACACCGCCCACGGCAGCCAAAAGCGAAGAAAGGATGAGAAAGGTGCGGTCCATCGCGCCACCTCCATGCAATCCGTTCGCCCCCGGTGCAAGGCCAGATAAGTATTTACCGCCGCTCTCGTCGTTTTCCCAAGACACCTCGCACCACAGAAAGAGACCGGGGAAGACCTCGCTCGGAAAATTTAACTTTTCCAAAACAATTACGGTTCCTCCTTGACACCCCGGGCGGATTGAACGAGCTTCCGCGCCCCAACCCATCGGAACCAACCTCAACACCGACTTCTTTATCGCATGCGTGGAGTGACTGTCAAAAAAGGCGAGCCCGTCGATCGTGCTCTGAAGCGCCTCAAGACCAAGCTTGATACCGAAGGCATCCTCGAAGAAATGCGCCGCCGTCGCGCTTTCGAGACCCCGACCCAACGCAAGGTTCGCAAGCTTCGCACCGCTTCGAAGCGCAACAAGATTCGCTGGCGTTACTCCAACGCCGCTCCGGTCGACAAAACCGAAGCTCCTGCCGAAGCCTGAATTTTCCGGTTCCGATACCGGTTGGACAAACGGGTGCCTCACAAAGGCACCCGTTTTTGTTTTTTCGGAGAAGAGTTATTTAGCCGCAAAAAGGTGCAAGAAGACGCAAACAATCCAGTGAAGTTCCTCTCAGGTTCTTCCTCTTCGTTTAGGAATTAGGATTTAGGTATTAGGATTTTCCCCTCCTTCCTTTTGCATCCTCTTGCGCCTTTTTGCGGCTGAAATTCCATTCCCCTCCCTTCTTGCGGCTAACGATTTTCCCCGCCATGATGTCCCCATGCAGGTGATCACGGACAAATTGCGCGGGTTTCTCCAGTATGTGGCCGTTCAGTTCATCGAGCACCCAGCCGAAGCCCAACTGAAGGTCACCGAACTCGGCCCGAAGAAACTCCGTTTCAAACTGGTACTCACCCAGCCCGATGTCGCCCTGCTGATCGGCCGTAACGGCTTCACCGCATCCGCGATCCGCAGCGTACTACGCGCCGCCGCCGAACGAGAAGGCGTCCACGTCTCGCTGCAAATCCACTCGCATGAGGAAGAGGTCGAGATGATTGCTCGCGGCGATCATTGACCGACTTTTTTGCCGTCCCACCATGTCCCCTTGGGATGAAATGACCGACCGCAGTGGGGCGATCCGCCCGGCGTGGTCAACCCTGGCCGCGTCACTTGCCCGTTGGACGCCGGATGACCGAGCTAGCTTGGTGGCGGGTGCCGAGCGATTGCTGGAAGACCTTGGCGCGACCTACAATGTTTACACGGACGCGGGCGGAGCCGGCCGACCGTTCCGCGCCGATCCCCTGCCCTTGCCGATCGAATTCGCCGAGTGGCAACGCGTCGCCGCAGGGTTGGAACAACGCGGCCGATTGCTGGAAGCCGTGCTCGGGGATGTCTATGGCCCACAGCAACTGCTGAAAGAAGGCCTCCTTTCGCCCGACCTCGTCCACGCGAATCCGGATTTCCTGCCGAACGTCCGCGGCATTCAGCCTCCGGGCGGACAATACCTGCTCGCCACCGGTTTCGACTTGATCCGGGATCCGTGGGGAAATTGGGCGGTGTTGCGCGATCACGCCCGCGTGCCCGGCGGACTGAGCCAAACGCTCGAAAGCCGCAGCGTTTCCGCAAACGTTTTGCCCGATGAGTTCGAAGCGTCGCGCGTGGCTCGCATCGTTCCGTTCTTCGGTTTGGAGCGCGACCTCTTGCACGATCTCACACCGATGCGTCACGAGCCACCGCTCGTCGTGCTGCTCACACCCGGTTTCCGGTATCCGTCGTACTTCGAACATGCCTTCAAAGCCCGCGCGCTCGGCATTCCACTAGTCGAACCCGGCGACCTGACCGTACGAGAAAGGCGCTTGTATTTGAAAACTTTGTCGGGCTTGCGACGCGTCGATGTGGTCGCTTGCCGGCTCGACGACAACGGCATCGATCCGCTGGAACTCTGGAATGGCAGCGGTGCGGGAGTGCCGGGACTCATCGAAGCTTGGCGTTCGGGAAACGTGGCGCTGGCAAACGCTCCCGGTGCGGCCTTCGCCGGATCTCGCGCGCTGATGCCGTTTTTGCCCGGAATTTGCCGGGCATTGTTTGGCGAAGACCTGCGATTGCCTTTCGTCGAAACCTGGTGGCTTGGCCAAGCGGGCGTGTGCGACCGGGTATTGCGCGATTTCGACAGCTTCGTTCTCTTTCCCGCGTTCGGCGAACATCCGGAGCTCCCCGTGCAAATCTCGACGCTGTCCGCAGCCGTGCGAGCGGAATGGGAGGCGCGGGTGCTCGCGCGACCCCATGCGTTCGTCGTCCAGCGCGACCTTTCACCTGGCACCGCGCCGGTGCTCGATGGCCGGTCCTTAAAATCCCGGCCGGTTTGCTGGCGATCGTTTTGCCTGCACACCTCGCAAGGCCCACGCACGTTGAAAGGCGGGCTCGCCTTGCACGCGCGGGAAGGCCTCGCTTCGACCGGATGGAATCGGGGCGATTTGGTCGCGAAAGACGTCTGGATCACGCATGACACGGAAGGCGATTCGCCCGCTCACGCGACGGAAGCCGCGCCTCTATCTGCGCGACGGGAAATTTCAGGCGCCGATGTGCCGAGCCGCATCGCCGAGCAATTGTTCTGGGTCGGCCGTTATGCGGAACGCCTCGAACTGGTGACGCGCCTGCTGCGCACAACGATCCACCGCATCACGGGCGAAGCAACGCCAACGCGCGACCCTCAACTCGCGCTTTGCCTGCGTCTGCTCGAAGGTCTTGGCATTTTGCCGTCCGGCATTCCCCACTCTTCCCTGCTACCCGCACTTGCAGGATTGATTGGCCGTAACACCACCGGCCTGAGCGGTTTGCACACGGAAGTGCGCGCGCTAATGTGGAACGCGGCGTCCGCGCGCGACCGCCTCTCCGACGACACTTGGCGTTTGTTCAACCGGCTCGAAAGCTTGTTGAACGGCGAAAGCGCGTCGCCCACGGCGGCGACCTTGATTCAAAAACTTGACTCCATGGTTCTCCATCTCGCCGCTTTTGCTGGAATGCAGGCGGAAAACATGACCCGCGGACAAGGTTGGCGCTTCCTCGAACTCGGCCGACGCATCGAGCGGGCGATTGGCGTGCTGAATTTGTTGGAATACGCCTCGCACGCGCCTGACCGGGATCTCACTGCGCCGGAACCGTTGCTGGAAACGTGCGACAGCGCGATGACCTATCGCCGTCGCCATCTTTCCCGTCCGCGCTGGCAACCAGTCGTCGACCTGTTGTGCTCCGACCCTACCAATCCACGCGCGGTGGCATACCAGCTCAACGTGCTCGCTCAGGAATTGCCCTCTTTGCCCGGTCAGCCGGATCATGGATTGCTGCCACGCATTCGTGAATCGATCGCCGAGCAACAAAGCGCGCTTTCCCAACCCGAAGCCGTGGGCAATTGGCGGCAGCGATCACACGATCTCACCCGCTTGTCGGACTTACTCACGCAGCATTACTTCAGCCACTCGGTTCGCCACGTTTACTGAAAAAAAGGTCATGCGCTATCTGGTCACTCACCGCACCCGCTACGCCTACACCGGCCCGGTGACCGTGTCGCATCACCTTGCGCATCTCGCGCCGCGTCCTTTGCCCTCGCAACGAAGCCCGTGGCATGAACTGACCATTTCGCCAACACCCGTGACGCGTCATTCACACGAAGACGCCTTCGGCAACATCGCCACCTATTTCGAAATTGAAGGCGAACACACGTCGCTGGAAGTCGTGGCGAAAAGTCTCATCGAAGTCACCCCGATGATCATCCCGCTGGCCGCGAACACTCCGTCATGGGAAACCATTCGCGAAGCGTGCCAGGAGCAATCGCTCACTCCCCCGGCTGCAGCAGGCGAATTCCGGTTTCCTTCGGCGATGGTTCCCGTTTCCACCGTCTATGCGGACTACGCGGCGGAGGACTTCTCGCCGAACCGACCGATTCTCGAAGCCGCTCAAAGTTTGATGGCGCGCATTTTCCACGACTTCTGCTTCGACACCCGTGCCACCGACATCGCAACACCGGTCGCAGAGGTCATGGAACGACGCGCCGGAGTTTGCCAGGACTTCGCCCACCTGATGCTCGCCTGCCTGCGCTCGCTCGGTTTGCCCGCGCGCTACGTCAGCGGCTATTTGGAAACCGTGCCGCCCGAGGGCCAGGAACGCTTGATCGGCGCGGACGCGTCGCATGCCTGGCTGTCGATCTATGCGGGCGAATCCCATGGCTGGATCGATCTCGATCCGACAAACAACCTCTTACCCGGCGAGCGACATATTACGATTGGCTGGGGCCGCGATTTCTCCGATGTCAGCCCACTCCGAGGCGTCACCCTTGGCTCAGGCGGCCAAGCACTCAGCATCGCCGTGGACGTCGTGCCGCTTATCGGCGGAGCCTGACTCTTTCTTCCCAATCTCAAATCTCAGATCTACCTCATGCGCGTCCTCGCCATTGATCCCGCGATCCGCAACACCGGCTACGCCGTGTTGGAAGGCGATGCCCGTTCGCCCCGGGTGCTGACCTACGAGGTCATCCGCATTCCCGAAAGTGTTCCCCAATCGGCGGCCTTGGCGGCGGTGCGCACGCATCTCGGCCACGTGATCGAAGCTCACCAACCGGACGAAGTCGCCGTGGAAGGCATCATCTACGTCCAATCCCACCGCACCGCGATCAGCATGGGCGCCGCGCGCGCCGCCGCGCTCATCGCCGCCGCCGACCGGGGCCTCGCGGTTTACGAATACGCCCCGAGCAAGGTGAAGCAAGCCGTCGTGGGCAAAGGCAAGGCCGATAAAAACCAGGTCGCCTTCATGGTCCGCGCCTTGCTCGGCTTGAGCGAAACCCCGCCTCACGACGCCGCCGATGCGATCGCGATCGCCTTCGCACATTTGCAGGCGTCCGATCCGCTGAAAGCTCGCTTGCTCGATCGCCGTCAAATTTGACCGGTTCGCCTTTGACTCCGCCCCGCCCGGACGATTCGCTTGCCGCCAATGAAGGTCGTCGATCTGGGAACCGGCGTGGATTACGCGGAAGGACTGCGTTTGCAGGAAGCGACCGTCGAGGCGGTGCTCGAAGGCCGGGAGGAGGAAACGCTTTTCCTGCTCGAACACGCGCCCGTTTACACGATCGGACGTTTGCGCGACCAATCCTCGCTGCGCTCACGCGATCGCCTTCCGTTTCCCGTTTTTGAAATCAGCCGCGGCGGCCAGGCCACCTACCACGGTCCGGGCCAACTCGTCGGCTATCCGATCGTCGACCTCCGCCCGCGCGGCCGGGATCTTCACGCCCATCTCCGTCACCTTGAAGACGCGATCATTCGCACTTGCCAGCGTTTCGGCGTCGATGCGGGAAGACGCGAAGGCCTGACCGGCGTGTGGGTCGAAAACCGCAAGCTCGCCTCCATCGGAGTCGGCGTGCGGCGATGGGTCTCGCTCCACGGTTTCGCTCTCAACGTGACGAAGGAAAGTTTGCCGCCGTTTTTCGCAATCACCCCCTGCGGCATCGACGGTGTCACCATGAGCTGCATCGAACAGGAGGCCGGACGACCGATTTCCGTGAAGGAAGTCGCGGCGGTGTTCGCGGAAGAGCTGAGGCTCTAATGGAGTTGAGCCTTCAGGCGAGGAAGGTCTTCCCGGGCGGAGCCTCTCCCGATGCGTTCGATGACGCTCGGCCGATGAGCCTTCGGAGTGGCCAGAAAGAGGAAGATGCACAAATTGGACCGCGGGCTTTAGCCCGCCCCGTCAGGCCAAGTCTTCTCTTTTTCACTATCCACTGGCCCCTGACCTCTGGCCACTCATGGCGGACTAGCTCAAGAGGCTCCGCCCGGGAAGACCTTCCTCGCCTAAAGGCTCGACTCCGTTACGCCCCCAGATTCGAGATCGTCTGGAAGATCGCGGACACCATCAGGTAGGCCATCGTGCCGATGAGACCGGCCATGACGATCAGGATCGCGGGCATGATCAGCGCCATGATGCGCTGCAGATCTTTGTTCAACTCCTTGTCGTAACGCTCGGCGGCGCGACGCAGCGAGAGATCGAGTTTCCCCGTTTGTTCACCGACGGAAATCATGTCGACGAACAACGCCGGAAACGCGCCGGTGCGGATCAACGCGCGGGAAAACGCCCGGCCGTCGCCGACTTGTTCGATCACGCGATCCAGTTCGCTTCTCAATGCCAGGTTCTGTGTGGCGTCGCGGGAAAGCTCCAGCGCGCGCAACAAGGGCAAACCATTGCCGACGAGATTCGACATCGTTTCCAGGAACTGCACGTAAAAGCGGCTCGCGATCACTGGGCCGGCCAAAGGCATCTTCAGCTTCATCCGGTCCCACGCCGGCTTGTTGGCGTCGTTGTCCTTCCATGCTTTGAAGAACAACCCGGCCGCAACCAGAAGGATCACATACACATACCAGAATTGCCCGAAGTGATTGGTCACCGCCGTCATCATGCGAATCGGCAGCGGCAGTTTTCCGCCCGGTGTGCTCTTCATCAATTCCGTGAGCTGCGGAATCAATGTCGTGACGAAAATGATCGAAACGCCAATGCCCGCGCACACGAGGAACGTCGGGTAGATCATTGCGAGGATCAGCTTGCTCTGAAGCTCCTGCAGCGTCTTCAGGTAATGCGCCTGGCGTTTGAGAATCGTGTCCAGCGCCCCCGACGCTTCGCCCGCGGCGGCGAGCGAACAATACAACGGGCCGAAACTCGGGCTCACCCGCTTGAGCGCGGCGGAGAAGTTCATGCCATCGCGCACCTCTTGGCGGATCTTGTACGAAACCGCCTTGAGGTTGCCCAGCTCCTGACGGTTTTCCATCGCCTTGAGCGCCGGTTCCAATTGGAGACCCGCGCCAAGCATGTCCGACAATTCCTCGGTAAACATCACCACGTCGGCACGCTTCAGCTTCACTGGACCGGCGGGGATTTCCTCCACCGCGGTGCCCGCTTTGGGAGCCTCCGCCGACGGTGCCTTCGCCTTGTTCTTACCCGCCGACGGCACCGGCGCGGCCATCGTGCTTTCCTTCAGACTCACCGGTTGCAAGCCGCGCTTGTCGAGCAAACGCAACGCCTCCGGGCGATCTGTGGCATCGATCTCTCCGATCGACACATTGCCGTTCGAGGAAAGAGCTTTGTAGGAAAAGACAGGCACGGGAAGAAATGACTAATGACTAGATCCTAATGACGAAACGAATGCCTCTTTAGCCTTCTCCCCCGCCGACTTCGGCCGAGGTGACGGAAATGACTTCTTCAATCGTCGTCAGGCCCTGCATCACCTTGTGCCAGCCGTAGTGGCGCATCGGCAGATACCCGTCGCGCACGGCTTGCGCCTTGATCTCCTTCGCGGGGACGCTGTGGGCGACCATTTCCTGCAAGGCATGGGTGAGAATGACGATTTCGTAAATGGCGAGTCGACCGGAGAAACCCGTGCCACGGCAGCGATCACAGCCGACCGCTTGAAACGCTTCGCCTTCGATATCGAACGGGATGCCGAGTTCGCTACGATCTCCCAGAGTCAACTCGCGCGGAACCTTGCAATGCGGGCAAAGACGGCGTACGAGACGCTGAGCAAGGAACGCGCGGACCGCGGCGGAAACCAGGAACGGCTCCACGCCCATGTCGATCAAACGGCTGATCCCGCCGAGCGCGTCGTTGGTGTGAAGCGTGGAAAAGACCAAGTGACCGGTGAGCGACGCGCGGATCGCGATTTCCGCCGTCTCAAGGTCGCGAATTTCCCCGATCATCACGATGTTCGGGTCGGCACGGAGAATCGACCGAAGCGCCGACGCGAAAGTCAGGCCGATCTCGGATTTCACCGCGATCTGCATCACGCCCGGCAGTTTGTTTTCCACCGGGTCCTCGACCGTCACGATGCGACGCTCCGGGTGGTTCACTTCGCTGAGGAAGGAATAAAGGCTCGTCGATTTACCCGAACCGGTCGGGCCGGTGATCAGGATGATGCCGTTCGGCAAATGCAGCAGCGATTCGATCTTCTTCCGCACGAACGGCTCCATGCCGAGGCGGTCGATGTTGAACTTCTGCTGGTTGAGCAAACGCAGCGAAACGCTTTCGCCTTCCACCGTCGGGACCGTCGCCACGCGGACGTCGATCGTCTGGCCTTCGAATTGCAGGTTGATACGACCGTCCTGCGGCAAGCGGCGCTCGGCGATGTCGAGGCGCGACATGATCTTCAAACGCGCGATCACCGAGCTTTGCAGCGCCTTGATGTTTTCCGGCACGGTGACTTCCAGCAAGCGACCGTCGATGCGGTAACGGATGCGAAGGTTGTCGCTCAGCGGCTCGACGTGAATATCGGTTGCGTGCTGATCCAGCGCTTCGCGGATGATCTGGTTGACGAACTTCACCACGCTCGCCTCTTCGTCCTCGTCGGCGTCGATGACGTTTGCTTCGTCCTGGGCTTCCAGATTGGAGAAATCGAGATCCCGGCCTTCCAAAATCTGCTCGAAGGTATCCGCGCCCACCCCGTAGAGGCGGCGCAACGCTTCGTGAATGCGGCGGCGCGACGCCATGCACCACTCGACCGGCAGTTCGAGTTCCTGAGCCACCGCTTGGCGCGCCACGAGGTTGAACGGATCGAAAGTCGCTAGCTTCAACCGGCGGTCGTTCCCTTCGCCCTCGATCGCCACCGGCAGCAAACGATGCCGCAGGGCGATTCGCGGCCCGCAAGCCTCGCGGAGCGGCAGCGGCGCTTCCGGCAACGGAATGCTATCGAGCCACTCCATTCCCAGCTCATTGGCCAGCTCGCGGAGATACTTCTCCTCATCCACGATCCCCGCATCGAGCAAATCGTCGATCGGCGAGCGCTGGCGCTGGGCGGCCGCGTCGAGGACATCGGCCACGGCCTTGAGGTCATCGCATCCGGTGCGGCGGGCGGGTTCGAGCAGGAGCTGGGTCATTCGGCTGGAATAGCTTCTCCCTAAAACCCTCCGGGACGCAACTTTGTCTCACGAAAAATCCTCCTCCCCTCATTTGGAGATCCCACCCGGGTAATAGGAAGAGAACCACGGATGAACGCGGCTGAACACGGATGGAACTCAAACCTCTTTCTTCCGCGACTTCCACGCCTCCCTAGAGGCGAAAGAATCTTCTCAAACCCTTCTTCCCACCTCTGATCCGTGTCCCTCCGCGTTCATCCGTGGTTCTCTCTATCCCTCCATCGCGGCTGAAAATCCTTCCCGCTCCGCCCGCTTCCTGCTTTGGAAAAACCGTGGCCTATCTGGAAATCCGCGATCTCACCAAGCATTTCACCAAACGCAGCGGCGGACCGTTTTCCCCACGCACGGAAACGATCCGCGCGGTAAATGGCGTGTCGCTGGAGATCGAAAAGGGCGAAATCCTCGGCCTGGTGGGCGAATCCGGCTGCGGCAAATCGACGCTTTCCCGCACGCTGATGCAGCTCACCCCGCCGACTTCCGGCTCGGTGATTCTGGACGGCGAGAACCTTTCCGCGTTGCCGCCGGGCCAAATGCGCCGCCGCCGGCTCGATTTCCAAATGGTCTTTCAGGACCCCTACGCGTCGCTCAACCCGCGGATGACGATTTACTCGACGCTTGCCGAAGCTGTCCGCCAACGGCATCCGAAGTCGAAGGGCAAGGCGCTCGACGACCGCGTCGAAGCCCTGATGGCCACCGTCGGCCTCGATTCCCGGGCGCTGCTCAAATACCCGCACGAATTCTCCGGCGGCCAACGCCAGCGCATCGCGATCGCCCGCGCGCTCGCGCCCGAACCGAAGCTGATCATCGCCGACGAGCCGGTCTCCGCCCTCGATGTCTCGATCCAGTCGCAGATCCTCAACCTGCTCAAGAAGCTGCAAAAGGACTTCGACCTCACCCTCATCTTCATTTCCCACGACCTCGGCGTCGTCCACTACCTCGCCGACCGCATCGCGGTGATGTATCAGGGCCAAATCGTCGAATCCGGCCCCGCGGGCGACGTGTTCCATCACCCGCAAAACGACTACACCAAGCGCCTCCTCGCCGCGATCCCCAAACTCGTCGGCGCAAAGTAGGCAATAAAGCCCAACCCGACGCTAAAACGAAGATACAAGCACAAGTTTCCAACTTGTGGGCGTGATTCAGACAGAGTCGCAAGTTGAAAACTTACGCTACATCAACTTGCTCCACGCCCGCAAGCAATACTCCCCGGCCCGCAATCCCGCCTTCACCGGATTCTCCCGAATATACCGCACGAAGCCCTCCATCGATCCCGCACCGCGCACCAAGTGATCGAAACTCTCGTGCTGCCAAAGCTGGCCCTCCTGCCCAGCCCGGCGATTGATCTCCCTTGCGGAAAACCGCTTCCACGAATGCAGGATCGCCGACAGGGAATACCCCTCCCTCGGAGCCACCAACACGTGCACGTGGTTCGGCATCACCACATAATCCTCCAGCTCATACCGCTGGCCGTCAAAACACTCCAGCGCGGTCGCCACCACCTCGGAATGCGCCGGGTTGCGCAGCAAACACGACCCATGGCCGGAATCCAACAGCTCGTGAAAACGCCGACCAAACTCCCGCAGATACGCCCGTCTCTGATCCGCTGACAACCTCGCCAGCGATTCGCTCAAATCCTCCGTAGCCGGTAATCCCCGCGCTTCCAACCAGCGACCGCGATCTTCCCTCCATCTCTTCATCGCGGGCGCCGGAATCGAATCCGCGAGCCGGAATGTCACGAAAGTGAACGTCCCCTCCTGCTGCAATGCGGCAAGTTGCGCCAGCGACGATCAATCGGCCGATCCTGATCCAGAAACATGCAGCACAACTTTCCAAGTTGTGTAGCAGCGCAAGTTTCCAACTTGCGATTCTTATTTATATCAAGACCACAAGTTGAAAACTTGCGCTACTACTACCCCAATCTTACGCCACCGTCGTCGCTTCTTCCGGCGAGGACTCTTCGTCACGACTGCGATTCACCCGCACCACCCGCGACGCGCTCTGCCACTCCGCCCATACCGACGGTTCGGACTCGAAACGATTGCGCACCAAGGGCGCCAACTGCTTGCGCAATTCCATGCCGCGATCGACCAACGCCGCCAACCCGGCCGTGCCGCCGATCTGTGAAGAAAGCCCCGCCTCCTGCGCCTCGTCGGCACGCTCCAACTGCCCCAAAGCCACCGCCATCCGGTCGAGATGCCCTTCCGGCAGCTCGAATTCGGTGAAACGGTCCACATGCGGCCGCGCCGCTTCCAGAGCCGTCCGCACCTGAGTCATTAGCGCTGCATACGACTTCGACTTCGGCAATTGATACGGCTTGGCGAACGCTCGCTGACCCTCCGCCAAACCCATCGCCTGAGCGGTATCGCGCAACGTCCGCAATTTGTCGCGCAACTCGTCCGCCAACTGGCGTTTCGCGGACGTCCCGCTGTGGTACTCGATCGAGCCGGTGAGCTGACCGACGCCCAACCGTTCCATCTCTGGCACCACCGCCGCGATGGCGGCGAACAAGATCCGCGCGCGCCCCGTCGCCGGGAAGCTCGTGGAATATTTCAAACCAAAGGCCTCGATATTGGCGAAGGCCGAGTAATGATTTCGAATGGATTCGTTATTCATTTGCGATGACCTCTCTGAGATCGTCGTGATTTGTTAGAGTTAAGCCATGGATTGACCATCAAAAACAACAGACCAAACGAAATAACTTCCAGACCGAACGCAAATCACGTCCGACCAAGCGCAAAAAGCGCCAGACCCACCGGAAAAACTCCGCGACCGAACGCAAAAACAACCAGACCAAGCATCGCGACACCCGTCCCAACCCCAACTCGCTCGTGACCCGATGTAATTCACCCGCGACCAACCCCAAAAAACCTCCGCCCAAGCCCCGCAACGGGGGTGTAAGAATTTTTGTGTAAGTCGGATTGGGCTGGTGGCCTAACCAAGAGAAAGGACACCGGAAAATGAAACCCGACATCAAAGACGAGCTGCTCGACGAGTTGCTCAAAAACTATCGAGG
>Ga0307412_10000265_pt1 | contig 33691 bp, 23 predicted proteins | sample DK1Cmetagenome_3_FD_203823 | JGI IMG/M metagenome (GOLD analysis project Ga0307412, IMG submission 203823) | Maize rhizosphere microbial communities from greenhouse at UC Davis, California, United States - DK15-C-1 | ecosystem: Host-associated > Plants > Roots > Rhizosphere > Soil | place: USA...
ATTAAAACCTGAGTTTCAGGATCTCCGAATCTCATGTTGTATTCAAGAAGGTAAGTTCCGTTTTTCGTCACCATTAATCCGAAGAAAATGATTCCTTTAAAGCTGAAACCCTCTCCTTTAAGACCTGCAATAGTTGGCGCTAAGATATTTTTTTCGAAATCTGCGTAGTGTTCCTGAGTAAATTCCGGGCTTGGAGCCACTGAACCCATACCTCCTGTATTTGGTCCTGTATCACCGTTTCCTGCTTTTTTATAATCTTTAGCAGCAATACACGGGAAAATCTTTTCACCGTTTGAAAATGCAATGATTGAAGCCTCAAAACCTTGTAAAAATTCTTCGATAACTAAACGGATTCCGGCATCTCCATAGATTCTTCTGATCATAAAATCATGGATCGTAGCTTCAGCTTCTTCCAAAGTATCGCAGATCACAACACCTTTTCCACCAGCCAAACCGCTAGCCTTGATTACCAAAGGATATTCCTGTGTCTGAACATATTCTTTAGCTTCATTATATGAATCAAAAACTACAGCTTTTGCCGTTTTGATATCATAGGTCTGCATAAATTTCTTAGAGAAAGCCTTACTTCCTTCCAAGCTGGCAACTTTTTGAGTCGGCCCGAAAACTTTAAGGTCGTGCTTTTTAAATTCATCCTTCAAACCAGCTACAAGCGGGGCTTCAGGACCTACGATCGTAAGATCTACCTTTTCTTTAATTGCGAAATCTCTAAGTTCTTTAATCTCTGATAAATGAACATTTTTTCCGATCACATCAGTGGTAGCGTTTCCGTTGGCGAAAAACATTTTGGTAACTCGTGCGTCATTCTGAAGTTTTGCTGCCAAAGCAGATTCTCTTCCACCTTCACCTATGATTAATATTCTCATACTTTATTTAATTAACTAGTCTACTTTACAAATATATAATTTAAAATTAAAAAATTGAAAGATTAAGAAACTGAGAAAAAACATACGCAATCTCTTAATTTCTAAATATCTGAATCTCTTAATATTCTTAATGAAAAAAGTGTCTAACTCCTGTAAACATCATCGGAATCTTGTGCTCGTTTGCCGCTTCGATGCTGTCCTGATCTTTTACACTTCCTCCCGGCTGAATGATCGCTGTGATGCCTTCCTGAGCGCAGAAATCTACCACATCACGGAAAGGGAAAAACGCGTCAGAAGCCAAAACCAATTCTCCTGTGAATTTTTCTTTTGCTCTTTCGATCGCCTGCTGAGTTGCCCAGATTCTGTTAACCTGTCCGCCCCCGATTCCGAAAGCCTGGATTCCGTTTGAAACAACAATTGCGTTTGATTTTACGTATTTTACCACTCTCTGAGAGAACAATAACGCTTTTTTCTGCTCTTCCGTCGGTTGAGTTTCAGTAACCACTTTAATATCGTCAGAGAAAATACTGTCGTTATCCTGAACCAGAATTCCACCATCAACTTTTACCCAAGTTTGCTTGTCAGAAACCGGATTAACGATTTTTATAATTCTTAAATTTTTCTTTTTTCTTAAAATTTCCAAAGCATCCTCATCAAATTCAGGAGCCATTACGATCTCAAGGAAAGTTTTGTTTAATTCTTCGGCTGTTGCAGCGTCAACCTTGTAGTTGGTAGCGACAATTCCTCCAAAAATAGAAACAGGATCACACTCAAAAGTTTTCTGATATGTTTCCAAAGCTGAAGTTCCGATTGCCACTCCACAAGGTGTAGAGTGTTTTACGGCACAACAAGCCATTTCTTCTTTGAATTCGTTTACCACTTTCCAGCAAAGATCCATATCACGAAGGTTGTTGAAAGACAATTCTTTACCTCCCAATTGTTCGAAATCTTTCATGGCACCGTTCTCGAAAGTAGAAACGTAGTAAGCTGCCGTCTGATGCGGGTTTTCACCATATCTAAGGTCGGAAACTTTTTTGTAAGATGCATTAAGATAAGTCGGATAATCCTCTTCCAAAAGCATTCTTGAAATAGCCGCGTCATACGCAGAAGTAAGGTTGAATACTTTTCCTGCCAGTTTCTTACGTGTTTCGATGTATGTGTCACCGTTTTGCTCCATTTCGATTTTTACGGTTGAATAATCTTCAACATCAGTAATTACCGTTACAGAATCAAAATTCTTGGCTGCAGAACGAAGCATTGAAGGACCTCCGATGTCGATGAATTCTACCTTTTCGTGTAAAGAAATGTCTTTGTTCACGTTTTCAAAGAAAGGATAAAGATTCACGATCACCATATCGATCAAGCCAATTCCGTGTTCCTGAACCGTCTTCATGTGTTCTTCGTTTGAACGAACCGCCAACAATCCTCCGTGAACTTTCGGGTGTAGTGTTTTCACTCTTCCGTCCAACATTTCAGGGAAATTGGTAACCTCATCAATCTGAATTGGATTTAAACCAGCTTCTTTCAAATGTTTGAACGTCCCTCCTGTAGAAATTAATTCGTAATTCTGGGCTTCCAAAAATTGTGCAAATTCGATTAATCCGCTTTTGTCAGAAACACTGATTAAAACTCTCTTTTTACTCATTTTACTTTCAATTTTTTACTTTTTACAGCTATTTCAAACTGTAGATCGGGTCTTTCACGTCCGGTCTTACTTTATTTTTACTTAGATTTTTCTTGTTTTGAAACTTTTTTAATCTAAATGTGTTTTTCTTTAATTACTGGAGCCATTAACGGCTAATCTTTTTTAACGCAAAGAGCGCTAAGGCTTTTGCTTTTTTGTTGAATATTTTTTTGTTCGCAAGGGCGTTTTACTCAGCAAAGGGTGATGTTAATTTGATCGTAATTCTTTTTTTAACCACCCCGTCAAAAATTCTTTGAATTTTTGCCACCCCTCCACAGGAGGGGAATTTTGCATCTCTAATAATTAACTTTTTAATTATTTTCTAATACTTTGTTTATTGCTATTGGGAAAATTTCATATTCAATTTTATGAACTTTTTCCGCTACCGTTTCAGGAGTATCATCTTCCGTTACTTCAAAGCATTTTTGAAGAATTATTTCGCCTTCATCAATTCCGGAAGTCACGAAATGTACAGTTGCCCCGCTTTGTTTTTCTTTAGCTTCAATAACTGCATTATGAACATTCATTCCCCACATTCCTTTTCCTCCAAATTTCGGAAGCATAGCAGGATGGATATTGATGATCTTTCCTTTCCAGTTTTCACAAAACTCAGGTTTTAGAATGGATAAAAACCCGGCCAATACGATTAAATCTGTATTTTCAGGGATGATTTCGTTCAATTCGTTGCTGAAATTTTTCCCTCTCGGAATCAGAACGTTTTCTATGTTATGGTTTTTTGCCCTTTCGAGGCCGTAACATTCTCTGTCAGCAACAACTAAAGATACTTTTGCATTCCGGATCTCTCCATTATCAATGGTATCGATAATTCTCTGAAGATTGGTTCCTGAACCTGAAACGAGTATTACTAAGTTTTTCATTTTAATTTTGTGAGCCTTGTCAAGGCTTTGACTGTTATCAACTAGCCCCGATTGCAACGGCATCCTTTTTTGTTGCGGCCGGAGCGAAGCGGAGGCCGTAACAAAAAAGATACAGTGGAAAGCGGGATTAAGCTCCTAAAATTTTAAATCTATTTTTTCGCTTCCTGCTGTGATTTCTCCGATTTCATAAGCGTCATCTAAAAGGTGTAAAACTTTCTCAGCATGCTGTGCATCAACAACAACGATCATTCCAACACCCATGTTGAAGGTTCCGAACATTTCCTCACGAGCTACACCGCCTCTTTTCTCCAATTCAAGCATGATACTTGGAATCTGAATTTTTGAAGCATCGATTGTAGCGCATAATCCGTCACCGATAATTCTAGGAATGTTTTCGTACAAACCGCCGCCCGTGATGTGAGCGATACCGCAAACTTTAACCTCTTCCAACACCTTATGAATATCTTTATAATATAGTCTTGTAGGAACTAAAAGTGTCTCGTATAAAGGCTTTCCTTCGAATTCTTCGTTAAAATCAGGGAATACTTTTCTTACCAAAGAGAATCCATTTGAATGGAAACCTGAGCTTGGAAGCGCGATAATTTTATTTCCGGGTTTGATTCCTGAACCGTCAATAATTTGATCTTTTTCAACAATTCCTACACAGAATCCTGCAACATCGTAATCTCCAGGCTGGTACATTCCCGGCATTTCAGCGGTTTCGCCGCCGATTAATGCGCAATTGTTGTCTTTACAAGCTTCTACCATTCCTAAAACGATTTCAGCAGCGATTTCGGAATCCAGCTTTCCGCAAGCCAGATAATCCAGGAAAAACAATGGTTTTGCACCGTGACAAAGGATGTCATTCGCACACATCGCGAAACAATCTACACCGATGGAATCGTATTTTTTTGAATCTAAAGCTACCTTCAGCTTCGTTCCCACTCCATCCGTTCCTGAAACCAAAACAGGATTTTTGTATCCTCCAATTTCGTAGAAAGCCCCAAAACTTCCCAAATGATTCAGTACATTGGAATTGTGCGTTTCGCCGACCGCTTTTTTGATTTTGTCAACGGTTTTGTATCCTTCTTCTTTGTCTACTCCTGCTGATTTGTACGTGTTGCTCATGCTTAATAATTTAACAATGTATAAGTCTAATAATGTAACAATAACTCTAAAACTGGTAAACTGTTACATTGATAAATTGGTACATTTTATTTTTTACTTTTATTTCAAATTTAGAAAACAAAAAAGCCGACAATCTTGGTAGATTATCGGCCGTTATTTTATCTCAGAATTTCAGAGCCCACAATATTCCCTTTCTTGGAAAAATATTGATTATAAGAGGTCTGAATTTTCATCTTTTTTCTTTTTGCAAAGATATTAATTTTAAATTAATATTCAAATCTATTTTTCAAGGATAGATTCGATGGCAGAAATTTTCTGGATTTTTGCTCTTAATTCACTGTCTTTCTCTTCATTAGAAATTTTCTGGGCCGATTTGTCAAAATTATCATTGAAGAAAGGAAGTGTAAAAGTATCAACGATATTTCCACCGTGCAATGGAAAACGCTTTTCTGCCGCTTCCAAAACACCTAATCCACCTCTTGCTCCCGGAGCCGTTGCCATCAACAACATTGGAACTTCATTCCAGACTGCTCTTTCTTTGATTCTTGAAGTCCAGTCGAACACGTTTTTAAATGCTGTAGAATAGGTTCCATTGTGCTCGGATAACGAAATTAAAAGAACGTCTGCGCTGTCAATTTTTGCTGCAAGATCTTTTGCTTCCTGCGGAACTCCGTTTTCAACCTCTCTCTGATGTTTATATATTGGCATTTCAAAATCGTTCATGTCAACGATTTCTCCTTCCGAATTTTCGAATAATGTTGTGGCATAAGTCACCAATTGTTTATTGATTGATAATTCAGAATTACTTCCTGCTATTGCTAAAATTTTCATTTATTTTTTCTGTTTTAAAGTATTTATTTTAAATGCAAAGGTCGCAAAGATTTTTGACAATTTGCGTGTTTTTATGTTTGAAGGTGTTTCTTAACAATAAGTCTTTCTTTAACCTCCCTGTCAAAAATTCTTTTTGAATTTTCGCCACCAGTGCCTCATTTATTTTTTATATTTTTTATGGAATCGGCGAATCTCGTTCCTCGATTTCCAGAGGAGGGGAATTTTTAATGCTGCGAAATTGTTGCGTTAAGCTTTTATTATTTTAAATATGATGGTAATTCCATTGGGACTTCCATTAAAAGGATTTCTGTGTCTTCAACTGCTTCGATATTAAAGCTTTGGGTATCCCAGATTCCTAATCCATCTCTTTCGTTTAAGATTCTGTCGCCTACTTTTGCACTTCCTTTTAAAACAAAAGCGTAGACTCCGTTTCCTTTTTTGTTGAGCATATAATTTTTGCCGTTTCCTTTGGTAAAATTGGCTAAGTTAAACCAAGCATCCTGATGAATCCAAACACCGTCATCGTTTTTATTCGGAGATAAGATCTGTTGGAAACCATTGATTTTTTCTCCTTCTACAATACTTTTCTGGTCATATCTCGGTTCAACTCCGGCTTCTTTTGGGAAAACCCAGATCTGTAAGAATTTTACAGCCTGATCTTTATTTTTATTGTATTCGCTGTGCATAATCCCTGTTCCCGCGCTCATTACCTGGATTTCTCCTTTTCTGATAACGGAAGATGTACCCATAGAATCTTTATGCTCCAAATCTCCTTCCAACGGAATGGAAATAATTTCCATATCCTTGTGAGGGTGTGTTCCGAAGCCCATTCCCTGAGTTACGGTATCGTCATTTAAAACCCTTAAAACTCCAAAATGTGTTCTTTCCGGGTTTTGGTAATTTGCGAAGCTAAAAGTGTGATAGCTATTTAACCAACCGTGGTCTGCGTGACCTCTTGAATCTGCTTTATGATATACTGTTTTCATATCTTTTTATTTATGGTACAAATGTACGGAGTGCGGGTTGGGAAAATGTTGATGTAAGGTAAGAAAGGATTTGCCACTCGGTTTGTCTTCCTGAAAGTATCTAGATTACGTTTGATTTGCATTGTTGAGATCCTTACAGGATGACAAACTGAGTGATTGAGTGATGTTTTTATGAGATTGTTTCGTCGCTTTGCTCCTGTGGTAATGACAAATGTTGAAATATCTGACGAATACCTAGCCCCGATTGCAGTGGCATCCTTTTTTGTTGCGGGCGCAGTGAAGCGGAGACCGTAACAAAAAAGATATAGCGGAAAGCGGGAAACAGCTCCCGAAAAAATGGGTAATAAATAATAATTACTGTTTTTTATTCGCTTTTTTCAGCTTCTGTCGGAGGTCCGAAAATGTGTTTACGGTGATTTTCGCCCCAATGCTTTAAGGATTCTACGACAGGAAAAAGTGTTTTTGTGTGTTCCGTCGGCAAATACTCAATGGAAACGGGATAGGTATCTTTGACCACTCTTTCAACCAAATTGTTTTGCTCGAGTTCCTTTAATTCTTTAGCTAAAACTTTCGAGGTAAGTTTCGGAATACTTCTTTCAATTTCTGTAAAACGTTTGTTTCCAGCATTTAACGAAATGATAATCTGCAATTTCCATTTTCCGTTAATGACATCTAATGTGTCCTGAACCGGCTTTAAAGCCTGCCTGCAATCCTTGTGAGTATGTTTTTCCATTTTTTTCACTTTCCTTTAGGTAACCGCTATACTTTGGAAAGTAAATTTACAATAATTTTGTCAGTAATAAAAACAAAAAATTAAACAAAATGACAAACATTTTAAATATCAGAACAAGTATCAGCGGAGAAAATTCTGTAAGCAACAAGCTTTCTGAGATCCTTATTAATCAATTGTTAGAAAAAAATCCGGAAAGCAAAGTGGTGGTTCGTGATCTGGCGGCAAACCCGATTCCTCACTTGGAAATCCATCATTTTAATGCTTCAAGGCTTTCCGATGAGGAAAAAAACGATGAACAAAAAGAAGCTGGAAAATATTCGGAAGAATCATTAAAACAAATTCACGAAGCGGATATTATTGTGATTGGAGTTCCTTTTTACAACTTTACTTTTCCATCTACTTTAAAATCATGGATTGACAGTATTTCGGTAGCCGGAAAAACGTTTTCTTATGCCGACGGAACTCCAAAAGGCCTTCTGCAAAACAAAAAGTTGTATTTAACCTTTTCGGCGGGCGGCGTTTATGAGAACGGACTTATTGAAAACATGGAACATTATTTAAGAGCTTTGTTCGGTTTCATCGGAATTACTGATGTTGAAGTTTTTCAAACTCAGGGAACAATGATTCCTCAGCTGAAGGAAGAAAATTTGTCGAAAGCGGTTTCTAAAATCGAGGCGGTTTTGGCATAAAAAAGAATGTAGAACTTTCTATATTCATTAAAACGATTGTCAATAGCGGTAAACGAGCTATTGACAATTGTTTTTTTATATTTCTTGTTTTAATTTAGTAAAAATTAATTCAAAAGAGCCCAAATCCCAACACCAATACTGGCATAAGCAACAACGGTAATAATATCAGCAATGGGTTGTGAAAAGCGTTTTTCAGCAATTTTTTCGCCATTGATCTGGTTCTTATGGAATTTCAGAACTTTTTTAGGATTATGAACCGGGTGTGCTACCAGACTGTCACTTTCCCAGCGGTCAACTATTATTTTGTAGGTTTTGCCTTCAACGTCAATTTTAACATTTTTATTAGCTGCAAGTTTCTCCTGAATATTAACCGGGACGGGTGTTTGTTGTGAGTTCAGATTTTGGGATTCAGCTATATTTTCCGATTGTGTAGGATTACTAGCAACAACCGTACTTTTTTTTGATTCTGACTTATTATCGATTGCCGGATCCACCTGTTTTTTGACCTGATAGGTATAGCAACTCACAAGAGAAAATGATATAATGATGAGATAAAGATTTTTTCGCATTAGTCAAATTTAAGAATTAAACGGAATATTTCGTATTTTCTTTAAAGCAGAATCAAATTTCTAACTCCTAATTTCTAGTTTTTAAGTTCCAAACCTAAAAATGTACCTGCTGAATTTCTTCTTCAATTTCTTTTGGTGTATCGTGTTCTGATTTTACGAAAATTAATGTTAGTACAGCTCCCAACAACATACAAACACCGCCTACCACAACATAATCGATGGCATAATTCCCAAAAACTTTACTTACAATCGGGCCTCCGAAAATTCCGTTGATAATTTGTGGAATCACAATAAAAAAGTTGAAAATTCCCATGTAAACTCCCATTTTCTTTTGCGGAATCGAGTCAATTAACATCGCATAAGGCATCGCCAAAATACTTGCCCAGGCAAAACCCAATCCTACCATTGAAATCCAAAGACTATTAATATCTTTAATAAAATACATGGAAATTAATCCTAAACCACCGCAAGCCAAAGCTAAGGCGTGAGTTTGTTTTTTACCGATAAATTTCGCAATCGGAGTCAGGGCAAATGCAAAGAAAATCGCATAGAAATTGTAGCTCCCGAATAAACTTCCCGTTAAATCTCCGGCTTTATTAAACTCTGCGGAATGCGTATCATCAGGGGAAAGTCCGAAATGGTGGGTCGCCAAAGCACTCGTCGTGAAAACCCACATTGTAAACAACGCAAACCACGAAAAGAATTGTACAATTCCCAATTTTTTCATCTGGGAAGGTGCATTTTTAAAATCTTTAAAAATATCCGAAAACTTCGATTTTTGTTCTACTTCTTTTCCCTCTTCAAAAGCGGCAAATTCTTCCGGTGAGTATTCTTTGGTAGTGAAAATTGTATATAAAATTGATAAAATTAAAACTGCCGCACCAATGTAGAACGCAAAAATCACATTATCCGCCACAAAACCTTTCGGAGCCGAATTTGATACTCCTAATTTTGTAAGCCAGTTTGGTAATTCTGAACCGATAACAGCTCCGATTCCTATTAAAATCGTCTGAACGGAAAAGCCGATTGTTCCCTGATGTTTCGGCAACATATCACCTACCAAAGCACGGAAAGGTTCCATCGCTACATTAATTGAAGCATCCATCATCGCCAAGAAAATTACCGCCAATAATAAAACGCTCGCTGCCATCATTTGCGTTGCTGAAGCAGCATTCGGAAGCATAACCAAGCCAACCGCACACAAAACGGCACCAATTAAAAAGTAAGGTTTTCTTCTTCCAAGCGGACTCCAAGTGTTGTCGCCCATATGACCGATGATCGGCTGAACAATCAGTCCTGTAACAGGCGCCACCAGCCAAAACCACGATAATTCATGAACATCTGCTCCGAAATTAGCCAAAATTCTACTCGCATTTCCATTCTGCAAGCCAAAAGCCATCTGAATCCCCAAAAATCCCATGCTCATATTGATAATCTGAGCCATAGAAAGATTCGGTTTTTTTCTTCTTGAAAGTGAACTGTGTGACGGCTCCATTTATTTTGCTTTTAGTTTTTCAATTAATACATCTTCAATCGGAGTTTTTTCGGCAACTACTTTGTCAACAATATCGTTTGGAACGGTTACAGAAAGTACATATTGCTTCACTTTCCATTGCCCGTTGATTTTTTCAACAACGCCGGAACCGCGGCAGATTTTCATCTGGGTATTCAATAATTCATCAAACCAAGCCAGTTTTCCGTCTTTACTGAAATAGATATTTCTTTTTAATGATGTGAAATTCCAGGTTTTCTTTTTGTCGAAATACGGTTTTGCCCAAGCCATGAACGCTTTTTTATCCCAAATTTCGGTGGCATCTGTTCCGATAAAAGTGGATTCGTCGGCGTAAAAATTGAAATAAGCATCGTAATCAGCTTTTGCAGCGGCAACGTTGAATTCATCAAGCATTTTGCTGATTTCTGTTTTTTCTTTTTCAAATTTTGCCTGAGCCGAAATTGTCGTAAAGCTGAGTACAAATAAGATTAGGGTGAAGAGTATTGTTGTTTTTTTCATGTTTAAATTAAATTTGAGTAATTTTTTAACGCAAAGTCCGCTAAGTTTTTTTTAAAAATTTTACTGAATATTTTTTGTTCGCAAAGGCGTTTCACTCAGCAAAGGCTTGGGGTTTTTTATGATAAAATTGATTTTGAATATATTTTAACCGCAAAAGCTACAAAAGATTAACACATTAGTTATTTTTAAGTTTATCTTTAAAACTACAAATAAGAACACATTAGTTTTAAAAAATCTTTGATTTTTATTCTTTTGTATACTTTTCTCCTACTTAAAAATGAGCTTTAAAAATTTAGCTTTTGTATCTTTTGTGGTTAAATATTTATAATTCTAATTTATTTTAATTCAATAATCATCGCGGTTTTCGCTGGAATGATTAATGAGTTCTGTAATGAAAATTCTTTGTCTGAAATTACATCTTTTCCTTTTGAAAATCCTTTCAGAGATTCTTTAAAACGTTTTAAATCTAATTTCTCATCTTTTTCGTTATTATTCAAAATTGTCATTACGCTTTCTTTTTCGTTGTATCTAAAATACACAAAAACATTATTCTGAGGAACGAAATTTTTAGTTTTTCCGGTGTGGATGACTTCTTTTCCTTTTCTCCAGTTCAATAATTTTTGGGTAAACTGATAAAATTCCTTTTGTTCAGGAGTCTGATTTACAGGATTAAAAGCATTCACTTTATCCGATTTCCAGCCGCCCGGAAAATCTCTCCGGATATCTGCGTCACCGCCTTTGTTTTTGTCGCCACGCATTCCTATTTCTGAGCCGTAATAGGTTTGTGGAATTCCGCGGACAGTTGAGATTAAAGTTAACCCTAATTTATACGCTTTAGGATCATCATTAAAAATCTCGTTCCATCTTTCGGTGTCGTGATTTTCAAAGAAAACCATGACGTTATTGATGTCCGGATACAAAAAATCGCTTGTGAAAACATTGTAAATTTTATTCATTCCTGTGTCCCAGCCTTCTTTTTCCTTTAATGCTTTTGGTAAATCGCCGTACAGCATAAAATCCATTACAGATGGTAGATTTGAATTGTAATTTGCCGCCTCACCTGTCTTAGAATCCTTTTGCCAGGCTGAAATCTGTCCGGCTGTATTCAACCATGTTTCTCCTACAATATTGAATTTCGGGTATTCATCGGTGATTGCTTTTGCCCATTTTGCCATCGCTTCTTTATCGTTGTAAGGATACGTATCTACACGAAAACCACCCAATTCAGCGTATTCTATCCACCAGATTGCGTTTTGTGTTAAATATTTTAAAACCAAAGGATTCTTTTGATTAATATCGGGCATTGTTGTATCAAACCATCCATCCAAAGCTACTTTTTTATCAATTTCGGAAGCGTTGGTATCGAATTGTGTTGTTGTTTTGTAATTGGAACGCTTAAAGCCACTTTCACCATCATTAAACCAGTGAATCCAGTCTTTTGTCGGCAAATCTTTGATCATCCAATGCGAAACTCCCCAGTGATTGGTGACGTAATCCATCACCAGTTTCATGTTTCTTTTGTTTAATTTTTGGGAAAGTTCGCGGTATTCTTCGTTGGTTCCGTAACGTCCATCGATTTTATATAAATCGGTTTGTGCATAGCCGTGATAGGAGTAGACTTTTTCATTGTCTTCATTCACCGGGGTGAGCCAGATTGCGGTGGCTCCTAAGTTTTGAATATAATCTAAATTATTGATAATTCCGCGCAAATCTCCGCCGTGTCGGCCGTTGGGAAGGTTTCTGTTTGCTTTTTCAATTAAATCCGGCGTTGAGTCATTTTTTTCGTCGCCGTTGGCAAAACGGTCAGGCATGATTAAGTACATTACGTCTTTTGATGTAAAAGATTCTCTATTTGCGGAATTTGCCTGTCTTTCTTTTAATTCATAGGTATAAGAACCGATATTCTTTTTACCGTTTTTAATATTAATTTTAAACTTTGGAACGTTGATTTCGTTTGTATTGACGGTCACAAAAACATAGTTCGGGTTTTCAACCTTCTGGATATCTTTAATTTGAACGCCGTCTGACAGCTCAATTTCATTATCGGCAATATTTTTTCCGTAAACCAGAATCTGAAGTTCGGGGTTTTTCATTCCTTTCCACCAGAAAGTGGGTTCAACTTTTTGAATCTGGGAAAACGCAACAGAAGCTGCTGAGAGTGCGAAAATGGTGTATATTTTTTTCATTTGTAAATTTTTAAAACTTTGTCAAAGATTGAAACTTTGACAAAGTTTGATTGTAGGCTGTTTTCCTAGCCCCGATTGCAGTGAAAATCCTTTTTTGAAAAAAAAGATTGCAACGGAAAGCGGGAATAGCTCCTAAAAAATTCTTTAAAAAACTTTGTCAAAGATTTTAAACTTTGACAAAGTGAGTTGTGTATCATTACAACGGCTTTATTGAAATGGCAAAACCGCCGCTTCTTACCATTTTGAAATTGATTTTTGACTTGCTGGTGATTTTCTTTTTGTAGATGTTGTAGCTTTGAGGATTGTTGATGTAATCAGCGTCTTTTCCATCTTCGTAGATCGTTGCTTCGTATTTTTTACCTTTATCTAAGAAAGAAAAATCTACCGTGTAATCACGCTTGTTTTCATCGGTAATTCCGCCCACAAACCAGTTTTCTGTGCCTTTTGCTTTTCTTGCTGTAACAATATAATCTCCAGGTTCTGCCGATAAGATTTTTGTATCATCCCAATCCGCCGCTACATCCTTGATAAACTGGAAAGCATCCATGTGTCTTTTGTAGTTTTCCGGTAAATCTGCCGCCATCTGAAGTGGCATGTACATTGTAACGTACAACGCTAATTGCTTAACCAAAGTAGTTTTCACAAAACGCTTGTCTCCAGGGAAATAATAGTCCAATTTTGTCTGGAAAATCCCCGGAGTGTAATCCATGGAGCCTCCCATCCATCGTGTAAACGGAAGAATCGTCTGGTGATCTGGATTATTTCCTCCGAATGCTTCGTATTCCGTTCCTCTTGCGGCTTCTGCCGAAATGTAATTCGGATAAGTACGGCTTTCTCCTCCCGGACGTACGGATTCGTGAGAGTTTACCATGATTTTATATTCGTTGGCTTTTTCGGCAATTCTGTAATAATGATTGATTGTCCATTGTGAATAATGGTGTTCACCGCGAGGAATAATGTCTCCTACATAACCCGTTTTTACGGCATCATAACCGTATTTGTTCATTAATTGGAAAGCCTTATCGGCCCATCTTTCATAATTGGCTGCTGAGCCGGATGTTTCGTGGTGCATGATGAGCTTAATTCCTTTGGAATGAGCATATTCATTCAACATTTTAATGTCAAAATCAGGATATGGTGTGATAAAATCGAAAACGAATTCTTTTGAATGCCCGAACCAATCTTCCCAGCCGATATTCCAGCCTTCAATCAATAATCCTCCAAAACCATTTTCTGCTGCGAAATCGATGTACTCTTTTACTTTATCGTTATTGGCGGCGTGTTTTCCGTTGGGAGTTAATTTTGTAAAATCTGTTTTATCTAAATGAACATTTTCAGCCGTAGAATAGGCCCACTGGGATTTCCCGATGATCATTTCCCACCAAACACCCATGTATTTTGTCGGGTGAATATAGGAAGTATCGGTATATTTTGTTGGTTCGTTAAGGTTAAACATCATTTTTGAGGCTAATACTTCTTCTGCTTTCGGGGAAACGATAATCGTTCTCCAAGGTGATACCGATGAAGTTTGAATATAGCCTTTCGCTCCCTGTCTATCTGGAGTGAGGTGAGTTTTAAATTTAAAATTTGAAGCATCAACTTCAAGATGGGATGCAGGGTAATCTAAAACCGCGGCTTCACCAACATTGATATACAAAGGACTTTTTCCTTCTTTTTTAAGCATTAACGGCGACTGAACAGCATTTTTCACCATTTGCTGTGATGCGTTGCTGTCGAAAGAACTGCCCCATTTTGAAGGGATTTCAGAAATGTTTGAAGTTTGTGGCTGATATTCCTGTGAATCGTAGTCTGCAGCAATCCACCATGCTTTCATATCGGTCGGAAAATCGATTTCAGAATCTTCTTCCCGGATTACAAAATAATTAAGGTTTTTTTGCTGTGGAAATTCATATCTGAAACCCAATCCATCATTAAACAACCTGAATTTAACAATAATATTTCGGTCCGAAGAAGCCTGATTTAAAGTAACTGCTAATTCATTGTAATGGTTGATATAGTTCTTCTTTTCTCCTAAAACCGGCTGCCAGGTTTCATTTTTGGAATCTCTTTTTTCGTCGGTTTTGGTAAAACCATTATTTAGGTCATTTTTTGCATCCTCAGGTTTTGCAACTTCGGAAGCGAATTTGATAGCCGTATCTTTAAACAATCTCAATCCCAATTTGGAATCCTCCACCACAACATTTCCATCGTATTTCAGATTATAATAAGGAACTCCCTGCTTCAACTGGAAATTCATTTCAAATTTTCCGTCCGGCGATTTTAAAGTTTGTGCATTCACACCTACAAACATCATCGAGAACAATAATGCCCCCACTGTAATTTTCTTCATAATGACTATTTAAAACTTAAAAATAAAGAAAGTGCTGCCGAAAAGCAACACTTTGCTATGTAAATTATACTAATTAATACTATAATGGCTGAATTTTATAAACTCCAAGTTTTACATCTACAGATACTTTATAACTTCCGCCTGTTCCATCAAATTTGATGTTTCCATTGCTTCCTTTTGGACCCAGAAATCCGGTATTACCATCGGCGGTAATATTTCCCCAATCTAGATCTCCCCAGCTTTGTTGTCCTAAAAACTTAAATTCAGAAGCTGCGGGAAGCGTAATCGTATGCTCAAATTTGCCATTTCCCAGATTTGTCATTGGAATAGCTGTCCCGGCATTCCATCCGTTAACCGTTCCTACCATATATAAATTGGCCGGATTCCAAATGTTGATAGGTGATGCGGAAATTGTGATTGATTTAACAGCCGCATCGGCATCAATAACTATTTTATACATTCCCGTAGCCCCGTTGAACTGCATATTCTCCGGAGTTGAAGGTGCTAGATTTGTAGACCATGTTTTGAAATATTTGTTTGTAGCATTCATTCCTGCGGCATCTAAGCTGTAATTTATTGGTCCCCAATCCTGTTGGCCTAAAAATCTAAATGCTTTTCCGTTTTCCAGGTAGGTGAAAATAGTGGAAAAATTATCTTTTTTGTAAAGCATTTGTGCTGTTCCGGCATTCCAGCCTACTGCAGATGCTTCTCCTACAATGTAAAAGGATGGGAATTCTGTAAGGTATGGCGTCACTGTCATCATAACGGGGCTAGAGTACAATATTTTAGGTCCTACTTCAGATTTGAGTCTAATTTCGATTGATGTGGCAATACCCGGAATAAATCCACTATCAAGCATTAGTTTATTGAAATCTCCTACCGTGTAAGTTGTTGTTAAATCATTTGCTGTAACAATTGATTCTCCCGCACTTTGGAAATTTGTACCTGCTTTTGCAACTTGTAATGTATTTTTAAGTGCTACCTGGCTTTGAAACTTTGGATTTGTCCAATCAAATTTCACGGCAGGATCAGCTTCATTATCTTTTAATAATACTATTGTTGTTTTATCTGCTTTTAAAGTAGGGGTTGTCCCTTCTCCTAAAATCGCCTGATCTTCATCCTTTTCACAAGAAATTATTAGAAGGCTTATAAAAGCTACTGCTAATATTTTAAATAAATGTTTCATTTTGATCGTGTTTATGATTAATAGCCAGGATTTTGAACCAAATTAGGATTTGCCACAATATCTTTTGCAGGTATCGGGAAAAGGTTTCTATAGCTTTCTACCGCTTTTCCGTCTTTTATATTACCTTTCCAAGGCCACACATAATCTCCTGTTGTATATTTCCCAAATCGGATAAGGTCTGTTCTTCTTGTAAGCTCCCAAGATAATTCTCTCGCTCTTTCATCTAAAATAAAATCTAAATTAATAGAAGTAACATTCCCACTTGTATTGCCATAGGCCCTTTCTCTTAAATTATTTACATAATTAACAGCCGTAGCCAGATTTCCGTTTCCGCCTCTCAAAGTTGCTTCTGCATACATGAGATAAATGTCCGCTAAACGATATAAAGGAATATCAGCTTCTACCCAGTTTTTATGCGCACCAGCAGTTCCGTCACTTTTAATATTTTTAAATTTAATGAAGGCATAACCATCGTTAAATGAACCTAAATCATTGATTTCAAGATTTTGTCCATTAGTAAAAAATCTTCCTCTTTTGTCTACACCGCTTGTCGGGAATTTATTGACAAACGCTTTTGTAGTTCTGATACCACCCCAACCATTATCAACACCAAATTCTGCAGCAGGCATTGCCCCGCCAATAGCTGCATGTACTAAATATGTAGTACCGCCATTGGTTTGTGTTTTTAACCCATCAAAATTAACAGTTAATATAGATTCTGGGTTGTTAAGATTGTTGTCAGCCAAAAACAAATCTTCATATTTTGGTTTTAAAGCATATCCTGCACTAATTACTTTATTACAATAATTAATACAGTCGTTATTTCTTTGTGTTCCGGTGTATGTAGTTGCGTTTAGATACAATCTTGCCAATAACGACCACGCTGCTGCTTTATCTGCTCTACCATAAGCATTTAATTTTGGATCTTTTAAATCATTAGCACAAGCCAATAATTCAGCTTCAACAAAATTAAATAATGCAGCTCTTTCGATTCTTTGAGGCGGATTGATAGAGCCCGGAAGATAATCTTCTTTTACAAATGGCACATTACCAAACATATCCAACGCATGATAATAAGATTGTGCTCTTAAAAATCTTGCTTCAGCTCGCATATATTTTGCTTCAGTTAGATTTTCTCCGGAAATATTATTTTCCGCAAGTTTTTCATCTGTTACATTTCTTAAAAATTCATTACAAAATGCAATTTCTGTATAAATTCTATAATACATTGCAGCCACAAATTCATTGGAAGAATCCCAGGTCATTTTGTGAATAGTATGCAAATTCCCATCATTCCAGCCAATTACAGCTTCATCTGTAGAAATTACATTTAAAGTATACATAAGCCTTGTGTATTGTGAAAAACCACCATTAATACCATTAATGTCTGTATCTGGATAAATACCTCCATCACCACCCACTTGTCCCCCTATTGCCAATCCTCCGTATAATTTGGCTAAAGCATTAGGATAGTTTGCAAAATCCTTAAAAACACTTGCAGATGTGACATCTGTAATAGGCTCTTGCTCAAGGTCTTTAACGCATGAAGTTAAAGACAATAACATAACAGCAGAAGCTGTCAAAATTATATTTCTAAATTTGATTTTATATGATTTCATCTTTTTCTTTATAATAATTAAAATTGAAAATTAAAACCTAGAGAATAAATTCTTGGCATTTGGTAGTACCCATTATCTATCCCTCCGAAAACTTCAGGATCTATTCCTGTATATTTAGTAATGACAAATACATTTTGCGCCATTGCATAAACCCTCAGATTACTATTTTTATTAAAAATATCTCCAAAATTATACCCAACATTTACGTTATCCAACCTTAAAAAAGATGCATTTTCTACGTATATATCGGAAAAATACTGCGGGATCTGAAATTGATAAACAGGTGCTGTGGAGTACACATTTTGTAAATATTCATTAGTAGAAGCAGATTGTATAGAGCTGTTTGAAGCAGCATTGTTATACACATAGTTACCTAACACTGCTCTTGCACTTAGCCCAAAATCCCACTCTTTTACGGATAATTTAGTAGAAAAACCTAATATAGCATCCGGAGTTGTTGATTTATAATAGTATTTGTCTGATGTATCTATTTTTCCATCATTATTTCTATCAACATACACACCATCAATAGGTTTGCCGTTTGTATCATATACTTGCTGATATACCCAAAATGCGTTTGGAGCATATCCTACCGCATGGGCTTGAATTCTGTTTCCTGATCCTCCTTCAATACCTCCAACGGGAATATTAAAATTTGCATCAGCTCTGGATAATAAATTGGTTACAATAGGCTTATAGTGTGTCGCATTAAAACTAACTTCCCATGTAGCAGTCTTATTTTTTACTGGTATGACAGTGATACTTCCTTCAATCCCCTTATTCTCCATATCACCAACATTTAAGAGATTTTCATTACTTAAATCTCCTGCTGCTATTGGTGAAACAACTAAAAGATCTTTTGTATCTTTTCTAAATATATCAATAGATCCTGTTATTCTATTATTAAGGAATCCATAATCTAACCCTAAATTTTTTGTAGTAGTAGTTTCCCAAGTTAAGTTTGGATTATAAATATTAGGTCTGAACATGTAATAGAACTGATTCCCAAATTGGTAATTTGCCTCTCCGTTACTTGGGTTATACGCCGCAAATGCAGGATAGTTATTTGGTCGATTACCATCAAAGCCCGGTAGCTCCTGCTGCCCTGTTCTTCCCCAACCTGCTCTTAATTTCAGAGTACTTATTGAAGAGATATTTTTTAGAAAACTTTCTTCATTTAATTTCCATGCAACAGACACTCCAGGGAAAGTACCCCATACATTATCAGTTGTGCCATTATAAAAACGAGAAGAAGCGTCTCTTCTCAAAGATCCGGAAATGATATACTTATTGGCTATTGTGAAAATGGCCCTTCCATAAAAAGCTAACAAAACATTTTCAGATTCAAAATTAGAGCTTGTACTATTTACACCGCTTCCCCTATATGTTACATTTGGAGGAATTATAGTTTTAAAATCCTGATAAGAGTATCCGGCGGTAAGATCTATATTAGTATTTATAGGATTGATTGTTTTAACATAATTAAAATAGGTCTCTAATAATTTACTTTTTTTCTCCATTGTATAAAAATTGGAGCTTCCTGCATCAGCTGTTCCTGCTCTATAAGCTGCATTTACATATTTGGCTCCGTCACTTTTTGTATAGTCATACCCTGCATTAACATTAAAATGCAAATCAGGAAGGAAGTGAAACTTATAATCTAATTGAATATTTCCCAAACCCCTCCATACAGATGAAATATCTCTAATAGCATTAAGCAGACCTAGTGGATTAGAAGTTCCATTTGCTAAATAACCGGTTATTGAGCCTGGATCTAGCCATTCATAAAAGCCACCAAAATTAGAATTTCCGGAATATACAGGTTGAGTAGGATCAAAATAGGTTGCTGCTTTAATCGCCCCACCATCTGGAAACCTATTATCTGTAAACGTTCCTTTTGTACTTATATTAACGGATAAATGATTATCAAAAAACTTAGGATTTAAGTTCAAGCCAACTGATGTTCTTCTAAAAGAGTTTGTTCTTACAATACCATTTTGTTCGTTATACCCAACAGATAAACGATAAGGCAAACCTTTAATTCCACCCGAAAAAGCGACATTATTGTCTGTTCCCCAAGCATTTTGATAAATTAAATCCTGCCAGTTTGTATTTGAATTTCCTAATTTCGCTTTGTAAGCATCTGAAGCATAAGTATTAACAAAACTTCTAAATTCATCAGCATTCAAAACATCCACATTACCCATTTTACTGGAAACAGATGCTACTGTTGAAAAATTAACCCTAAATCTTCCTGTGGTTCCTTTTTTTGTTGTAATCAAAATAACCCCGTTTGTAGCACGGTTACCATAGATTGCAGTTGCAGAAGCATCTTTAAGAATATCAAAAGTCTCAATATCATTTGGGTTAATCAATGATAATGGATCTGATACCCCATTTACGCCCACAAAATCCTGTGGAACACCATCAATTACAATTAATGGCGAGTTATTACCATTCAAAGAAGCTGTCCCTCTGATTCTTATTGCGGTTCCTGCTCCCGGTGCTCCACTGTTATTCGTGATCTGAACACCTGGCGTTTTCCCCTGAATTAATTGTCCTGCAGAAGTAGCTCCCCCATTGAAATCCTTTGCTGTAACAGAAGTTATAGACCCCGTAACATCAGATTTCTTCTGTTTTCCATACCCAATCAAAACAACTTCCTCTATTTTTTTCTCTTTTGTTGTAGAGTCTGTCTGCGCATGTATCATTGTACTGGCCAATAAAAAAGCAGGCGCAATTTTTAATACCGTTGTTAAATTTTTCACAATATCATTTTTTATATAGTTCGTGTTTATATTTTCTTAGCAAAGTGCTTGTATGCAATTTATAAAAAAAATATAATTATCATAATTTTATTTAAATTTTAGTTAATTTTATGTAAATTAATTGATCATTTTTAACCAAATATCTGTTTCCCATTTAATTACATCAAATTATGCAAGACATAACAACTCGTTGGAATTAATAATAAGTTAAACATTTGTTTAACTAAATGTAATATTTCGACCGTAAAAGGGGCCAAATCCTTATAAAACAGCAATTACAATAATTTTCAAGGATAATCCTTATCTTTGCTGTTAAAACTTTACTATAAAATGTCAAACAGAAAGATGATTACGGCAGCTTTGCCTTACGCAAACGGGCCGGTTCATATAGGGCATTTGGCAGGTGTTTATATTCCTGCGGATGTTTACGCAAGATTTCAGAGAAGATTAGGAAAAGATGTAGCGTTTATCTGTGGATCGGATGAGCACGGGATTCCCATTACCATAAGAGCTAAAAAAGAAGGAGTTACGCCTCAGGATATCGTTGACAAATACCATGATATCATCAAAAAATCTTTTTCGGATTTGGGGATTTCATTTGATGAATATTCACGAACGACTTCAAAAAAACATTACGAAACAAGCCAGGATTTCTTTAAAGTTCTTTATGAAAAAGGGAAATTCACGGAGGAAGTTTCCGAACAGTATTTTGATGAACAGGCCAATGAATTCCTGGCAGACCGATATATCGTAGGAACCTGCCCGAATTGTGGTAACGAAAATGCTTACGGAGATCAGTGTGAGAGATGTGGTTCTACCCTTTCTCCGTCTGAATTGATTAATCCAAAATCAATGTTAAGCGGAAACGTTCCTATTCTTAAAGAAACAAAAAACTGGTATCTTCCACTAAACGATTACGAAGATTTCCTGAATGAATGGATCATCGAAGGCCATAAAGACGATTGGAAACCCAACGTTTACGGACAGGTTAAATCTTGGTTAAATGACGGATTAAAACCACGTGCCATGACCCGAGATTTAAATTGGGGAGTTCCCGTTCCGCTTCCGAATGCAGAAGGAAAAGTATTGTACGTGTGGTTTGATGCACCGATTGGATATATTTCTTTCACTAAAGAATGGGCGGAGAAAAACGGAAAAGACTGGAAAGATTACTGGCAAAGCGAAGGAAGTGATTTGGTTCACTTTATCGGAAAGGACAATATTGTGTTCCACTGTATTATTTTCCCTGCAATGATGAAGGCTCACGGAGATTATATCATGCCGAAAAATGTTCCTGCTTTTGAATTTTTAAATCTTGAAAACGATAAAATTTCAACGTCCAGAAACTGGGCGGTTTGGGCACACGAATATGTAGAAGAATTTCCTGGACAGCAAGATGTGTTGAGATATGCACTACTTTCTTCTGCTCCGGAAACAAAGGATAATAATTTTACTTGGAAAGATTTTCAGACGAAAAATAATTCTGAATTGGTAGGAATTTTCGGAAACTTTATCAACAGAGTTGCTGTTTTAGTTCATAAATATTATGACGGGGTAATTCCTCAAGGTGATGTGAATTCTCCTGAATTAAAGGAAATTAATAAATCGGCAAAGGAAATTTCAGGATTTTTAGAAAATTATGAATTCAGAAATTCCTTAACAGCTTTAATGAATTTAGCTCGTTTCGGAAATCAATATCTTCAAACGGAAGAGCCTTGGAAAACAATTAAAGACAACCCTGAAAAAGCGGCACAGTCGTTATTTGTCGGGGCTCAGATTGCGGTTGCATTAGCTCAATTATGTGAACCGTTTATGCCTTTCAGTTCTGAGAAATTATTGAATATGTTCAATGTTGAAAAGCAAAGCTGGAGTGATGTTGAAACAAAATCTGTATTAATCGAAACCGGCCATAAAATCAACGAATCATCTCTTCTTTTCTCAAAAATTGAGGACGATGTCATTGAAGCTCAAATTCAGAAATTAGAAGATACAAAACAAAGCAATAAAAAAACAAACCCTAACGCAAACCTAATGAAAGAAGAGATCACTTTTGATGATTTTACGAAAATCGACCTGAGAACAGCAACTATTTTAGAGGCTGAAAAAGTAGAAAAAGCTGATAAATTGTTGAAGCTTAAAGTAGATACAGGTGTTGATGTAAGAACTGTAGTTTCAGGAATTGCAGAAAGTTTCACTCCGGAAGAGGTTATCGGAAAGCAAGTGATGATTTTATTGAATCTTGCTCCAAGAAAAATCAGAGGAATTGAATCTCAGGGAATGTTATTGTTAACAACAAAAGCCGACGGAAAATTATCTTTTGTAACGCCCGACGAAACGGTAGAAAACGGTATTGAGATTGGATAATTTCAATATTTTAGATAAAGAAAAGACGCATTTGTGATGCGTCTTTTTTGTTTTTACAAGTCATTGCGAACAGACTGAAGGTCTGTTCGCAATGACTTGTAAATTATTTCTTCATAAGTCGCGCTAAATAAGAATCCTCATCCTGCAAAACCTTTTCAATTGTAAAACCATTATTTTCCGCTGCATTTTTTAATGTATTAAAATCAAGATACAGCCATTTTATCGGATCTTCGGACTCGTCTTTGTAATGAACTACATAATCCAGCTCACCATAATATCCACCAGCCGGAATGTAAATTCCACCATCCTCATCGCGATCAAACATATATAAAATATCTGTGCTGTCGATCAGAACTTGACCGTTTTCATTAAGTAATAAATGTAATTTTTTAAGGTAAATATCAATCTTTGAAAGGCTTTCAAAAATTCCTGTTCCGTTCATTAATAACAAAATTGTATCGAATGTTTCGCCGGAAAAATCAAGTATATTTTTGGAAACAGCTTTTTTAACGCCTCTCAATTTGCAGATTTCAATGGATTTCGGTGAAATATCTAATGCTGTTACATTCAGATTTCTTTCATTTTGAAGATATAAAGAATGCGAGCCCGCTCCAGATCCGATATCCAACGTTTTTCCTTGAGATAATTCCAATGCTTTTTGTTCAATCTTATTCATTTCTTCAAAATCACGGAAAAGATAATCGACCGGAAGCTCGTCCAGTTCGGAAATTGAAGTTTCAGTCTGCAGATCTTCTGGATTTTCGTTGTGATAATAATCCCAGATTGCTTTACCCATTAAGTCTTTCATAGCTGTTTTAAAAATGCAAAGATAAAAGTTTTTAAAAGCTTAATCAAATATACATATTATCGTTGCGAACAGATTGAGGTTTATGAACACAGTTCAGAAGCAATCTGTTTAAGACGAGATTGCTCGTACCTCGCAATGACAATAGTGATGAAAAACGGCCTTTTCCGTTACTCCTGGAACCTAGCCCCGATTGCAGCATTTGTTTGAGCTCATTTTCCGGGATTTTGGTGCGGCGGCTTTGCCGCCGCACCAAAATCCCGGAAAATAGCGAGTGCGGAAAGCGGGAAATAGCTCCTAAAAAATTCAGAATTTAATCCAATTTAATTTCTAATTTCTAATTTCTAATTTCTAATTTCTAATTTCTAATTTCTAATTCTAAAAAATAAATGCAAAACTCCATTTTAAAATATAAAATGGAGTTTTGACTAACTAAGTAAATGAAAAACAAGGTTCTTTACATTGCAGACCCGGCTGCATCTTTTATTTCTTCAACGATTTTTCTTTCTCTTATTCGTCTTTTTGCGATGATGGATTTGCCGCTCAATACTCTTATAAATCTTAAATATTCGAATCGTTTTGCCCCGAAATGATGAGTTAAAACGTACAATAATACTCCAAAACCGACTAAATTGATATATCCAAATATCTTTTTGTTGGCCACCAGAATAGCATTGAGTTGGATGGTTTTCATGTTCGCCATTATGTTTTGCGAGGAGATCGCCATCCCGTCCATGTACACCGCCAGATCTCCGAGGCTCACAATTTGAAATTGATATTGGAACCACGACAGTAGTGCTGAAAATATACCAACCGCCAGAAAAGTTCTCCAAACCAACACCAATCCTATCGCCGCCAACATATCGTTTAATTCCAATTGATCTAAAGTGTAAAACCATACCGCAATGAACAGCGCACCCATTCCAAAACCTTTTAAAAACAGGGGTAAATACCAGTTTTCATAATTAAATTCCGGAACCATAGAAAAATACATGATCAGAGTATATCCCAACATCGCGGAAAATCCTGAAAAGATGAACATTTTTAATGGTTTTTGCTTTTTGAACCAAAATATGGCTGTAATTCCAGCGACGAGAAGTCCGGGAATCATTAATAAATTTAATTTTGCATTGGTCAGTTGGTCATACCCTAAAACTCCTACCGAAAAAATATTCTGTAATGAAGTTGTTCCTAAAAACATTCCAAGCCATAGCAGCATGAATAAACCGTTCAGCACATTGCTCTTCTTAAATATCGAAAAGGAAATATACGGCCTTTTCAAAGTAAACTGCCGGATAACCAGCAAGCCGAAACTTACAAAAGCCACAATACTTGAATTAATAATTTTATTGGAATTAAGCCAGTCCTGCTGTTTTCCGAATGATAAAACATACGCCGAAAACATGAAAGTGGATATAAACAAAATGATGCTCATCCAATCGATATAATGCAATGGAACTTTGAGGGCAAAATATTTATCGTGCATCAAAACCCAGCACAAAAGCGCCATTGTAAAGCACATCATCGTAATAATTACAAAAAACTGCTGCCAATTGTATAAAATAGAAACCTCAACCGCATAATACCCTGAAATTTGATTTAAACTTAAAACTGCCGTATAAAACACTCCATAAAAAACGCCGCGATCACCGATCATCATCATTAACGGTAAAAATAATTCGATAGCTACCATCATTTTCAGAAACCCTATGATAAGGGAAACTCCGACGATGACGACAGGATTAAGGGTTGTTGCATTGACTAAATTCAATAAGCCTAAAAGTATCAGTAAAAGCACAAATTTATTGCGCACTTTGAATCTCATTTTCATCCTGAGAACGATCGGCATACAGGCTCCCATCCCAATGGTAGTGGCATAATTTGCAAACATAAAATATTCCGAAAGCGCACCCGTTCCGCCCACCATAAAGCTGATATTCCCTGTATAAACGCCTCCTAAAGGCATCACCACAATCACCAGCAAGGCGATCATTAATAGCTGAACAGGCTTTGGAACCCAATCACTGAATAGACCTTTGTTGTACATGTTTTGGATTTTTTGTGAATTTTGATGTTGTCAATTGTTAATAGTTAATAGTGAATTTTATTCGCATAAATTGAAAATTCACCATTCACCGTTGACTATTTATTAACATTGACATTGACGTTCATTCCGGCGCTCAGCTGATCAATATTTTCTTTTTTATTGGAAGCTGTAAATTCGATTCTTACAGGAATTCTTTGTTGAACCTTAATGAAATTACCGGTAGAATTATCCGTCGGAACATTTGAATATTTTGAGCCCGTTGCTGCAGAAATTGCCGTTACGATTCCTTCAAATTTTTGTCCACCCAAAGCATCGGCGGTCATCATCATTTTCTCTCCGATTTTAATATTCGGCATCTGGCTTTCAAGGAAGTTGGCCGTTACCCATTTTTGTCCGTTTAAAACAATGGTTGCGACCTGTTGGCCCGGTTGGATTAATTGTCCTTCAGAGATCGTTCTTCTTCCCATTACACCGTCGTAAGGCGCGGTGATTACCGTATAGGAAAGGTTGATTTTTGCCATTTCCAGAGCGGATTTTGTTCTTTTAATTTCGGCATCGTTAATTCCTAGTTTGCTTTTTACTTCCGTGGTAGAAAGGTTTGCGGATTGTTTTTGATTTGCTAATGCTTCGTAAGCCGCTTTTTGTGCATCATATTCCGTTTTCACCTGATCATATTGCTGTCGGGTTACCGCTTCTGAGGCCAATAAATTTTTATATCTGTTTAAATTTTGTTCAGCATTCCAAAGTCTTGCTTTTGCGCCTGCAATATTGGCTTCCATTACATTTACGTTGTTAGAAACCGTGTTTACAGATGAGCTTGTAGCATTTTTTTGAGCCAAGGCATTTTGATAAGCCGCTTCTGCCTGACCTAATTGTGTTAAAATTTCACGATCGTCAAGTATTACCAGCGTATCGCCTTTTTTCACTTTTTGATGTTCAATGAATTGTATTTCTTTAATATAAGCTGAAACTCTTGTGTTGATCGGATTGATAAATTCCTCTACCTGAGCGGCCTCCGTATAGGTTTTGTCCCCGACATGAAAGTATTCCCGAACCAGCCAGAATAATCCAAATCCGATAATCAGAAATACGACAATATTGGAAATAATCGCCCTGATTTTATTCTTTTTATTTACTTTCATTTTCTCTGCAACACTTGACTGTACAGGTGTTGAAGATATATTTTGAGTATTTTGTTCCTTATTTTCCATTATTTTAGTTTTAAATTAAAGTGTTCCGGTTGATTTCAAAAGGTTATAATATTGATAGAGCACATTGATTTCTGCATTGGCATAATCCAGTTCCGATTGTAATTTTTGGTTTTGCGCATCAATCATTTCTGCCTGTACTGCCAACTGATTCAGATACTTAGCTTCTGTAATCTTGTAGTTTTCTTCTGCCAGTTTTTTAGCATCATTTAGAATTTCGGCCTGTTGGATAGATTCCTGATATTTTACATAAGCCGCATTTACCGCCATATCAATGTTTTGTTGAGTCAAAGTCATTGCATCATTAGCCTGAGTTTTTTGGAGTTCTCCCAGCTTCACCCTTTCCTTCGTTTTGTACAGATTATCAATATTATAGCTAAGAGATATCCCGCCCTGCCATCCTCCACCATACATATCCAGAACAGGATTTCTGTTGGTAATCGGCCGTTGCAATGTATAACCTCCGAATCCAGCCACAGTAGGCATTTTATCGGTTTTTATAATTTCAATATTTTTATCTGCTATATTAATATTGGTTTTTGCAGATTGCATTAACGGATTGCTTTCATGGGCAAGATTAAGATAATAATCCATCCCGATTCCGGATTCTTTGTTGTCCAAAATTTCAATCGGAACAATCTCAGTATCAGAATTTAAACCTAAAGCAATATTTAAATTATAATTAAGAATTTTACGGTTATTAATTAAGGTTAAAATTCCCTGATCTAAATTTTTAATGGCCAGTTCAGCACGAATAACCTCATTCAGCGTCAACATTCCCTGCTGATAAAATTTCTGAATATTTTTCAGACGTTCCTGAGCCAACTTTTTGTTATTTTGAAAAACTTCCTGCTGGTTTATGATTTTATAAATATCCAGATAATTTGAAATCACCAAAAACTTCACATCTTGTTTATTTTTTTCTAAATCCAATTTGGAAAGCTGCTCCCGAAGACCGGCCAATTCAATAGACTTATTTATCAAGCCACCTTTGAAAATTAATTGAGTCGCCTGAACTGCGTAAGAACTTCCATAATACGGCATCGGAATATTGGTAGAATTTGAAAAATCTTTATCAATAGCTACTACATCTCCCAAATAAAATTGGCTCACAGAAGCTGTTATATTCGGTAATTTTTGAAGTTTTGCTACGTTTGTGTTCTGTTTTGCAATATCAATATTCTGAGCCGAAACTTTTAATTGCTGATGATTTTGTACAGCGAGTCCGGCAACCTCATTTGCTGTCATCTGTTTTAATTCTTGGGAAAAAAACAGCACAGGAAACATCGTTATCACGAGTGATACTGCTGTTTTTACATACTTTACCATTGTACCTTGTTTTACAGATGCAAAGTTATGGCGAGTATAAGATCAAACAAATGTTTAAGAATTGGAAAAAGATGTTCAAATGTAAGATTTTAACTTTCGAACTGATTTCTATATTGTGTAGGGCTTTCGCCGGAATGCTTCTTAAAAAAGTGGGAAAATGAATACTGATCACTGAAACCTAGCATTGAAGAAATTTCCGAGACCGGCTTACTGGAGGAATTTAAAAGTACTTTTGCTTCATTCATTACAATTAAAGCAATGATCTGGCTTGCAGACTTTCCCGTGATCGTTTTCACAACCGATGAAAGATGTCTGGTTGTAATCGACTGCCGTTCTGCATAGAACTCCACCGTTCGTTCCGTGTGATGATTAGCCGCAAGATCGTTCAAAAAAATAAAAACAATTTCTTCCTGCCTGGACATCTGGCTCATTGAATTAGCGTCTTCCTTTGAAATAATTCCCGCCATCTGATAACAGAAAACCGAGAAAAGATGCTCTACAACTTCTTTTTTATATAAAATTTCCGTTTCTGTATCTAAAATATATTTAAGAAAATTGACACTTTTCCAGACAAGCTCCATTTCATCCGGTTCAAAAGGGACACCACGATTCATCTGCTGCCTGAAATAACGGTAACCAATTAATCTATTGAACCTCAATGATAAAGCCGAAATAAATTCTCTTTTATAAGACACCATTCTCGATTGGAAATCATCGCTCACGGAAATCATTTCGTAAACCGTCTGCGGATCTGTCACCATAAACATATTGGCCGAAAGTTCCAGATCATTGAAATGCTGGCGAAGCTTTATTGTTCCTGTTTTAATAAAAATAAATGCCGGATTATCGGGACGAAAAGGTTTATCGACAGCTATTCTCTCGAAAATATTATGTTGGGTAAAAATCTCGACGCCGAATTTTTCCAAGACAGACATAACACAAATGTAAGCAAAGTCTCCTGCGATTACAAAAATTTATTATTTTAGTATTTCCCAAATTTTTGATATGAGAAAGATTGATTTATTACTTGCAGAATACGGCGAAAGTCACCGAAACGAGACCAATAAACTGATTCACTGGATCTGTGTTCCCCTGATTTTCTGGACGATTTTAGGTTTTATTTCATATATCCCGACCCCGAATATTTATTTTAAATACTTTGGTTTTCTGAGCATTGCGAGTTTTATAGCACTTATTCTCGCAACAATTTTTTACTTCCGTTTATCATGGAGAATTGCATTAATCATGATATTTATAATGCTTTTAATGGAGCATTTTGTCTCATTGGCCAACGTCACTTTCGGAACAAAATCATGGATTCTTTATCTGGCTGTTTTTGTAATTACCTGGATTTTACAATTTGTAGGTCATAAAATCGAAGGTAAAAAACCATCTTTCCTGAAAGACCTGCAATTCCTTCTAATAGGACCGATCTGGTTATTAAGTTTTATCCTTAAAAAACTGGGAATCAAGTATTAATTATATAGGAAAGGAAGATGGAGGTTGAAAGTTTTTCACCTGTCTAAACTTCCCTCATCCAGCTTCAAACTAAGTCTGAAACTCGCATCTAGTTATCTTCCAGAGCATACACGGCAAAACTTGCCAACCAGTGATCTCCGCCGTAATTCCCTTGAAATAACAACGGAAGTCCATTATTTAAGAAAACAGTTGCTGTTTTCTGGAAGTCTTTTTTCAACGGATGATTGTCGGGAAGAGATTTCGCAATTCCTTTCATACACCATGCTTTTGTGAAGGACAACCCTACTAAATGAACGGTTTGATAATCACTCAAATCACTTACCACAGGAATCTTTTCAACATTCTCCAAACTTCGCTTTTCGTAGAATTTATTTATCCATTGTACGAATTCTTTTTGAGGAAGAACTCTTCTCATCAAATCAGCAATTTCAAGACTTGGCGAAAAGAAATCCGAACCGTCCGGTTCCAGATATGCAGGCGTTTTTTCATCTTTCAGATAAAAATATTTTGCCTTTTCTATTAATTGATTTTCAAAGTCTTTATCTTTATTTGCTCTTGCCCAATCGAGCGCAAAAGCCATTGCAAAGGCAGTATTTGGGTGAACTCCGGTTCGGTTTGGGTAAGTTTGTTTAGGAAGATAAGTTTTCCATGAAGTCAAAATTTTATCCGTTAAAGGTTTTAAATTCTGATGCCAGATTTTCGCTTTTGGATTGTCCCAGGTTATTAATTCTTCGTCTAATTTTAATAGCCAAGCCCAGCCGTAAGTTCTTTCAAAAGTGGTTGTTAACTGATATTTTGTAAAATAATCCGCCTCTGTTTGAAGATTTTCTTTTTTAAATGAATTTTCAAGAATATTTTCAATGTCTTTTGCCACGGATAAATTCGGTTTTGTTTTTAATAATCGTACCAGCATCCAATGTCCGTGAACAGAGCTGTGCCAATCGAAACAACCGTAAAAGCTTGGATGCAAATCCTTCGGACTCAACGAAACTTCATTTGCAGAATTAATAATATGCGCCGTCTTATTCGGATACTCCTGATTGATGCAGTGAAGCGGTTTTTCGGATAATTTGATGGCCATTTCGTCCGTCAGTTTCGGAACTTCCTGAGCGAACATTAAAAACGGGAAAAATATAATTGCTAAAAGACTTTTTTTCATTCAATAAAACTACATTTATTTAATTAACGATCTATTTTTTTAGAATTTTAAATGTTCTTACATTACTATTATTTGGTTTTATTGTTAAAAAATAAATTCCTGGCAATAAATCACTTAATGAAAGAACTGAATCTGGATTATTAATATTTTTTATCAATTTTCCTGAGATATCATTTAAAATTATATAATCTATTTTTCTTTTGCTATTAATATATAAATCATTTTCAAAAGGATTGGGATAGATTTGTATATCATCTTTCTTATTATTATTCTCATTTACTCCTAAACAAGTATTATCAATATTTGCTAAAACTTCATACTTTTGAGAGCTACAATAAGTTAAAACTTTCCAATTGAAAAAATAGTCATAGCGACCGGGGTAAAATAATGAATTTTTTATTGTACCTGCAGAACCAATATTAATTGGAAAAGCTACACCCACATCATGTATAAGATTTGGTACACTGCCTGACTTTTTAATTTTATAGTCTATTCCAGGGGGAATATCCCAATTTAAATTTAAAGTATTTTTCTTTGGTAATGTTGTATTATTAGGTTTACCAACAAGAGTGAATGTTTTAGTATATATAATCTGATCATTATTGTTTAATAATTGTACCGTCAAATTATTATCATTGGTAAGAGCATCTATCACAAACACATCTACGCTTTTAAGTGTAAAAAATTCATTAGCATTAAATACTAATCCTCCTGAACCTACATTAACATTATATGAATTGCCGTTATAAATTGGTTTTATAGCTGATATTTCCTTACTATAAGATGCCTCAGCATAAAATGGTGTTGGAGACGAGAGATTATCCGTTAAATATGGCGTTCCAGTATGTAATAATGATCCTCCTATAAGAGCACTATACCAACGTATTGAGCAATTTCCAGTACATTGGGCTGTCAAATTTACAGTTCCTCCAGAGCATGAAGTTCCACTTGATGTAGATGTAATTATCGGAGGCTGACATAGTGTTTCAAAAGATATTGTAGAACTCCAATAACTATAATTACCAGTGCCACAATTTTCTCTTATCCATACGTAGTATTTTGTATAAGGTACTAAATTATTAATAGTTTTAGTATTCCCTACAGTTCCTTGAATACTTGGTATAGTATTCATTGTTGGCAAAATATTATTTGTGGAATAAAATATATCATAAGAGCCAGATGAAGTCATACCTTGCCATGATAAATCAACACTATTGGGAGATATATTTGACGTAACTATATTATTGGGTTGTGTACAAGTTGATGGTTCTATTACCTCTAAAGTAAAATCAACAAAATTAGTAGTATCAGGTTTAGTAAAATTACAAGGTGTAAGATTTCCATCATCCCAAGACGTACCAACTCGCATTTTATATAATCCCGGCGGTCTATTTGATGCTACCAGGTAAGACCCATAAAAATCTGGAGATAAACCATATACAGCTATTCTTTCATTTATATTGTCAAATTGTTTATCCTTATTCCAATCAATCCAGATATAATAATAATGAGTAAAATTTGAAATAGAAGTTGCAGAATAATTAAATGTAGATCCTTTTGATACAGTTAAAACCTTTGAAGATTGATTATTGTACACCGCATAGGAATTCACAGAATAATTAATATTATAAATACCTCCAGTTGTAATGAAATCTTTAATAGCATGTTTAGTTTGATTAAGCACTTCAGGTATACATGCTTGATTAGTAATATAATTTGACCAATCGCTTCCACCTCCAAGACTGCAACTAGATCTTACCCAAATATAATAAACTTCATCCGGATCCAAGTTTGTTAAGGTATAAGTGTTTCCCATAATACCTGTTACATTTGGTACAGTTAAAACAGTTGGAATCGTGCTATCTGTACTATAATATAATTCATAATTATTTACGGATCCCGCACTACTTGGCTGCCAACTCACTGTAATAGAGTTTAAACTATTACTATTTACTGCTATATTAGTAGGTGCAGCGCATAAAGGTACTGGCTCCCAATAAACATCATCAATATATATATTATTCCCTGTATTTTTCCTAAATGCCAGTCTGGCATTAGAAGGAAGGTTACTCGGTATCACTACAATATACTCAGTTTTACTTAAAGTTGCATTAAAGGTCTGAATACTTGTAAATGTACCTACATCCAAAACATTTGTCATATAGCCAACATCAACAGCCAAACTAGGTACTGGTCCATTTATATAGCACCACAATTTAAATTTTAACCTGTTGGATCCGGAATTTAAATTATTGAAACGAGGTAAAGCTATTGTTTTTGGAGATACAGAGTGCCCATTTAAAAAAATAAATTTATTACCGTTTTCAGTAGCAACATTACAACTTCCGTAGGGATTATCATGACAAGTCCAACAATTAGGAATTGTATTACTAGATTGAAAATTTTCAAAAAATGGTCCTATAGGATTACATTCTGTTGTAAAAGTATGTGTATTTGTCCAAAAACTTTTTTGATTTGTTCCGCAGGAAGATCGCAACCATATATAATACTTTGTAGAAGGTTGCAACACACTTAAGACGGTGCTATTATTACTACTAGATACTGATCCTGTTGGTAAAGTATTATTATCAGGCACCAAATTACTAGTAGATATATAATATTCAAAATCATCTGGAATATTTGCTCCTTGAGTATTCCAATTTATTTGTGCAGAATTATTATTAATATTCGAGGTACTAATATTTACTGGTAGAAAACAATTAAAACTATTAGTATTTTGTATAATCTTTACATCATCTATTCCTACAATACAATGATTATAATATCCAAAAATTTGA
>Ga0307412_10000266_pt1 | contig 33662 bp, 29 predicted proteins | sample DK1Cmetagenome_3_FD_203823 | JGI IMG/M metagenome (GOLD analysis project Ga0307412, IMG submission 203823) | Maize rhizosphere microbial communities from greenhouse at UC Davis, California, United States - DK15-C-1 | ecosystem: Host-associated > Plants > Roots > Rhizosphere > Soil | place: USA...
TTTTATCTAAGCCACGGGTATTTTTCGGGCTTACTTTTATACTTTTTTCTGTGGTTCTTACTTTCTCATTTGTCTCCTATCTGATGAATTGGAAGGCGGATCAAAGCCAGGCGGGAACGATGCTTGATAAGGGTGTAAAATCATCAAATCTTTTTGGAAAACTGGGCGACTGGCTCGGAAATATCTTTATTTTTGAAAGCATTGGTGTAGCCTCGTTTATTATAGCATTTTTATTCCTGGTTTTCGGAACAATTATTCTTAAAAAGAAAGTTTTCAAACCCTGGAAAACTGTTGGTCACTCTTTGTTTTTTATTTGCTGGCTTCCGATTTTATTTGGAGCTATTACAAAGGGACAGGGAGTTTTGAGCGGTGTTTACGGATATCAGATCATGGATTCGCTGAATGCTATTATCGGAACAGTTGGCCTTTGGCTGGTTTTGGTGGCAAGTATTGCTTTATATTTTATTTTAGAATTTAATCTTCGTCCAAGTTCTATTAAATCAAAACTGAATGATATTAATGAAAATACGATCGGAAGAGTAAAATCTATGATGCCAAGTTCTGATGAAAATTTTGAAGCTGATGAAGAATTGATAGAGGAAGCAGAAAAAACAGAAGAAATTCCATCAAAAATAACGGTAACAGAAGTTGTTGAAAAGCCAACTCTAACAATGACAGAACCAGAACATGTCAGCATTCCGAAAGGATTTCCTGAAGTTCCGGTTTCTACTAATTTAGACCCGATTATTACCCCGAATCATACTTCATTTGAAGAAGATCTTAAAAATGATTTTACATTAAATCTTAATACAAAACCAGGTGTTCCAACTATAAGTCCAGAACAAGCATTTGATAGTAAGCCTTCAACTCCTGTACATAATTCAACGGAAAATATTAAGTTTAACGTGGAAGTTGCGCCTGTGATAGATGTTTTGGATGATACAGACAGAAAATCTAAGGAATTAATTGAAAAACATGGTCTTTATGATCATAAGCTGGATCTGGCAAACTTCCAGATGCCTACTGTTGAGCTTTTAACAGATTACGGAAATGAAGAAATTTCTATTAATAAAGAAGAATTAGAAGAAAATAAAAATAAAATTGTCGGATTGCTGAAAAATTTCAATGTTGGAATTGCAGAAATTAAAGCGACAATTGGTCCAACCGTAACTTTATACGAAATTGTTCCGGAAGCAGGAATCAGGGTGGCTGCGATTAAAAAATTACAGGATGATATCGCGTTGAACCTTTCTGCATTGGGAATTAGGATTATTGCTCCGATGCCAGGAAAAGGAACGATTGGAATTGAAGTTCCGAGAAAAAATCCTACGATGGTTTCCATGCGTTCCGTGATTGCTTCTCATAAATTTCAGAATACGGATATGGATCTTCCGGTGGTTTTCGGGAAGACAATTTCCAATGAAATTTTTATGGCGGATTTGTCAAAAATGCCTCACTTACTGATGGCGGGAGCAACAGGACAAGGAAAATCGGTGGGTATTAATGCTATTCTGACTTCCCTACTCTATAAAAAACACCCAAGCGAATTGAAATTCGTGATGGTAGATCCTAAAAAAGTAGAACTTTCTTTATATTCAAAAATTGAAAGACATTATCTGGCGAAACTTCCCGATTCTGATGATGCGATTATTACAGATACCAATAAAGTAATCAATACGCTGAATTCTCTTTGCGTAGAAATGGACCAGAGGTATGATTTGCTTAAAAATGCTTTTTGTAAAAATTTAAAGGAATATAATAAAAAATTCACGGAAAGAAAATTAAACCCTGAAAACGGACATCGTTATTTACCATACATTGTTTTGGTGGTTGATGAGTTTGCGGATTTGATCATGACTGCCGGAAAAGAAGTTGAACTACCGATTGCTAGGCTTGCACAGCTGGCCAGAGCGGTGGGAATTCACCTTATTGTTGCAACACAAAGACCTTCTGTAAACGTAATTACGGGGATGATTAAGGCCAATTTCCCTGCCAGAGCAGCGTTCAGAGTAATTTCCAGTGTGGATTCCAGGACGATTCTGGATTCTCCGGGAGCGGATCAGCTGATTGGTAAAGGTGATATGCTTTATTTTAACGGAAATGAAATTCTAAGACTTCAATGTGCTTTTGTGGATACTCCGGAGGTGGAAAGACTGGCGGAATTTATTGGTGAGCAAAAAGGATATTCATCCGCGTTTCTTCTTCCTGAATATGTTTCTGAGGAAGGCACAAGTACAGTCGGGACCTTTGATCCGAATGAAAAAGATGCTTTATTTGAGGATGCTGCAAGAATTATCGTTTCCACGCAACAGGGTTCTACATCGATGCTTCAGAGACAATTAAAATTGGGCTACAACAGAGCGGGAAGAATTATGGATCAATTGGAAGCAAGCGGAATTGTGGGCGGATTCAATGGTGCTAAAGCAAGAGAAGTTCTGATAAGCGACCTTCATTCTTTGGAACAGTTTTTGGAAGACCTGCGTAAATAAAAGGAAAATCAGATGTTGATTTAACTTTTAAAACTTGGAAATGTCTAAAGATTAAAGATTATTAAATAAAATGAGAAATATTATTTTAAAAGTTATACTAAGCGGATTTGTTGTAGGAACGGTAGGATTGGCAAGCGCTCAGAAAATTGATGCTAAAGCCAAAAAGATATTAGACGAAATTACAGCAAATTACAATTCTAAAAAGAATACCTACTTTAAATTTTCTTTCGGAACCGGTGTAAATGGTCAGGTAAATAAAACGGAACCAGGAATTTATTATGCTGCCGGAGATAAATATAAGTTGAAAATCATGGAAACGGAACAGATTTTCGACGGAAACAAAATCTACAATATCAATACGGAAGATATGGAAGTGACGGTTGCAAAACCTAATGGAAGCGGCTCTATGTTCTCTCCTATCAACTACCTTTCTACTTATAGAAATGACTATAACGTAACTTACAACGGTAAAAAATCCGTGAATGGCGTGAATGCAGATTTCATCAAGCTTACTCCAATAAAATCAAATGGGATAAAATACGTTTATCTTTTTGTAGATTCTGTAAAAAAACAAATGGTAAAACTGGAACAACACGGAAATAATAAGGATGTTGCCGTAATTGCCATTAAGGACTATAAAGAAAATCAGGCCCTTGACCCGAATATGTTTGTTTTTGATAAAAATAAATACAAGAATTACTTGATTACGGAACTCTAAGGCTTATAAGCTTATTAGCTAATTAGCCGTTTGGGTAAGATTATTATAAAATTTCATAAAATATAAAGGCTGCAAAGAAAACTTTGTGGCTTTTTGATTAATTTTGGCGAATGTTAAAAATACTAGACCGATACATCATAAAAACCTTCTTCGGGCCCTTTTTTTTCATATTCAGTGTATTGTTTTTCATTTTTATTGTAAACATTATCTGGGTTCAGCTGGGGCAGTTTATGGGAAAAGGGTTAAGCTACTGGCAAATTATGAAACTCCTTTTTTACCTTGGAGTAAGCGTTATCAGTATGGTATTGCCGCTTACCATTCTTTTGGCCAGTATTATGTCTTTTGGAGAATTCGGGGAAAGGTATGAGCTTGCCGCTATGAAGGCCGCAGGAATTTCATTGACCAGGGTAATGGCTCCATTATTGGGGGTCACGGCGATTATGTCTATCATGCTCTACTTTTTTTCCAACAATATTATCCCGGATTTTCAGCGGAAGGCAAAAAATATGCTTTTTAATATTGCCCAGACCAAACCGGCCCTCAACTTTACACCGGGACAGTTTATTGATCAGATTCCCGGATATATGGTGAAATTTGATAAAATTTATGGTGAAAACGGTGAAAATATTGATGGCGTTTTCGTTCACAGGAAAGCCAGCAGTTATGAAAATCAACAGTCGATTGTGGCAGAGAAAGGAAAATTCATTCCTGCAGCCAATAAAAATTATCTGAAGTTAGTTCTTTATAATGGATATGTTTATGAAGATGCTTTTGCGGGAAAAGGTGATAATGTTCGATTGAAGCAGCCGGATCAGGCCATTAAATTCGATACTTTAACTTCACATTTTGACGTAAGTGAAATCATTAATAAAGCCATTGAAGAAGAAAGAATTACGGATGATTACCGTTTCCAATCCTTTAATGAACTGAATACAACGATCAGTAAAACAAAAAAAGATAACGAAAAATTCTATACGAACGTCAATAATGATGTGCTGAGCCAGACAAATTCTGTAATAGGCTATATGGATGCAACCACGAATAAAGCTAAGGCAAAACCAAAGCAGCAATTAAAATTGGATACCATAAAAAGTGATAAAAAATTAGAAATAATTTACAACGCTTATAATAGGCTTGACAATCTCAAGAATACCTTGGATACTAAAAATAATGAAATTGATCCCGGCGTAAAATATTACGGTAAAGTGGTGATTTATCAGCAAAGAATTGTGACTTATTCATTTACGTGTATTATTTTCTTCCTGATCGGGGCAAGTTTGGGGTCGATCATCAGGAAAGGAGGAATGGGGCTTCCCGTGATTATTGCCATCGTGATTTTCATTATCTTTTATGTCATCAATGTAGGTGTAGAAAATATGGCTTGGGCTGGAACAGTGAACCCTTACCTCGCGGCTTGGATTCCGAATATGGTGCTCTTCCCTTTCGGGGTTTGGATGACTTATAAAGCGCTTACAGATTCCCAGTTATTTGATGCCGAAAAATATAAGGCACTTTTCAAACCTGTTACCAAATTATTTGTTAAGAATAAAGAACATAAGAGATATCAATAATTTTAATTTAAAAATTTAAATTATTTAAGAATTTAAAAATTAAGATCCGGAGTATTTTCGGGTCTTTTTTTATTCTGCATACTTTTTGTTGAAGAATTGCAAAAACATATTTAATGAAAAATATTATTTTTATTTTAAGCTTAATTTCAATTATTTCATGTAAAAAAGAACAGAATCAGGCAGCTCAAAATGTATCTTCCAGTGACAGTTTGGCTGTAAAAACAGATTCAATCCAAACAAAAAATGATACCATAAAGTCTGTGGATGACATCAAAAAAGAATATGCAGAAGTGAATGCTCTTTTAACATCCAAAAAGTTGGGCTCAACAGGCTTTAAATACATCTGTGAAGAAGGAGGAAGAGAGGGTGAAGTCTTTTTTTATTATCAGGATAAAAAGCTTAAAGCCGTTAAAAATTTCTATTCGGAATACAGCCATTTTTCGTCTGTGACGGAATATTATATTGACAAGGAAAATGTATATTTTATTTTCAAACAGGATACTTCGTGGAATTTTGATACAGAAGCTCCCAAAAAATCCGAAGATGTATCGGAAACAAAGGATGACATAACTGAAAGAAGAATTTATCTTTTAAATAATGGGCCGGTACAATGTCTTGAGAAAAAATATATAATCCGATCAGTAGAAAACAATCAGGATCCGGGTACAATACCAAATAAAGAAATTAAGTGTAGCGTGGATGAATTAATGAAAACTTACCAATCCATCCTCAAAAATAAAGACAAAAAAGGCGAGATTAATCAATGTCTATAAAAAAGAAAGCGGCTTCAACTGAAACCGCTTTTATATTTTCAAAACTGAAAATTATACTTTCATAATTTCAGCTTCTTTTACTTTAAGATGATCTTCACAAGCTTTCACATATTTGTCTGTAAGCTCCTGAATTTCGGCTTCTACTCCTTTGATAGCGTCTTCAGAAACACCTTCAAGTCTTTTAAGCTCTTTCAAACCGTTCTGTCTTGCGTTTCTTACAACGATTTTTGTATCTTCAGTTTCTCCTTTAGCCTGTTTTGCTAGTTCTCTTCTTCTTTCCTCCGTTAATGGTGGAACATTAAGGATGATATTTTCTCCGTTGTTTGAAGGTGCAAAACCTAAATTAGAGTTAATAATAGCTTTTTCAATAGCACCGATCGCTGTTCTGTCCCAAGGTTGAATAGAGATTGTCATCGCATCCGGTACAGAAACATTCGCAACCTGATTAAGAGGAGTCGGAGCTCCGTAATACTCTACCATAACATCCTGAACCATGCTCGTAGACGCACGTCCCGCCCTGATTCTTTGAAATGCATGATCCAAGTGCTTAATAGCCGCTTCCATGTCTTGCTTTGCAGATTCTACTATAAGATCTAATTCTTCCATTATATAATTAAAATTTGATAGGTTACACATTTTATAAGTAATAACTAGGTAATGAGTAATTTTTAATGTTTAAATCTTTAAATAACTTAAATTTTTAAATCATATTCTTACAAATCAACTAAAGTACCAACATTCTCTCCATCTACAATTTTCTCCAGATTACCATCTTTGTTCATATCGAAAACAATGATCGGTAATTTATTTTCGTGGCTTAAGGTAAATGCTGTCATATCCATTACTTTCAGGTTTTTAGCATAAACTTCATCGAAAGATAATGAATTATATTTTACTGCGTCTGCATTCTTTTCAGGATCGCTGTCGTAGATTCCGTCTACTCTGGTTCCTTTTAAAATAACATCAGCACCGATTTCGATGGCTCTCAATGTTGCAGCCGTGTCTGTTGTAAAATATGGATTTCCCGTTCCTGCACCGAAGATTACAACTCTACCCTTTTCAAGATGTCTTACAGCTCTTCTTTTGATGAACGGTTCTGCAACTTTGTCCATTTCGATAGCAGACTGAAGCCTTGTTTTGATTCCTGCATCTTCCAAAGCACCTTGCAGCGCCATTCCGTTGATCACCGTTGCCAGCATTCCCATGTAGTCGCCCTGCACTCTGTCCATCCCTTTTGCCGCTCCTGCTACTCCACGGAAAATATTTCCTCCTCCAATTACAATGGCGATTTCACAGCCTTTTTCAACTACTTTTTTGATCTCAGCTGCGTATTCCTGTAGCCTTTCATTGTCAATACCATATTGTCTGTTCCCCATTAAGGCCTCACCACTAAGTTTTAGAAGGATTCTTTTATATTTCATTTTTATTTTTAATAAACTTTTAGTTACGTTTGTCAAAAAAATTGACTTTGCAAATATAATCATTAATAATGTTGATTTTTAATTCTGTATTAATTTTTTAAATGTCACGTTTTAACCTGTTTCTAAAGGGATTTTTTAATTAAATTCAAGGATAAAGCAATCATTTTCATGCTTAATTAAGAAAGAATTTCGGCCATAATTTATTTTTGAAGCTTTTTAATCCCATCGAATTGTACTTTATCTTTTTTTTAAGGAGCAATTTCCCGCTTTCCGCTGTATCTTTTTGGTTACGGGTTCCGCTTCGCTCCACCCGCAACCAAAAAGGATGTCGCTTCAATCGGGGCTAGGATCGCATCTTCAAGAAATATAAAACCACTGTTTTCACAAAACTTCAATATTTAAATATAAATAATGTAAGAAATATTTTGAAAAGTACGAAAAAGGATTATTTTTGCATTAATAATAAACTGAATTGAAGAAAATTGTCATTTTTTCATTATTTCTGTCAGGAATTGTTTCTTATGCACAAACAGGAACAAACGTTTTTCCGTTTTTAAACCTTCCTGTATCTGCACGGCAGGCTGCTTTGGGTGGCGACGCAATTTCCATCAGAGATCGTGATGTTTCCTTTGCCATCGCAAACCCCTCTTTGCTGAATAAAGATTCTGATAACCAGCTTTCCGTAAACGCAACAGCCTATCTCGCTGATTCCAAATACGGTACCATTGCTTATGCCAAAGACTTTGATAACGGTCACATTGCTACAATCAATGCACGGTACATGACCTACGGAGAAATTCCGAGGACGGACGAAAGCGGTTTTGAAAACGGAACATTTAAAGCTTCCGATGTTGCAATCGGGGCCGGATATGCCTATCAGTTTGAGGAAGACTGGACGATCGGTGGAGGAGTAAACTTTATTACTTCAAAAATCGACACTTATACCTCTTCCGCTATTGCCGGAAATCTTGGAGTAACCTATTATAATAAAAAGAACAAAGAAACGGCTTCTGTTGTAATAAGAAATTTCGGGTATCAGTTCAAAACGTTCAACGGAACTAGAGAAAATCTTCCTTTTAGAATAGATTTGGGCTATACAAGAATTTTAAAGGCAATTCCGCTTGCGATTACCATTACCGCTCACGATTTACAGGAATTTGATATTTCTTCTCAATATAATGTAAACGGTCAGGAGGTAAACGTAGGAAGAAAAATTGCCGATCACTTTTCTGTTGGCGCAGAATTGTTCCCGGAAAAAGGATTCAATATAAGATTGGGATATAATGTAAAAAGAGGAAATGAGCTTGCTGTAGCGGATCAGAGAAATTTCTCAGGACTTTCTGCCGGATTCGGGATTAAGCTTTCAAGATTCAGGATTGATTATGCTCATGTGAGATATCACAATTCTTCCAATGTCAATCAGATAGGTATTTCTGTGGATCTTACCAGCCACGCCGGATATTAATTTAATAATAATTAGCTTAAAATATACCAACACTTTTGTCCTATATTTTTAAATAAGTTAATTCAAAATAAAAAAGAAACCTTAAGAAATATCTTAGGGTTTCTTGATTTTTAAGAAAATTTCTTGAAATTTGCAGTATGAAAAAACCTGTAATTGCTATCGACGGGTACTCGTCTACCGGAAAAAGCTCAATATCTAAAGTCATTGCCGAAAAGCTTGGACTTATTCATCTTGATACGGGTGCGCTTTACAGAGGAGTAACCTGGTTTGCGCTTCAAAACTGCCTTTATGAAGATGGCTCCATTAACCTTGATGAATTATTTTCTTCTTTCGATCAAATCGAGCTTGAGTTTAAAAATGATAATGGCGAATTAGTTCTTTTTCTTAATCATATTGATATTTCAAAAGCTATACGATCGAATGAAGTCTCTGATAATGTAAGTTTTGTTGCAAAACAGAAAGAAGTAAGGGACTTTTTACTTCAGTCTCAACGTTCTCTGGCAGAAAAAGGTGGCATAATAATGGACGGACGTGACATCGGGACAGTAGTTCTGCCAAATGCGGACTATAAATTTTTCCTGACAGCAAGTATTGACGAACGTACAAAAAGACGCTACAATGAGCTGATCACTTTAGGAATTGAAGCTGATGAAAAACAGGTGAAAGAAAACCTTATAGAACGCGATAAGATTGACAGTGAGCGGGAAATAGCCCCTTTGAAGCAAGCCGAAGATGCTATAGTAATTGATAATACCAGTCTCACAAAACAAGAAACTATCGAAAGTATTTTATCTCACATCAAAAAAAATTAACAATTTTTAATAGTCGTTCTCCCCTTTTGGTATGTTAATTGTACGCTTTAATACTGTAAAAACTAATATTATTTAACTATTAAAAAATACGAAAAAATGTCTAAAAAAAACAATACAGCGGGTATTTTGGCGGGACTTCTTGCAGGTGCTGCAGCGGGTGTAATCTTAGGAATGCTTTATGCTCCGGAAGAAGGTAAGGAGACTAGAAAGAAGATAAAAACCAAAGCCAACGACCTAAAAGACCAGGCCAAAAACAAATACGGAGAAGTTTCTGAAAAAGTGAAAGATCAATATGGTAATATTTCTTCTACTTTCAAAGAAACAGCAAGCAACGTAGCACATACTGTGAAAGACGGATATGACAAATACAAAGATCAGATCGTTTCTAAAACTGCGGATGTAGTAAAAAACGTAGAATCAGAATTGAATGATCTAAAATAATAAATAATTTATTCTTTTAGGTAAATTATGAGAAGGGACTTTATACGTAAAAGTTCCTTTTTTTGTAACTTTAAAAAAAAACGATGATTGAAACTATTAAAGAATATGCGTCAAAAAGGATAGATCTTCTGAAAATTGAAGCTACAGAAAAGTCTTCTCTTTCTGCCGGGATGATCACTTATTTTGTCGTATTACTGGTTGCCTTTGGTTTTTTCATTATTCTGTTCAATTTCGGGATCGCATTTCTTATAGGAAAAGCATTGGGCGAATATTCCTATGGATTCCTTATTGTTGCGGCTTTTTATCTTTTAATAATGATTACTATTATTGTTTTTAAAAAGAAAATCGTAAATTATGTAGCAGATCAGGTTATTAAATTTTTAAATTATTAAACTATGGGCAGAGAGTATGAGAGCTTAGAAGAACTAAGAAGAAAGAAAAAGCTGTTGAAATCAGAAATCAACGATCTGGAAAATCTTCTTACGTTTAAGAATACAAAAGAAAGTTTGAGTGCATTCACCAACGGTTTGACAGATCAGTATCTGCAGGAAAAAGTAGATGATGATGGTGATGAAAAGGTTGTTCTCAGAAAAGACGTTATCGCAAAACAGATCACATCTGAAATCAAGGATGCGTTTATCAGCAAAAATACAGCAATGGGTATCGCCAGCTCAGCTTTTAAAGGAGGTGCGGGTGATGCGCTTATAAAATTGGCCATTACGGCATTTGTAGGAAATTACGCCAAGAAAAACCTAAAAAGTTCCAGCTGGAAGAAAAAAATTCTGGGCGCGGCATTAATTTATCTTGCTCCAGTTGCCTTGAAATTCGTAAGAAAAAAACTTGAAAATTATCAGAAAAATAAAAGCGTTTCCAGTATGGAACAGCTTATATAGAGGTTAGAAACTAGAAGTTAGAAATTAGTTTAATGCAAGCGTAAAACTAGCTTCTAACTTCTAATATCTAATTTTTATTTTGAAAACAGTTGACCCAAAATAATTCCTGCCGCCATGGAGACATTCAGGCTTTCTGTGGACTGCGATTTTCCGAATCTTGGGATACTGATGCTCTTTTGAAGGAGCTTTTCTGTTTCCGGACGCATTCCGTTGCCTTCATTGCCTAAAATTAAATTCATTTTTTCAGGCCTTTTAAAAGCATAAATATTTTCCCCTTCCATATCCGTCCCGATATTTACATTTTCTGTTGTTGAGAGGTATTCGTCCAAATCTTTATATATAATATTTACTCTAGTAAAAGAACCCATACTTGCCATAATTACCTTCGGATTATAAAAATCTACGGTATCTTCACTGCAAATAATCTGTTCAATCCCAAACCAATCTGCCAGTCTTATAATCGTTCCTAAATTTCCCGGATCCTGTATTCCGTCAAGGATTAGTTGAAGGTTTTTATCTTCAAATTCTTCTTCCGGTTTCAGGTAGCAAACCGCCACAGAATCTTTCGGATTTTGAAGGAAACTAATTTTTTTTAACTCATTTTCAGAGATATGAGTGACGGGTATATCAGTACGGTCCAATTTTTGCGGATCGGTAGAGAAAATTTCTTTAATTTTAAAGTTAGAATTAAAAAGTTCACAAATGATTTTATTACCCTCAACCAAAAACAAATTGTATTTTTGTCTGAACTTCTTTTTATCTAAAGACTGTAAAATTTTTATTGTATGAGCTGTAAGCATTATAAGAATTCTCCTCAAAAATATTATAAAATTATTTCATTTGCAACATTTGTTGGTCTCTTGTATGCTTGTAGTACGACTAAAAAAGTTCCTGATGGCGAATATTTGCTTGTAAAAAATAATTTTGAGTTTGAAGATAAAAAAGAAACTTTCGATGGCGAGCTGAAAAGCTATGTCCAGCAAAAACCAAATAAAAGACAATTTCTTTTTATGCCTTTGAGTTTGTGGCTTTACAATGCCGCAAACCCGAAATATGATACCCTTCTCAATGAATATATGACGTATCCAAACGAGTTAAGAGATCAAAAATTAAGAGATTCTCTTTTCGTAAAATACAACATGAAAAGCAGTGTCGGGAAAAGCTTGTTTTTCGACAGATTGTACCACAGTTGGGGCTCCGCTCCTGTAATTTTGGATCAGACAAAAACAGAAACAGGTGCAAAGTCAATAAAAAAACGATTGACATACCGCGGTTACTGGGATGCAGAAGTGAAATTTAAACATGATCTGGATTCTGCTGCAAAAAAAGCTGCTGTCACTTATTTTATTACACACAAAGATCCTACTTACATTAAGGAATATTATTACAATATTACCGATCCATCGGTTAAAAATATTTATCAGCAAAAGCTTCATGAGACATTAATTAAGCAAGGTCAGATTCTTGATCAGACGGTTCTTGAAAAGGAAGTCACAAGGATTAATGATCTGATGAGGGAATATGGATATTATAGATTCAACAGTCTTGGAGACGAAATTTATTTCGTTGCAGATTCTATTAAAAGTAGAAAACAGGTTCCTCTTACCCTGGAAATCCACAGAGATTCTCTGGATACTCCATACAAAATAGCAACTATCGGAAATATAGACGTTGCTATTGTTGATGAAGTGAACGATTACCCAAAGAATACAACGAAAGACAGTTTAAGGGGAATCAGGTTTCATAAAAGCAATAATAACTATAAAAACCGTGCAATTTGGAGGGGCATTACGGTTGGACCTAAACAGGTTTATGATCAGAAAAAGCTTGATCTTACAAAAAGAAACCTTCTGTCTATGAATAACTTTAGTATCCTTAAAGCAAGAGATTCTTTAAGACGTGGCGGCGGAATGGCTCCTAACGATAGCATTGTTGATGTTATGTACATTTTGAAGCCGCTTCCTAAATATGAACTCAAAGTGGGAACGGATATTAATTATTCCCAGCTCTTGAATTTAGGGGTTTCACCTTCTGTTGATCTTACAACAAGGAATATTTTTGGGGGTGCGGAAAACCTTTCTACAAGTCTTTCAGGTACATTTGGGTCTATCCGAAGCCCTAAAGACATCAGCAAGAGGGTTTTAGCTTATGAGTTATCGGCTCAGGCGTCGCTTAACTTCCCAAGATTATTGCTGCCGTTTGATTATTATAAATTATTACCCAAAAGATACAGCCCTACTTCATCTATTGTTTTAGGGGCTTCTGTCCAGAATAATATCGGGTTGGGAAGGGTAAACTTTAATGCAGGTTTAAATTATCTGGCAACTGTTAATGATAAGGTTTCTCACCGGCTTACACTTTTCAACACCCAATTGAGTTTAACCAAGAATAAGAATGCTTATTATGATTATTTTGTGAATGACAGGGAGGTTTTGGATGAGATTTTCGGCAATTATTTCCAATCTCACCCTAGTATTGCAGCAAAATACGATTCCGGACAGCTTACAAGGGACGAAGTATCTGAACTTATTACCAATGATTTTACATATCAGGAAAATTTAGGACCCGAGTATGACAATCTATACAATGCATTTATCGGTACTTTGGTCAATAAAGACAGGCAAACGGAAGACGTTTTAATTTCTTCCATGATCTATAATTTCGTGTATAATGAGATCGGGAAAAAAGATTATCCAAATGCATTTTATTTTAATGGAAAAGTAGAATTAGCCGGAAATATATTCAGTATTTTCAATCAGAAAAGAAATGATGGCGGGATTGTAACTGGTTCTGCAAAGACCATTTTCGGGATTCCTTATGCTCAGTTTGTAAAATTCGATTTTGATGTAAGAAAATATTTTAAATTTAATAGAAATACACTTGTTCTTCGTCAGTTCGTTGGCGTTGGAATTCCATACGGAAATTCTGAAAGTATGCCTGTTATCAGATCTTATTTCAATGGAGGTTCCAATGATATCAGGGCTTGGGTGGCTTTTGGCGGATTGGGTCCGGCAGATTCTCAGGTAGATGAGAGAGTTCGTACTTATATTACAGATAATGTGAAACTTACAACGAATATAGAACTGAGAGTTCCTTTTAATGATATGTATGAAGGTGCATTATTTACCGATATTGGTAATACATGGAGCCTTAAAAATTATAATGACGGATATGAAGATGAGTTTAAATTTAACAAATTCTTCAAACAAGTCGGTATCGGAAGTGGTTTCGGATTAAGGGTAAATATCGCTTATATCACCTTAAGACTTGATTTAGCCTACAAAATGTACGACCCAAACAAACCGGAAGGTGACAGATGGAGATTGAAATATTTCCAACCGTTCAAGCCTACTTTGAATATCGCATTCGGTTATCCTTTCTAGTCCGGCGAAACTCCCAATGCAAAATATACTACAGCAACCGTTCTTGCGATAATCTCTCGGAACTGGTTTCTGTAGTAGCTTTCGGGCTTGCTCACATCTTGTGCATCAAATCCCAACGCATTCATACTATTATTTCTGGCAAAAAGCAAAGCTCGGAGATTGTGAAAGCCCTGTGAAACAATAATCACATTATCTTTTTTATAAACATCTTTACAGCGCAAAATGCTTTTATAAGTGTTAAAGCCTTTCGGGTCTTCAATAATGATCTCTTCAGGAACACCCTCCTGATAAACCAGATAGTTTTTCATGGCCGCAGGCTCGTCATATCCTCTACTTTTTTCTCCACTTACAATAATCTGCTTAATTTTTCCGTGGTGATAAAGCAAAGCCGTTGCATCCATTCTTTTCGTAAAATACGGATTAGACTGGCCTGATCTCATCTTAGGCGAAGTGCCCAAAACAAGGGCTATTTCACGGGGCGGAATTTTTGAGATTTTAGTATAAGTCCTTCCGTCTGTCAATGCAAAAACCCAAGCGTTAGCGAGACATATCAACAGAACTCCTATTTCTATTGATATGATGATCAGGTTAAATATGTTTTTGACAATTCTCAAGTAAGATCAAAATTAAGTTTTATTTTTTTGCTTTTTGCAATTGACATGCATGCTAAAATATGTCCTTTTTCCTCTTCTTTTTCCGTTAGATATTCATTTTCAAGCAGATCAACTTCTCCTTCCTCCAAAATACATTCACAGCTTCCACAAATTCCCGATTTACAGGAATAAGGGACCGAAAATTTCTGTATTAATAACTGCTGAAGGATTTTTTCTTTATTATCAGGAAGTTCAGTATGATATTCTTTTCCCAGCATTTTGAATTCCACATCTACATTTTCAATGAGCGGAAATTCTTTTTCAACAGGGTAAATATCGTCATTATATTCTTCAAAAAGCTCAAAGTGAATATTTTTCTTCGGAATCCCGTGATGGTAGCATGCGTTGGCAAGAGTTTTAATCATATCCCCTTTTCCACAGATTAAAACTTCGTCTACCGCATCCCAAATAGTAGATTCTTCATCAGTATCATCCAAATGTAGAATTTGATTAATAATTAAATTTAATTTTTTATCATCTAATCTTCCGTGAAAGAAACTATTGGAAGTTTTTTCCTGGGAATAAAAATAAAAAATCTGAAGCCTTTCTCCGCAGGTCCTCGCAAGATTGTCTAATTGTTCTCTGTAAATTAAATCCTCCCTTGTTTTATTACTAAAGAATAAAAACATCCTCGTTCTTGGTTCGCTATGAAGAATATTTTTAAAATGACTTAAAATGGGGGTAATGCCAATTCCTGCCGCAAAGCCCACAATCGTCCTGAATTCGCTCGGCTTTGAAGTTAAAGTAAACCTTCCGCTCGGTTCGCTTACCAACAATTGGTCACCGACATTATAATTTTTAAAAAGCTGGGAAGTCGCTCCATCAGGAGAATTAACCTTTATTCCTAAAACTATTTTTTTTTCATACGGAGCCGAAGTCATTGAATAATCATTAATGACATCCTCACCATTCGATTGAAATTTTACACTTACAAACTGACCCGCCTCAAATTGAAAATTCTCCTTCAGATTCTCCGGAATCTCGAATTCCAGGGAAAAAGTATTTTTGGTCAGTTCTTCCTTTTTCGCTATTTTTAGCCAATGAAACTGCGTCAGTTTCCCTTTATAGATTTGTTGTTCCATACTTCAAAATCAAAAATAGATAAAAAAATAATTATGAAGAAGATAATTTTATCCACCTTGGTCCTGTTTGCGCTGGCAAGCTGTAAAAAAGAAGGTCAGAAAACTGATGAAACTACGGTTTCAGATTCCCTTTCAACAACAGAAAATATGAAATCTCCTGCAAATACTTCATTCGCAAAGGAAAGCACAATTGATGAAGTTAATAAGATTTTAGCAAAAAAAGACGATACATTATATGTTACCAATTTCTTTGCAACCTGGTGTGGACCTTGTGTCAAGGAAATTCCTGATTTTAAGAATAAAATGAACGAATTAAAGGATAAACCTGTAAAATTTACATTCATTAATTTGGACGATAAAGCAGTCTGGAATACAAAAGTAAAAGATTTCACAGATCAAAACGGAATTACCCCGAATACTATTTTTGTAGATGGCAACAAGCTTGATCAAAACTTTTTCGCTTCCAACTTTAAACAGTGGTCTGGACAGACAATTCCTTTTACGCTTTTAAGAAAAGGAAGCAAAACGGAAGAAATTACTCAGATGATATCTAAAGAAGAGCTGGATTCAAAAATCGCTTCTTTTTTACAATAAGTTAGGCTCATTCCATAATGTCAACTCAATTCAAAATCCTGTGTTTACTGTTATTTATCGCAATTATTTTCATGGCGGTTATTAATTTGAACACAGGATTTTTAAGTTTAAATATATCAGATTTTTTTCAGGATTCATCCAGCAGCCAGATTGCTGAAATACGTGTAAACCGTGTATTGGTAATGCTTTTGGCAGGAATTTCAATTCCCACTTCCGGATTTCTGATGCAGGAATATTTTCAGAATCCTTTAGCCGGCCCGGATATTCTGGGAATTACTTCTGTGGCGAGCTTATCGGTTGCTTTTTATATTTTTTTCTCACATAATATTTTACTTCCGGAATTTCTTCAAAACAGTTTTTTAAGTTTGGCAGCAGTTGGCGGAAGTTTACTGCTGATGTTGGTTTTACTATCAATGTCGAATAAATTCCAGGATAAATCTTACTTAATTATTTTGGGGTTTTTAGTTTCAGCATTTGCAGGGGCGATTGTTTCCTTGTTACAGTTTTACGCAGAAAATCAAAGCTTGAAAAATTATATTTTATGGTCTTTCGGAGCTAATAATATGGTAACAAGAAATCAGGTTTATGTGTTGTCGATTCTTGTTTTAATCGGATTATTTATGTGCTTTAAAACAATAAAACCTTTAATCGGAAATTCTTTGGGGACTTCATATGCCCAAAGTTTGGGAGTTAATCTGAACCAATTAAAAATTTTCATTATTGTAGCCTCTTCCCTGCTTTCGGCTTCAATCACGGCATTTTTAGGCCCTATTTTATTTGTGGGAATTATTGTTCCGCATTTTTGCAGATTAATCTATAATCCTGCAAAACTTTGGCAGCAATGGATTTTAAATATGTTTTTGGGAATGTTGATTATGCTGTTGTTTTCAGTTGTGGCAGAAAAAACCCAAATTCCTTTGAATGTGATAAGTTCTATCTTTGGAATTCCTGTGATATTGATGATGCTTTTGAGACAGAATAGGGTTTAAAGTTAATTGTCAATTTTAATTAAAACAATACGTTAATTGTCATTCTGGAGGAATCTAAACTAGCTTTGTAGAGATAAAGACAAATATTATGAACATTAAAATAACACATAAGCAATTAATTATTGCAAACATAATTTTGTTTGTGCTAAGTGTTATTTTTCTAGAATACTCAGAGCTGTTTAGAATGAGCAAAGAAAAGCATTGGATTTATTCTTCAGGACACAATTGGTGGTTTATGATTGGGATTCCTTTTTCTTTTTGGGGTTCTATCATTTTAGGAGTTTATAGTTTATTGAAAGTCAAAGAAAATAAGTTTCTTTATATAAGTTCAAGTCTTATTCCTCTAATTTTGTTTATCATTCTTATTTCAATTTAAAATGCACCTACAAATAAAACAAACAAACATCGGCTACAACAAAACCTTAATTTCAAATGCGAACGCAAACTTGAATTTAGGTGATGTATGCTTATTGATTGGTAATAATGGTGTGGGAAAAACTACTTTAATAAAGTCAATTTTACATCAAGTATCTTTATTAAGTGGAGAAATTTCTATTAATAATAAAAATATAAAAAATCTTTCCGTTAAAGAAATTGCAGAAAATATTGCAGTTGTTTTTTCAAAATCAATTATTCCGCAGAATTATACCGTTGAAGATCTTATTTCACTAGGAAAATATATTTATTATCCTTTTTATTTTGAGTTGAAAAAAGAAGATAGACAGGAGGTTTCGAATATTATTGAAGAATTGGATTTAAATCAATACAAGCATACTTTATTGAAAAACCTTTCAGACGGGAATCTCCAGAAAGCCTTTATCGGAAGAGCTTTGACGCAGAACTCTCCTATCATTATTCTTGATGAACCAACGACCCATTTAGACGAAAAAAATAAAGTAATTATCCTTAAAACGCTTAGAAAATTAGCCAAAGAACAAAATAAGCTTATCCTTTTCTCTTCCCACGATTGGCGTCTTGCAAAGGAATTTGCGGATAAAATCTGGTATGTAAAAGACAATAATTTATATTCCGGAATTGTGGAAGATGTCCTGCTTCAGCATGAAGAACTGATGAATGCTTCTCTTTTTCAGATCAACGATAAATTTATATCTCCAAAAATAATTGCACCGGATTTTTATAAGGAAATGCTGTATTCTTTGCTTCAAAAAAACTTCCAAAAAGACCTTTCTTCATTCACATTTGAATTCCAAGACAACATTTGGTTAATTACGGACCATTCTTTCAAAAAGCAATGCGAATCTTTTGAAGAAATTGTTAATTTAATGATAACCATTCATTAATACTTATTTTTCTTTGTTAATTTTATATACTATGCATGCATAGTATTATGCTTATCATATAATTTAACTTATTTATTTCCAGAGTGTTAACAAATTTTAACTTTAAAAAGTATTATGCATGCATAATATTTACTAAATTTGAATAAAACCATTCAACAAATAATGATGGATAATAATAAAGATAAAATAGAAAATGTAGATTTAATTTTAAAGCAGACCTGGCTGGCTGTTTCGAAAATGTACACAGAATTGGCTCAGGAACATGACTCTACGGCTGTTCAGGCTCTTACTCTTCTTAAAATTGATCCTAAAGAAGGAACAAGAAGTACGAATCTGGGGCCTAAAATGGCTATTGAACCAACTTCACTTACAAGAATTATCAAGCTTCTTGAAGACAACGGATATATCTATAAGGAAAAAACGACCACGGATAAAAGAGAGGTGATCATTAAGCTTACAGATAAAGGACTGAGTTCCAGGAATCTTTCTAAAGAAGTTGTTGTCAACTTCAACAAAAAAGTTATGGAAAAAATAGCTCCCGAAAAGTTGGAAACTTTCAAGGAGGTGATGGTCGAGATTATGAAAATCGCTACGGATTTAAATAACAGGAAATAAATTTAACAAATCAATAAATCAAATGAAAAGAAGAATCAAACATGTAACGGTTCTTGGTTCAGGAATTATGGGAAGCGGTATTGCGGCGCACTTTGCCAATATTGGTGTAGAAGTTTCGCTCCTGGATATCGTACCTTTTGAACTGACGGAAGCAGAACAGAAAAAAGGTTTGACCAAAGATGATAAAGCGGTAAGAAACAGAATCGCTTCAGAAAACTTTGAAAAACTGAAAAAAGCTAGTCCGGCTCTACTCTATTCCCCGAAATTTGCGGATAGAATCAAGGTTGGAAATTTTGATGATGATTTACAGAAAATAAAAAATACAGACTGGATTATTGAGGTTGTCGTTGAAAAACTTGACATCAAAAAATCAGTTTACGAAAAAATTGAACAGTTCAGAAAACCCGGAACGTTGATTTCTTCTAATACATCGGGAATTCCTATTCATTTCTTAACGGAAGGAAGAAGCGATGATTTCAAACAATATTTTGCAGGAACACACTTCTTTAATCCGGTAAGATATCTTCCTCTTTTAGAGATTATCCCTACAAACGAAACGCTTCCGGAAGTTATTGATTTCTATATGACTTACGGAGCAAAATTCTTAGGTAAAACAACAGTTTTAGCAAAAGATACTCCGGCGTTTATCGCCAACAGAATCGGGGTTTTCTCCATGATGGATTTGCTTCACAATGTTCAAAAATTAGGTTTAACCATCTCTGAAGTTGATAAATTAACCGGTCCAGTAATCGGTCGTCCAAAATCTGCAACGTTCAGAACCGCAGATGTTGTGGGACTTGATACATTGGTGATGGTTGCAAACGGTGTTCGTGACAGCGGAGTTGAAAAACAGGATTTTTATGATGTTTTTGCTCTTCCCGATTACATTCAAAAAATGGTTGGTAACAAATGGCTGGGTTCAAAAACGGAGCAAGGTTTCTATAAAAAAGTAAAAAATGCAGAAGGAAAATCTGAAATCCACAGTTTAAATCTTGAAACTTTAGAATATGAACTTCAGGGAAAATCTTCTTTCCCAACTTTAGAACTAACAAAAAGTATTGATAAGCCGATTGACAGATTCAAAGTTTTAATTGGCGGGAAAGATAAAGCTGCAGAATTATACAGAAAATCTTTAGGTTCATTGTTCGCCTATGTTTCACACAAAGTTCCTGAAATTTCCGATGAAATTTATAAGATCGATGACGCGATGAAAGCAGGTTTCGGTTGGGAAAACGGCCCATTTGAAATCTGGGATGCCGTTGGTGTTCAAAAAGGTGTTGAATTGGCTAAAGATTCAGGTTATGAGGTTTCAGACTGGGTTAAAAATGTAGAAACTTTTTATAAAGTTAATGAAGAGGGACAAAGCATTTATGTTGATAAAAACACTGGAAAATACAATAAAATTCCAGGTCAGGATGCTTTCATTATTTTAGATAATATCAGAAAAAATAAAACACTTTGGAGTAATTCGGGTGCTGCAATTGAAGATTTGGGCGACGGAATTATCAACTTTGAAATCCGTTCTAAAATGAACTCTCTTGGAGGCGAAGTTTTAGATGGATTAAACAGAGCGATTGATTTAGCTGAAAAAGAATATGACGGTTTAGTAATTGGAAATCAAGGTACAAATTTTTCTGTTGGTGCTAATTTAGCGATGATTTTAATGATGGCTATTGAGCAGGATTGGGATGATTTGAATATGGCGATTGCGTATTTCCAGAAATCGATGATGAGAGTTCGCTACTCTTCTATTCCGGTTGTCGTTGCTCCTCACGGAATGACGCTTGGTGGTGGCTGCGAAATGACCATGCACGCCGACAGAGTTGTTGCAGCAGCAGAAACTTATATCGGATTGGTTGAAACCGGAGTTGGGGTAATTCCTGGCGGCGGCGGAACAAAAGAATTGACATTGAGAACTTCAAGAGAATTCCATAATGATGATGTGAAGAACAATAGACTTCGTGAAGCTTTCATGAATATCGCAATGGGTAAAGTAGCAACTTCCGCTTATGAAGCTTACGATATGGGAATTCTTGAAAAAGGAAAAGATATTGTTGCCGTTGATAAAAGGACGCAGATTAAAACAGCAAAAATGCTGGCTCTAAGTTTAGCAGAACATGGTTATACTCAACCGATCGAACAAAAAGTAAAAGTTTTGGGTAAAGATGCATTGGGAATGTTCTATGTAGGAACAGACCAAATGTTAACCGGAAATTACATCTCTGCACACGACAAAAAAATTGCAGATAAGTTAGCCAACGTAATGGTCGGAGGTAATCTTTCTGAGCCAACGGTCGTAACTGAACAATATCTATTGAATCTTGAAAGAGAAACTTTCTTACAGCTTTGTGGTGAGAGAAAAACATTGGAGAGAATTCAATATATGTTGCAAAACGGAAAGCCACTTAGAAATTAATCATCTAATAATTAAGAATTAAAATGTCAAAACAAGCATACATAGTAAAAGGATTTAGAACAGCGGTAGGAAAAGCGCCAAAAGGCTCCCTTCGTTTTACTCGTCCTGACGTAATGGCGGCTACAGTTATTGAAAAATTAATGGCTGAACTTCCGCAATTAGACAAAAACAGAATCGACGACCTTATCGTAGGAAACGCAATGCCGGAAGCTGAACAAGGCTTAAACGTTGCCCGTCTGATCTCTTTAATGGGATTAAATACCGACAAAGTTCCCGGAGTTACCGTCAACAGATATTGCGCATCAGGAAGTGAGGCTATTGCGATTGCTTCTGCAAAAATTCAGGCAGGAATGGCTGATTGTATTATTGCAGGAGGTACAGAATCAATGTCTTACATCCCGATGGGTGGTTATAAACCGGTTCCGGAAACAGAAATCGCCAAAACAAATCCTGATTATTATTGGGGAATGGGTTACACCGCCGAAGAAGTTGCAAAACAATATAACATTACAAGAGAAGAGCAGGATCAGTTCGCTTTTGAATCTCACATGAAAGCTTTAAAAGCCAATCAGGAAGGTAAATTTGCCAACCAGATTGTTCCGATTCCTGTTGAATATAATTTCCTGGATGAAAATCAGAAAATGCAGACTAAAAAGTTTGATTTTTCTGTGGATGAAGGCCCAAGAGCAGATACTTCTTTGCAAGGTTTGGCTAAATTAAGACCCGTTTTCGCCAACGGAGGAAGTGTAACAGCCGGAAACTCTTCTCAGATGAGTGACGGAGCAGCTTTCGTAATGGTAATGAGTGAAGAAATGGTAAAAGAATTAGGTCTTGAACCAGAAGCAAGATTAGTTGCTTATGCAGCCGCAGGTCTTGAGCCAAGAATCATGGGAATGGGACCAATTTATGCTATTCCAAAAGCTTTGAAACAAGCAGGTTTAGAATTAAAAGATATTGAATTAATCGAATTAAACGAAGCATTCGCATCTCAATCTGTTGCCATTAAGAAAGAATTAGGTTTAAATCCTGATATTCTGAATGTTAACGGAGGTGCCATCGCTTTGGGTCATCCGCTTGGATGTACCGGAACTAAATTAACAGTCCAACTTCTTGACGAAATGAGAAAACGCGGAAACAAATATGGAATGGTTTCAATGTGCGTGGGAACAGGACAGGGAGCAGCGAGTATTTTTGAACTGCTTTAAAGACAGGAAGAAAATAGACGGATAGATAATAGATTAGGAACACACAAGAAATGATGAATGATTTTAAAAGACACAATTTTAAAAAGCTTAAAATTTGGCAAATGGGTATGGAATTATCAAAGTTTACATTAGACCTTACAGATACTTTTCCAGCTTATGAAAAATATGGTTTGAAAAGTCAAATGGACAGATGCTCAATCTCAATCCCCTCAAATATAGCTGAAGGTTCAAGCAGAACAAATAAGTCTTTTAGTCATTTTTTAGATATTTCTTTAGGTTCATCGTTTGAGTTGCAAACGCAAATATTGTTGGCAAATCATAGAAAATATTTATCTGATGAAAGAATTGAATTTTTTGAAGTTAAAATTGAAGAATTTCAAAAAGCAACAATGGTATTTCAGAATACATTAAATAAAAACTAAAAAGGTAATAGACGAAGGAAAATAGACAAAAAGTAGCTTTATCTGAGCTAAAAAGTCTTCATCTATCCGTCTATTATCTAAAAGTCTCACAAATTAAAAAGAAAAAATAAAATATTAAATGGGAAATATAGTAAAAGGTGGAGAATTCCTGATTAAAGAAATTCCTGCAAACGAGATCTTCTCTTTGGAAGAGCTTTCAGAAGAACAAAAAATGCTTCGCGATTCTGCAAAAGAATTTATCGATAGAGAAGTCGTTCCGCAACATGATCGTTTTGAGAAAAAAGATTATGCGCTGACAGAAGAAACAATGCGCAAATTAGGCGAAATGGGACTTCTTGGAATTACCGTTCCTGAAGAATATGGCGGTCTTGGAATGGGATTCGTAAGTACAATGTTGGCTTGCGATTATGTTTCAGGCGGAAACGGTTCATTAGCAACAGCTTACGGAGCGCATACCGGAATTGGAACACTTCCGACATTACTTTACGGAAGTGAAGAATTAAAAAAGAAATATCTACCGGATTTAGCTACAGGAACAAAATTCGGAGCCTATTGTTTGACTGAGCCGGATGCTGGTTCTGATGCAAACTCAGGAAAAACAAGAGCAAAACTGTCTGAAGATGGAAAACATTACATCATCAACGGACAAAAAATGTGGATTTCAAACGCAGGTTTTGCAGATACTTTCACGCTTTTTGCGAAAATTGATGATGATAAAAATATCACAGGTTTTGTAATCAACCGTTCGGAATTAGAAGATCCAAACAGCTTAACTTTCGGTGAAGAAGAGCATAAATTAGGAATTCGTTCGTCTTCTACTCGTCAGGTTTTCTTCAATGATATGAAAATTCCTGTTGAAAATATGTTGGGCGAAAGAAATAACGGTTTCAAAATCGCTTTGAACGCCTTAAATGTTGGTAGAATTAAATTAGCTGCGGCAAATCTTGACGGACAAAGAAGAATTTTGAACCACTCAATCCAATATTCAAATGAAAGAAAACAGTTTGGGGTTTCGATCTCAACTTTTGGAGCAATAAGAAAGAAAATTGCAGAAATGTCAACCGGCGTTTTCGTGAGTGAAGCGGGTTCTTACCGTTTAGCAAAAAATGTTGAAGATAAAATTGAAGAATTGGTTGCCGGTGGAATGAATCATCAACAGGCTGAATTAAAAGGTGTTGAAGAGTTTGCCGTTGAAGCTTCTATCCTTAAAGTTTTTGTTTCTGATCTTACCCAAGTTACTGCCGATGAAGGAATTCAAATCTATGGTGGAATGGGATTCTCAGAAGATACTCCGATGGAATCTGCATGGAGAGATGCCAGAATTGGAAGAATTTATGAAGGAACCAACGAAATCAACCGTCTTTTAGCGGTAGGAATGTTGATCAAAAAAGCAATGAAAGGCGAATTGGATTTACTTTCTCCAGCAATGGCGATCAGTAAAGAACTGATGGGAATTCCATCATTTGAAGTTCCTGATTATTCTGCATTTATGAGTGAAGAAAAAGCAATTATCGCTAATCTGAAGAAAGTTTTCTTAATGGTTTCCGGAGCTGCTCTTCAAAAATATATGATGGATATTGAGAAACAGCAACATTTATTGTTAAATGCTTCTGAAATTCTTAACCAAATTTATATGGCAGAATCCGCAATTTTAAGAGCAGAAAAGCACTTCTCTCCTGATTCTGTGGAAGCTGCAATGGCTCAGTTAAACCTTTACAAAGCGGTTGAAAAAATTACCGTTGCCGCAAAAGAAGGAATTATTTCTTTCGCTGAAGGTGACGAACAGAGAATGATGCTTTCCGGATTAAGAAGATTCACGAAATATACCAATAATCCTAATGTAGTCGCATTAACTGAAAAAGTGGCTGCTCATTATATTGGAAAAGGACATTATTAGTCCTTTTGATAATTGTTAATACGTTTTCACGGAAGATTTAACAATTAATAAAAATAAATTCAACTAAATGTCTCAATATTTTGAGGCATTTTTTATTTTTGTAGTCTACTTTACTTATAATGACAAAAGACGAACTATTACATAAAGCCATAAAAATCGCCGACAAGGCTCATAAAGGTCAAACCGACAAATACCATGCTCCATATATTGCCCACGTAATGAGGGTGATGGAATACGGAAAAACGATGGACGAAAAAATTGTAGGTGTTTTGCACGATGTTGTGGAAGACCATCCTTTAGAATTCAGCCTTGATTATCTGAGAAGCGAAGGTTTTCCGGAATATGTTATTTTCGCGATCAGCTGCCTTACAAAATTTGATCCTGATGAAGATTACGACGATTTCGTAAAACGCACAGAACGTTCTCCCCTGGCTGTTGCCGTAAAATTAAATGATCTCCGTGATAATATGGATTTAAGAAGGGTAAACCGTGAGCTTACTCAGAAAGATATTAAAAGATTTAACAAATATTTAAAGGCTTATCATTATCTGATAGAAAAATATTAATCCGCACCTGGATAATCATACGTTTTCACCGGATGATTTGTCCCGTCAATATTAATATTTAAAGCTAAATAAACGAAATGAAGATTTTTATTTCCTGATGCATCGAATTCTCGCTGCCAAAGATATCCCGATGCAATTCCGAAATTATTGTCAATTTGATAACCGAACCCGCCGTATACTCTGTTTCTGGCGAAAGTAGGTTTCATCGGGCTTACAAGGAATATTTCATCGTACACGTTCGCAAATACAGTTCCTTTTTTCACTTCTTTAGCGTTTAAAGGAACACTGATATTCAGACGGTAACGGTAACGCATTCTTTGCGAAGATTTATCTGTTTTAGGTTCGTAAAACCAACTCTTTTCCGCACGAACACGGTTTTCAAATTTTACAACACCTTTTTTAAAATCAATAACATCCTGAAGCCAAACACGGAATTCTTCACGGTTCAGGCTATGGCTTTTGTAAGTTACATACCTCCCAAGACCTACAAACGGCTTATGATTTTTAGTAAGATTATATCCTAGTCCACCTTTTATTTCGTAATAATCGGGATAGGTATATTCTTCGTTTCCTCGAAGTTGCCCCTCTGCATATAGGAAAAATTTTGGATGAAACTTGTAGGTAAGAGTTAATGAATTAAAACTGGAAATATGTTCCTGGGCTTTAAATAATGTAAGGCTTAAAAGTAAACTAAGACTTAAAAAGAATTTCATCTAAAATTTTTTTTTGCAAATGTAATTGAATTAACAATTTCGTAATATTAACTTTGATTCATTATTAATTAACATTTAATTAATATTAATAGTGTAAGAAAAGCCAATGTGGAACCATCTTTTAGGCATTTCTACCCCGAAAGTTTCTGTATATGAAGTATTTGTTAAATTATTGATCAAAACATATACCGAAAAATCGTTTTTAACGAAACTTAATTTTTCATCCAGTAAATTATAGCTGCCAAGATTTTCTCTCTCGTTGTTACGGTAAACAACCTCATTTGTGAAATTTTTTAGAAATCTGGTTTCTAATTTTGCTATAAATTGATGTTTCAGGTTTTCCAGAACATATCGTGAAACAAATTCATCCGAAGCCTTGAATTCATTATCGAGATAGGTATATCCAGCCGTATATTTTAGCCAGCTTAAAATTTTGTGATTCAATTCAAGTTCTATCCCTTTAATATTGATATTTCCCACATTTTGAGCGTACCAGGTTGGATCATTTAAACTGTTTTTTATCCAGTCGATCGAGTTGCTGGAATTCCTCAAAAAACCACTTATTTTTGCCAAGACATTTTTATTCTGAAACTGATACCCAACTTCCGCGGAAACTGCATTTTCAGGTTGCAAATTGATATTCCCGACTTCCGTTTTGCTTACATAAAAAAGATCTGTAAAACTAGGAACTCTCGATACTCTTGATATATTTCCGTATATTTTATTGCTTGGATTAAAATTATATCCCACATCCAAACCAGGATAGAAAAAATTACCTTCTTTGGAATAATTAGCCCATGAAATTCCGGGACTGATATTTAATTTTTTATCTAACAAAGAAAAATGATGCTCAAAGAAAACCTGTGTTACGAAACGGTTTTGTTCTCCCAGATTATTGCTCGCCAGAAATTCCTTTCTCAACTCCACACCCACACCGGTTGTTCCCAATGCCCACTGATAGCTGGAATTCACTTCACCTCCTACGTTATTCCCGATATGCATATTGCGGTAGATCTCAGGTTTTTCCCTGTTAAAAAGGTACATATCCTGTCCTCTTCTCCAATATATATTAGAATGAAGCTTTAATTTTCCAAAAGTCTGTTGATGCGCCAAACTAACCACGGAAGCCTGCGTCTCCTCATATTGCTCGGTAGCCTTTGGAGATGAATAAAAACCGTTTGCCCCAAACTTTTTCTCTGAAAAACCTGCTTGCAGTCTAAGATCACCGTCTTTTATATTTAATTTGCTCTGATAAAAAACATTCCTGATTTCATAGTCCGTATTATGCATATATCCTTGAGACGAATTGGAATTGGCCTGGAGAGCATTCGAAAATTTTTCATTTCCCAACTGAGCGTTGAGTCCGAAACCATAGCTTTCATAATCTCCTCCTTCCGCACTTATTTTCACTCTTTTCTCGATATGGGTTTTTGTGATTACATTGATAACTCCTGCAAAAGCATTTTGCCCGAACCGCCTCGCACCGGGACCTTTAATGACCTCTATTCTTTCCACATCATCAAGATCTATCGGCAAATTCATGGAATTGTGACCAGTTTGGGAATCATTCATTCTGATTCCGTTTAACAGAAGAAGTACCTGCTCAAAAGAGCTTCCGCGGAAACCAAGATCACTCTGTACGCCGTTTGCACCTCTCCTTCTGATATCCATCCCCGGGATTTGCTGCAAGATTTCATCAATACTTTTTGCCGGTGAATTTTCTATTTCTTCCCGTGTAATAACGGTAATGTTTTGATTGGCAATTTTATAAGGAATAGAAATCAGCTTTCCCTGGATTTCAATCGTTTCAATATCGGTGGATTTTTCCTGTCCCTGCACAAAAAATAATGCAGCAAAGAAAAATATGCTTCCTGTTATTTTAATCATAAATCAGAATTCTTCTCAGTTAAGTTTCGCAAGCCCAAAAGTAATGGAGTTCAGGAAGACACACAAATGATAGTTGTCATAAAAAAAGATGCAGTTGGGCTGCATCTTCTGGGAAAGTAATTTCTTATCTTTTTCTCATTAAATGTGTAACTAGATCTCTGATTAATTTTCTCATTTCTATATTACATATTTATGAATACAATTTTAAATAATTTTAAAATACAAAACAATACTTGAACTTAAAAAAACATAAAAATCTTAAAATTTTAACATTGATTATCAATTATATGCAATGAATAGTATCTTTTAATGAAGATCTGTTTAATTTTTGACATATCAGAAATATCATGAATACTGAAAGTTTTATTTTACATTTTAGTTTGTTTAAATTTTCACTTCCTAAACATTAATTATAAGAGATTAAAAATATTTTTAATTTTATGATTTATGGCTTATATATCACTTTTAGTCTGAAAAAAAATAGCGGAAAACGGCAGTAAGATTTGTGTTTAATTAATACTATAAAAATCCGCCAAAAATTCGTAATTTTGTTAGTCTTAATTTTACTATGGCTCATACAACAGAAATAGATATAAAAAAGCAGATTTTCGTTAAGAATGCACACCTTAACAATCTGAAACACATAGATGTACTCATCCCGAAAAATAAATTGATTGTCATCACAGGAGTTTCCGGAAGCGGAAAATCTTCACTGGCTTTTGACACCATTTATGCGGAGGGACAGAGAAGGTACGTTGAGAGCTTAAGCTCTTATGCACGTCAGTTTTTGGGGAAATTAGAAAAGCCGAAAGTTGATGATATAAAAGGTTTGGCGCCATCAATTGCTATTCAGCAGAAAGTAATTTCTTCCAATCCACGTTCTACGGTAGGAACTTCTACGGAGATTTATGATTATATGAAGCTTCTTTTCGCAAGAATCGGGAAAACATTTTCTCCTGCTTCAGGGGAAGAAGTAAAAAAAGATTCGGTTTCTGATGTTATCGATTTCATTAAATCATCCAAAAAAGACAGCTCATTTTTATTGACTGCTCCCCTTGATTATGATATTGAAAATTTCGGGGATGCATTAAATGTACTTAAGCTTGCCGGTTTTACAAGATTGGAAATCAATGGAAATGTAGCAGGAATCGAAGATCTGGAAAGTTTTGGATTCATTCCGGAAAAAGGAATGGAAATCAATCTTGTGATCGACCGTTTTTCTTACGAAGAGGATGAAAGCTTTCTTCAGCGTTTGGCAGATTCTATCCAGATGGCTTTTTATGAAGGCCGCGGATATTGTTCATTAAAAAATGCCGATACCGGAAAAATTAAAGAGTTTTCCAATAAATTTGAGCTCGATGGCATTGAATTCTTAGAACCTAACGTTCATTTTTTCAGCTTTAATAATCCTTACGGCGCTTGTCCTACCTGTGAAGGCTACGGAAAAGTAATCGGAATTGATGAAGATCTTGTTGTCCCCAACAAAACATTGTCCATTTTTGAGGACGCAGTGGTTTCCTGGAGAGGCGAAAGCATGAGCGAATGGAAAAAAGATTTCATTAAAAAAGCTAAAGATTTCCCTATTCATAAGCCCTATCATCAATTAACCAAAGAACAGAAAAATTATCTTTGGAAAGGTGACGGAAAAAGTACATTCCCTTCTATCAATAATTTCTTCAAAATGCTTGAAGAAAATTTATATAAAATCCAGTATCGTGTGATGCTTTCCCGTTATCGTGGGAAAACACTCTGCCCTACCTGCGAAGGCTTGAGGCTGCGTGAGGAAACAAGCTGGGTAAAAGTTGGCGGACACAATATCCAAGCGATGATTGAGCTTCCTTTGGATGAGCTTTTTCCTTTAATTCAAAGTTTAAAATTATCGGAACACGATCAGGAAGTTGCGAAAAGGCTGTTATACGAAATCACAACACGCCTGGAATTTTTATTAAAAGTTGGATTAGGTTATTTAACAATAAACAGAACATCAAATACCCTTTCCGGTGGTGAAAGCCAGAGAATTAACCTTGCAACGAGTCTGGGAAGTTCTTTGGTAGGATCTATTTATATTCTGGACGAGCCGTCAATCGGACTTCATTCAAGAGATACGGAAAATTTAATTGAAGTTTTAAAAAACCTTCGTGATCTGGGGAATACGGTAATTGTGGTTGAACATGATGAAGACGTCATGAAAGCGGCAGATTATATTATTGATATTGGTCCGGAAGCGGGATATCTTGGTGGTGAACTAGTTTTTGCGGGTGATTATACAGACCTGAAAAATGCAGATACGTTAACGTCAAAATACCTTACAGGAAGGCTGGAAATAGAAGTTCCTGCAAAAAGACGAAAAGCAAAAGAATGGATTAATATAAAAGGAGCCCGACAAAATAATCTTAAGAATATTGATGTAGATGTTCCTTTGGAAAGTCTGGTGGTTATTTCGGGCGTTTCCGGAAGTGGAAAATCTACTTTAATGAAAGAAATTCTTACCAACGACATTCAGATCCAGTTGGGAATGGGAGGAAAAAAAGGAGATTATGATTCTGTGGAATTTCCAAAAAAGTTGATAAAAAACATCGAACTGATCGACCAGAACCCGATTGGTAAGTCTTCAAGGTCAAATCCCGTTACTTACCTTAAAGCTTATGACGATATCAGGGATTTATTTGCTAAGCAAAAAGTCGCTAAAATGATGGGCTACAAACCGAAGCACTTCTCATTTAATGTTGATGGCGGAAGATGTGACGAATGTAAGGGCGAAGGCGTAATCAATGTTTCCATGCAGTTTATGGCAGATATTGAGCTTGAATGTGAAGTTTGTAAAGGAACCCGTTTTAAAAGTGAAATTCTGGAAGTAAGATACGACGAAAAAAATATCTCTGATATTCTGCACATGACGGTGGATGAGTCTTTGGAGTTTTTCAAGGATAATCATGAAGATAAAATTGTTACCAAATTGAGACCTTTGCAGGAAGTTGGCTTGGGATATCTTCAGTTGGGGCAGAGCTCTTCTACCCTTTCCGGCGGGGAAGCACAGCGTGTAAAGCTGGCTTCATTTCTTGTGAAAGGTGTAACGACGGATAAGACCTTATTTATTTTTGATGAACCTTCAACGGGGCTTCATTTCCATGATATTCAGAAATTATTGAAATCATTGCAGGCTTTGATAGATCTTGGCCATTCCGTGATTGTAATTGAGCATCAGCCGGACATTATTAAATGCGCAGACTACATTATCGATATCGGCCCGGAAGCCGGAAAATATGGTGGTGAAGTCGTTTTTGCAGGAACACCGGAAGATCTGACGAAGAATAAAAAATCTCATACAGCGAAGTACATTAAGGAAAAGCTGGAAAATTAAAATAAGAAGAGAGTCATTTGGCTCTCTTTTTTTTGTTTTTAATAAACATTAAAAAACCTTCAGCAATACTTATCCACAAAAAAATGTGGATAACATGTGAATTTTAACATTTAGTTCATTGTTTTAAAGAAAATAATTCCTACATTTACTATGAAATAAAAACTGAAGTGGAAACATATTTTGCTTTTTTCAGCTTTGAAATCGCAATTAAATTTATAAAAATTTAAGCACAGCATTGTCGGCTGTGCTTTTTTATTGTTGTCTAACTAAAAAAATGAGATGTATTTATCTACTGAATCCGTTCCTAAAGAGCGGATTCTTTCATCTCTTTCTTCTATCGTATTGATTTTTTGAAGATAAGTTCTTAATTTTACAAAAATTGGCCTCATAGTTCAATGGATAGAATAGAAGTTTCCTAAACTTTAGATCCAAGTTCGATTCTTGGTGAGGCTACGAAATATAATATTTTTTTAAATTATGAACCTGTTTTTTTATTTTTTTTATTAATAGGTTTCTCTTTTGATATCCAAAGACCGCCAATAACATTTTTATCGTGATAAACCCAAGTACTTAAATATTTTAAAGTTCGATCTTTTTCATTATCAATATCGAAAATAAATAGCTCAACAGGATCATTATTTTTAGTATTATTGAAAATATAAGCAGAATTAAATTTTGAAATTTTCGCTTTTTCAGTATTTGAGCATGCTTTTTCCATTCCTTCATTTACTTCTTTTTCTATTCTTTTAGAAATAATAAAATCCTTAAATTCTGTATAATCCTTATTTTTACATTTGTCTAAATATTGATTGATAAATTTTTCTGCGATTTGAAGTCTTTCTTGATTCACTTTAGAATTGTCAATTTTCGTATAAAATTTTTGGGCAAAGCTAAAAGTTGAGAGAATTGTTAAGCTTGTTAATAATATTTTTTTCATTTATTTGTTTTATAACACAAAAATAAAAAATATCTTTAATTAAACAATTGTTTATATCCCAACGGCGTCACATTCATTTTCTTTTTAAATAATTTATTGAAAGACTGGGAATGTTCAAAACCTAATTGATACGCTACCTCCGAGACAGAAAAATTGGTAGTGGTGAGATATTCTTTAGCCTTTTCGATCAATTTTTCATGAATATGCTGTTGGGCATTCTGGCCGGTAAGATTTCTAAGCATATCGCTCAATAAATTGAGTTCGGAAGCCAAAAATTCTACTGTAGGAAGGCCTCTTGTTAATGTACTCTGTGTATTGAAGTAGCTTTCTAAAAGATCCTCCATTTTGGTAAGAAGATCATGATTAACGACTTTTCTGGTAATGAATTGTCTCTTGTAAAAACGGTTGCTGTAATTCAATAAGACTTCAATATAAGAAATGATGACATCTTGACTTATTTCGTCAATTGCGGTGTTCAGCTCATCATTAATATTATTCAATAAACCTGTAATTAAGGTTTTTTCTTTTTCGGATAAATGCAAAGCTTCATTCGTATCATAAGAAAAGAAACCATATTTCTTAATATTTTTCGCCAAAGGGTAATTATGAAGAAAGTCAGGATGAATTAATAATGTATATCCCTGATATTCAGCATTGGTATCAGTAAATAATATCTGATTGGGTGCCGTAAACATCATTCCTCCCTCGTTAAAATCGTAATAGCCTTGTCCGTACCCTATTTTACCGTTTTCTGAAAATTTATAGGAAATTTTATAAAAGTCCAATGTGAAAATCCTGTCAAGATAATGTTTATCAATGCTCAGCTCTGTATTGTCTACCAGGCTGATCAGCGGATGAAGCGGCTTCTGAACACCCAGAATTTGGTGAAGTTCAGAAATTGAAGAAAATTTTAAAGGAGAATTGTCTTTTTTTTCCATGATTTAAATTTACAAAATTAAGTTGGAGAGTATTAGTGTTATTTTAAAAACACTCATCCTCAAACCCTCAAACTCTCTAACCCTCTAGCTCAGAATTAATTAATAAACTGTTTCCCGAAT
>Ga0307412_10000267_pt1 | contig 33530 bp, 27 predicted proteins | sample DK1Cmetagenome_3_FD_203823 | JGI IMG/M metagenome (GOLD analysis project Ga0307412, IMG submission 203823) | Maize rhizosphere microbial communities from greenhouse at UC Davis, California, United States - DK15-C-1 | ecosystem: Host-associated > Plants > Roots > Rhizosphere > Soil | place: USA...
CAGCGCAGGCGCTCGAGAAAATGTCCCCGGCGCGCCAGGTTGAGGCCGTCTCCATGATGGTCCGGCAGGACAATCTCACCGGCGATTTCGCTCGCGCACTGCTGGCAGCGACGCCCGCGAGCATGCGCGTAGACGCTGCGCATGGTCACGTTTCGCATCCTGATTGCGTGCGTCGACTGGGTGGCATTGTGCAACGACTCACCGCACTACAGCAGGATGCGCAATGCCTGCGGTCTCGCCATGACGGGAACCTGCTATTGCTGACTTTGGCTGCCGGTTGGGCCAGAGGATGGGTTCGCGACGCCGTCATCGCGCAATGGCTTCAGGCGCGCCGACCCGATTACGCTGCGGTGCTGGAGCGCCTTGTACAGGACGCGGACTACGCGATTGTGCCGGGCCGCCGCATGAAGCTTGCATACGAAGTGGCCGGCGGCATGGTAGCTGCCGCCCGTCGAAGCAAAGGACGCCGAAGAAGGTGCCTGTAGACAGTCGAAACCTTGCTTCAGAAAGAGCCTGAATCAACCAGGTGTCTCAGACAGTACTGATAAATTTCACGCGCCACGGGCGAACGGAAGTCGAGCCGCAGGTTTTCGCAAAAGAGCGCCGGGGCGGATTTGGGTGTCACGGCCGGTTGCAACGTCTTCTCGAGACGTCGGGCGATATCCACTGCCTGGGCGGACAGCATCACGCGCTGCATCACGTTGGCGCCTCCTCCGTTCGTTTTCAGCCAGAGCTGCGTTGACTCGACCACATGCGCGACCGACAGCCATTCGCCTGTCATCTGCCGGGCGAGCAGGTGCGCTGCGACGAGATAGGCAAGCAGTTCTGCGCGGGCGCGCAGGTCAAGGTTAAGCGGGTTGTTCACTCTGTCGCGTCAGCCATAGTTCGGTTAAACGGAGTCAGGCGGCCAGCCGATGCTCGTAGTATGGCCGGTCCCTGTCGTCCAGTATCGCGTACATTGCGTCCAGGTTCGACGGGTCAGGGTTGAGCCAGGCGTCGACGTTTTCGGGCTTGATGGGGATGATGCACCGGTCGTGACCGGCAGCTGCAATCTCCGGTGGCGGCTCGTCGGTGATAGCGGCGAACGAGAGTAAGTCGGGCTCACCGGGCGCAGTCCATCGCGACCAGAGGCAAGCCACATGCATCAGTTCGCCGTTGGCCGGCCGGAATTCGAGCACTACGTTCTCGTCGCGCTCGTGCGTCTCGAGAAGCGTGCCTTCAAATTTGGCTTTGCTCACGTTCTCGTAAAAGACCTCGACCAGCAGAATGCCGTGAGTATGTCCAAAGCACGGTTTCCAGAATCCTTGCAGGCTGTCCCTGCGGGCGTTATAGGTTCCGGGGAATTTGGTATCGTGAGACGCCGGCTTACCAGCAATGCGGCATTGATAACGCATCGGCTTGACGACCCGCTTTCCATTTTCTGAAATCATCACGGGCGCGTAGTGACCTGGGAAAATGCGCGAGTCACGCGGTTCAGGCTCCGTGCGCTGGAGGTCGTCAATTCTGGCTTTGGCCCAGGCAATCTTGTCGGTTGCTATGCGGCGACTTTCGCTGGCCGCCTTCGTAACTTTGGTCTCCAGAGCGCGCTCGGCATCGGCCAGCCGCTTGCGCTGTTTGAACAGCTCCTGCTCGAGCTTTGTCGCCTGTGCGGCATTGAACCGGCCGATGAGGGTAGCGATTTCTCGTTCCGCTTCGTTCTCTGGTTGCGCGAATGCGGCCTCCATGGCCTTCGGTACCTTCGCCTTGCTGATGTCTTCGGCTCGCTCAAAAAACAGGCGCGCAAACTCATGAATGTCCATGATGGCGCCGAAGGTCCGCACAAATTTTCGGTAGTCCGCGACTATCTGGGCCGAGTAGCACATCAGTTCCTCCGGTATCCATCACATGAGTGGGCGGCTGATGAAGTGCCCCTAGCTGGAATCTACACCTTTACTGCTCGCCGGCGGTCGGCGTCGGCAACCGCATGAAGCGGTCAAGCGTCAGCAGAAATTCCTGCTGACAGAATGCAGGCCGCCCAGCAGATGCGACATGTCGACAAGCCGCTGCGCTACCAGATGCCGCACCTCGCCCTGACACTGCCAGACCCCATAGACCGCCAGCAGCGACGCACTGAGCGCTTCCTTGCGCTGCTTCTCGAGCAGTGTCGGCCAGATGATGACGTTCACGTTACCCGTTTCGTCTTCGAGCGTGACGAACACCACGCCCTTGGCCGTGCCCGGCCGCTGGCGCACGGTGACGAGACCACAGCCCCGCGCGAGCCGGCCGTCCCGGTAGGTGCGCAACGTGGCCGCGGGCATGAGGCGATTGGCGAGCAACTGCGGGCGCAACAGTTCCAGCGGATGACGACCGAGCGTCAGGCCCACCGAGCGATAGTCCGCCAAAATGTCGTTCGCTTCCGAGGGCGCGCCGAGTTCAGGCGTTTCGTCCTCGACGGCCGCTGCGGCCAGCATGTCTTTCTCGGGCACGGCCGCCACCGACTGCCAGAGCGCCTCGCGCCGGTTGCCGGCAAGCGCAGCGAGCGCATTCGCGTCAGCGAGAATATGCAGGTCCCGACGGTCGAGTGCCGCACGGCGCGCGAGGTCTTTCACGCTCGCGAAAGGCCGTACCGCGCGCGAGTTTTCAATCCGCTCGGCCGTGCCTTCCTTCATCCCTCGCAGCAGCGAAAGACCGAGGCGCACGGCGGGCCGCTTCTCGCCGGCCATAGGTTCGAGGGACGAATTCCATCCACTAATGGTCACATCGACAGGCAGCACTTTCACGCCGTGGCGCTGCGCATCCTGCACCAGCTGTGAAGGCGAATAGAAGCCCATCGGCTGGCTATTGAGCATCGCGGCGAGAAATGCCTCCGGCTCGTGACATTTGAGCCAGCTGCTCGCGTACACGAGCAGCGCGAAACTCGCCGCATGACTTTCCGGAAAACCATATTCGCCGAAGCCCTTTATCTGCTCGAAGATGGCTTCGGCAAACGCAAGGTCATAACCCCGCTCCTGCATCCCAAGCACGATGCGGTCATAGTATTTTCCGAGGCCACCCTTACGCTTCCAGGCGGCCATTGCGCGCCGCAGCTGGTCTGCCTCGCCCGCGGTGAAGCCCGCGGCGAGAATGGCGACCTGCATCACCTGCTCCTGGAAAATCGGCACGCCGAGCGTGCGGCCCAGTGCGGTCTTCAGAGCATCGCTCGGATAGGTGACCGGCTCAAAGCCCTGGCGACGGCGCAGATAGGGATGAACCGCCCCGCCCTGAATCGGACCCGGCCGCACGATGGCCACTTCAATCACCAGGTCGTAGAACGTGCGCGGTCGCATCCGTGGCAGCATCGACATCTGCGCGCGCGATTCAATCTGGAAGACGCCTACCGTGTCGGCGGCCGAAATCATGTCGTAGGTGGCCTTGTCTTCCGCGGGAATGTCCTGCATCTCGAAGCGCTCACCGCGCTGCTCCGACACGAGGTCGAGCGTGCGGCGGATGGCTGAGAGCATGCCAAGCGCGAGTACATCAATCTTCAGCAGTCCGAGCGATTCGAGGTCGTCCTTATCCCACTGGATGACGCTACGCTCGGGCATCGCGGCGTTCTCAACCGGAACGAGCCGTGTGAGCTTGCCCCGGCTGATGACGAAGCCGCCTGAGTGCTGCGACAGGTGCCGCGGAAAACCATAGAGCTGTGCGGCGAGCGAGGCCCACGCGCGGATGAGCGGCGTGTCTGGATTCAACCCGCACTCCTCGAAGCGCTTGAGCAGGTCCGCGCTGTTATCGAACCAGTGATGCGACTTGGCGACCGCATCGACTATCTGCAGGTCGATGCCCAGCGCCTTGCCCGTTTCGCGCAAAACGCCCCGCGCGCGGTACGTCGACACAGCAGCAGCAATCGCTGCGCGGTCGCGCCCATACTTTCGGTAAATGTACTGTATGACTTCTTCACGCCGCTGGTGCTCAAAGTCGACGTCGATATCCGGCGGCTCGCCGCGCTCCTTCGAAATGAACCGCTCGAACAGCATGTTGCCGCGTGCGGGGTCCACCTCCGTGACACCGAGGCAGTAGCACACCGCGGAATTGGCTGCCGACCCCCGCCCCTGACACAGGATGTGCTGACTGCGCGCAAAGCGCACCAGGTCGTAGACTGTCAGAAAGTACGGCTCGTACTGCAGGTCGCCAATCAGTTCAAGCTCGTGCTCAATCTGCTCCTGCACGTGATGCGGAATGCCCGACGGAAAGCGCCTCTGTGCGCCGATGTACGTCTCCTGTCGCAGATAGGCGCCCGGCGTGAATCCAGGCGGCACCAGTTCGTCCGGATACTCGTAGCGCAATTCATCGAGCGAGAACGTGCAGCGCGCGGCAATGTCGACGGTTGCGGCAAGCGCATCCGGCGAATACAGATTGGCGAGCCGCAGGCGCGAGCGCAAATGCTGTTCGGCATTGGGCGCGAGGTCGTAGCCGCATTCATGGACTGGCTTGCCGACCCGGATGGCGGTTATCGTGTCCTGCAGGGGTTTCCTCGAGCGCACATGCATCAGCACTTCGCCGAGTGCGACCACTGGCACGTCGCGGTTGCGCGCGACGAACTCCACCGCGCCACGGTGAATGTCGTCCATCGCCCGCTGATGCAGCACGAGACCGACCCACGCGCGTCCCGGAAATGTCTCGTCCAGCCATTCGACCTGCGCGTCGAGCACGTCTTCCTTTGCCGGGAATGACGGCACGAGAATCGCCAGGCAGTCCGGCACGCCCAGCAGGTGCCGGTATTCCTTGTCGGGCCGCGACAGGTCTTGTGGCGTGAGCCGGTATTCGCCCTTCGGCGCGCGCGTGCGGGCGAGCGTGATGAGCTCGGAGAGGTTGCCATATCCTTCGCGATTTCTGGCAAGCAGGATGAGCCCGAATGCCGGCGAGCCGTCCGCGTTCACCAGACGGAAGTACGAGCCGACGATAAACGGCAGCTTCGCTTCTTTCGCCGCCACGTGCGCCCGCACGACGCCAGCGAGCGAACATTCGTCGGTAATCGCGAGCGCCGAATAGCCGAGCTGCGCGGCGCGCTCAGCGAGTTCCTCTGCGTGCGAGGCACCGCGCAGGAACGAGAAGTTCGACAGGCAGAAAAGCTCGGCATACGCCGGCAGCATGGTGAAGATGGTGTCCACGGCGCGTCATCCAAAGAGGCCGTGCAGGAACCAGCGCTGGTCTTCTTCGGCGTCACGGCTGCTCACGCGCTCGCGGTAAATCCAGTAACAGCTCTGGTCGTCGGCCTGGGCGACGAAGTAGTCGCGTGTAACCAGCTCGCCATCGAACCAGCCCGCCTCGATGCGCTCGCCCGGCGACACCATGCGCAGCGGCGAACCATAGAACGGGCGGTGCTGGCGCATGAGCAGGCGCACCGGCGTATCGAGCATCCACGTCGGTCGCGGCAGGCCTTCCGGGATGACCACGGGCTTCGCGGTTTGGGTGACCGGCACCCATGAGTTGGCGACTTCCGGGCGATGGTCAGCGCTTGGCGCCGGCCGCAGTACATTGTCTTCACCGAGCCGCGCGACGAGTAATTCGAGTAGCCGTGCGTGGTCTTCCTTCGAGCCCCCCGGCTCGGGGAAAAGCGTGTCGGACGCCGGCGCGGCGGACTCGACCTTTGATGCGTCAAGACGCAATGCGATAACCGGCGCGGTGAGCTCGATGCGATGCAGCCGCTCCTTGAGCAGCCTCAGGAGGTGCTCTTCCCGCCAGGTGGGCTCACCCAGTGCAATGTCGATGCTGGTCGGTTCGATGGCGTCACGCCCGCGCTCGTGCTCGAGCGACAGGCGCACCGCGCTCACCGCGAGCTGTTTTGCGCAGAGCCACCCGCACAGTTGCACGATAAGCCGGTGTGCGCCGAAGACTGCACCGTCCGCGTGTTCAAGCCGGTCAGGCATTTCGATGCGCGCGGAAAACGTGGGTGGCAGTTCCAGCCAGTCGAACAGTTCCGGCGCGGTGCCAAACGCACGGTCGAGCGAATCGAGCAGATGTTCGCCACAGCGCCGCTGCAGTCCAGCGCGCGGTAGCCGGCGGATGTCGGCGATGGTTTCGCAGCCGAGCCCGCTGAACCAGTCGGCGAACTGCCGTACTTCGGGGACGGCGACCATGGGCAGACTGGCAAGCCGCTGTTCGAGCGTGGAAAGTTTGAGCACGCGCCGCGCACCATGCCCTTTCGCATACCGGGCCAGCAGCCATGCACCCTGCCCGGTCGGCGCGGCACTGATGCGGGCGGTGAGACCTAGCGTGGCGAGCAGCGCCTTTGCTTCGCGGCACAGCGCAAGCAGTCCGCCAAAGAGGCGCAGGCTCGCGCCGACCTCGACCACCATGGTCGCTTCATCGAGCAGCGTGACTTCGGGCGAAAAGCGCATCAGCGCAATGCCGACATCGCGCTGCACCGCCCGCTCGCGGGCGAAGTCGCGCTCGTGCATTTCCGTGTCCGGCGAGAGCGTCAGTACGCCACCGCGCTTCATCCCCAGCCGCACGCCTGCCGCGCGCGCGACGCTGTCCGCGATGACGACCTTGTCCTTCTCGAGTACGACGCTGCCGTGAAGCGGCTCAGGCGACCACCTCGGCCTGAAGACTTCGAGCGGCAACTTCGGCAGGTGAACGGCGAGAAAGACGCGCATGTCGTGACAGCAGAACAGGAGTGGGTTGAAGGGGAATCGAGAGAGGCTCCGTGCGCGAGGGCCCTCGTCGTTTCACGATGTCGACGGTCAGACCGTCGGCCGATGGTTTGAGCGCCAGACGCAGGAGCGCTGGCGACGCGTCCTGTGCGCTGGCAAGCGGGCGCACCATGACGAATAGCGTCTGCGACGACTGCGCGGCCAGATGCAGGCGCCGCAGCGATGAAGCCTGCGCGTACTGCGCCCAGAAAATCAGCGCGCCGCAGCTTCCCGCGCGGAGAATCTGTTCCGCAGACCAGAGCGCATCCGCGGTTTTCTGCGCCTTCACGCGCAGCACCTGCTCGAGCGACAGACCGATGTAGCTAAGTCCCAGGCCGTCAGGTGTATGCGGCGGCTGCAGGAATGCCACTGGCCGGTCGTCTACCGCACTCAGCGCGGGTCGCAGCAGCCGCAGTTCACCCACGCCCGGTTGCTGCACCAGCAGGTCCACCAGCGCACCGACCGGCCACCCGCCTCCGGGCAGCTCGGCCGAGAGCGCTGGATAGCCGGTATCAACCACGCGGCCGCGGCCCCGCGCGAGCTGCGACGCCCGCCACAGGGACGGGTGTATCGCTTCGGGGGACGGCAAGGGGGTTGTCATTGCGAGAAAACCTGTATGGATGTACAGTATCCTACACGGATTTCCGTAGCGGCGAACAGGCACTTTTTTCGGGAGCAAGACGGATGGATATGCGTGTCCATGAACCGGTCAGCCATCCGATGCCGGAAATTGCGGCGTTTGTAGCGCAGATGAAATCGGCGTTCGGCTTGCGTTACTGGCCGTGGCGTTTGCGCCGGCGGCTTTCGGGGCCGGCACATATTCGGAAGTCTGGAATCCGCCTGAGGCGCGCGCGACTGCCCCGCATAGGGCCGGTACTCCACACAGGCTCGCAGTACGACGTCACGTGGCCTTGCACGCGAAGAAGGTGCATTCGCCCCGCGCGTTAGCAACTGCTCCACGGCTCGTGGTCAGGCAAGGTAACGCGCAAAAGACCTTGCTCAAGGACGAACCGGACATGTCCGGGATTCCGCGGCAAACCACGCCGGAAGGCAACGTGCTTCGCGTGACAGGCCACACGGCTTCCGCTCACGTAGTCCGCTAATGCAATCGCAGAAGTACCGCGGCTATGACGTATGGGGGCACGCCATCGTTGAGGAAAACGACGCCGACCATCAGCCAGAGCGTTATGCAGCGAGCGGGACCATTACCCGTGGCGGCAAGCTAATTCAGGTGTCGGGCGTTCTGGGCGATTTTGAAAGTGAAGAGGACGCTCAGCTTGCGGGCCTGGGCTGGGCCCGCGCCTGGCTCGATGCAAATGAGTAAGCCGGTCACATGGCATGCATAACTCCCGCGCATCAACCTGCTCTGTCGCAGACAAAGTCCAAACGCGACGGGCGCACAACCGCGGCGACTCCACTTCCGGTTCCCTGCTCGAGTTGCTGCTGCACGGCTTGGCTCATATATAGACGACCGCCTGGGGCTCAGTCTCAAGCGGCGGTCTTACCTAGAGCCGCCGCTTCGCGCGGGCGTCGCAATAAGCGGCACGCTCTCGAGTTCGGCGCGTCTACCACCACGCGCTGAACGGCGTAAGACACTCCTCGCCCAGGACACGCGACTTACTAAGCCGCCAGTCGCGCTCAAGGGCAGTCCAATACTGCTGCCGCGAGCAGCCAAGCTTGTCGGCGTCTGCGAGCACGATGACCTGCGCCGCGCGCCGGATGATGCGGTCCTCGAAATATGGTTGCTCCACCCTGGCCTCCAAAAGCCGGAGACCGGCAACGAAGCCGTCGGCTCCAGAAATGCCTTGTTCCACGCTCAAACGGCTCAGCGAAAGTTCGGCCAGCGGGCCCGCGTGCTAATGCTTGAGTTCCGAAGATCATTTCCGGTCAGCGCCAGACGATCGGTAAGGCGCTCCGCTCACGATCTAGCATGAGCACGGCCAGTAGCCGGTGGACGACGACTGTCAGGACTTTCATGAACCGGAGGTACTCCGATGAGTCGATGCTACAAAGATTTCCGAATTTCCCTTCTCGAGCCGCAGTGGCCAGCCGCTTCTCTCAAAAAGCAGGCCCAACATCCTTACCGCGCACGCTCGCTTTGGCTTGCTGCGAAAAGACTCACTGTCGTACGACAGGACGTCTAGCGCCTTGAAAGCTCGCCATGACGGAACCTAACACCTGTCACCGTTACTCCCGGTTGGGACGCAACATGACTCCAGGAGGAAGTCATCGCCCCCTGGCCTAGCTGACACCGGCCCAACACCCTCTAAAACCCGTTCTGCAGCACGCTGCGTAGCGATCGCATCGGTGCGCCGCACGAAGTTTGCCTACGCATTGAGAACTGAGAACTGAGAACTGAGAACTGAGAACTGGCGGCTGAATTATAGCCACCGTCTGGAAGCGGCACGACGTAGAACGCGATCCCTTGGAGACAGGTAAATGTCGGTCCTAGAAACAGCCAAAACTAACCGGGTGATCACGCAGTGCTGATAGATCCTGGATGAACCGCCAAACAAAGGCGTATTTCGCTCGTCGAACGGCCCCAAAAAACAACGCGCAATCTCTCGAGTGGGATCACCGATGCTGAAAAACCCGCCGAATCGACCTGAGCGCACAGATCACCCGTGCTAGTTCGTGAGAATCTAGTTTGTCGCGCTGACGCGACTTGACGCTTCATCGCGACATATTCTCTTAACAATCACTTGGGGTTAGATATGGATCGCATCGATTCAGTGCTTTTGACGCAAAATATTGGTTACACGTCAGTCGAGGGAGGCCTTGCGCAAAGCCCTATCAAGAAAAAGGAAAGGTTGCCGTTTACGATAAAGGTGGCAAGCAACCAGGCTGAACTCGCCAAGGCCGTCGAGATGCGCCGTGCCGCGTATGGCCGTCACTTGCCCGAGTTCGCTGAAACGATGGGCGTCGAGGCGGCGGACGCCATGCCCGGGACGGTGGTACTGCTCGCGCAATCGCGGCTTGATGGGGGGCCCCTGGGGACCATGCGGGTCCAGACGAATGAATTCGGTCCGCTTGCCTTGGAACAGTCCGTCCGCTTGCCCGATTGGCTAAGTCAGGCCCGGCTCGCTGAGGCGACACGGCTGGGAGTGACGCGCGGTGCGATCGGCCGAATGGTAAAGGTTGCGCTGTGCAAGGCGTTCTACCTCTATTGCGCCCACCAGAGGATCGACTGGATGTTGATCACGGCGCGTTCACCGCTTGACCGGGAATATGAAGCGATGCTGTTCGACGACGTTTACGGCCGCAATGAATTCCTGCCAATGACGCACGTTGGTGGGTTGGCACACCGGGTAATGGCGAAACCGGTTACGTTAGTCCGTCAACGTTGGACGAAGGTCAACCATCCGTTCGTTGGGTTCTTCTTCGAGACTGATCACATTGATATCGACGTGAGCGTAACAGCAGCGCGGGACGAAAAAGGCAGCCACGCGCAGTCGGGTGGGGCGATCTACAACGCCGCATATAATTCGCGAGAGCTGGCCAGCGAGTAACAGAGAACTGACCGCCCGGAGAAGACCGGGTGGTCGCTACAAATTGGCGGCGTCACCACAGTAGCAGGTTTTAAAACGAGCGCGGCACTGAAGTCATCGGGGAAAAGCGGCAAATGATAACCGTTAGAAGGGTGTTTTGGGACCGACTGACCGCTTGGGCTTTCCAGCGATTCTCAGTCTACGTCGCGCCATTTGTAATTGGGCTTGGGAGCGTCGCAGTCCTCCTTTGGGCGCCGCACCAGTTTGACACCTCCGGGACCGTCCCGCTGAGCTTTCCCGTGGTTGCAGACCCGTCTGGAGCACTGTCACCCACGGCCGCCATGGCACGCCTTCGAAATGCGCCGACCACTGCGCGTTTCAGCACGCATCTATCGGAAACGCCCTTCTGGTTCGCGCTGAACCTGCCCGCTGACGCCCGCGCGGGTGCCACGTTCATCGACCTGCCATCGCGTCATGCCCAGACGGTATCCTGCTGGCGGACAGCCCCCACTATTACGCTGCTAGGCGCAGGAAACCGACAGAGCACGAGCGGCGCAATGCGCTTTAACAAGGCGGGCTTCGTCCTGAAGCTAGAGGAAAGTGCGCCGGATGCGTCGATCCTCTGCAAAGGTAGCTTCTCAGGACCCGCGTACATCACTGCGTCGGCCCTGAGTGGAGACAAGCTCGAGGCAACAACTCTGGATTTCCACGAGGGAGCGTCGCTGCTTACAGGTGGCCTCCTAACGCTTGCAATATTTGTGTTCGTTACGGCAATCATCAACCGTGAATGGACCTACGTGATCTTTGCCGCGTGGTTGGTCGGCAATCTGCGGTTGACGGCCAACGCCATGGGCTTCGATACTGAATGGCTCGGCCGTGTTATCCCGTCCGATCATATTGCGTCGGTGCGAGAATTTACATTCGCTGCATATTACCTACTGACGACCACTTTGTTCGTTGAGTTATTCCGTCGCGAGCTCAAAGTAATCGGCCTGCGATGCAGCTTGAACGCTGTGCGGTACGGCGGCTGTCTGCTTATGGCCGCGGCATTCACACTGAGTTACCAGCATTTCATTCCGGTGCTGTGGGCGAGCGCCAGCTTTTGCATACTGGTGTTGACCTACTTCTTGGTCCAACTGGTCATCAAAGCACGGTCGCGTACCGTCCTCTGGTACGTCGCGTCCATGGGTATTGTCCTGTTCGCCACGTTGTCGGAAGTCCTCGCCGCCGCGTTTGGCCTGAAAACGCTCGCAGGGACTCACAGCCCAGTAGTAACGGCATTGTCGTCAAGCGTGCTGTGCGCATTTGCTATAGCGGAACGCATGCGCGAAGAACGCGCGAGTCGGCGGCAAATGGAGATAGAGCTGCGCAACACGTATGACCTTACTCCAATCGGGCTGTTTACGCTGAATGGAGAAGGCCGTTTCATTCGCGCAAATCCGGCGCTGCACTCGATGCTCGGCCTGCCTCAGGAGGACTACTCTAAGTACCGCTGGACCGACTACTTTGCCGGCACTGCCGAGCGCGACCTTAGCGAACTCCTGCAGCGCGACGACTCAGCATCGATCGAGATCGAAGGCGCGGCAGGTGCTGTGACCGACGCGCGGCGCTATTCGCTGCGGGCAATCCGTGCCAACGGTTTCGTCGAGGGCTCGCTGGAAGACGTGACCGATCGGTCCAAAGCTGTGGAGCGACTGCACTTTTTAGCCTGGCATGACCCTCTCACCGGCCTCCTGAACCGCCGCGGCATCGAGCACGCTATCGACTGGCAGTGCAGCGAAGGCAAACCATGGGCACTTGCGTATCTGGATCTCGACCGGTTTAAGCTTTTCAACGACCTGTTCGGCCATGGCACAGGCGACGAAATACTACGGCACGTTGCCGCGCGCCTGGTCGAGCGGCTGGGCCCGCAGGTTCGCATTGGGCGCATCGGCGGCGATGAGTTTGTGTGTGTGCTAGCGGACATGGACATCGAGCTTGCAATAGAGCGGTGCCGGGAGCTCGTCACAGCCCTTAACTCTGCGCCAGTCCAGGTGGATACGCGGGCGTTTCAGGTGCGGGGATCAATCGGTGTAGTTGAATGCTCGCAAGATGAACGGGCTACGGACGCTCTTGCTCATGCCGATCGCGCTTGCCGGGCCGCAAAACGCGGAGGAAATGCGCGCCTCGTCGCACTGCGAAAGGGCGCGCCAGCTTTCAAGGAACGCGCCGCCGAGATTAGTCTGGTTGAAGAGCTGGGACAGAGCCGGCTGCCCGAGGGACTGTTCTTGGTCATGCAACCGATCATGTCGATGCATACACCGACAGAAGCGTTAGACTTTGAGGTGCTCCTGCGCCTACGCACTCCAGACGGCGCCGTGGCGACCGCCGGAAAACTGATTGCCGCCGCCGAGGACTCCGGCACCATTGTCGCGATTGACCGCTGGGTACTCTCGACGACGCTCGCGTGGTTAAGCGAGAACCGCGCGTCACTATCGACGACTCGCTTCGTCTGCGTGAACCTCAGCGGAGGATCGCTTAATGACGAACATTTTCTCGACGAACTCTTCGCACTATTTTCACAGTACAAGGACATCGTCCATTACTTGTGCATCGAAATCACTGAAAGCGTCGCGCTGCACGACCTGGAGCATACAGAGCGCTTCATCGGCCGTGTGCACGACATGGGCGCAAAGATTGCCATCGACGATTTCGGGGCAGGTCAGACATCATTGCGGTACCTGAAAAAGCTGTCAGTAGATGCACTCAAAATCGACGGCGAGTTTGTGCGCACTATGTGTAACCACCCGGCCGACATCGCAATCGTGGAAGCGATCATTTCCCTCGCGCGTAATCTCGGCATGCGCAGCATCGCCGAATGGGTCGAAGATCTACAGACTTTGCAGGCGCTCAAGGAGTTGGGCGTCGACTACGTGCAGGGATTTGCAATCGCTAAACCGCAGGAAGCTTGCAACATTCTCGCGGCCCCCTCCGCCGCGAGCTTCGTTTCGGACGCCGACGTAAAGCGTTACTTGGCGGCCGAGGATTCTCCGCAGGGCCAACGCATCACTCTGAGCCACAAACGCGTGACTGCGATTTGAGGCTGTCAACGCGGACCAATGCACTCCTGCGGTCGCTCTGCGCCCAACGCATATCGGCCCGCGGCTGTCGGCAATGAATAGCGCGCGAGCGTTGCTGCATTGATGTCGCCCGGCTCTCTACGCCTAGGGGCAGCCGGTCCATACATCGCATTTCGTTAGTTCGAAGACAATCGAGCTTCAAGTTCTAGCGACAGAGGTCGATATACCGTATTGCTGGCGGACCACCTATGGCCGAGACGACCGAAAGGAAATCAGATGGGGGTAACGAAAACGAAAGCCTTCCGCGTGATAGCCAGAATTGCACAGCTGTTGTCTGCATGCGAGGTTGCGCGGCGATCGGTCAGTTGCGGACGATTTGCGCGAACTTTGAATGTCGGCGTGGCCGGGCTTGCTGCGGGCTTTGGGCTGCTAATTATTAGCGGTCAGCTAAAGACAATGGCAGGAGAGATCGTCGCCATCTGGATAGTCGACGGCTATCTCGTTGGCCATACACTATTGCTCGCCCGGCGGCAAAAACCCGTCTTCCTATTCGGTGCCGCCATAGGTATGCTCATTGCCAACCTGGTAGGCGACGAGACCCTTTACGTTGCGCTGTCATTCACCGTTGCCGGGATGGTCGAAACATCTTTTGCCGCACTGGTTCTTCCGAACGTAAAGACTGCGAGGGATCTGCTCCGGCCTGCGACGTTACTGCGTTTCGTGTTGGGCGCATGCATCGCTGCTCCCACCCTCTCAGGAATCGTCGCTGCGCTGCTACTGCAAGGAATTTTCACCAGTCACCCGTTTTCGTCGTTCTCAAACTGGGTGATATCCGATTCTTTGGGCATCCTGATTTTTACGCCAGTGACGCTTGTATTGCTTTCAGGAGAGTGGCGAAGCCTGCTCAGCAGAGAGAACCGAACGAAATCGCCATTGCTCCTTGCAATGGTCGCGTGCGTGACCGTTCAGGTGTTTTCCCAGACCAGCTATCCATCGTTGTACTGGATTCTTCCACCGCTCGCCCTCCTCGCCTTTCACGCTGAATTATCGACCGTACTTCTAGGAACGCTGCTATTCATAACTATCGCGGTGCCATTAACGGTGCATGGCACTGGGCCACTATGGCTATTTCCCTTCCCTACGATGCAGGACCGCGTGCTCGCCCTTCAGCTGTTTACAATCGCAGCACTCTCGATAGTCCTGCCTGTCACGGTCCTGCAAACTCAGCGCACCGCGCTTATAGCGCTGCTCGCAGCAAGCGAGCGGCGATTTCGCCAGTTGGCTGAACACTCAGAAGAAGTAGTGGTGCAGTTGTCCGCCGAAGGGCTGTTTCAGTACGTCTCTCCTCGAGCAAAAAGCGTCTTGGGATACGATCCAGAGACGCTCCTTGCCAGAAAAATAGTAGACCTCGTTCATGAAGACGATTGTCAAAAATTGAAATCCACGATCACATGGGCAAGTACAACATCCGCAGAGGCATCAGTCCAGTACAGACTCCGCCGCGCCGACAATTCCTACGTATGGGTTCGTAGCTTCGTCGCCGCAATGCCAGCCAGTGTGTCCGACAACCCAGCGACACTCGCATTTACGGTCAGGGATATCGATACCTATGTTTTGTCAGAGCAACGTCGCAGCGCCGAAGAACAACGGCTGAAAGATCTGGCGTTTGTCGATAGCCTCACCGGCCTGAGAAACAGACGCTATCTTGATAGCAAGCTTAATGATCTATTGCAGTCGGTATCAGTGGGCGCTAACGTCCGAAACGTAGCCGTCCTGTTCGCCGACGTTGACTACTTCAAAGCGTACAACGACCGGTACGGCCACCAAGCGGGCGACGAATGTCTCAGGAAGGTGGGCAGGTGCATAGAAGCTGCCATAAGAAATGGCGATATACTGGCTCGCTATGGAGGCGAAGAGTTCGTCGTCTTGCTTGACTATTGCGGATACGCGGAGTCGGTCGATACCGCAGAGAGAATTCGAGCCGCTGTCGAGGAGATGGCGCTGGCACACGATGGAAGTCCCCTTGGCATAGTAACGCTGAGCATCGGCGTCGCGCAGACCGCCCTTGGACAGCCGGTCAACAGTATCGATCTCTTCGAAAAAGCTGATTCGGCGCTGTACACAGCCAAACGCCTCGGAAGAAACCGTGTTGGCGAAGTGCAATATGTGTGACGGATACCGAGGTTAGCTTCATGTACTTCGCCGGCAGATCTTCGAACTGCTGCTTGCGCCAACAGCTAATACCTTTTCTGCGGACGTAACGCCGAGAAATCTATGCCTACCTCGCAACCTTTGGCACAAGGCGACGAGCGTCGATGCCGCCCGGCTCCAATGCAAGCACATGATGTTTAGCGGCACCCTGCCCTGTCACGAGCCGCAGAACTCCCTCGCATTGGTGGCGGCGTTTCGGCGAAGCGCAAGCTTCGCGCATGATTGCGAAAACGCCTTTTCAGTATATACACTTATGGATGCTGCACTCTGGCAGTCTGATCCCGAAACGGCCTACGGTGAATGGCAACGCGCCGAGGCCACTGGCGCTGAGAGGCGCATCTTTGCCGAACGCTCGATCGTCCAGCACTGCTCGATGTTCGCCCGGTTCCACCGCTACCCACTCCGGTCAGACAACTTGCTCTAAACCGGTCAGTCAGCCAATTTCAGGTTTGCGGACTGGAATGCCAGTAAGCGGCCTATAAGGACCTTCCGGTTTTTGCAAGCTGGGTTTAGTGATTCATATGTTCGATTCCTGTATCGGTCAGTGGAGGACTACAACGACAACGGTTGGCGGCGTGACAGACTGCATGCCTATAAACGGCCTTGTTGGGCGCCATCACAACCGCGCCTGGGCCCGGATAGTAACCGCGCAGCAGGACTCCATCCGTTGGACGGCGAATACATTTCGTGTTGCGCCTCACCGCTTATCGAGTTCGCCCGCTGCCGGTCTGACCTGTCGCTATCCTTCGTCGAATGCGTCCTCAACTTCGGAACCAGTTTATGGCGATGTCGTTTGGGGTATCAGGCGCCCGTCGCCCCACCAGTGCGGGCGGGCGCGTAGGACGGATCGAATCGCTCCCCCTTGGCGAGCACCGCCCACAGAATGCGTGCATGCTTGTTCGCCACGGCGACCAGTGTCTTGTAGTAGCCCACGCGCGCCTGTAACTGGACAATCCAGCGCGAGAGCCGGTCATCACGTCGGTGCGCCGTCAGGACCGCTGAGCGGGCACCCTGGAACAGTAAGGTTCGCAGATAGTCGTTGCCCTGTCTGGTGATGCTCCCGAGCCGCTGCTTGCCTCCGCTGCTTTTCTGTTTGGGCACGATGCCGAGCCAGGCGGCCATCTGCCGGCCGTTCCTGAACTGGCGGGCATCTACCACCGTCGCCACTGCGGCCGATGCCGTTAGCCGGCCCACGCCGCACACGTCCATGCAGCGTTGCGCCTGCGGGTCGCGGTTGGCATGCTCGGCAATCTGTCTGTCAAACCAGGCAATCTGCTCATCCAGTACCTGCCATTGTTCGCAGCCGCGCAACAGGGCCAGCCGCGCCGGTCCTGTCAGTTCATTGCTGCCGTCCTCAATGCGCTCAATGAGGTGCTCGTGTAACCGGCGGATGCCTTGCGGCAGGAACACCCCGAACTCGGCCAGCAGCCCGCGCAACCGGTTCACCAGCGCGGTACGCTCTTCGACAAATCCGGTACGCATGCGGTGCAGCACCAGCACGCTTTGCTGCGCAGGTGACTTGACCGGCACGAAACGCATGTGCGGGCGGCTCGCCGCTTCGCAGACAGCTTCGGCATCGAGTGCATCGTTCTTTACATGGGCGCCGCCTTTACGATAGGGCGCGACAAATTGCGGGGGAATCAGCCGCACCTCATGCCCGAGCGCGTGTAGTTTGCGTGCCCAGTAATGCGCCGCACCGCATGCCTCCATGGCGATCAGACACGGTTCCAGATTGGCAAACCAGCTCACAAATCGCTCCCGCGGAATTGCTTTACGTACTACGACGCGTTCGGCGCTGTCGACCGCATGAATCTGCATCACGTTCTTCGCCAGATCCACGCCAACACGAGTAATCCTGTCCATGACATCCCCCTTCCCGGAAGGTAGTAGCACGAGCCATGATGGCACCAGACGGTGTCGATCCTGCAATCAGGGAGGTCCTTACCAATTCGTTGGCGACCTCACCCAATCGGCCACAAGCGGTCGGTCGAGGTCGACATCCAATTTGAATATCCAAAGTCTCGTCCGCGATCGCTCACTGGCCGGTTTCCGGCGAGCAAGTTGACAGTGTGTTGATTTGCACTGAATCCTGACCCACGGGGGATGCGGCTAAATTCTTGGACTGTGTTATGCCGCGATTCCAAGGCTCTGGCGGTATTCGATGGGGCTGAGCGAGCCGAGCGAGACCTTGATCCGCTTTGCGTTGTACCAGCGGATGTAGGAGTCAACGGCCTCGATGAATTGATCGATGGTCGTGGTTCGCCAATCACGAGAATAGAACAATTCCGTCTTGAGTCGCCCGAAGAAACCTTCGCAGGCTGCATTGTCCGGCGAACAGCCTTTGCGCGACATCGAGCGAGTCAGTCTGGCAGACTGCATACGCGAGAGCCATCCTGGCCAGCGATAGTGGGCACCACGATCCGAGTGAACTACGGGCCGCTCCTTGCAGCCAGCCACTGATTCGATTGCCGAATCCAGCATGGTGTTGACGAGTTCGGCGTCCGGCCGCGTACCGATTGACCAGCTCACAACGAGACCATCGAAGCAGTCGATGACCGGTGACAGATACACTTTGCCGGCCGCGATCTGGAATTCGGTAAGGTCCGTGAGCCATTTCTGGTTAGGAGCAGCGGCGTAGAAGTCACGATTGATGATGTTCTCCGGCGCGGGACTAATTTCGCCACGATAGGAGCCGTAGCGACGTCGCCTGGTCGTGGCGGCGGCCAGACCTTCCTGTCGCATCAAACGACGCACTACCTTCTCCGAGATGAAGACCCGCTGCCTGATCAATGCCGCGCGAATCCGACGATAACCGTAGCAACGGTGATTGAGTTCGAAGATGTCCGCGATGACGCGACGCGCGTCAGCATGCCTGTCAGCGACCAACAGCCGTGCACGGTGATAGAAATAAGAGCTACGGGCAAGACCCAAAGCGGCTAGCAATTCTAGCAACGTATAAGTCTGTTTCAGGGCATCAACCAGCTTCGCCTTCTCCCGGTTGCTCAGGAGTTGCGGGTTGATGCCCATCCTTTTTTTATCAGTTCGTTCGCCTTCTTCAGAATATCGTGCTGAAGCTGCAGCCGTCGGATGTCGCGTTGAAGCGATTCGACCTGTTGTTCCAGCTGCGCACGCTCATGGTCCGATGCTGGTTTCTTTTTGCGTTTCATAGATGCTGGAACCTCTTGACCGAGTAGCTGATTTTTCCAGTTATACAGCGTTGGCCGGCTCACACCGGCTTTCTCAGCAACTACGCGTGCGCTTTGCTCTCTGGTGCACAGTTAAATGACTGCTGCCTGCTTCACCTTTTGTGACTTTGGAACGCTTCCAGCGGCTCGGCCAACAATACGTTTTCTGATTTCTGGACACGATTCTTCGACCCAGGCTGCGAGAGTCTCACGACTCAGATAACCCAAAGCCCGCAAAGTTGCGGCAGCACAGCGGCCGTGACTCAAATAATGATCAACGGCCACCTTTTTCTGCTCATCCGAATACCTCGGCCTCGAACGGACATAGCCCGCCCGTAGATGGTGGCACTGCTCGTATTCGAGATGCCAGGCTTTGAGAGAATTCTTCGTCGGGTAGCCCAGCTGCCGGATGGTAGCTCCGATGCGCTTGCCCAGCTTCAAGTAAAGTCGAACCGCTCGAATGCGATCTTCGTACGAGAACATGAACTACCTCCAGGTAGTCCAAGAATTTGTCCGCACCTCCGGTGGGTCAGGATTCAGTGCAAATCAACAGGGTATATGGCTCAGTGAGTTACAACATCAGTTTCAAACATGTTGCCCGCCGTTGACATGGATCTCCGCGCCATTGATGTACGACGCTTCATTCGAGCATAAAAAAAGAATGACTCGCGCAACCTCATCTGGCTCGCCCAATCGCTTCATCGGGATGTCCGACTTGACGATCTCCTCTGTTCCAGGTGACAGAATACTCGTGTCGATCTCCCCGGGCGCAACGGCGTTCACTCGGATTCCGACGGCACCGAACTCAAAGGCTTGCTCACGTGTGAGCGCCGCGAGTGCGGCTTTTGAGCATGCGTACGCTGCGCCCGCAAACGGATGAACGCGCGACCCTACGATCGACGTTACATTGACGATCGCCCCTTGCGTTGCCTTCAGCTCCGGCAGTAGTAGACGCGAGAGTATCGCTGCAGAGAACAAATTCACATTAAACACCGACACCCAGTCTTCGTACTGAGTGTGAGATATATCCATCCGAGCACCGCCAGGAAGTTTCGGCGATACGGCAGCATTGTTCACGACAGCATAGAGACCAGTGCCCGCCAAGCGACGGCGAATTTCATCGGCCAGCGATACATAAGAAGTTGCATCGGATAAATCACCTTGTATGTGGTTCTCCTGTCCTCCGGGCCACGGACAGTCCGACGTGAACGGCGCCCGTGATAAGGTGAGGACACGCCAGCCGCTCTCATAAAACAAGCGAACGGTTGCATGACCGATACCGCGACTGGCACCGGTGAGCAACATCGTTCTGTGCGGACTACTAGACTCGAACACTGCTGGCATGTCATCCCCAAATAAAAGACCGTTGATCGCGACGCGTGTCAAACGAATAGGACTGAACGAAGAAATCACTCAAACAAGTGAAAGGAGCCTGAAGCACTGCAACTTCCGCAATGTTCGGATTGGAGCAGAGCCATCGGCGCACGGAGGAAGACAATCAGGCGATTCACCCCTTGAGGGCAGCGACGCACTTGATTTCGATTTTGAGTTCGGGCAAACCCAGGGCTTCTACACCCAGCAACGTCCACGTCGGCAACGGATGCTGGAAAAACTTCGTCTTAACCGGGAGAAACGCTTCCAAGTTGTCCTTGACGGCGACGTGGTAGCTGACAACCTCCACCAGGTCGGTGACCGAAAGGCCTTCCAAACGAAGAATCTCCGCGATACGTTCAAATGCCAATTCCGTCTGCTCAGCAACCGAGTCGGGAACGGTACCGTCAGGGCGGATACCCACCGTTCCGGCGATGAAGAGCAGCCCTCCCGCTCTGACCGCAGGCGCGTATTGCCATTGTTCGAACGCTTTTGCGCTCGCGCCGAATATATGGTTATCGTGGGGAATATCGACTGTCTGCTTCATTGGGGGCGCTCCACTTGCGAGTTTTGGAACCGAAGTTGCGGCGACCGCCGCAGTGAGGGTCCCCATGCACCGCGGCGTCCGCCGTTCGTTCAGTCATAAGTTAGAAACTCCGACGTTTACGCGGGTCGATGATCTCGATTTATGAGACTGGAATCAGCTTACAAAACGTATCGCGAGTCACGGAAAAACTGTATGACGTTCTTCCCTCGTTTCAGGTCATCGGGTAGTAGAGACGCCTAGGACGCGGTTCGGTTAGAGGACGCTGGAGCGCAGTTTCACTTAGAAAACCCAAGGATTGTGATATGGACGCCGGACACTTTCCGCCTAGGACATCCGCCTTAACGAACTAACGACTTCTAATACGTCGTCGACCCTGAAGGAAAGAGGTCGTGGGCGTGCATGCCTGTCTCCGCTTGCGGTCAAGCGAAGTTTCAATGAAGCCGTCGGACCGTTGAACCTATCGGATTCGACGTTAAATCGTAAAGAGAATGGATGGAAACAGTAGGTGTCGCCTCGGCCGCCGGTGCGATCGGGCGCGGCCTCTTAGCCCGTTTTGAAGTGCTCAAAGTCTACAGACGTGGAAGGCGGTCCGGCTGCAGACGCTCATTTGTGGAGTGCCCTTGTCGACAGGACATATATCCCTCGATAGCGGACACGCAATTGCGCTCTTAGACAACTATATGCGATCGTACCGATACGCCGGAGCGTGTTGCACAAGCTGTATCACTCCCCCTACGCCGCCGGCCTCTTACCGATGGAGCCGATTGATGACTCTGCTGAAGTTCTTGAAGCCCTGGGAGCCCTCATTTATTTTCGTTGCAGTATTTCTAGTGACTGCAGCCTTCTTTGTTCGAGGCGCTTGGCGGCTTCAACCGTCAATCGGACGGCAAGTCGCGTTCTGGAGCGGGATGGCCATTTTTTACGTCTCTCTTCACACCAGAGTCGACTATTACGCCGAGCATCAGTTCGCCGTCCATCGCCTTCAACATCTTGCCCTTCACCACCTCGCCCCGCTTTTAGTCATGGCAGCGTATCCGGGAAGCGTTATCCGCGCCGGCTTACCGTTACGCGCTCGAATGAAACTCAGGCGGGCGCTGCAGCGCCCATTTATCGTTGTTCTTGGATCGGTACTTCTACACCCAAGCATCGTCACAATCGCGTTTCTAGCGTCGATTGTCTTTTGGCTGGTTCCGTCGGTCCAATTCGTTGCGATGCTTGATTGGCGGCTCTACTATGCAATGAACTGGTCCGTCGCAGTCACCGGTCTAATGTATTGGTGGATGGTAGTGGACCACCGGCAAAGTCCACCAGCCCGTCTGACCCCCGGCATGCGCGTGATGTCGCCCATCATTACTATGACACCACAGATCCTCGTCGGTGCCATGATCGCATTCTCATCACGAGACTTGTATCCAATCTTCACCATCTGCGGTCGAGCATTCGCGGACGTAAGCGCCGAACTCGACCAGAGTTTGGGTGGGCTCATCATGTGGATCCCTGCGGCGGTTTTGGAGGCGGTCGGTGCACTACTGGCTTTGCGCCGTATGATACATCTGTGGGAGCGCCCGAGCGCGGCCGGCATAACAGCCAATCGACTTGCTGTGATAGCGTCAAGGTCGCTGTCTTAGCTTGTGCTTTCTCTGCCGACCTAAAGCTGCGGCCGCGCGGTGCGAAAAGGCGATTCTCGGAACCTCAGTTCAGCTGGGAGAACTGCTCGATCATCCCGGCAGACGCCTCTCGCCGTGAGTAGGACCTTGGTTCCTCAATCTCGGCCGCTCGGCGTGCGGCGCAGTCGAATCTTCTCCGATTCTTTTGGCGTTGCTCCCGGCCTGTGGGGCAAATCCCGGCTAGGATCGAGCTGTCCTTCAGGGTGCGACCCAGGACATGACCGTTTTTGAGGTATCTTCGTCCTTTCCGCCACGCCCGAAACGAGCTATCGTTCAATGTCGCGTCGGTGTGTCGGCCCCAACGCTCCGATGGAACGGTTTTGAGAATAGAAACGCTATGGCTGATGAGATATTCGAGGGAATCGCGACAACACGGGACGTTGCATTCGTCGTCTTTCCGGGTTTTCAAATTCAGGATTTGAGTGGCCCGCTTTCAGCATTCGAGATTGCAGGAAATCTCACCACTCACAGCGCCTATCGTTGCCACGTCGTTTCACTCACCGCAGGAGAGGTAGTTTCGTCCGCCGGTTTGGGCGTTGTCACGCAGAAAATTCGGCGTAAGCCGTTCGACACACTTATCGTCGTGGGAGGCGCCGTGTCTGCGCACCCCAATGAGCTGGACCCTATCGCCGATCAGTTAACCTTAGCGGCTTTAAGCGGCAGCCGTCGTATTGCTAGCGTTTGTACCGGCGCATTTATACTTGCCTCCGCTGGCCTACTGGATGGAAGGCGCGCAACCACTCACTGGAAGTACACATCCCACCTGCGTCATCAGTACCCGAGGGTGAAAGTCGAAGGCGACCGCATTTTCACGAAAGACGGCCCGATTTGGACCTCCGCTGGGGTCACGGCCGGCATCGACCTAGCGCTTGCCATGATTGAAGAGGATCTTGGAAGTGCTGTGTCTCATGCGACCGCGCAAATGCTGGTCGTGTACCACCGTCGCCCCGGCGGGCAATCGCAATTTTCTGCGTTAGCAGACATGGAACCTGAGTCAGATAGAATTCGCGACGTCCTCACTTACATTCGCGAACACTTAACTGAACCTTTGTCAACAGAGCAGCTCGCTGCGATCGCTTGCCTGAGTCCGCGTCAGTTTGGACGCACTTTCCTTGCTGAAACGGGAGAAACACCAGCTAAAGCCGTCGAGCGGCTTCGAGTAGAGGTTGCGAGACAACGCGTGGAAAGTGGTGGCGAGCCGATTGAGATAATCGCACGTACCGTCGGTTTCTTAGACCCTGAGCGAATGCGCCGCGCATTCATTAGAGTGACTGGTCATCCGCCCCAGAGCATTCGTCGCATGGCTGTGCAGGACGCGTCCTCGCTCAACGAGGCACGAGAGCAAATTTGCGCTGATTGTGCGTAAGACAATTTCGCGCAGACAACCGAGGCGCGAAAGCCACGGGATTCAGGCTGCACCTTTGATCCGATGGCGTCCGAAAATCCGCAGCGACCTATTGGGGCGTCACGTAGCCCGCTCATAGCTCTCGAGCCGCAGACACAATGGTGCGAAACAAAGTCGCTTCAACGAAGCGAGGCGGGGCGCTCCGATTCTTGAACGAAGGGATACCGCATGGTGTCAGCGGAGCGAAAGTCACCGCGCTGCATAAGATGATTGCCAGCATCTCCGACGCCACACTACCTCTTGCGAGTCTAATCGGGCGTGTAATTGCGCTAAGTTCGCCGCAGAGTCGCCGCGCAAGGGATGAACGCCCGCGAACGCAGCCGCGTGTGCTAGGTCTTCACAAAAATTGAATACATATTAACGGAGCACCCATGGCGCAGAGGTTTTGGAATCCCTACGATGCGCGTTAGAAGGAGCCGGGCCTAATGGTCGAACCGCTCGTGGCGGGGGAAACCCGCTATCAATAAACGGGTTCAGCCGCATTGCCCTATCATCTGTCCTGCTTCGGATCACTCAGCGAGTTTCATGCGAGGACTGTCTGGTTTATCATAGTTACATTTCCATGCGGGCGCGGCGACTAGCCATAATTCGACAATGCTTATACGTCCAGCCTTTTTAACCGACGCAGGCGCGATAAGTGCCGTTGCTGTGCAAACATTCGCCTTGGCTTGTCCGGCAGGAACACCGCAGATCGAACTGCAGAAATACATTGACGAGTACTTAACGCCGTCGTCCTTCGCCGCTGCATTGGGAGAGCCCAATTGCGATGTCCAGGTGTTGACCGACTCCGAGATCATCATCGGATTCACTTTAGTTACCCGCGCGCCTGAGACCTTGCGCTTACCTCAGGCTGATGGCATTCCGGAATTGACAAGGTGTTACGTGCTTCCCATGTATCACGGGACCGGAGTTGCGCAAATGCTCCTTTCTGCGACCCTCGCCGGATACCGGGGTCCGGTGCGGCTCACAGTCAGTGATCAGAATTCGAGGGCAATACACTTCTACATTCGTAACGGGTTTGCCATTGTTGGCGATACGTCGTTCCAATGTGGTGACGACATACACAGAGACTTGGTGATGGTCCGGCCCTAAGCCACGGTTCGCGTCACATCACCCTAGACGACTCGGGGTCGACCCGCCAGGTGCTCATCAAGCTCGAATTCGGTGAAGCACGGTCAACTCCAGCAAAAGCGCGAAGTGATTGACTTGTATGCCCATCGCTGAAGGTGCATGTTGCACTACGCGCCTCCATTACGAACAGCGTGTAATCGGGGAAGCGCATAGTTAACAGATCAGAACGACCCCTTCGCGTTGGCACCAATCGCATCACCGTCTACCGCTGTGATGAAACACGTCTTACAGAGACCAAGGGTCCAGTGCACGAACTGCTTGCGCCTGGCAATGTCGTCATAGAGCGCAACGCCGAAGGAATAAGTGCCTAGCACCCGTTGTCGAGACGGAAGATGGGGAGGCGTCGATGCCGACGCGGAGAAAGAAATGATGCTCAAGCTCGGCGGAATAGTCAGCGCCAACAATGCGATGCAACTGCACTACTTTAACCACGACCGTGCTTCCGCCGTTTGTAGCTTATAAAACTGACCGTCTCGACGAAGCCGGTTTCAGCACGCTGGCGAATCGACTACGTGAAAGGATGCAAACGATCGATACCACGCTCCCAATTCCGTATCGACGGCAGAATTCCGGTGACTACCTGATCCCGACGATGCAGCTACGCCCTGAACTGGCCTTAGCGGGCGCAACTGGCTTTGCGATCCATCAAAAATCGACAATGTGACTCATCCCGCGTGGTCCGTGGCTCATGCAGCACAAAAGCACAACATGATCGCAAATATGACCGCGCGTGCAAGCCAAGCGCCTGCTGCCTTTGGGCCTTCACCCCATGCGTATCTCGAAGTTTAGACCGCCCCTGCGTCCCAGGGGTACGAGCGCGATAGTGACCTAGCCCGCCCCGCATCGTTCCGAGGGGCCACTGTGGCCGCAGGCGACAGGCGGAACAATGCGGCTCGATGGCATCCATTGACATCAGACCATGCGCGCCGACCTACCCGCCTCGACATCTTAAACGTGCGGGCCACGGCGTCAGCTGTTCGAGCAAGTTCGGCGAGCGCAATCCTTACGATATTCAGGCGCTTAAGATTTGCTGCGAGCAGGATTCGCAAGTCGGAGCGCGGTTTCAATTCATCTTAAGTGGTGAGTCATCGCAGCAGGCAAGGCCGAGATCAAATACCTAGGGCTATCGACTGCGAAGCTCCGACACGCGGAGGTGGCCCAAGGGTCGCAAAGACGAGTTATCGAACTGTCACTGGGTCATTACGCAATCATAGAGCGTCGTGCGTTTGGCACGCCTATCGTCTTCGCGTGCCCCATTCCGAGGCGACCTCCCGTCGTCGTATGACGCGGCATCTCCAGCCCTCAGACGCTCGGAACCTCGATCGAGTTTCCATTGCAGGTTGTACTGTTGCCTCCAGGTGGAATATCGCGCTGAGCCGATGCCACATCCCCCGGTCCGTTGAGTCTCCGGGATGGCATAGAGCATGTCGGACGCAACTCGGCAGGGCCGACCCGATTGACGCGACGTCACGGACCCCGATTCCTCGAAAAAAGTGCTTCACGCGGCCCCAGTGAATGGGAACCTCGACCAAGGCTTATGTCATGGAAGTTTACAATGTTGTCTACAGACTGATGCTGTGTCGCAACGGCATTGCAAATATCTGGCCTTGGCCGTCCGAACCGCGTTCAACAGTAGAAACTCGCCTCTATCGTCCGGTCAGTTCTCGATCGCCAACTCGATCAGGAGATCCTTTGCAGCCACACGATCGCCCGCGCGGACATGGACAGCGGCAATCTCACAGTCACGCTCGGCCGCGATGTGGGTTTCCATTTTCATGGCCTCCATGCCGACGAGTGTAGTACCGGCTGCGACACGCTGCCCTGGCTGCACGGCGACGGTCACGATCAAACCCGGCATGGGCGCAGCGACATGCAGCGAGTTTAAAGCATCAGCTACCGGGCGGCCCTGACGCGCCGATGCCGCGTCCTGTGCAGTGGCGCGCTCCTCGACCAAGGCTGTGCGCGACTGCCCGTTCAACTCGAACTGAATCTTAACCATTCCAGAGTCGATGTCGGCGCGCTTAGCCTGCATCGCGACCAGCAAGGTCTTGCCCGGTGCAATGTCGATCGCCACTTCCTCCTGCGGGTGCAGCCCATAGAAGAAAGCCGGCGTCGGCAGCACCGAGGTGTCGCTATAGGCGCGCAGATGAGCGAAGAAATCGCCCGTCTGCTTTGGATACATGAGGTATGAAGCCAACTGCTGGTCGTCCAGTTCCTTTTCACAGACCACTGTGCCTCGCGAACGCGCCGCTTCAAGATCAACCGCTGCAAGCGCGTCGCCAGGGCGGTAAGGCGCAGGCGGCTCACCCCTCAGCACCTTGCGCGAAAGTTGCGGCGGGAAACCATCTGGCGGGAAGCCAAGCTGCCCCTTGAACAGCGAGACAACGGACTCCGGAAACGTGACCTCCTTGGCCGGATCGCATACGTCGGCGACGCTCAAGTCGTTGGCTACCATCATCAGCGCCATGTCACCTACCACCTTTGAGGTCGGCGTTACCTTGACGATGTCGCCAAAGATCCGGTTCACATCGGCGTACGCGCGTGACACCTCGGTCCAGCGATGTTCGATACCAAGCGAGCGCGCTTGTTCGCGCAGGTTCGTATATTGGCCGCCGGGCATTTCGTGGCGATAGACATCGGCGGTCCCGGCCCGAATCTCCGATTCGAACGGCGCATAGTAGCGACGAACCCCTTCCCAATACATTGATGCTTCATGCAACCGGTCAAGGCTCAGCCCCGGATCGCGCTCGCTGCCAACGAGCGCTGCAGCAATGCTCGACAGGTTCGGTTGTGACGTCAGACCGCTCATGGCGTCGAGCGCTCCATCTACTGCATCGCAGCCAGCGCTAATCGCAGCCAGCGCCGACGCCGCCGAGATACCGCTAGTGTCGTGCGTATGGAAATGCACGGGCAAGCCTGTTTCTTCCTTGAGGGCCTTCACGAGTTCGGCGGCGGCCCGCGGGCGGCAGATACCCGCCATATCCTTGATGCCCAAAATGTGCACGCCGGCGTTCTGCAGTTCGCGCGCAATTCCCACGTAGTAACTGAGGTTGTACCTCGAACGCGAGCCGTCGAAAAGATCTCCCGTGTAGCAGATAGCCCCTTCACATAGGGCGCCGCTTTCACGGATGGCGTCAATTGCCACGCGCATGTTTCGAACCCAGTTCAATGAATCGAAGACGCGGAAGAGATCGACTCCGGCGCCCGCAGACTGCTTTATGAAAAACTGGACGACGTTATCCGCGTAGTTCGTGTATCCGACAGCATTAGAACCGCGCAGCAACATCTGGAACAGAATATTGGGCACCCGCTCCCGTAGGTGCGCGAGGCGTTGCCACGGATCCTCTTTCAGGAAGCGTAGCGCCACATCGAAGGTCGCACCACCCCAACATTCCATCGAAAACAACTGAGAAAGCTCGCGAGCATAGAACGGCGCGATGGGCAGCATGTCGGCCGTGCGCATGCGCGTAGCGAGTAACGACTGGTGCGCGTCGCGCATCGTCGTATCGGTCAGCAGGACCTGCTTTTGGTTCAGCATCCAGTCCGCGAACTTCTCAGGCCCGAGCTCGCGCAACCGGTCACGCGTACCGAGTGGCAGTGGGGCAGCGGTATCTAGCGCAGGCAGTACTGGCTTCGACATCGGCAGCGAAGGCAGAGAACGGCCTTTCATCTCAGCATGGCCATTGACACTTACCTCGCCGAGATAGCGCAAAAGCTTGCTTGCGCGATCATGCCGCTTTGGGAAAGCGAGAAGGTCCGGCGTCAAATCGATGAAGCGCGTCGTGACATCGCCTCGTACGAAGGCAGGATGTTTGACGACGTTCTCGAGGAACTGCAGGTTTGACGCAACACCACGAATCCGGAACTCGCGTAACGCTCTGTCCATCCGTCGGATTGAGTCGGGAGCCGTCGGTGCCCATGTGGTGACCTTGACAAGCAGCGAGTCGTAGTACGGCGTGATTACCGCACCTTCATAGGCAGTGCCTGAGTCAAGGCGAACGCCGAATCCCGCCGCACTGCGGTACGCTGTGAGTCTGCCGTAGTCAGGCAAAAAACCTTTCTCAGGATTCTCGGTCGTGATCCGGCATTGCAGCGCGTGGCCATTGAGTGGAATGTCCGGCTGCGCCGGCACACCTGCGGCACGTACCCGAACGACACCGCGTTCGTCGAGCTCGTCCTCGACCAAGCCTATCTTGCCGCCCTCCGAGATACGGATCTGCGCCTTCACTATGTCGACGCCCGTTATCATCTCAGTTACCGTGTGCTCAACCTGGATGCGCGGATTCACCTCGATGAAGTAGAACTCACGGGAGTCAACATCCATCAGAAACTCTACAGTGCCCGCGTGGGTATAGCTCACTGCTCTCATCAGCCGCAGTGCCGAATCGCACAGCATTGCCCGGCTGACGTCATCGAGGTATGGTGCGGGCGCGCGTTCCACCACCTTCTGATTGCGCCGCTGTACGGTGCAGTCACGCTCATAGAGATGCACGAGATTGCCGTCCACGTCGCCGAGTACCTGTACCTCAACATGGCGCGCATTTCGCACCAGCTTTTCAATGTACACTTCATCGTTGCCGAACGCCGCCAGTGCTTCGCGGCGGGCTGCGGCAAGCGCACTCGGGAGATCGACTTCGCTCTCCAAAACCCGCATCCCTCTTCCACCTCCGCCCCAACTCGCCTTGAGCATCAACGGGTAGCCGATTCCTGCTGCGAGACGAATGCATGCCTCTAGATCATAAGGCAATGGCGGAGTCGCTGGCATCACTGGCACACCGGCCGCGACGGCCGCGTTGCGGGCAGCCACCTTGTTGCCAAGCATACGCATGGTCTCAGGCGACGGACCGATCCAGCGGATGCCGGCGTCGATAACCGCCTGAGCGAAGTCGGGATTCTCAGAGAGAAAGCCGTAGCCAGGGTGGATTGCGTCGACCTTGGCCCGCCTCGCGATACGCAGAATGTCATCGATGTCGAGATAGGCGGCTAGCGGCTTTTTTCCTTCACCGACCAGATAGCTCTCGTCCGCCTTGAAACGATGGAGTGCCAGGCGATCCTCCTGCGAATAAATGGCGACCGTACGGATGTTCATCTCCGCGGCGGCACGCATAACGCGGATAGAAATTTCCGAGCGATTGGCTATTAGCAGGGATTTGATCGGAGGATTATTCATTGTATTTGGATGCTAAACGTGCCAGGAGCGTACTCATAGCACTCTCATCTTTCGCGGGTATTCCTGCGAGCAGCGTCAAGCGCCACAGGGTGATAGGGCCATCGCGGACGGTGTAAGCGAAGGGATCCTCGTGCACGAACGGCAGATGCACTGCTGGCGATCGCGGAGTCAGCAGAGGTCAGTGAACGGGAAGTGTGAATCCATCCAATCGTAACCCGACCTGCTGTTTGCCCAAGCCCAGTTCGCGGGAATGCGGCTTTCCAAGCTTTCTTGCTGATTGTCTTCAGACCTTTTGGCCACCATCTTTCGTCCTTCTTCGCGGGACTCTATGTATCGAGTCTCCGTTCCACTTTGTCTGTTATGAGTCATGGATCGATCCGCCAGTTGAAAAAACTGATTGCAGTAAAACGGCAGGTTTCACCCGTGCGCTCCGCACTGTGTTCTTTAAGAGTCAATTCCAGATCCGTATCACTTAAGTTCGCCATTTTTCTTCTAGCGTCACTGCGGGAACGCCACAAATGAGTCGGCGATGGTGATAGTCATGGATAGGCTCCTTCATGTTGGCCAGGGCGTGATGCGCTTCATGATGCGGCGGCAGAGACGTCGGGCCTGGAGTGCGCACTCAACGCCCCGGGCAGGACCATCCGGCTGAGGCGCGTGGAGCCCGGAGAGAGGCGACGGGCCAGGCTGCCGGCGCCACTTCCAATGCTTACCAGCCCTCCAGCACGATCTTGCCGCGCGACTTGCCGCTTTCCAGCAACGCATGTGCACGCTTGAGGTTTTCGGCGTTGATCGTGCCGAAGCTCTGGTCAAGGGTGGTGCGCAGCACGCCCTCGTCGATCAGATCGGCGACGTCGTTCAGAAGACGACTCTGCTCGATCATGTCCGGCGTCTGGAACGTGGAGCGCGTGAACATCAGCTCCCAGTGAATCGAAACGGCTTTGCTCTTGAACACGGCAATATTGAATTCCGCCGGATCGTCGATCAGGCCGAAGCGGCCCTGAGGCGCGATGATGTCGGCGACATCCCTGTAGTGCTGTTCAGTGAAGGTGAGGCTGGCGACGAGGCCGACGGGATCCACCTCGAGCGCTGCTATCTGCTCCTTCAGCGGCTTCGAGTGATCGATCACGGCGTGGGCGCCGAGATCGAGGCACCACTGCTTCGACTCAGGGCGGTTTGCCGTGGCCACCACGGTAAGGCCGGTAAGCTGTCGTGCAAGCTGAATCAGGATAGAACCGACGCCCCCAGCCCCACCGATCACCAGCAGTGTGCGCGGGTCGCGACTCTTGCCCTGCACAGCCCCCAACCGGTCGAACAGCAGCTCCCAGGCAGTGATCGAGGTCAGTGGCAACGCCGCGGCCTGTGCAAAGGACAGTGTCCGGGGCTTTTTCCCCACGATCCGCTCGTCGACGAGATGGAACTCGGAATTCGTTCCCTGACGCTGGTTCGAACCGGCGTAGAACACCTCGTCTCCGGGTTTGAACTGGGTGACATCGGGGCCGACTGCGTCAACGACGCCGGCGGCATCGAAGCCAAGGATCTTGTACTCGCCTTCCGGCGGTTCGGCGCGCTTGCGAACCTTGGTGTCCACGGGATTGACCGAGATTGCCTTGACTGCCACCCGGATGTCGCGACCTGTCGGCTCCGGTTTGGCGGTCTCGAAATCGACCAGCGATGCTGCCGCGTCAATTGGCAGCGACTTCTGATACCCAATGGCTTTCATGCCTTATCTCCATTCATGCGGCGATTAAAACTGCGTGTTCCTGAATCACACTGCACTGCCAAGAGGCGACAGCGTGCCGTAGGAGCGCGAGCAGTACACGAGGGGATGCTCGCCGCCCGACACGATCTCGTCCGCGCGGCCGATCAACAGCACGTGCGACGCGACAGGCTGGGCTTCGACGAGCTCGCAGTCAAACGCCGCCACGGCACCCTCGAGGTAGCGCTGCGTCTCGCCCGGCGCACAGACCCAGCGGGCCGCGGCCAGATCGTAGGGTCGTCCCGTGCGCGGGCGCCCCGAGAAACGTTCGGAATGCTCGACCTGTTCGGCCGACAGCACGTTAATCACAAAGCGTTGATGCTCCAGGACCGCCTTGTACAGAGGACTGCTTGCCTTCACGGCAACCAGCACCATCGGCGGATCTGCGGAAACGGAGATGAACGTTCCGACCGTCAGCGCAATACGCTCCCCGGGCGCGCCCGCCACCACCACGGCGACGCTTAGCGGCACACGGCTCATCGCCGACACGAACTGGTCGCGCAGGGCGGCAGCATCACTGGTCACGGGTGACGATGCATCAGATGCCATGGCGGATGTCTCCTTTCGAATAGTGTGTGTGCTCTCAGAGCGTCGGGTTGTCCAGCGTCAGTCCGAGCGCGGTGCGGCCGTAGGAGATTGCGCTGACGTCCCAGTTCTGCGTGATGTGCCGGTTAGCAGCGCTCATGTCGCAGAAGTAGCGCGAGAGCGGATTGCGGTCGTAGATCGCCCCGCCCCCGGCCGCGTCCCACACAACGTTCACTGCACGGGTCGCAAGCTGGCCGGCGAACGTCGCTTCGGCACGGCAACGCGCACGTTCCTCGTCGGTGGGAAGACGACCGGACTCGAGGATCTCCGTCATCTGGTCGCACGCGCCGTAGATAAGCAGGCGGGCCGCCCTGATGCTCGCCAGCGCCTCGGCGATCTTCACCTGCTGGGTGGGGAAATCACTGACCGCCTTGCCCGATGCGCGCGAGATCCTGCTGCGCGCCTGCGCCAGATAGGTGTTCACGGCACCTTCTGCGATGCCAAGCGCTGTGCCCCCGATGTAGACGCCGAACATGCAGTAAAGCGGCGCACGCATGTTGATCGGTTCGCCCGGAAAACGCGCTTCGCGTTCGCGCATCGTGTCCACCGTCGTTGTCCGATGCTCCGGAACGAACACTTCGTCGATCGCCACATCGTGGCTCGCCGAGCCCTTCAGTCCAATGGAGTACCAGGTATCGAGAATCTGGTAATCGCTCTTGGGCACGAGGAAGTGCCGGTCTTCCTCCTCGCCGTTCGGGCCGGGCGTAAAGGCGGTAAAGATCGCCCAGTCGGCAAGGCTCACGCCGCTTACAAACGGCCAGCGACCCGAGAGCACATAGCCGCCTTCCACGCGGCGTGCACGGCCCAGATTCGGAATGAGAATCCCGGAAAGCAGTGCCGCCGGATCGTCCGCCCACACCTCTTCCTGCGCCTGGACAGGCCAGCGGCACATCATGGAGTTGTGAGAGATGTTCTGCACGATGGCCCAGGCGGAAGAGCCGCAGGCTTGCCCCAGGGGCCGCATGACATCGACGGCGGCCCGGAAAGGCGCGTCGGCGCCGCCGAAACGCGCAGGCTGGAACAGCCGGTGGATGCCGGTGCGTCGCACATCCAGCCGCGTTGCTTCCGGCGGCTGACGCAGTGCCTGAGTTTCCGCCGCGCGCTCACTCAGCGCGGGTGCGAGCGCGCGGGCCCGCTCGATGAGGTCATCCGCCGTCCCGGCGCGCTCCATGACTGGCGTTTCTTCGGGGCCGAATGCGGTTTGCGTGTTCAAGGTTATCTCCATGGGTCCGAGTTTTTATAGAACATACGTTGTATAAAAAACAATTGCAAGCCCTCCATCTGGGGATTTTCCCTGCC